>OJHR01000002.1_pt1 | contig 25438 bp, 19 predicted proteins | sample 1595331 | NCBI WGS metagenome assembly OJHR01 (sample SAMN05420119, study PRJEB24817) | seawater metagenome | isolation source: Sea water | place: Canada:Atlantic | collected 2013-11
TGAAGTGTTTAAAGCTGACGAAATGTGGCAAAAGCTACCTAAATTAGCAGAGCAAGTTGATAAAGATACCGCCCAAGCTATTTTACAAGAGTGTGCCAAAATTGCGGAACAAGAACTTGATCCTATTGCTCGTCAAGGTGATGAAATTGGTGTGAGCTTTAACGATGGCGTAGTGACCACTGCTCCTGGTTATAAAGAAGCCTTTAATACTTATGCAGAAGGCGGATGGACAGCACTTGGTGGTGACGTTAATTATGGCGGCATGGGAATGCCAAAAATGTTAACAGCAATGCATGAAGAAATGTTATGTAGCGCGGATATATCTTTTGCGCTTTATCCTGTACTTACTGCCGGCGCTGCACTATCACTAGCCAAACATGGTAGCGAAGAATTGAAAGAACGTTATTTAACGCGCATGTATGCGGGCGACTGGTCTGCATCTATGTGTTTAACTGAATCACATTCAGGCTCTGATCTTGGCATCATTCGTACCAAAGCTATCCCACAAAATGATGGTAGTTATAACATTACCGGTAATAAAATATTTATCACTGGGGGTGAACATGACCTTACTGAAAATATTGTTCATTTAGTATTAGCTAAATTACCTGAGGCGCCAGCGGGCCCTCGAGGAATTTCTCTATTTTTAGTGCCTAAGTTCAATGTAAATGATGACGAAACATTGGGTGAATTTAACAATGTGAGTTGTGGTTCTATAGAGCATAAAATGGGTATTCATGCCTCGGCGACTTGTGTAATGAATTTTGATGATTCAAAAGGTTTCTTAATTGGAGAACTAAATAAAGGCTTAGCCTGTATGTTCACTATGATGAACTTTGAACGTATTGGTGTTGGTATCCAAGGTTTGAGTGCAGCGGTACGTTCTTATCAAAATGCACTAGAGTACGCGAAAGACAGATTACAAGGTAGAGCACTAGATAGTAAAACGAATGGTGTTAAAAACCCTGATCAAGAAGCTGATTCTATCATGGTTCATGGCGATGTTCGTCGTATGCTTTTGAACATGAAAGCACTGAATGAAGGATCGCGTGCGCTTTCTAGTTATATTTCTATGCAACTTGATTATGCTACTTATGGTGAAGGCGAAGAGCAAACTAAAGGTGAAACGTTAGCAGCACTGATGACGCCTATTGCCAAAGCCTTTTTCACTGACTTAGGCTTTGAAAATACGGTTGCTGGTCAACAAGTTTTTGGTGGACATGGTTACATTCGTGAGTGGGGTCAAGAACAATTAGTACGTGACGCACGAATTACGCAAATATATGAAGGAACCAATGGTATTCAAGCCATGGATTTATTGATGCGAAAAGTGGCTGGTTCAAAAGGTGCTATGTTAAAAGTGTTTACTGATGAAGTTAATACTTTCATTGAAAGTCAGACAAATGATGAGGCTATGAGTGAATTTATTACGCCTCTCACTGCAGCTGTTGCCGATTTAACTGAGTTAACGACTGATTTATTATCGAAGTCGCAAGATGATATAAATGAGCTAGGCGCATCTGCAAATGATTATTTGCATGTCTTTGGTTATACAGCGATGGCATTTGTTTGGGCAAAAATGGCACAAGTCTCTATGTCACAGCAAAAGAACAATGGGGAAAGCGGTGAAGATTTCTATCAAAGTAAAGTGCATACTGCTCGTTACTTCTTTACACGATTATTACCACGTCGACTTTCATTAATTGCCTCAGCAAAATCAGGCAGTGAGTGTTTGTTTGCGATTGATGATGAGTTATTTTAAAGACATAAAATAACCTTTGTTAGGGCGCGTTTTTTCTTTCTGGGAAAAACAAACCCTAACTCACCACCTCCCTTACCCCTGTCGCTAAAAATAGACACCATTTCAGTAAAAAAATTAATTTTTTTTCCTTTTTTGGGATAACTTGCCACAAAAGCCCACAATTTCATCCACTTCCTCACAAGGCCTAATTTTACTGGTGTTATAGCCAGTGTCTGTACCTCCGTTTTTCATTTTCCTGACTTGACAGATCGTTGCTTTTTTCACTAAACTGTAGCAATGTGGAAAAAAGTGGGGAAATGTGGATCTTACATTGTAATTAGATAGCACATTCTTAATCACCTGTTTATTTATTGTTCAAAAAGAGTGAAGTAACAACAGATATGTTTAGAGGCACTAGCGCAATTACGCTTGACAGTAAAAATAGGATCACGATACCGACTAAGTATCGTGAAGAACTATTTGCTGATTGCCAAGGAAAAATGGTCTGTACGGTTGATATTCAACATCCGTGTTTATTACTTTACCCATTACCAGAATGGGAAGAAATTGAGCTAAAACTGTGTAATTTATCAAGCATGAATCCGCAAGAGCGTTTATTACAGCAAGTTATTTTAGGTAATGCTAGCGACTGCGAGATAGATAAAAGCGGTAGATTATTAATAAACGGGCCTTTGAGACAACATGCAAGTTTAGAAAAAAATGTCATGCTTGTGGGTCAATTGAAAAAATTTGAAATTTGGCATGACACAGCATGGCAAGCGCAAATGCAACAGGGCATTAGCAAAATACAATCGGGTGAAATTGAATTGACTGAACGCTTACTAGACTTATCACTTTAGTTTTACCAAAGTCACTTTTTAAAAATAATGCGTTAACAAGGGTTATAAAAATATAACATGGAATTAGATACCACTCATATCTCAGTGCTACTCAAAGAAGCCGTTGATGGCTTAGCTATAACTGATGACGGTTGCTTTATCGATTGTACTTTCGGTCGAGGCGGTCATTCCACAGTAATCCTCTCTAAATTGTCTGACAATGGACGTTTAATTGCCATCGACCGTGATCCAACAGCCATTATTGCCGCTGAAAAATTCAAAGATGATTCTCGCTTTTTGATTGAGCATCAAGGGTTTGCTGCGTTAGCTGAAATTGCTGAAAAGCATGAGTTAATGGGTAAAGTTGATGGGATTTTACTTGATCTAGGAGTCTCTTCTCCCCAGCTTGATGAAGCTGAGCGTGGTTTTAGCTTTATGAAAGATGGTCCTCTAGATATGCGTATGGATACTAGTAAAGGCCAAACAGCAGCAGAATGGCTAGCCGTTGCCGATGTTGAAGATATCACTTGGGTATTACGTACTTTTGGTGAAGAAAAACACGCATGGCGAATTGCCAATGCCATTGTTGATACTCGTGAAGAAGCGCCCTTAACTAGAACCAGCCAACTAGCAAAACTCATCAAAACAACTGCCCCTCAAAGGGAAATAAAAAAGCATCCAGCAACAAGAAGCTTCCAAGCCATCCGTATGTACATTAACAGTGAGTTGGATCAAATTGAGAAAGCGCTCGCTGCTTCTCTTGATGTACTAGCTGAGGGCGGACGCCTTGTTGTGATTAGCTTTCATTCACTTGAAGATCGTTTAGTTAAACAGTTTATGAAAAAACATTCACAAGGTAAAAAAGTGCCGCGAGGTTTACCTATAAGTGAAGCTGAATTAAATAAGGGTAAAAAGCTTTCTTTAATTGGCCGTAGATTAAAGCCGAGCCAAACGGAAGTCGAAGAAAATGTGCGTTCTCGTAGTTCGGTATTACGTGTTGCAGAGCGTTTAGCAAGAAATACCGATTAGTCATGGCTGCGCGTGCCTTAGTTTTTGATATTTGGCAAGATATTGTCCGTTATAGCGTTACTTATATCTTGTTGCTGTTTGTCGTGTTGTCTGCATTTTCTGTGATTTATTACAGTCATGTTAATCGACAAACAACCAGTGAACTTGAAATATTGTTATCACAAAAAGATGAACTAAATATTGAATGGCGCAACTTATTATTAGAACAAAGTAGTTTGGCTGAACACAGCGCCATTGAGAGTAAAGCAAAAAAGTTATTGGATATGAAACGCCCGAATGGCAATTCAGAAGTGATTGTTACCTTAGAATAAGAAGGTTAGCGATTTTGCTTATTAAAACATAATAAGTTCGTGGTCCAACAAGTATAGAAAACTTACTCAAATCTGAGTCGGGTATAAGCCAGGCAATAGTGAAGCAATAATATAAATGAGAACTGTGTGAATAAAAAAGCAGCCAAATACAATAACCCACTAAATACCGCTCCATGGCGTTATTATTTAGTGCTGGTTGTTGTTGCTCTTATTTATATTAGTTTGATGGCTAGAACCGCCTATATCCAAATTATTGAACCTGAAATGCTCAAGAAACAAGGCGATTTACGCTCTTTGCGCGTTGCTTCTAATACGGTTCAACGTGGTTCAATTGTAGATAGAAACGGTGCAGAGCTTGCCATTAGTGTACCTGTTGAAACGGTCTGGGCTGATCCTAAAATTATTATGGACAATAATGCCATTGCTATGACTAAACATTGGCAAGCACTTGCGGACGTACTTGACCAAGATATTAATAAACTTATCGCACGTGTTGTTAAAAATCCACGTAAACGTTTTATTTATTTAGAGCGTAAAATTTCGCCAGCCATGGCAAGTTACATCAAAGAATTAAAAATTCCCGGAATACACTTACGTAAAGAATCAAAGCGTTTTTATCCGACGGGTGAAATCAGTGCTCACCTGATTGGTTTTACCAATGTCGATGACAAAGGTATTGAAGGCATTGAGCGGATGTATGATGACTTACTTACGGGTACCGGTGGCGCTAAACGTTTTAGAAAAGATGCCAAAGGGCGAAAAATTGAAATTATTTCTGTCGAAGAACCAGAACAAGCGCAAGATATAACATTAAGTATCGACCAACGTATTCAAGCTATTGCTTATAAAGAATTAAAAGGTGCAGTGCAGGCGTTTAAGGCGACTTCTGGCTCGGTTGTGGTAGCAGATATTCATACCGGTGAAATATTGGCAATGACCAACAGCCCATCGTACAATCCGAATAACCGTCGTAATACCGCTATTCATCGTTTTAGAAATCGCGCTATTACTGATATCTATGAGCCTGGTTCTACCATGAAGCCACTTACTGCGTTAACCGCGTTAGAGTTTGGTTCAGCCAAAGCTGATTCTATCATAAATACTAGCCCTGGATGGATGCGCCTAGGTGGACGTCGAGTTAGCGATCCTATTAATCGTGGTAAATTATCGATTGAAGAGATTCTTGTTACATCGTCAAACATGGGGACTACCAAACTAGCACTCTCAGTGCCTAAAGATTATTTGTTAACTAAATTTTTTGATGCAGGGTTTGCCGATGATACTGGTACTAACTTAGTCGGTGAAAGTGCTGGAATGATGCACGATAGAAGTCGCTGGTCTAAGTTTGAATTAGCAACATTATCTTGGGGCGCGGGACTCGCCATTACCCCAGTGCAATTAACACGTTTTTATATGGCTCTTGCCAACGGCGGAATAAAACGTAGATTAACCATAGTTAAAAATACCGATAGAACCGCTGCTCCAGAAGACCAAGAAAGAATCTTTTCTGAGAAAAGTAGTCTTGCTGTAACTCATATGCTCGAAGCTGTAGTCGATGAACATGTTCCTAAAGCGAAAATTGATGGCTATCGTGTTGGTGGAAAAACGGGTACTTCAATAAAAGCTGTTGCTGGTGGTTATGGTAATGATTATGTTGCATTGTTTGCCGGAATAGCTCCTATCTCTAATCCTGAAATAGTTGTTGTGGTGGTTATTAACGAACCAAGTGGTGATCTTTATCACGGTGGCGAAGTTGCTGCCCCAGTCTTTTCACGCGTGATGAAAGGTGCATTACGGGTTCTAAATGTTGCGCCTGACGCACAAAAGTCACGTACAGCTAGTAAGCACATAAAGCTAACTCATCCAGAGCAAAAATTAGCAGTATTAGGAGATCATAATGCCTAAACCTGCCACACAAAATATAATCACTTGTTTAACTCAGTTTTCCATTGATACGCCGGACTCAATTAATTTGATAGGCTTTTATGGGGATCTGCATAACGATAGTCGGGCGATTGTCGAGGGTGATATTTTCTGCGCTATTATTGGTAATGATCAAGACGGTCGCAAATATATTGAACAAGCAATAAAACAGGGTGCTAAGTTAGTGCTTGCTGAGTGTGAGAGTATTACTGAACATGGTGATGTTGTTTTTGCCTCAAGCAACAGCAAGGTAGCGATGGTTAAGTTCTATCAACTTAATCAGCATTTATTTAACTTAACAAAAAATTACTATCAATCGCCGCAAGATAATATGACGGTAGTGGGTATTACAGGTACTAATGGTAAAACGACTACCAGCCAGCTGTTAGCTCAGATGCTTAGTGCCTATGATAAACCTTGTGCTGTTATTGGTACCAATGGCTCTGGCCCTTTAGATAGTTTACAGCCAATAGAAAATACTACCCCTGGTGCTTGTGAGTTACATCAATTATTCAACCATTTTAATGACGAACACTCTGTTCATGGCAAGTTTAGTTATGTCGCTATGGAAGTTTCTTCCCATGCTTTATCACAAAAACGCGTGCAAGCAGACTTATTTGATATAGCCGTCTTTACCAATTTAAGCAGAGATCATCTTGATTACCATGGTTCGATGGCAAGTTATGGTGAGGCAAAAAAACAGATTTTCAGTGCTGACAGTAACCAAGTTGCAGTAGTGAATTTTGATGATGAACAAGCACAAAAATGGTTAGAAATCTGGCCTGAGCAACAAACTCTTTGGTTATATAGCCGTGAAAAAAAAATAACCACTCATAAGCAGTTTGTAATGGCTAAAGCTATCAAACACCATGGTCATGGTGTTTCTTTTACCTTAACAAGCCATTTAGGCAATATCGACATTAATAGTCCATTATTGGGCGACTTTAATATTGATAATTTATTAGCGGCCATCTGTGTACTGCTTATCCAAGGAATACCGTTAAGTGAACTGCCAAATTTAGTTACTCAGGTAAATGCTATCGCTGGGCGAATGGAAGCAACCAGTGCTAAAAATTTAGCAACTGCTGTCGTTGATTATGCTCACACCCCCGATGCGCTGGAAAAAGCGTTGAAAGCCTGTCGTCAGCATTGTTCTGGTGAACTTTATGTCGTTTTTGGCTGTGGCGGTGATAGAGATAAAGGTAAAAGAGCTTTAATGGCACAGGCGGCAGAGCAATATGCAGACTATTTGGTCGTCACCAATGATAACCCACGTAGTGAAGATGCTCAGCTAATAGCAAATGATATTGTCGCCGGTTTTAGCAATCCAGATGCTGAGCAGATAACTATCATTTTAGAAAGAGAACAAGCGGTATTGAAAACACTAAATAAAGCAAAACTTGGCGATATTGTATTGTTGGCAGGTAAAGGCCACGAAGATTACGTTATCGTGGCTAAGTATAATGAACAGGGCGTAGTTATTGGAACACAGAAATTAGCTTACAACGAACGCTTAGTAGTGCAAAATTTTTATCAAAAGTACGCAAACTTAGCCACATTATCAAATGAGGCAACTTTATGATTACTATTTCACTGACTACTTTAGCTAGCGTGACTGATGGTGAACTGGTAGTTCCTGAAAATATAGCTGCGCTAAGTTTCAATGATTTAGCTATCAATGATTTAGTCACGGATAGTCGCGCTATCGATAAAGACTCTGATAAGAAGATTGCTTTTTTAGCGCTTAAAGGTCCTAGCTTTGACGGTCACCGTTTTGCAGAGCAAGTTATTAAGCAGGGTTGTCAATTACTCATCGTAGAACATTACTTGAACGAAGCGAAGGATACCGTGCAGTTAGTTGTTAACGATACGCGTATTGCCCTAGGTAAAATTGCGGCTTTTGTTAAAAAAGAAGTAGCCCCTAAAACGGTAGGTATTACCGGTAGTAGTGGAAAAACCACCGTTAAAGAAATGGTTGCGGCTATTTTGTCTCGTTTAGGTAATGTATTAGCAACAAATGGCAATTTTAATAATGATATTGGTGTGCCATTAACATTACTTCGTTTAGATAACAGCCATGACTTTGCTGTCATTGAAATGGGCGCTAATCACATGGGTGAGATCGCTTATACCACAGCATTAACTCAGCCAGATGTTGCTGTTATTAATAATATTGCTGCGGCACATCTAGAGGGTTTTGGTGATTTATGTGGCGTAGCGCGGGCAAAAGGTGAAATATTTTCTGGTCTTGGCGAAAATGGGATTGCCCTTTATAACCAAGATACTAAGTACACCAGTAAATGGCAATGGCGCTTAAAAGACAAAACGGTTCGTACTTTTTCTTGCTTTAATACGGGTGCTGGTAAAGCCAATAGTTATAGCGACAACGTTAGCTTAGACAAAAATGGCTGCGCAACTTTTACCTTACACACTGAGCAGGGCTGTTGCGATGTCACGTTAACCGTACCAGGCAAACATAATGTATGTAATGCGGTTGCTGCAGCGGCTATTGCGTTAGAGTTTGGCGCTAACCTTGAAGATATCCAATTAGGTTTAGCACAAATGCAACCGGTAAAAGGTCGACTGAATTTACATCAATTTGAAAATAAAAAAACAGGTCGTAACATAAAGCTTATTGATGATAGTTATAACGCTAATCTTGAGTCAGCAAAAGCGGCAGCACAATTATTATCAAATTATCCGGGTAAACAGTTACTCATTCTAGGTGATATGGGCGAGCTCGGCAGTGAAGCACGCAGCTATCATCAAGAGGTTGGCGAATTTGCTAAACGCTTAAAGTTAAATACTCTTTTATCATTAGGTGTATTGAGTCAAGCGGCCAGTGATGCTTTTGCTAAAGAAAACCATAACGATGAGCAAAGTCAGCATTTTAATCAGAGATCTGCATTGATGGCTCATTTATTTAGCCTATTGGACCAGCAATTATCTGTTGGTCAACAAGATATTGCTATTTTAGTTAAAGGCTCTAGAAGTGCACATATGGAGCATGTAGTGACAGAAATAATTGAATGGTTCGCACAAATGAAAGTTCAGCAAGATGTAAATCAAAGTGTTAGCCAAAAAAGCGTTACTAGTAAAAATCAAGCTAGTAAAATTCAATCTAGTGATAATCAAAGTAAAGAAGGTATGGCTTAATGTTATTGTGGTTAGGTGAGTATTTAACTCAATTTTATTCAGCGTTTAATGTTTTCTCTTATTTAACATTTCGCGCCATTATCAGCACGCTAACCGCGCTGTTTATATCATTGTACTTTGGCCCTAAACTCATTCGCTATTTACAAAAAATGCAAATTGGTCAAACGGTAAGAGATGATGGTCCTGAAAGTCATTTATCTAAATCAGGTACACCAACCATGGGTGGCCTGTTAATTCTCGCTTCCATTGTGTTCAGTGTTTTATTATGGGCAGATCTAAGCAATATTTATGTTTGGGTGGTGTTATTCGTCATAGTGAGTTTTGGTATTGTTGGCTTTGTTGATGATTACCGTAAGGTCATACGTAAAGATGCTAATGGTTTAATCGCTCGTTGGAAGTATTTCTGGCAAACCGTCATCGGTTTAAGCACTGCGCTATTTTTATATTTTATTGCACAAACTCCAAATGAAACGGCACTGTTAATACCTTTTGTTAAAGAATTATTGCCGCAATTAGGTATTTTTTATGTAGTAATGAGCTATTTCGTTATTGTCGGTACTTCAAATGCAGTTAACTTAACTGATGGTCTTGATGGTCTAGCTATTGTGCCTACCATTATGGTCGCGGGCGCTTTTGCTCTATTTGCCTACGTTACTGGTAATGTGAACTTTTCTAGCTATTTAAATATTCCACATATCGCTTTAACCAGTGAATTAGTTGTTGTTTGTACCGCCATCGTTGGTGCTGGATTAGGCTTCTTGTGGTTTAACACATATCCAGCACAAGTATTTATGGGTGATGTAGGTTCACTTGCATTAGGCGCAGCACTAGGTGTTATTGCAATACTTGTTCGCCAAGAATTAGTTTTATTCATTATGGGCGGTGTTTTTGTTATGGAAACCGTCTCGGTCATTTTACAGGTTGGGTCATATAAAATGCGTGGTCAACGCATTTTCCGAATGGCGCCAATTCATCATCATTACGAATTAAAAGGCTGGCCAGAGCCGCGAGTTATTGTTCGTTTCTGGATTATTTCATTGATATTAGTGCTGATTGGTTTAGCAACCTTGAAGTTACGCTAAATAAAGAATATTAGAAAAGAACGTTAATTAAAATAAGGTAAATTTACATAAGATATGACTTGGTTAGCAGCGTTTAAAGATAAAAATATTGTCGTGCTAGGAGCAGGAATGACAGGTCTGTCATGCCTACGCTTTTTGCACGCACAAAATTTGACATTTGCTGTTAATGATTCACGACCAATGCCCTTTTCAAGTCTCGATGAACAAGCGCAATACGAAAATGATTATCCAAAAGCTAACTTTGTTTTTGGCCAATGGCAACACAGCCTAATTACTAGTGCGGATGTTATTATTGCCAGTCCGGGTATTGATTTAGTCGCTGAGGGTATAACGACGCTGATTTCAGAAAACTGCCTAGTGATAGGTGATGTAGAATTGTTTTGCCTAGTCAATAATAGCCGTGTAACCCCGATGAAAATGTTGGCAGTCACTGGCTCAAATGGTAAATCTACCGTAGTGTCATTGTTAGCGTATATCGCAAAAGCGATTGGCGTTAACGCTGCATTGGCAGGAAATATTGGTGAGCCAATACTTGATCTGCTACAAAGTGAGGGTGTAGATGATATTCAGCATTCTAATCAGCCAGAAACCGTCATTGTTGAACTTTCTAGTTTCCAATTAGAGACATTATCTAGCATGCAGGCTATCGCCGCTAGTATGCTTAATCTAAGTGATGATCATCTCGATAGGCACAAGACCCTCGCTAATTATCAGGCAATTAAACAAAGCATTTACTCACAAGCAAAAATTGCCGTAGTGAGTAGAGAAGATCAAGCGTCAAATACCTTAGTTGTAGCTCAAGAGACTATTTCCTTTGGTTTAGATAAACCAGACCAAGGCCACTTTGGTTTGAAAGTTATTGATAACAAACAAGTATTGATGTTTGGTGAGCAATCATTGATTTCACTAGATGCTCTACCACTTGCCGGTATGCATAATGCCCTGAATTACATGGCGGCTTTAGCACTTGGTTATAGCGCTGGTTGGTCCTTATCGGCTATGACAGAGAATCTTACTGGTTTTGTAGGATTGGCTCATCGTTGTCAACGAGTGATTAGTACAGATGATATTCAATGGATTAATGACTCTAAGGCGACAAATGTTGGTGCAACACTTGCTGCGATTACCGGTTTAGCCCCAACGCTTTTGGCTAAAGATAAGTTAATTCTGATTGCGGGTGGGGATGGTAAAGGAGCTGATTTCACTGCTTTAACTACAATATTGAATTGTGATGTAAATCAGTTGATTACTTTAGGCAAAGACGGCGCTGAGATAGCTGAATTAGTGAGTGATGCCATTCAAGTTAATACCCTGACTGAGGCAGTAGATCAAGCAAAGAAAATTGCAGAGCCTGGTGATATGGTCTTACTTTCACCAGCATGCGCTAGTATTGATATGTTCAAAAATTATCAAGTAAGGGGTGAGCAGTTTATTACCGCAGTGCAAGCTAAGGAGGTCTCATGTCGCTAGAAAAAACCATGACCTTAGCTAGAACTGTGTCTTTAGAAACAACTCAAGCAATATCAAAGACGTTATCACAAGTGCCGGTACCGCCATTACCTGAGTGGATTAATCGCTTTATGGCGGGGTCAAATCAATATGGCGCAAACGCCTTTGACCGCAGTTTTATTGTCTTAGGTTTGACCATGTATATGGTTGGGCTGGTCATGGTTGCATCTTCTTCAATACCTGTCGCTGAACGTTTATTTAATAACCCCTTTCATTTCGTTATTCGCCACGGTATCTATATTGGCTTGAGCCTTGCTGTTGCCGGTGTTGCTTTACAAATCCCTATGTCTTGGTGGCATAAAAATAGTAGTTACTTATTAGGTTTTGCCATTGTCTTGCTAGTTACTGTGTTGCTGATCGGTCGTTCAGTAAACGGTTCAACCCGTTGGATTGTGCTCGGCCCCATTACAGTGCAAGCAGCAGAGCCAGCTAAATTGTTTTTCTTTTGCTACTTATCTGCTTATTTAGTACGTCGACGTGAACAAGTAATGGAAAACCTAAAAGGTTTTATTAAACCGTTAATTGTATTTGGCGTTATGGCAGCATTGTTATTATTACAGCCTGATTTAGGTACCGTTATTGTGATGTTTGTTACCACATTCGGTTTACTATTTTTAGCGGGTGCAAAGTTATGGCAATTTATCGCCATGGCTTTAGTAGGTGCAACATCATTAGGAATGCTCGCTTATTTTGAACCTTATCGCTGGCGACGAGTGACTAGCTTTTTAGACCCATGGCAAGATCCGTTTGGCAGTGGATACCAACTAACCCAGTCATTAATGGCTTATGGCCGTGGCGAAGTATTAGGTCAAGGGTTAGGGAATAGCATACAAAAATTAGAGTATCTACCTGAAGCGCATACCGATTTTGTGATGGCTGTTTTGGCTGAAGAGTTCGGCTTTGTCGGTATCAGTGTTGTATTACTACTGAGCATGACTCTAGTCTACAAAGCACTTATTTTAGGGCGTTATGCTCTAGCAAAAGAAAAATATTTTGAAGGTTTTTTAGCGTATTCAATTGGTATTTGGATGTGTTTTCAAGCTGCGGTAAATATTGGTGCAAGTGCAGGTATTGTGCCGACAAAAGGATTAACTATGCCACTGATTAGTTATGGTGGCAGCTCAATGATAGTGATGACTTTAGCCTTGGTTATTTTAATCCGTATTGATCATGAAATACGTTTACAGAGTATCCAAGCGACTAGCTCGAAAAGACCAAGTAAGAAAGAAACTAAGAGCAAAGTTAAGCAAAGTGGTGATAAATAATGAACGCTAATCATAGTCATAATAATGAAGGTGTAGCAAAAACTTTGTTAGTCATGGCAGGTGGTACTGGCGGCCATATTTTCCCTGGTATTGCTGTTGCCGATGAGCTTAAAGCAATAGGATGGAAAATCCATTGGTTAGGAACGGCTGATCGAATGGAAGCTAACATTGTGCCTGAGCATGGTTATGATATTTCCTTTATTAATATAAGTGGCCTACGAGGTAAGAATTTATTAGCAACACTTGTTATACCTTTTAAATTAATACGATCTTTGATTCAAGCAAGACGTGTGATTAAAGCCGTGAAACCAGATGTTGTGTTAGGCATGGGCGGCTACGCTAGCGCGCCGGGTGGTTTGGCTGCATGGCTAAGTAAAATTCCACTTATCGTTCATGAACAAAATGCCGCGGCTGGATTAAGTAATCGATTATTAGCACGTATTGCCAATAAAGTTTGTTGCGCTTTTCCTAATGCATTTAACAGCGATGTTGATGCCGAAGTGATCGGTAATCCCCTACGTGCTTCAATTGGTCAACAGGAAACTGCGTCAGATAACCTTAAGAAAAGGGAACAAGACCATAAAAATATACTTGTGGTTGGCGGTAGTTTAGGTGCCCAAGTTTTAAATAATGTGATGCCGGATAGCTTTAAACTTTTATCAGGTGGTGACGAAAATTATTGTATATGGCACCAAACAGGCAAAAATAATAAAGCCAAAGTTGTTAAATCTTATGAACAAGAAGATATTGACTCTGGCAAAGTAAAAATTACCGAATTTATTACCGATATAGCGACAGCATATCAGTGGGCAGATGTTGTTATTTGCCGTGCGGGAGCCTTAACCGTATCAGAGTTAGCAATGGCGGGTACACCTGCTATTTTTGTTCCATTACCGCATGCGGTAGATGATCACCAAACAAAAAATGCACTTTACCTCGTTGATAGTGACGCGGCAAAATTATTGCCACAGGCAAAATTGACGAGTGAGAGTGTTACTAAATTAATTACTGAGCTATTTGAGCGGCCTGAAACTTTAGCTGATATGGCTAAAGCTTCTTTGAATGCAGCAAACAGCGATGCAAGTCAAAAAGTAGCAAAATTGTGCCAACAGTTTTCGCAATCCAGTGGCGCAGAACTTAGAAATAATGAAGAGAAAATATGATTAAGCAAGTTAACTCAACAAATAGTACCCATTCAACTGCAATGCAAGTACCTGAAATGCGCCGGGTAAAACGTATCCATTTTGTTGGCATCGGCGGTGCTGGTATGGGTGGTATTGCTGAGGTATTGCTTAATGAAGGTTACCAAATTTCAGGTTCAGATATTGGTGAAAACCAAGTGGTTAAACGTTTAAGAGCGTTAGGTGCCAGTATTATCATTGGTCACCAAGCAGAGAATATAGAACAAGCTAGCGTAATAGTGGTCTCTACCGCAATTAACAGCGACAACCCTGAACTTATTGCGGCAAAAAAATTACGTATTCCTGTCGTTAGACGAGCCGAAATGTTAGCTGAGTTAATGCGTTTTCGCCATGGTATTGCTATTGCTGGTACGCACGGAAAAACAACGACAACAAGCTTGATTGCTAGTATTTTTGCACAAGGCCAGTTAGATCCAACATTTGTTATTGGTGGTTTACTCAATAGTGCAGGCACTAATGCAAGATTAGGCAGCAGTCGTTATTTGGTCGCAGAGGCCGATGAAAGTGATGCATCCTTTTTACATTTACAGCCTATGGTTGCGGTTATTACCAATATTGATGCCGATCATATGGAAACGTATCAAGGTGACTTTGAAAAACTTAAAGATACTTACATAGAGTTTTTACATAATTTACCCTTTTATGGTTTAGCGGTTGTTTGTATTGATAACCCTGTAGTGCGTGAATTATTACCCCGCATGAGTCGTCAAGTAATCACCTATGGTTTCTCTGAAGATGCAGATGTGAGAGCGGTGAACTATCAACAACGTGGCGCAGTTAGTCATTTCACCGTGGAAGTAGCAGGACAAGAACCTCTAGCAATGAGCGTAAACTTACCTGGCCAGCATAATGTGTTAAATGCTTTAGCCGGTGTTGCTGTTGCTAAAGATGAGGGTGTTGATGATGGGGCTATCTGTCAGGCGTTAATAGAGTTTGAGGGCATTGGTAGACGCTTTGAGAAGCTAGCTGATTGTACGACCGATGCGGGCAATATGGTTTTGGTTGATGATTATGGTCACCACCCCAGTGAAGTGAAAGCAACTATTTTAGCTATGCGTCAGGGCTGGCCAGATAAACGTCTAGTCATGGTTTTTCAACCGCACAGGTATTCTCGAACACGCGATTTATATGAAGACTTTGTTGAAGTACTGTCTGAAGTTGATTGCCTATTTTTGCTTGACGTTTATGCCGCGGGAGAAACACCAATCTCATCGGCAGATAGTAAAAGCTTAGCACGCTCAATTCGTCAACGTGGACAGATAGAACCAGTTTACGTTAGTGATGTCGATAAATTACCGCAATTATTAGCTGCTCAGTTGCAAGATAACGACATGGTTATCACGCAAGGGGCTGGAAGTATCGGTGCTGTAGCGCGCAACTTAGCTGAACATAGTTTGCTACATGCTAGATCTACAGATCAATCTGTAGAGAAAGGTGACAAGTAATGATTAAGGCACTGGATAATTCACTAGCTTCGCTCAAGCAAGAGAAGGTTGCTGTTCTGTATGGTGGTAATTCAGCTGAACGCGACGTTTCACTTAAGTCAGGTCAAGCCATCGCAAAAGGCTTAGAAGAGGCGGGCTTTACTGTTGTTTTAATTGATACCAAAACAGTACCGTTAACTGATTTATTAGCTAAAAAGATAGATCGAGTATTCATAGCTTTACATGGAAGAGGCGGGGAAGATGGTTGCTTGCAAGGGGCGCTTGAGTACTTAGGCATTCCTTATACAGGTTCAAATGTATTAGGTTCTTCACTCTCGATGGATAAAGTACGTAGTAAACAAATTTTTAAAGCATGTGATATACCAACAGCACCTTTTACTGTGGTAAATAAAGCGGATTTCGCTACATTATCATTAGAAAAAATTCTTGCCGATTTAGGTGGTAGAGTAATGGTGAAACCGGCCAATGAAGGTTCAAGCATTGGCATGGCACAGGCAAAAACCATTGAGCAACTTAGCAATGCGTTAATTGAAGCTTTTGGTTTTGATACTCACGTATTACTTGAAGCTTGGATTGATGGTCCAGAATACACAGTCACCATTTTAGGTGGTAAGGCTTTACCAGCTATTCACATGGAAACACCACGTGAATTTTATGATTATGAAGCAAAATATCAATCTACAAGTACGCAGTACCACTGTCCAAGTGGCTTAAATGAATCTGATGAAAGTGAAATAAAAGCTTTGTCTATTGAAGCATTTAATGCAACGGGCGCTCAGGGGTGGGGGCGTGTTGATATTATGAGAAATCAACATGGTGAATGGCAGGTTTTAGAAGTGAATACTGTACCAGGTATGACAGAAACATCCCTAGTGCCAAAAGCAGCAAAGGTATTCGGTTTGAATTTTAGTGAGTTAGTGACTCAAATTTTACAGCTTAGTGTTAAAGAGTAAGAAACGATTATGACGAAAAAACCGCAACGCAATACTAAAGCAGCAGCTCAGCTAGGCCAAGACAGCGCTTTGTCTTTTGGTTTGGGGTTGGTGTTTTTTATTGTTGTGCTGTTTAGTCTAATTACGATTAGTTATTGGCTCACTCAACACTTTATTGGTCAAGAAAGTGCACCTGTTACGTCAATCGACATTTCAGGTGAAATGCCTTATAGCCAACGTAGCGATATTATCAATGCTATTGATCAAGTTGATATGGGCAACTTCTTTCAAGTTGATGTAAATGAAGTGCAAAGCTATGTGCTTAATTTACCTTGGGTTTACTCAGTAGCTGTAAGAAAGCAGTGGCCCAATGAATTAAAAATATATGTAGTTGATCAAGATCCTATTGCATTATGGAATGGCGATTTTTTGATTAATCAAGCAGGTCAAGTTTTTCAAGCTGATATTGAACGGATCAATCATTACCTTCCAAACTTCTTTGGCCCTGAAGGAAGTGAATTGCTAGCATTAGAAAACTATAAAGATCTCAATGCATTACTTGATTTTAAAGCACTAAAAATTGATGAGTTAGTGCTAAGCGAACGGTTTTCTTGGCAGCTAACATTGGACGATGGTGTGACCTTAAATTTAGGCCGTGAAGAGCGGGTTGAACGTATTCAGCGTTTTATGGATGTTTATCCAATAATTAAAGCTCAGCTAAAGGCAAAAAAAATTACAGAAAAACAGCAAAATCAGGCGGTTGATTACATCGATTTGCGGTATGATACGGGATTGGCTGTTGGTTGGAAAACAGTAGATAGCATTACCCAAGATAAGACACAGGTTAAATTGCAAAAAAACAACAAGAATAATCACCTTAAATCAGCACAATTAGTTAAGAGTTTAAGTTAAATGTCTAAAGCAGCAGAAAGAAAATTAGTGGTTGGCCTTGATATAGGCACCTCCAAAATATCTGTCGCGGTAGGAGAGGTTACGCCAGACAATCAGTTAAGTATTATTGGTGTCGGTAATCAACCTGCTCGCGGTATGGATAAAGGCGGGGTTAATGATTTGAATTTAGTAATTCAAGCAATTCAACGCGCCATTAATGAAGCTGAATTGATGGCGGACTGTCAAATAAGCTCAATTTATCTGGGTATTTCAGGTAAACATATTAGTTGTCAAAATGAAAATGGCATGGTGCCAGTTAATGACAAAGAAGTTATTCAAGAAGATGTTGATAATGTAATTCATACCGCACGTTCAGTACCAATTTCAGCTGAACGTCGTATGTTGCATGTGCTTCCACAAGAATACAGTATTGATTGTCAAGACGGTATTAAAAGCCCAATAGGCATGTCTGGTGTACGTATGGAAGCTAAAGTTCATATCGTTACTTGTGCTAATGATATGGCAAAAAACTTAGTTAAATGTGTAGAACGCTGTGATTTAACCGCAGATCAATTAATATTTTCTGCACTAGCTTCAAGCTATGCAGTGTTAACAGATGATGAAAAAGAATTAGGTGTGTGTGTTGTTGATATGGGCGCAGGCACAATGGATATCTCAGTATTTACTGGAGGCACTTTACGCCATACAGCGGTAATACCTGTTGCGGGTAATCAAGTGACTAGCGATATTTCTAAAATCTTTAGAACACCACTAAGTCATGCAGAAGATATTAAGGTGCAATATGCTTGTGCTTTAAAGCAATTGGTTAGCATGGAAGAAAGTATTGATGTGCCAAGTGTCGGTGGTCGACCTGCACGTTCAATGTCACGTCATACGTTATCTGAAGTGGTTGAACCTAGGTATCAAGAATTATTTGAGCTAATTCAAGACGAAATTAGAGAGTCTGGATTAGAAGATCAGATCGCTGCTGGTTATGTACTAACAGGCGGAACAGCGAAAATGGAAGGCGTACTTGAGTTTGCCGAAGAGATTTTCCAAATGCCTGTACGTATTGCTAACCCATTAGCAGTGCAAGGCTTAAAAGAATATGTAAACGATCCTATTTACTCCACAGTGGTTGGCCTTCTACATTATGGTATGCAGGCGACGAGTGAAGTGAATAGTACATCGAAAAAGCGTGAAAGTGTTGGTGATTTTTGGTCAAGAATACATGCTTGGTTTAAAGGCGAGTTTTAATTAATGGTGTTGTGAGCTGTTACATGGAAATAACAGTTATCTCGAATTGTTGTTAAGTAACGTAACAAATAACAACAGTTTATTAAATATTTTAAGTTATTGTAAGTAAAACGGAGAGAGAAAAATGTTTGAATTAATGGAAGACCATAGCGAAGAAGCGATAATTAAAGTTATCGGCGTTGGTGGCGGTGGTGGTAATGCCGTTGAACACATGGTTTCACAAACGATTGAAGGTGTCGAGTTTGTTACCGCAAACACTGACTCTCAAGCGTTACGTAATTCTTCTGCAGATGTCACTTTACAACTTGGTGCTGATGTAACTAAAGGGTTAGGCGCTGGCGCAAATCCTGAAATTGGCCGTTGTGCAGCTGAAGAAGATAGAGAAACTATTAAACAAGCCTTGCAAGGTGCGGATATGATCTTTATCGCAGCTGGTATGGGTGGTGGTACAGGTACTGGTGCTGCACCTGTAGTTGCAGAAATTGCCAAGGAAATGGGAATTTTAACGGTTGCTGTTGTGACTAAACCGTTCCCATTTGAAGGTAAAAAGCGAATGAACTATGCTGATCAAGGCATTGAGTTTTTATCTAAAAGCGTTGATTCACTTATTACCATTCCTAACGAAAAGCTACTGAAAGTACTTGGCCCAGGAACAAGCTTATTGGATGCCTTTAAAGCAGCAAATAACGTTCTACTTGGCGCAGTGCAAGGTATTGCAGAACTAATCACTCGTCCAGGTCTAATCAATGTGGATTTTGCCGATGTACGTACTGTAATGTCTGAAATGGGTACTGCCATGATGGGATCTGGTACTGCTTCTGGCGACGATAGAGCACAAGAAGCTGCTGATGCTGCTATTTCAAGTCCTTTGCTAGAAGATGTAGATTTAGCTGGTGCACGTGGAATTTTAGTTAATATTACCGCTGGTATGGATATTAGCATCGATGAGTTTGAAACCGTTGGTAATGCAGTTAAAGCTTTTGCTTCTGAAAATGCTACGGTTGTTGTTGGTGCTGTTATTGACATGGACATGACAGATGAGCTGCGTGTAACTGTTGTTGCTACGGGTATAGGTGCTGAAAGCAAACCTGATATTACCTTAGTAAACCCTATGCCAATTGCTGAATCGAAAGTAGTTGGTGCAGATTATACACCAGCAGCACCACAAGCAAATATAGCGACTGAAGCAATATCGATGACTGATAGCAATGCACAGAAAGCGGCTGCAACAGACTTAGATACCTATTTAGATATCCCTGCTTTTTTACGTAAGCAAGCGGATTAAATATTTAGCAATTGGATATGAACTAAGTTCAGCTGTTATTGGTTTTTTTGATTTTAGCGCTTTTTTTTGTTATATTATGCGCCCTGAAAAGAGCTTGGCTAGTTTTATTCCCGTTTTTACTGGGGAATAAGTAGGTAGTTCATTTTTAATTATGGGATAAATAATTGCTCATATAATTTTATCTAGTTTACTTCTAGGTGAAGCATTTATGGTAGCAATTGCATTTATTAACCAGTAAGAAGCAAAGTAAGCGAGGCTGATATGATTAAGCAACGTACATTAAAAACAAGTGTTTCAACAGTAGGTGTTGGTTTACATAAAGGTGAAAAAGTGCAGGTTACTCTCCGTCCTGCACCAGCAAACACCGGCATTGTTTTCCGTCGTGTTGATCTCGACCCTGTGGTTGATATCAAAGCGTCACCAGAAGCTGTTGGTGAAACAACGTTATGTACCTGTTTAGTTAATGAACAGCAAGTTAAGGTATCAACAGTTGAGCATTTGCTTTCAGCTGTCGCAGGCTTAGGCATCGATAATTTAATTATTGATGTCGATGCCCCTGAAATTCCTATTATGGATGGTAGTGCTTTACCATTTGTTTACTTAATTCAATCGGTTGGCATTGAAACATTGAATGCACCAAAACGCTTTTTACGAATTAAGAAACCAATTCGCGTTGAAGAAGGTGATAAATGGGCAGAACTATTGCCTTATGAAGGTTTTAGAGTCAATTTTTCTATTGAATTTGAACACCCTGTTATCGAAAAAACCTGTCAAACCATGAGTATGGACTTCTCTAGTTGTTCTTTTATTAAAGAGATCAGTCGTGCTAGAACATTTGGATTCATGAAGGATATTGAGTTCTTGCGTTCACATAATTTGGCGTTAGGTGGTAGTTTAGAGAATGCCATAGTACTTGATAATTATAGAATGCTTAATAAAAATGAATTACGTTACGATGATGAATTTGTAAAACATAAAATACTTGACGCCATTGGCGATCTTTACATGGGTAGTACTAGTATTTTAGGTGAGTTAAATGCTTTTAAATCAGGACACGGTTTAAATAACTTATTACTTAGAGAAGTTTTTAAGCAGACTGATTCATGGGAATGGGTAACATATGAAGGTGATAAAGCTTCACCAATAGAATACCAAGAAGTAAACGCTACAGCATTTTAGCTTATTTTCAAAATGCCTCCACATGCGAACATTCACCTATTAACACCTAAGGTACTGTGTTCGCATTGTTAACTTTACCTAGCCTATCTTTTCCCAGCAACTCTTGCTAACTTTTCTAGTTTTTCTTTCAAGCCTTTTGGGGCATTTTTAGCAATATCTAAGAACTGTTTAGCCGTTTTTTCATTAACAACAGCATTATCTTGTTGAGGTCTTACTTCAGTTGATTTTATCAATTCGGCACGCGTTTTTTCTGTGAGCTCATGCCGTTGCTGACGAAAACCTTGCGGGTTAACTTTAATTTCTATTCGCTGAAAATTACCATCGGTACCATTCATTAATGCGTTACAAATAGTGTTACGTTCAAATTGCAATCGTTGTCCCCAAACGGGAGATTTTACTTCAATAATGAGAGTGTCTTCTCGACAATTGGCAATATGCCATGCATCTTCTGGTAAATCGGGGCAAATTTGCCGTACAATGTCTGCCAAAATGGTCAAAGAGTTGGTTTTTGTTTGAATATGTGCCAAAGTGCCAGTCGTTGTTTGCAATAGCGCCGACATATTAATAGGGACTTTTGATTTTCTAGCCATTGTTGTCACCAAAAATTAGCAAAATTCAATAATAGAGCTTACTGAATAAATTAACCGAAATAGATACCTATGAGTTTAACACTACTATACCGAGGAAAGAACGTCAGATTTTCAATGCGGCTTACTAAATTGCATTGGTTATCCGCTGTGTGTGCTTTTGCACTAATTTCTGGGTTGGTTGTGCATTTAATTGCCAGTAATAAATTAAAACCTAATGATGATAAATACCAAGTTTACTCTCAAGTCAATACGACTCCTATTCGGGTTGAAAACCAACAAATAACTGCATTGACAATCAAATTCGCTGAATTTCAAAGTCAAGTATTACGTTTAAATGCCCTTGGTAATAGGTTAGCGAGTGATGCTAATATTCCAGAGAATGAATTTAATTTTAACCAGCTACCTGCTAGTGGTGGGCCAGTATCAAATTCTTCTTTGGTGAATGAAAAAACACTAGAACAGCTGTTTATAGAGATAGAGCGTTTTGAAAGTGAAATAAATTACGAAGAAAAACAGTTACAAATGCTTGAATCTTTAACTTTTGGTCACCATATACAGAATAATGGTTACTTATCAGGTCGGCCAATAACCAAAGGTTGGTTATCATCATATTATGGTGTGCGTAAAGACCCATTCAATGGTAAGCCGACAATGCATAAAGGCGTTGATTTTGCTGGTAAAGAAAATACTCCGATTATTGCTACTGCTTCAGGCGTGGTCACATGGGCGAGCAAACGCTATGGTTATGGGCAACTCATTGAAATAAATCATGGTAATGGCTTAATTACACGCTATGGACATAATAAAGATTTATTAGTAAATGTTGGTGATGTCGTAAACAAAGGACAAAATATTGCTCTTATGGGTAGTACAGGCCGATCAACTGGGCCACATGTTCACTATGAAATATTACGAAATAATAAACAAATTAACCCAATTAAATTTGTTTATCGAAAAGGGAAATAACCAAGAAAACATTCAATGGTTATCATAATACATTCACTAAAGGTGGCCACTATAGCCACTGATAATTCTCACTAAATGGTTTAAATAAGATGTTTGGAAATTTGTTAACAAAAATGTTCGGTAGTCGAAATGATAGATTACTAAAACAAATGAGAAAAGAAGTCACTAAAATAAATGCACTTGAACCGGTATTAGAAGCGTTAAGTGATGAAGAGTTAAAAGCAAAGACCGTTGAGTTTAAAGAACGATTTTCTAATGGCGAAACGGTAGAACAATTGTTAGTTGAAGCATTTGCTGTGGTAAGAGAAGCCAGTAAACGAGTGTTTGGCATGCGTCATTTCGATGTGCAAATGATTGGTGGTATGGTACTCAATGAAGGCAAGATTGCCGAAATGCGTACTGGTGAAGGTAAAACGTTAACGGCAACTTTGCCGTCATATCTTAATGCATTAACCGATAAAGGTGTGCATGTTATTACTGTGAATGATTACCTTGCCACGCGTGATGCAGATTGGAGTCGTCCTTTATTTGAATTTCTTGGCTTAACTGTCGGCTGTAATGTTGCAGGAATGACAACTCAAGATAAACAAACTGCGTATCAATCGGATATCACATACGGTACTAATAACGAATTCGGCTTTGACTATTTACGTGACAATATGGTGTTCTCGCCGCAAGAACGCTCTCAAAAACCATTACACTTTGCCATCATTGATGAAGTAGATTCAATCTTAATTGATGAAGCAAGAACGCCACTTATCATTTCAGGCCAAGCTGAAGATAGCTCTGCACTTTATAAGATCATTAATACCTTAGTGCCAACGCTTGAACAACAAGATGAAGAAGATAAAGAAGGTGAAGAGAGTACGGGTGATTTCACTATCGATGAAAAGGCCAAGCAGGTCTATTTAACTGAGCGTGGTCAAATTCATATCGAAGAGATCATGGTTGAAAAAGAGCTGCTTACTGCTGGCGATACTTTGTTTTCTGCCGCTAACATAACGTTATTACATCATGTTATGGCAGCGCTTCGTGCCCATAAACTATTTCAAAAAGATGTTGATTATATTGTAAAAGATGACGAGATAGTCATTGTTGATGAACACACTGGCCGAACGATGGAAGGTCGTCGTTGGTCTGAAGGCCTTCACCAGGCTGTTGAGGCCAAAGAAGGTGTTAATATTCAAAATGAAAATCAGACACTAGCCTCTATTACCTTTCAAAACTATTTTAGAATTTATGAAAAACTGTCGGGTATGACGGGTACTGCAGATACTGAGGCTTTTGAATTTAATCATATCTATGGTTTAGAGACGGTAATTATTCCTACAAACCAGCCAATGGTTCGTAAGGATCTATCTGATTTAATTTACTTAACAACCGAAGAAAAGTTTGAAGCTATTTTAGCTGATATTCAAGACTGTGTGAAACGAGGACAACCTGTTCTTGTTGGTACTATTGCTATTGAAACCTCAGAATTTTTATCTGACTTCTTGAAAAAAGCAAAAATTAAACACAAAGTACTTAATGCTAAGTTTCACCAACAAGAAGCTGAAATTGTCGCGGACGCAGGTAAAGAAAGCGCAGTTACTATAGCAACTAACATGGCTGGTCGTGGTACTGATATCGTTTTAGGCGGGAACTTAGATGCCACAATTGCTAAGTTAACCAATCCTAGTGAAGATGATATAGCTAAAGCAAAAGCACAATGGAAAGTTGACCATGAACGTGTTCTTGAGTTAGGTGGTTTACACATAGTCGCAACAGAACGCCATGAGTCTAGACGAATTGATAATCAACTTCGTGGACGTTCAGGTCGACAAGGTGATGAAGGTTCGACGCGCTTTTACTTATCAATGGAAGATTCATTGATGCGTATCTTTGCCTCAGAACGCATTTCAAATATGATGCGTAAGTTAGGTATGGAAAAGGGTGAGGCTATTGAGCATCCTTGGGTTACTCGTAGTATTGAAAATGCTCAACGTAAAGTTGAAGGTCGTAACTTTGATATGCGTAAGCAATTGTTAGAGTACGATGATGTTGCTAATGACCAGCGTGGTGTTATCTATGAGCAACGCAATGAATTACTTGATAACGAAGAGATTGGTTCAGTTGTAGATGCAATTAGAAGTGATGTTATTAATGGCGTTATTGATCAGCATATTCCACGTCAATCTTTAGACGAAATGTGGGATATACAAGGCCTTGAAGAACAATTGAAAGGTGAATATTCAACAGAGTTAACTGTTGCGAAATGGCTTGAAGAAGATAGTAAGCTTCATGAAGAAAGCTTACGCGAAAAAATCGTTGCTGAGTTTGAACAAGCATATAAAGATAAAGAAGAAGCGGTTGGCGCTGATGTCTTAAGACAATTTGAAAAAGCAGTAATGTTACAAAGCTTAGATTCACATTGGAAAGAGCATCTATCAGCCATGGATCACCTTCGCCAAGGTATCGGGTTACGTGCTCATGCGCAAAAGAATCCCAAGCAAGAATTTAAGCGTGAATCTTTCGAGTTATTTACTGAGATGTTAGATAACTTAAAATATGACGTGGTTGGTATTTTATCAAAAGTACAAATTCGAGCTGAGTCTGATGTTGAAGCGGTAGAAGAGCAACATAGGAAGTCAGAGGAAGTACCTATGGACTTCCAACATCAATCATCAAATACTGATGAGCAAGTGCAGACACCTCGTGTAGGTCGTAATGAACCTTGTCCATGTGGCTCAGGTAAAAAATATAAACAATGTCACGGTAAACTAGCCTAACAGCTATTCTTGATATCAAAGATCGGAAGAGCGTCGTGTAGGGAAAGAGTGTAGATCTCGGTGGTCGC
>OJHR01000003.1_pt1 | contig 23203 bp, 20 predicted proteins | sample 1595331 | NCBI WGS metagenome assembly OJHR01 (sample SAMN05420119, study PRJEB24817) | seawater metagenome | isolation source: Sea water | place: Canada:Atlantic | collected 2013-11
GACTGGAGTTCAGACGTGTGCTCTTCCGATCTTTTTTTTGTGCTTAAATTTTATTACTTTAACCGCGACAGGAATTTCTCCCTATGACAACCAATCCAAAACCTGCTTATCGACGAATTCTATTAAAACTCAGTGGTGAAGCACTGATGGGTGACGAGGGTTTTGGTATCGACCCAAAAGTCCTTGACCGTATGGCTCAAGAAATAAAAGAGTTGGTAGAAATGGGTATTCAAGTCGGTCTAGTTATCGGCGGTGGAAATTTATTTCGTGGTGCTGGTTTAGCTGAAGCGGGTATGAACCGTGTTGTTGGCGACCAAATGGGTATGCTTGCTACTGTAATGAACGGCTTAGCAATGCGTGATGCGCTTCATCGCGCCTTTGTAAATACACGCTTGATGTCTGCCATCGATCTAGCTGGTGTATGTGAACGTTATAATTGGGCAAATGCTATTAGCCTATTAAAGTCTGGCCGCGTTGTTATCTTTTCGGCAGGAACAGGAAATCCATTTTTCACTACTGATTCAGCTGCTTGTTTACGTGGTATTGAAATCGAAGCTGATGCCGTTTTAAAAGCGACTAAAGTTGATGGTGTTTACTCTGAAGATCCGGCAAAAAATCCAGAAGCCGAACTTTACACTGAACTAAGTTATGATGAAGTACTTGATAAAGAATTAAAAGTAATGGACTTGGCTGCCTTTACCTTAGCACGTGACCACAATATCCCTATTCGTGTATTTAATATGAATAAGCCTGGTGCATTGAAATCTGTCATCATGGGTAATGATGAAGGCACAGTCATTTCACACAAAAAACGTGCTGAAGCTTAAGTCAAATCTAAGGGGAATTAAGTCCGGAATAAAAATACCAGACTTAAATTAACTTATTAATATTTAGGAAAATTATCGTGATAGATGAAATAATTGAAGATGCTCAAGAACGAATGGGTAAAAGCATTGAAGCTTTAAAAATTAGCTTAAATAAAATCAGAACAGGCCGTGCTCATGCATCATTGCTTGATAACATTGTTGTGCAGTATTATGGAATGGATACTCCTTTAAATCAGGTTGGTAATATCTCGGTTCCAGATGCACGTAACCTTTCTATTACTGTTTTTGATAAAGGTATGATTGGCGCTGTTGAAAAGGCCATTTTAAAGTCTGACTTAGGTTTAAACCCACAGTCAAATGGCACATTAATTCGCATTCCATTACCACCACTTACAGAAGAGCGTCGTAAAGATCTTGTTAAAGTTGTTCGCGGTGAAGCCGAAGGCGGAAAAGTTGCTATTCGCAATATTCGCCGTGACGCAAACTCTGACTTTAAAAGTTTGTTAAAAGAAAAAGAAATCAGTGAAGATGAGCACCATCAAGCTGAAGATTCGATTCAGAAAATAACAGATGTGTTTGTGAAGCAAGTGGATGAAGTGCTTGTAAAAAAAGAAGCAGAACTAATGGAAATATAAGTTAGTATAATACAAAACGCCATGTTGTTGCTCTCTAGCCAACTGGCGTTTTTTATTCATAACGACTTATAAATACAATGACTTAAATAATTAATGGAAAATTGTTAAGTGGAAAATACCGAAGCTTTAATTGGACAAGCTGATAATCAAAATATCCCTCAACATGTTGCTATCATCATGGATGGTAATGGCCGCTGGGCGCAATTACAAGGCAAAGGGCGCGTTGCTGGGCACAAAGCTGGTGTTGAGTCAGTACGTCAGGTTGTTGCGACTGCACGAAAGTCTAATGTTAAGGCGTTGACACTTTTTGCTTTTAGTAGTGAAAATTGGCAGAGACCGGCAAAAGAAGTCAGTGTATTGATGGATTTATTTATGTATGTGTTAACGAAAGAAGTTAAACGTTTACATAAACATAATATTCGCTTTCAAGTGGTAGGCGATCTAAGTCGCTTTTCTGACAAACTACAAAAGAATATAGCTAAATCAGAGCAGCTTACTGCTGAAAATACCGGTTTAGTTTTATCTATTGCAGCAAATTATGGTGGTCGTTGGGATATTGTTCAAGCCGCTAAAAAACTAGCTAGTGACGTCAAGCAAGGCACTATGTCGCTCGATGATGTCAATGAAGATACTCTCAATGAACAAACTTGTTTGGCAAACCTTCCAACACTAGATTTACTCATCCGGACTGGTGGTGATTACCGCATTAGCAACTTTCTCTTATGGCAAGCTGCTTATGCTGAACTTTATTTCACCGATACGCTATGGCCTGACTTTAATGAAACGCAATTTTTAAAAGCCATAAGCTGTTTTGATCACCGAGAACGCCGTTTTGGCAAGACTGGTGAACAAGCGAGAAACGAAAAAACATAATTGTTAAAAATATTGTTTATAAAAATATAATTAAAAATAGCAAACCGAGCTACATTACTCAGAGTTTGCCTGACTAGCGTATAGTCCATTACTAAAAAAGGGTAGCCCTTGTTAAAACAACGAATTATCACGGCTTTAATATTAGCACCAGCAGCAATCTCAGCAATTTTCTATTTGCCAATTAATTATTTTGCCATACTTTTAATGGCAATTGTCGGTATAGGTTCATGGGAGTGGGCTCGTTTTATGGGGTTGGTCGATACCATACAACGCTTAGGTTACGTGGTAATGACGAGTGCAATAATAGCTGCTTTATGGGTTTTATTACCAGTCGATGATACTTGGTTAGTGATTACTGGCGTACAACATGAAATCACATCAATACTCTGGTTAAGTGTTATTTGGTGGTTATTTGCTGCTTTATTAATGTTTTTATATCCAAAATCGAGCGCATTTTGGGCAAATAATAAACTTATCATCGCCTTATTTGGTTGGCTAACCTTGGTACCTACTTGGCTCGCCTTTATGGTTTTACGTACTAACAGCTATCTTTTAGATGAGTTTCAAGGTGCACAGTTATTGATGTACTTGTTTATGTTAGTGTGGAGTGCTGATGTTGGCGCCTACTTTGTTGGAAAGTCACTAGGTAAGCGTAAACTAATGCCAAACGTTAGCCCTGGTAAAACGATAGAGGGGTTTTTAGGTGGTGTTGTTTGTGCCGGCATATTAACGGTAATAGTCGGACTTTCATTAGAGTGGTCAAGTGACAAGTTTATGACGGCTTTATTAGTTACCCTTTTGATTACCTCTATCTCTGTTTTAGGTGATTTAACGGAGAGTATGTTTAAACGTCAAGCCGGTGTTAAAGATAGTGGTACTATATTACCAGGCCACGGCGGCATTTTAGATAGAATAGATAGTCTCACGGCAACAGCACCTGTTTTTGCTCTTTGTTACATATTACTTGCTTGATAATATCTTTATCATCTCGCATTTTGATAAATTAATTGGGGTAAATACGTGTCAAAACGTCAACTTTGTATATTAGGTTCAACGGGTTCAATTGGTTGCAGTACACTCGATGTAGTCAGACTTCACCCTGATCGTTTTCAAGTAACTAGTTTGGCTGCGTACACTAGCGTAGATGTGATGTTTGAACAATGTGTTGAATTCAAACCTCAGCAAGTCGTGATAGTTTCAGACGAGCATGCCGCTTTACTTATCCAGAGACTAGCTGATGCAGATGTCAGTGGCATTTCAGTCTTATCAGGTAAACAAGCCTTAATTGACATCGCAGAATGTCAAACTTCCGATACAGTGATGGCATCTATTGTCGGCGCCTCTGGTTTGTTACCGACTCTTGCCGCGGTTAATGCGGGAAAACGTGTGTTGTTGGCAAATAAAGAAGCATTGGTAACATCAGGCGCTATTTTTATGGCTGCAGTTAAAGCCTCTGGTGCAGAACTCTTACCTATAGATAGCGAACACAATGCTATTTTTCAATGCTTGCCATCTCAACAACAAGCTAAAGTAGGGGAGTGCGAACTTCTTGCTAATGGCATCAGTAAAATATTACTGACAGGTTCTGGCGGACCTTTTAGAACTCGAGATATCGATACTTTAGCATCAGTAACTCCCGCGCAAGCATGCGCTCATCCTAACTGGGATATGGGACGAAAGATATCAGTTGATTCTGCTACTATGATGAACAAAGGCCTTGAATTTATTGAAGCTAAGTGGCTTTTTAATGTTGAAGCTGAAGATATCCAAGTAGTTTTGCATCCCCAAAGCACGATACATTCCATGGTTCAATACAAAGATGGCTCTGTAATTGCACAAATGGGCAATCCGGATATGCGTACTCCGATCGCTCACGCTTTAAGCTTTCCTGATCGTATTGAATCTGGTGTCGCACCGCTAGACTTTTTTAATACTACTTCTTTTGAATTTCAAGCTGTTGATTTTGAAAGATATCCAAATCTAAAGCTCGCCATTGAAGCGTGTAAAGCAGGTCAAGCGGCTTGTACTGCACTCAATGCAGCCAATGAAATTGCAGTCGCTGCTTTTTTAGACGAAAAAATAAAGTTTACCGATATTTATAAAATAAATGAAACTTCTGTGAAAAAATTTGTCTCACAAAAGGTAGATAATATTAATGAGGTTATTGCCCTAGATAAGCAAGCACGTTCATTTGCACAAAGATTGTTAGCAGATTTCTCGCAAACAGAAGCGGTATCGCGACAGGGTAATATTTAACATGATGGACTTTTTGTGGAACCTAGCATCTTTTGTTATTGCGTTAGGTATCCTTGTTACCGTGCACGAATATGGGCATTTTTGGGTTGCTAGGAAAAACGGCGTAAAAGTTGAGCGTTTTTCTGTTGGTTTTGGTAAGCCACTTTGGCGCAAAATAGGAAAAGATGGCACTGAATATGTTTTGGCGATGATACCTTTGGGTGGTTATGTCAAAATGTTAGATGAGCGTATTGATGATGTAAAGCCTGAAGATAAAGATAAAACCTTTAACTCTAAATCAGTTTATCAGCGAATTGCCATTGTTGCTGCGGGCCCTTTAGCTAATTTTATCTTTGCTCTATTCGCTTTGTATATTATGTTTCTTATTGGTGTTCCAAGTGTCAAACCAATGATTGGTGATATTGTACCGAGCTCAATTGCTGCTAAGGCTAATTTACCAAAAGACAGTGAAATTATTAGTATTGCAGGTAGTACAACACGAGATTGGCAAGATGTTAACCTTGCGCTTATTGGACAAATTGGTAATAAAGAAATAACAATTAGAACAAAAAAAAGTGATAGCCAGTATATCTCTAGCGTTACTTTAGATACCCGTGATTGGAAATTTTCGCCTGAGAAAATGTCGGCTTTAACAAGTTTAGGTATTACGCCATATCGACCTAAAGTTCATAATGAACTAGCTGCGGTAGCCGAAAGGAGTCCAGCAGAATTGGGCGGGCTGTTAGTTGGTGACAAGCTTATTGCTGTGAATGATGTATTAACCGACGATTGGCTCGCTTTTGCTAAAGAGATAAAACAGTATCCTGAGAAAGAAGTTTCAATCACTATCATGCGTAATGGTGAAACGCTTAAACCGCTTGTTATACCAAACAGTATTGAACAAGCGGGGAAAGTCATCGGATATATTGGTGTGGCACCTAAAGTTGATGCATGGCCAAAGTCATTACTCATTGAATTAAGTTATGGACCTATTGATTCTCTTAAGGAAAGTGCTCAACGAACTTGGAATTTGACGAGTTTAACCTTTAGCATGATAGGTAAGTTAATTACTGGCGATGTATCGGTAAAAAACCTAAGCGGCCCTATAGGTATTGCTCAAGGTGCAGGTAATAGCGCAAGTCATGGTTTTGTATACTTTCTAGGCTTTTTAGCCTTAATTAGTATTAATTTAGGAATAATTAACCTTTTACCGCTTCCAGTACTTGATGGCGGACACTTACTCTATTATCTTATAGAGCTTTTTACAGGTAAAGCAGTACCTGAAAAAGCCCAAGAGACAGGATTTAAGATTGGTGCCTTGGCGTTATTAATGTTGATGGCCATAGGTTTATTTAATGACTTTAGCCGGGTGCTAAGTTGAATGGTTTTAAAAATAATTGCTAATATTGCATTTATAAAAACGTGTGATTTTACGTTGAACAATTGAAAGAAAGGATACGCTCTTTATTGCTATTAGGCTTTATAAGATTTCAAAGGAAGGACAAAGAAAGTCGAAGAGGCTAGTTTTAAGGTTGACGCCTTAACACTCTAATATTATTAGCATTGAATTATTAAATGTATTCAACCTAATGTTAGGGTCACTGCATTAGATTGAGTGTGTAGCTAACCGTTTTTATACAGAGAAGTAACGAAGTTTATAATATATGATCATGAAAAAAATTGCCTTAGCCCTACTTTTAGGTACGCTAGGAACATCGATACCATATGCTCAAGCTGCATCAAGCTTTCAAGTTGAAGACATTGAGGTCAAAGGTCTACAACGTGTTGCTTTAGGTGCTGCGTTAACGCATATACCTTTCAATGTCGGTGATGAACTCAATGACTTTCGAATTTCTCAATCTATAAAGGCCTTGTACCAAGCGGGTCACTTTAATGATATTAGAGTCTACCGTGATGGAAATCGATTGGTTTACCGCGTTAGAGAACGAGAAACTATTAGTGAAATTCTTTTTGATGGTAATAGCGATCTTAAAGACGAACAGCTAACAGAAAGTCTTGATGGCAGTAATATTCGTGTTGGTGAAACACTTGATCGAACCGTAATCTCTGGAATAGAGATGGGGCTAGAGAACTTCTACCACAGTGTTGGTAAGTACAACGCTAAAGTTACCGCTAAAGTAACCCATTTGCCGCGTAACCGAGTAAATTTAGAGTTTTCTTTTGTTGAAGGTGATTCCGCTGCTATCAGGCAAATTAATATTGTTGGTAATGAGGTTTTTTCTGATACTGAAATATTAGATAAAATTGAGCTAACTTATGATTCGCCATGGTGGAACTTTATGGCTCAGGATAGATACCAGAAGCAGACGTTACAAGGAGATATGGAAACGATTAATAGCTATTACCTTAACCGTGGTTATTTACGCTTCAAAGTAGACTCTACTCAAGTATCAATGACTCCAGACAAAAAAGCGGTGTATATTGCTTTAAATGTCAGTGAAGGCGAAACCTACACCATTAGTGAGGTTGATTTTGTCGGTGATATGGCGGGTTTTGAAAATACTATCCGTGCTATAAACCCGCTACAAGCTGATAACTTATATAATGGTGCTGAAGTTACTTATACTGAAGAAGTTATTAGTAAATTCCTAGGGCGCTACGGTTATGCTTACCCTAAAGTGAGAACTATCCCTGAAGTTAATGATGAAAATCATACCGTTAAGCTATCAATATCAGTTGATCCAGGAAAGCGTGTCTATGTAAATCGTATCAACTTCACTGGTAATCATGTTACTGCAGATAACGTATTACGCCGTGAAATGCGACAAATGGAAGGTGCTTGGTTATCAAACAGTGTCGTTGAGTCTTCAAAGTCATGGTTGCAGCGATTACCTTATATGGAAACTGTAGAGTTTGAAACTAAGCAGATTGAAGGGGAAGATGATTTAGTTGATATCGATTTTACCGTTAAAGAGCAGCCTTCTGGCTCATTTAATGCGGGTATAGGTTATGGCTCGGAAACAAAATTAAGTATTAACGCGGGTGTGCAACAAAATAACTTCTTAGGCACAGGTAATCAACTTGGCTTCAACATAGCTCGAAATAGTTATCAAAAAAATGCCACCATCTCTTATACAGATCCTTACTTCACAGTGGATGCCGTTTCGCTCGGCGGTCAAGTGTATTACAGCGAATATGATGCGGGTAATGCCAACTTAGTTGAATATAAAAACAAAACCTTTGGCTTAGGTCTTAACTGGGGTTTTCCTGTTAATGAATATCTTCGTTTAAACTTTGGTGTTGGTTGGAAATATAACCAAATTTCTCAATTAGAAGCGTATGATCAAATTCAGAACTTTTATGACATCTATGCTGATCCTAACGATCCAGATGGCCAGCTTGCCTTTAAAACTTTGGACTTAAATGCAGGTTTATCGCGAAGCACGCTAAACCGAGGAACTTTCCCTACGTCAGGTTCTCAACAACGATTTAATGCAAAAATGACGTCACCGAAGTCTGATTTGCAATACTTTAAACTAAACTATGATGCTAAATTTTACTTCCCGTTAACGCGAAGCCAAAAGTGGTCAGTATTAACCCGTATCCAGCTAGGTTATGCCAATGGTTATGGGACGGTTGATGGAAATGATCAATTATTACCTTTCTGGGAAAACTTCAGCGCAGGTGGCTCTGATTCTTTAAGAGGTTTTGAAAATAATAGTGTTGGGCCACGTGCTATATACCGAAGCCCTAAACAATTACCTGGTGGTGGTTGTTGTTTAGGACCTGACAATGACTCTATTGCTATTTCAACAAGTTCTGTTGGTGGTAATGCTATGGCACTTGCTGGTTTAGAATTGATAGTACCAACACCTTTCTTAGATGAAAGTTACTCGAATAGTGTTCGTACCAGTATTTTTTGGGATGCAGGTAGTGTTTGGGATACAGAATTTAACATGGCAAGTTATGAAGATTTAGCGCCTAATGAATTCGCTAAGATTGATGACTATTCAGATCCAGGTCGTTTTCGTAGCTCAGCAGGTATTTCACTGCAATGGCTTTCACCAATGGGACCAATGATTTTTAGTTTCGCTAGATCCGTTAGAGAGGAAGAGGGTGATGATTTATCATTCTTTAGCTTTAACATAGGAAAAACATTTTAAAACACAGATTTTTGCTGCGTTAAATGAATTAATCTTGCTATATTAACCGACATAAAATATTTATCGGTTAAATTGCAAGAAACAAATAATAAATAAAGGGGAACAACGTTGAATAAAGTTATTAAAACTATGGTTATGGGCGTAGCAGCATCAGGTATGTTATTAGCAGGTTCAGCTATGGCAGCAGATCAAAAAATTGGGGTAATTAACTTTCAAGAAGTTATGAGTAAAATACCGCAGACAGCAGCGTTAATGCAAAGCTTGGAAGCAGAGTTTAAAGATGAAAAAGCAATTGTTACTCAGCTTGAAAAAGACATTAAATATTATCAAGAAAAACTTAAGCGTGATGGCTCATTAATGAGTGCAAAAGAAAAAGAAGAACTTAATGTAAAAGTTAAGTCTCTATTTCAAGAGTACCAAGTAAAAGGCAAAGCTTTGCAAGAGAAAGCTAGCCAACGTCAAAACCAAGAAACAAATAAAATCATAGCGTTAGTTCGTCAAGCAGTAGATAAAATTGCAGTTAAGCAAAATTATGACTTAGTACTTTCTCAACAAGCTGTTGTTTATGCTAAACCAGACGCTAGCCTTACTGATGTTGTGGTTGAACAAGTAAGTAAACTTAAATAAGCTTAGTTATCATTAATATAGAAAGTTTATTATACATTGCGCTAAAGGCACTATTATGACTTACACGTTAGCTGAAATTGCTATCAAGCTCGATGCTAAATTAATAGTGCCGGCAGATCTCGATGAACAAAAAGAAGCACAGTCTATAATCAGTAGCTTAGCAACTTTAGCCAATGCAGGAACAGGGCAAATCGCTTTTCTTGCTAATAGCAAATATAAACAGCAGCTTAGCTCGACAGGTGCCAGTGCCGTAATTGTGTCACCAGACGCAGCAGAAGCTTGTCAGGTGAACGCACTTGTTATGAACAACCCTTACATGGGTTATGCTATTGTTGCTAAATTGCTTGATAGCACACCGAAAGTGTCTTGTGGGATTCATCCCTCCGCTATAATTGCTGATGATGTCTCTCTAGGTGAGAATGTAAGTATTGGTGCTAATACCGTTATTGAGTCAGGTGTACAATTAGCTGATAACGTCAGTATTGGTGCGGGCTGTTTTATTGGTCAAGAAGTCAAAATTGCTGAATCGACGACCCTTTGGGCAAATATTACTATTTACCATAGAGTCGAGATTGGTCACCATTGCTTAATTCAAGCTAATACGGTTGTTGGCTCTGATGGCTTTGGCTACGCACCAGTGCCAGGGCAGTATAAATGGCATAAGATTCCACAACTTGGTAGTGTGATTATAGGCAATCATGTTGAAATTGGTGCAAGTACTACGATTGATAGAGGCGCGCTAGATAATACCGAGATAAAGGATGGGGTTATTTTAGATAATCAAATTCAAATAGCTCACAATGTTATCGTTGGTGAAAATACCGCTATAGCAGGTTGTACCGTTATTGCAGGCAGTACAGTGATAGGTAAAAATTGTACTATTGCCGGTCTGGTCGGAGTTAACGGTCATATCACTATCGTCGACAACAGTGTTTTTACTGGTATGTCGATGGTAACAAAGAATATCACTCAAGCTGGAGTTTATTCTTCTGGTATGCCAGTAGTAGCAAACAAGGAATGGCATAAAAATAATGCCAGAGTTAAGCGACTTGATAGCTTGACTAAACGAGTGAAAGAGTTAGAAAAATTACTCGCGAAAAACTAGCTATTACCCCCACCAATGCGTAAAATACTCCAAAGTCTTTCTGTCACTCAACATGAAGCTGACGCAAATATAGTAGGCAGTTAGTTTAGTTTAACTAACTGCGCTAACCAACAAGGAATATTCATTTGGAAACTGTAAAAAAACCTATCGATCTTAACGAAATAAAAACGTTGATACCTCACAGATACCCAATGTTATTAGTTGATAAAGTTGTTGATCACGAACCGGGTAAAACGTTACATGCCATTAAAAATGTCACAATTAACGAGCCTGTGTTTACTGGCCATTTTCCAGAGCTAGCTATTTTTCCTGGCGTATTAATTTTAGAAGCGTTAGCACAGGCTACAGGTATTCTTGGATTTAAGAGTACAGAAGGACGCGATAACAATGAGATGTATCTTTTTGCGTCGATAGATAAAGCTAAATTTAAAAAGCCTGTCTTACCTGGTGATACTATGCATTTGCATGTTGAGTTTCTTAAAGAACGTCGAGGTATGTGGAAATTTTATGGTGAAGCTAGAGTTGATGGTAAAGTGGTTTGCTCTGCTGATCTTATGTGTGCACGTCGCCCACTGTAGCCTTAATTTATATCTATAATTTAGAACAAACGCTCACTTACCCTTTAGAAGATTTAATGTATGATTCATCCCCAAGCTATTATTGAACCAGGTGCCGTTATTGGCAAAAATGTTTCCATAGGTCCATGGACTTATATTGCCAGTAACGTTGTTATTGGCGATGATTGTGAAATTAGCTCGCATGTGGTTATTAATGGCCCAAGTCGCATAGGTAAAGGTAACCGTATCTTTCAGTTCGCCAGTATTGGTGAAGACTGTCAGGACATTAAATATGACGGTGAGCCAACTGAATTGATCATTGGTGATAACAATACCTTTCGAGAGTCTTGTACTGTTCACCGTGGCACGATTCAAGATAATAGCCTGACTCAAATAGGCAGCAATAATTTGTTTATGGCTTATACCCACGTTGCACATGACTGTATCGTTGGTAGTCATTGTATTTTTGCAAATAATGCGTCTATTGCCGGTCACGTTCACGTAGGTGACCATGCCATCATAGGTGGCATGGTAGGTGTTCATCAATTTTGTCACATTGGCGCACATAGTTTTATTGCAGGTAATGCTTTGATACTTAAAGATGTCCCTGCTTATGTTATGGCTTCGGGTCAACCAGCAAAACCTTTTGGCTTAAATAGTGAAGGCTTAAAGCGCCGCGGTTTTGATAAAGAAACTATTTTAACCATAAAGCGCGCCTATAAAGTATTGTACCGTCAAGGGCTTTCTGTGGAAGAAGCATTAACCGCTATAAATGAAATGCCAGCACAATCTCCTGAATTACAAGTATTTTGTAATTCCATCAAAGAATCTAATCGCGGTCTCATTCGTTAAACTTAATACGTTAAACATGTACCGTTAACTTTAAGTACCTTTAACGCCTATGACTATTCAGAATCAAAACTCTCACCAACAAACTGTATTTGCAATAGTTGTTGGTGAACATTCAGGTGATACGCTCGGCGCGGGCTTGATCACTTCATTACGCCAAACCCATCCAAATGCGAAATTTATTGGCATTGGCGGTCCCAAGATGAACGCTTTAGGTTTTGAAAGTCTATTTGCCATGGACGAGTTATCCGTCATGGGACTAGTCGAAGTGCTAGGCCGAATTCGCCGTCTGTTACATGTCCGTAAAACCTTAGTTGATTTTTTTACTGTTAATAAGCCTGATGTGTTTATTGGAATTGATGCCCCTGATTTTAATATAGGCCTCGAACTGAAGCTTAAAGTGCATGATATTAAAACTGTTCATTATGTTAGCCCTTCAGTGTGGGCGTGGCGTGAAAAACGCATTTTCAAGATTGCTAAAGCAACAAACATGGTCTTAGCTTTATTACCTTTTGAAAAAGCTTTTTATGATAAACACGATGTTCCTTGTACCTTTGTTGGCCATCCACTTGCGGATGATATCCCTATGCAAAGTGATAAAGGGCTAGCCAGAGATAAACTTGGTTTACCACAAGATAAAAAAATTCTTGCACTCATGCCTGGTAGTCGTGGCGGCGAGTTATCTCGTTTACTGGAAGACTTTTTTGAGAGTGCTAAACAATTACAAGCTCAAGATAGTGAATTACTTTTTGTAGCGCCAATGATCAGTGAGCAGAGAACAGAGCAATTTAACGCACTTAAAGCTGAATTTGCGCCCGACTTAACGGTAGAAGTTGTACTCAACCAAACGCAAGATGTTATGGCTGCTAGTGATTGTTTATTAACAGCCTCAGGTACAGTCACTTTAGAGGCTGCTTTAATTAAACGGCCAATGGTTATTTGTTATAAATTTAGCCCAATAACCTTTTTCTTAGGCCGTAGGTTTGTTAAGTTGAAATGGTTCTCTTTACCAAATTTATTAACAAATAAATCTTTAGTCCCTGAATTATTGCAAAAAGATGTTTGCCCTGAAAATATTGTGCCCTTGGTTAAAGAGCGTCTATATCAGGACCAGAGTCAATTGAATGATAGTTTTACTGCAATACATCAACAACTAAAGTGCGATGCGAGTAAACAAGCAGCCAAGGCTGTACTTGATGTTTTATCTTCAAAACGCTTAACCAATAACAACTAATAACTAACCAATAAGATAAGAATACCTTATCTCGAGTAAATAATATGGCGAGTAAGCAAACGTTTCCTGATTTTGAATACCCGATAGCCTATTGCATTGCGGGTATTGATGAAGTTGGCCGTGGTCCTTTGGTTGGTGACGTTGTTACTGCAGCTGTTATTCTAGACCCCGATAATCCAATTGAAGGGTTAATGGATTCAAAAAAATTGTCAGAAAAAAAACGTAACTTGTTATCTATCGAAATAAAAGAAAAAGCAATCGCTTGGTCTTTAGGGCGTGCTAACCCACAAGAAATTGATACCTTAAATATATTACATGCGACTATGCTTGCTATGCAACGCGCCGTTGCAGGCTTGGATGTTGAACCTGATTTTGTACTTGTTGATGGTAATCGATGTCCTACATTCCTCAGGAATGCTAATCAGACGGATCAAGAAAACTCGAAAATAGCCAGTCAAGCGGTCGTTAAAGGTGATGCAAGAGTAGCAGAGATAAGTGCAGCTTCGATTATCGCTAAAGTTGCTCGCGACAATGAAATGATCGCCTTAGATAAACTTCATCCTGAATATGGTTTTGCCAAGCACAAAGGTTACCCAACTAAATTTCACTTAGAAAAAATCATTGAGCTTGGGGTACTAGATTGCTATCGACAAAGTTTTAAGCCTGTCGCTAGAGTATTGGGCACCTATCATGACTGATATGCTTAGCTCTGAAATAGTAACAGAAGACGAGCCTGCTGTTTTTATACCACCAAAGTTTATCCATTTACGCGTTCATAGTGATTACTCTATGTGCGATGGTTTAAAGAAAGTTAAACCTATTATTGCAAAAGCTGTTGAACTCAATATGCCAGCACTTGCCTTAACGGATCAAACTAACCTATGTGGCCTAGTAAAATATTATCATGCGGCTCATGGCGCAGGAATTAAGCCTATTATTGGTTGTGATTTTTGGGTGCAAAGTGATGAGTTGGAAGATGAACTGTCACGTATAGTCGTATTAACAACTAACAATGTTGGTTATAAGAATATTACGGAACTTATTTCCAAGGCCTATACACGCGGACATATCCAAAACAAAGCTGTGATTGATAAATCATGGTTAGTTGAGTTTAAGGAAGGCTTAATTATACTTTCTGGTGGCCGTGAAGGAGATATAGGTAAAGCCTTATTAAAAGGGAATACTGAATTAGTTGATGAAATGGTGAGTTTTTATCAACAACATTTCGATCGCAGTTTCTTTCTTGAATTAATAAGAACAGGTCGGGATGATGAAGAAAACTATATTCATCTTGCTGTTGAGCTGGCTGAAAAAGAAAATCTGCCTGTGGTTGCCACTAATGAAGTGATGTTTCTCTCTCCTGATGACTTTGACGCGCATGAAATTCGAGTTGCGATTCATGACGGCTTTACCTTAGATGATAAACGTCGACCTAAGCGCTATAGCTCAGAGCAATACTTGCGTAGTGAAGAGGAAATGTGCGAGTTATTTAGTGACATCCCTGAAGCCTTAGAAAATAGTGTCGAGATTGCCAAACGCTGTAATGTCACTGTGACCTTAGGTGAATATGTTTTACCTGATTTCCCGACTGAAGGCCTAGAGATTAATGATTTCTTTATTAAAGTATCAGAAAAAGGCCTAGAAAAAAGGCTTAAACAGCTTTTTGATGTCGATGCTGCTGATTTCGCTGAAATAAGAAAGCCTTATGATGAACGTTTAGCTATTGAGCTAGAAGTTGTTAACAATATGGGATTCCCTGGCTACTTTCTTATTGTTATGGAATTTATCCAATGGAGTAAAGATAACAATATCCCTGTTGGTCCAGGTCGTGGGTCTGGTGCGGGTTCTTTAATTGCTTATGCATTAGATATTACTGATCTCGATCCCCTTGAATATGATTTACTCTTTGAGCGCTTCTTAAACCCTGAACGTGTTTCTATGCCTGATTTCGATATCGATTTTTGCATGGATAGACGTGATGAAGTTATCGACCATGTTGCAGAGCTTTATGGTCGAGATGCGGTTTCGCAGATTATTACCTTTGGTACTATGGCGGCTAAAGCGGTTATCCGCGATGTTGGTCGTGTACTAGGCCATCCATACGGTTTTGTTGATAGAATTTCAAAGCTTATTCCGCCTACGCCGGGCATGACCTTAGCTAAGGCATTTGAAGAAGAGCCTAAGCTGCCAGAGGTTTATGCACAAGATTCTGAAGTAAAAGACCTCATTGACATGTGTCGTATCCTCGAAGGTACCACACGTAATGCGGGTAAACATGCTGGTGGGGTTGTTATTTCCCCTACAACGATCACTGATTTTGCGCCGCTATACTGTGATGATGAAGGCAAGAACCCAGTAACCCAATTTGATAAAAATGATGTAGAAGATGCTGGCTTAGTTAAGTTCGATTTCTTAGGATTAAGAACGCTTACTATTTTGCAATGGGCCATTGAAATGGCTGATGCTAAGTTGCTTAAAGCAGGCAAAGAGCCGATCGATATCACTAAAATTGATCTTGAAGATAAAGCGAGTTTTAAGTTATTACTTGCTTCAAAAACGACGGCAGTATTCCAGCTAGAGTCTAGCGGTATGAAGTCGTTAATTGAAAAATTAAAACCCGATTGCTTTGAAGATATCATTGCTCTAGTGGCCTTGTTTAGACCTGGGCCACTGCAATCTGGCATGGTTGATAACTTCATTGAACGTAAGCATGGTCGTGAAGCCATTAGTTACCCAGATGAAACTTGGCAACATGAAGACTTACAACCTGTACTTGAGCCAACCTACGGTATTATTTTGTATCAAGAGCAGGTTATGCAAATTGCTCAGGTACTTGCCGGTTATTCTCTTGGTGGTGCCGATATGCTCCGTCGAGCTATGGGTAAGAAAAAACCAGAAGAAATGGCTAAGCAGCGAGCTGGTTTTGAAGAAGGTGCGATAGGGCGCGGTGTTGATGGCGAACTCGCCATGAAGATATTCGATTTAGTTGAAAAATTTGCCGGTTATGGTTTCAATAAATCACATTCTGCCGCTTATGCCTTAGTTTCTTATCAAACGTTATGGATGAAAACCCATTTTCCTGCGCCGTTTATGGCCGCGGTAATGTCTGCAGATATGGACAATACTGAAAAAATTGTTACGTTAGTTGATGAATGTAGCAATATGGAAATTGTTTTATTACCGCCTGATGTAAATGGTGGCCAATATAAATTTACCGTCAATGAAGATGACCAAATTGTATATGGTATCGGCGCCGTAAAAGGCGTGGGTGAAGGCCCTATTGAAGCGATTATAGCTGCTCGAATAGCAGGTGGGCCTTTTACAGATCTCTTTGATTTTTGTGCGCGTCTAGATCTTAAAAAAACCAATAAACGAATATTAGAAAAGTTAATTAAATCTGGCGCTATGGATTCGTTAGGACCTAAGCACCAATCGGGCTCAAGTAAAGAGCAAGGGGCTAATCGAGCGGCACTCTTTGAAACGTTGCCTGAAGCAATAAAAGCAGCTGAGCAACATGCCAAAGCGGAATCGTTAGGACAAAATGATTTATTTGGTTTAATTAATGATGAACAAACAGATTCCAGACAATCTTTTAAAGAGGCTAAAGCGTGGGCTGAAGAAGTTTGGCTTGATGGGGAAAAGGAAACCTTAGGTCTATATTTAACAGGTCATCCGATTAACCGCTATTTAAGTGAAATAAAAAAATATTCCTCAAGTCGACTTGTTGGTATGCAACCTACGGGCCGAGATAGACAAGCGGTTGCTGTTGGATTAGTTATTGGCGTAAGAGTATTAGTCAATAAACGTGGGCGTCGCTGGGCATTAGTCACCCTAGATGATAAAAGTGCTCGCATGGATATCCGCTTATTTCCAGATGACTATGATCGCTTCGCAGAATTGTTGGTAAATGATGCTATTTTGGTTTGTAGCGGACAGGTCAGCTTTGATGATTATTCTGGTGGTAATACAATGACAGCTCGGGATATAATGACAATCACTGACGCGCGAGAAAATTATCTTAGTTCCATTGATGTTCAAGTTGATAATAGCTTGATAGCAGATGATTTTATCGAACAGTTTACTCAGGTATTAACACCTTTTAAAGAAGGTACCTGTCCAGTGAGAGTTTTTTATCAGCGTGAGGAAGCTCAAGCTATGCTTGAGTTAGGCGTACAATGGCGAGTAACACCAGCCGATATGTTACTGTACGAATTAAAAACATTGCTTGGCGAAGAACATGTCGCCATGGAATTTAAATAACAACTAGTTAGCTTAAGATATTGAGTAAGAATGCTTTATGTGAAGTATTACTTAAGGTATTGGACTCAAGGTATTTTGGCTAAGTAGTGAAACCGATTATAAAATTAACTAGATTTATTAGGTAAATAAGCATGTCATTAAACTTTTTAGATTTCGAGCAGCCTATTGCTGAGCTTGATGCGAAAATAGAAGAGCTACAGTTAGTAAATAACGGCCAAGAATTAGATCTTGATATAGAAGATCAAATATCGCAACTACGCGAAAAAAATAAAGAGCAAACTAAGAAGATTTTTTCAAACTTAGATGCTTGGCAGACTGCGAGAGTGGCACGCCATCCTCAACGTCCTTATACTCTAGATTATTTACCACGTGTTTTTACTGAGTTTGATGAGTTAGCAGGCGATCGTGCTTATGCTGATGATAGCGCCATTGTTGGTGGTACAGCTCGTTTAGACGGTAAACCAGTGATGGTTATTGGTCATCAAAAAGGTCGTTCAACGGCTGAAAAAGTTAAACGTAACTTTGGTATGCCACGTCCAGAGGGGTATCGAAAAGCATTGCGCTTAATGGAAATGGCTGAACGTTTTAATATGCCAATCATTACCTTTATTGATACTCCTGGTGCATATCCTGGTGTTGGTGCTGAAGAACGTGGTCAAAGTGAAGCTATTGCTCGTAACTTAAAGGTTATGGCGCGTTTAACGGTTCCAATTATCTGTACCGTTATCGGTGAAGGTGGATCGGGTGGTGCATTAGCCATTGGTGTTGGTGATAGAGTTAATATGCTGCAATATGCAACATACTCTGTAATATCACCTGAAGGCTGTGCTTCTATTCTATGGAAAACAGCTGAAAAAGCTCCTACGGCGGCTGCTGCGATGGGTATTACAGCGCAACGTATCAAAGAACTAGACTTGATCAACAGCATTGTTGAGGAGCCATTAGGTGGAGCACATCGAGATATGGATGTTATGGCTGCACAACTAAAAGAAGCAATTAAAAAAGATCTATCAGAACTTGAAGGCTTAAGTAAAGAAGAGCTTATCGAGAAGCGTTACGATAGGCTAATGTCGTTCGGCTACTGTTAATTAATTTAGCCGACGGTTTTTAACTGTCGGCTTTTCTTTATGAATCATATAACTTCTACCCTTCATAATACCCTCAAAAATCTTTTCGAAACACATGGGAATATTGAGTTCATTATTGCCTATAGTGGCGGTATCGACTCGCAAGTACTCCTTCATGCTTTAGTGCAATTGAAGCAAAAAAAACTTATTAGCAATGAAATTACAGTCTGTCATGTTAACCATGGCTTGAGTGATAATGCCAAGAGCTGGGAAAAAATTGCTGAACAAGAATGCAGTAAGCTATCAGTTAATCTTGTTGTTAAATGTGTCAATGTCCAGGAAAGAGCACAACAGTCATTGGAAGCGCTGGCAAGAGACGCCAGATATAGCGCACTTAAATCATTGAGAACTGAAAAGTCTATTGTGTTAACTGGGCATCACAGTGATGATCAAAGCGAGACTTTTTTATTAGCCCTCAAACGTGGTGCTGGTTTAAAAGGTCTATCTGCAATGTCAGAGCAATCAACGCTTGGCCAGCATTTATTGGTTCGCCCTTTACTGAGCGTTTCACGTCAAGAAATAGAAGATTATGCTAAAACCCATCAGCTTAATTGGGTGGAAGATGAATCGAATCTTGATACTTGTTTCGACCGTAACTTTATTAGACAAGAAATAATGCCATTATTGCGTGATCGTTGGCCTAGTATTAATAACACCATTAACCGAAGCGCTAGCCATTGTTTATCGGGACAATCGTTATTAGATGAGCTTGGAGCGCAAGATTTAACACTTTGCAAAGCCAGTGATATGGGCTTGCACGTTGATGCGTTAATGACGTTGTCACCAGCACGCTTTAATAACCTCATTCGCTTTTTTATGGCGCAACAAGATTATTTGATGCCAAGTACAGAGCAAGTTAATCAAGTAAGACTGCAATTGCAGGCAGAAGAAGATAAAAGCCCGCAAATTAAAGTGGCACAGCATGTGTTTAGACGCTTTAAAAACACATTGTTTTTAACGCCTGAATTTACTGATATTAGTGGTTGGCATCAGCAAGTTGTATTATTTAAAGATACTCTATTGGCTGATAATGCAGTATTACCTCTACCAGATAACCTAGGTGATTTGGTCTTTGTTACGAATGCTGTGGAAACACCTAGTTTGAGTGCAAAACTACCTCGTATTTCTTTACCTAAAGACGGGCAACTAGTTAGTGTGCGCTTTCGCCATGAGAACCCCAAATGCTTGCCTCACTTTAGGCAACATTCCCGTTCTGTTAAAAAAGTGCTGCAAGAATTAAATATAGCGCCATGGCAACGAAAACGGATTGCATTTTTGTATTACGATAATATATTGGTAGCAGCGATCGGTCATTTTATCTGTCAAGCATTTGTTGAAACTAACCCTGAGCTTGGTATGAAAATTGATCATATTAGTCCTAAGGGTGTAGATTGATAACCTGACGTTTGACCCGTCCTAGCATGGGTTGACAGTAATTTGATTAAAACGCCTGATGTACTTCATCGGGCGTTTTGTATTTTAAGGCCGTATGCGGCCTTCTTTGATTATATATCATCACTGATTCTTCAACCATTTTCTTGGCCTCGCTCAGGTCTTTCGGCTTTACCAACAAGTATTCGTTTTTTAGTATACCGTTAATCCGCTCTGCTAAAGCATTTTGATAACAATCATAACCGTCTGTCATCGAGCATGTGACATGATATTGCTTGTGAAGCTCCTGATATTCATTTGAGCAATATTGCCCCCCTCTATCTGAATGATGAACTAAGGTATTCTTAGTTTTTCGCTGACTTAACGCATTGCACAAAGCTTGTTTAACCGAGTTGGCTCTCATATTGTCATCGACATGATATCCCACTATTTTTCTTGAGTAGGCATCCGTGACTAAACTCAAATAGGCATTGCCAGAAACTGTTGGCAAATAGGTAATATCTGCGACCCATAGCTGCTCGGGCTTTTGGGGAGCTAAACCGTCTTTAACTAAATTCGGATGACAAGTGAAGCGGTGGTGACTCTGTGTAGTTTTATGATAAGCACGCTGACGTGATACAAGCATGCGATATGATGCAAGTAACTTAAAGAGCCGGTCTCGACCAATAAACAATTGCTGTAATGACAGTATATACTGTAGCTTGCGTGTACCAATTCTAGGTTGGTATATACGTTCAGCAACCACACTATCAAGTATGTGCTGTTCGTTTACACTACGCAGAGCCTGGGCAATACATTGCTTATAGTAAGCTTGTCGTGAGATACCAATAAAAGCGCATGCTTTAGTGACAGTTAATGCTGTTATCGCTTTTTGTTGGATAACGTCTCTTTCTGCTTTTTTGTTATACGTACACCATAATTCGTTTCAAGAACATTCACTACGGCTTCAAAAAACTGTGCTTTAAGCTGGCTGTCGGCTAATTGCTGCTCTAATTCTTTGATACGCAGTTCTGGTGTTTGAAGTGATTTAGACTTGGTCATGGCAAAACCTCGGGTTAAGAAAATAGGTGTTCCTTTAGACCAATCTAGTCGACCATGCTTACGAAGCCAAATTAATACGGTAGAGCACCCTTGGATCCCGTATTTATCTTGTGCTTGCTTGTAGGTTAACTCACCTCTTTCAATTTGCTCTACCACTCCTAATTTAAAAGCGATTGAGTAATCTTTTTGAGTCCGCTTAGTAGTTGATTTCATAACACTCTCCTTTTACTGATGGAAAAGTGTCAACCTTATTTAGGACGGGTCAGTTTAAACATATGAAAAGGCGCATAGTACCAATGGTAGTATGCGCCTTTTTTTATAGCGCTCTTTCAGCTATATCCGATTTGGGCTAGCTTAGTTCGTACTTTTTACTTCTTAGTTATATGGTGTGATGCTGCAGCTGAAAACACAACATCAGTAGAGCTATTTAAAGCTGTTTCTGCCGAATCTTGAATGACGCCAATAATAAAGCCAATTGCAACAACCTGCATAGCGATATCATTATTAATACCAAATAAACCACATGCTAACGGAATGAGTAACAGTGAGCCGCCTGCAACACCTGATGCGCCACATGCTGAAATGGAGGCAACTATTGAAAGTAAAATTGCTGTAGCAAAACTTACTTCGATATCTAAACTGTAGGCGGCTGCCAATGTTAATACGGTAATTGTAATCGCGGCACCCGCCATATTTATGGTGGCACCTAATGGGATAGAAACCGAGTAGGTATCTTCATGTAATTCTAGTTTTTTACATAATGCCATATTCACTGGAATATTCGCAGCTGAGCTCCGGGTGAAAAATGCTGTAATGCCTGATTCTCTAAGACAAGTAAAAACTAATGGGTAAGGGTTTTTCTTGGTAATAATAAAAACAATGATAGGGTTAACAACCAAAGCGATAATTAACATTGCGCTTAGTAATACTGCCACCAAATGACTATATTCGGCTAATGCGCTAAAACCGGTAGTGGCAACTGTATTGGCGACTAAACCGAAGATACCTAATGGCGCAAACTTTATAACAATGCGAACAACACTGGAAATAGCTTCACTTAAATCATGCACCATTACTTTGCTTGACTCAGTTGCATGCTTTAATGAAAAACCTAAACCTAAGCCCCAAGCAAGCACGGCAATAAAGTTACCATTAGCTACCGCTGTTACGGGATTTTCAACCACTTTAAAAGCGAGCGTAGTCAATACTTCAGTTAATTTTTGCGGCGGGTTAGCCGTGGCTCCAGCAAGATCTAGAGTTAGTTCTGTTGGAAATGCAAAACTTAATAGCACGGCAACAAAAGCAGCACTTAAGGTGCCTAAAAAATACAAACCAACAATCGGCTTTAACTCCGCACTACTATCCATTTTTTGGTTAGCGATGGCAGAGGTAACTAGCACTAGTACTAGAATAGGTGCGACTGCTTTTAAGGCGTTAACAAATAAGCTACCAAACATGCTAAAAGATTTGGCTGTTTCGGGAGATATTACAGCGAGCAAACTCGCAAGAATAATTGCGACAATTATTTGGCTCACCAAACTAGTCGATTTGATTTTTTGAATAAAAGATGAGTTTAGTGTATTTTCGCTCGTCATAGGTAAGCCTGTTAAAGAGTTTTTTAATATGAGCGAGTTTTATCATTGAAGAATAGCCATTGTCTACAGCTATTAGCTAAACGGGGATAATTAAACGGTAAAGCGAGTTTTTTCATAGAAATATACCTTGATGCGAGTATAATCGCGCCATTAAAACAACGATTATTTTGGAATAACTATGCCGACAGAACAAGCATTAAAAGCCCGTAGCAACAATAGCTGTGAACTTTGTACTAGTACAGATACCTTGGTAGTTTATCCAGTACCACCAACGAGTGATTTAAGTGCCCAGCAATCTATTTACTTATGTCAAAATTGTTTATCGCAAATTGAAGGACAAAGTGAATTAGATGTTAATCACTGGCGTTGTCTAAATGACAGTATGTGGAATCAAGAGCCAGCGGTACAAGTAATGTCTTATCGTATGCTGCACAAGCTTTCTACTGAAAGTTGGGCTCAAGATGCTTTGGATATGATTTACCTAGAAGATGAAGTTAAAACATGGGCCGAGCAGGGCATTGCGGCTGAGCGCAGTAATGGGCCAACACGCGATAGCAACGGTGCAGAATTACAAGATGGCGATAATGTTACCTTGATTAAAGATTTAAAAGTTAAAGGGGCAAACTTTACTGCTAAGCAAGGCACTATGGTGCGCGGTATAACCTTGACTGATAAGATCGGAAGAGCGTCGTGTAGGGAAAGAGTGTAGATCTCGGTGGTCG
>OJHR01000005.1_pt1 | contig 21672 bp, 16 predicted proteins | sample 1595331 | NCBI WGS metagenome assembly OJHR01 (sample SAMN05420119, study PRJEB24817) | seawater metagenome | isolation source: Sea water | place: Canada:Atlantic | collected 2013-11
ACCACCGAGATCTACACTCTTTCCCTACACGACGCTCTTCCGATCTTGAACATCAGGGTATTTCTCTCTAAGCTTACGTAGCCTATTTTCAACAAAAACACCGTGTCGCTCTTGTTCAGTGTTAGGATAAAGTGTTGTAATAGTCAGTATATTCATGATTTTAGTAACCGCTTATATACAGCAGTATAATTGCTCACACTATTTTTCCAATTACGAATATTTTCTACAAAGTCTCGACCATTAGTTATGATTGATTGGTTTAAGTCTCCGTCTAGAAATCTTGAGGGTGACAAGACTCCTTCAGTCTCAGAGTCTTCCTTTAGTGGACTTACAGAGCGACTTAAAATCTCAAGAACTCTCTTACTTAACTGTTCCACATTATCAGCTTCAAATAAGAATCCATTAACATTGTCAGTAATTAACTCTTTGTGCCCACCCACATCAGACGCAAGCACTAACTTACCTTGAGCCATAGCTTCCAAGGGTTTCAAAGGGGTCACCAGCTCTGTTAACCTCATACCTTTACGAGGATAAACTAATAAATCGACTAAACTATAATACTTACCAACTTCATTGTGCGGTACACGTCCAGTAAATATTACTTTAGTTTCTAAACCAAGCAACACTACTTTTTCCTTCAAAATACGCTCTTCTGGTCCCCCGCCAACAAGTAGCAGCCTAACATTAGGTTTCTTTATTAAAATTTCAGGTAGAGCTGAAATGATTAAATCAATTCCTTCGTAGCCATAAAAAGAGCCTAAAAATCCTAATACCTGACAATCTTTTAACCCAAGCTCGGCTTCAAGTTCACTATTTTTTTCTTTAATAATATCAAATTGATCAACATTTACCGCGTTAGCAATAACAGTGAATTTACTTTCGTCAAAACCTCTACTGATCAGATCTCTACGTAAACCTTCACAGATTGTTGTCACTGCGTTGGCATGTTTAACTACATGGGTTTCCATTTTTCGAGTTAAACGATAGCGTAAGTCGTCTTCTTTACAAGTTCCATGGTCAACAGCAGCATCTTCCCAGAAGGCACGAATTTCATAAACAACGGGTAATCCTGATTTTCTTCCCGCCTTTAAAGCCGCTAAACCATTTAGTGCTGGTGAATGCGCATGAATAACATCAGGCTTTTCAATTTCAATCACTTCCATAATTCGTTTAACCATTGGCGAGATGTTGGCCATTTGATTAAGCACAGGAAGTTTTGACATCAAACCAGAAATAGGAGCACTACGGTAAAATTTAAGCCCGTCAACTTCTTCAATTTCAACTTGGTCATTACCGTGTTTTGGACTAGTGACATGACATGTTTCGATACCAAGTTTGTGTTGCTCCTTTAATATAGAGCGTGTTCTAAATGTATAACCACTATGTAAGGGTATTGAGTGATCCAGGATATGTAAAATTTTCATAACACTTAATTTACTCTTACTTTTTGGAGGAAACTTGCTAACATGAATAATGACCATAAAGAAGTACTATGATCTGATGTACCTGATTGATGTTCATCAAATAAGTTAGTTATTTTTTTCATTTCAAAAAAACCACTTTCTTTCATTTCAATGCTTAAAATGCTTGTTCGTAATTTTTCTTTCAGTGGACCACGAAGCCACTCAGCTAAAGGAACACTAAACCCCATTTTTTTTCTGTATAAATTATCATGGGGAACATGAGGTTCTAGCCCTTTTTTAAATACAGCTTTACCTTCACCTTTATGTAAATTCAAGTTTGAGGGTACTTTAAATGCCCACTCAACAAATTGGTGATCGAGTATTGGTACTCTTACCTCGAGTCCATGCGCCATGCTTGCTCGGTCAACCTTGGTATTAATATCGCCGGTAACCCAAGTTTTATAATCTAAATATTGCACTTCTTTTAAAGGGTCCGTGAATGTCTTATTCTTAAGTAACCTTTTAAATACTTGTCCTGAACTATAGCCGCTAAGTTTATCTACAAAACTTTTACTGTATAGGTTTTCTCGTTCGTCAATTCTTAATTTACTCATACTATTCAAGTAAGCTTCACTACTAGAAAGCGCGAGCGATTGGAAAGTCGTTTTTGCTCGTAAAAATTGAGGAGCCCAATCCAATTTTGGATATATTCTTCCTAAAGGCTCAAAAATAAACCGTCTAATTGATAAAGGAACTTTGTCGCGCAATGCTTGCTCTGCCATATGTAATCGATAACGTCGGTAGCCTGCAAATAATTCATCACCACCATCCCCCGAAAGGGCCACTGTTACGTGTTTTCTTGCAAGCTCACATACCCGGTATGTCGGCAACGCGGAGCTGTCTGCGTACGGCTCATCGTAAATATCCATAAGTCGATCAATTAAATCAAAATCTTCATGATTTACCATTTCAATACTATGATTAGTTCGGTACCTGTCAGCTACCAGCTTGGCAAAATCTGTCTCGTTAAATTCAGGAACATCAAAACCTATTGAGCAAGTATTCACTGGGTTATTTTGACATTGAGACATCATTGCTACGATAGCGCCTGAGTCAACACCGCCAGACAAAAATGCTCCTAATGGCACTTCAGCTTCCATCCTTATCTCTACCGATTCTTTTAAGCGCTCAATGAGCTCGTTTTCTATTTCTTTTGGAGATAACCTCTCACTAGATTGCCAAGGTAAGTCCCAGTATTGCACGGGCATTAGCTCTTTAGGACTATCACCCTGCTTTAAATGTAAATAATAGCCAGCTTCCAATTTATACACATCTGAAAAAATAGTCTTTGGATCGGGTATATAACCAAATGTTAAATAGTCTTCGATGGATTCTGGGTTAATAGATTTTGAGCATAATGGGTGTTTACGTAAGACTTTTAGCTCTGATCCAAAAATAACTGACCCATTTGATAATAAACTATAATGCAGAGGCTTTATTCCAAGCCGATCTCGAGCTATGAAGAGCTCCTTTTTATTATCATCCCATAAAATAAAAGCAAACATACCTCTAAAATGGTGAACACACTCTACACCCCACTCTTCCCATGCATGTACAATGGTTTCGGTGTCGCTATTAGTTTTAAATATATGACCTAATTGCTTTAGCTGACTAGCAATTTCATGGTGATTAAAAATTTCACCATTAAAAACCACAACAACACTCTCATCTTCGTTGTATATAGGCTGGTGTCCTCCTGCTAAGTCGATAACAGAAAGTCTCCTATGACCTAAACCAATGCCAGGTTTAATATGATAGCCCTGATCATTGGGGCCTCGGTGGGCTTGTGCATTATTCATTAATTGAAGTAACTCACTATCAATTGCCACGTTACTATCAAAACTAAAAATTCCGCTTATGCCACACATTAACCTTGCCCTAATGATTTTTTATAAAGTGTCAAATATTGATCAACCATGTTTTGTTCTGAAAAATTATCTTCAATAAAACATCTTGCCTGTTTACCGTGTCGTATTATTAATTGAGGATGCTTGATGTAGTTCTCCATTGCTAAAGAAAGCTGTTCAATATTCTGCTTATCAACTAGATAACCATTTATATTGTTAGTGATTAACTCTGGGAGTCCACCAACATTTGTCGATATTACAGGTAAACTCGACGCCATTCCTTCTAACACTGTCATTGGAATTCCTTCAGCTATCGAAGATAAAACAAAAACATCTGCATTAGATAACAAGTTAGCTATATCGTTCCTAGCACCAGTAAATTCTATATAATTTGCTATATTTAATTCATTAGCAAGAACATTCAAGCGACTCAGTTCTGCGCCATCACCAACAATAGTCAACTGGACGTTTTTTTTGTTTAAATTATTTTTTTTCACTAAATGAGCGAATGCTGAAATCAATCCCGCTTGGTCTTTAACTAAATCTAATCGAGCAACATGAATAAATTTGATAATATCATCGCTTTCTCGTTGTCGGTTAAATTCATTGATATTGATACCGTTACGAATTAATACTAATTTATTTGCTTTAATGTTTACCACTTTTTTAAGCCAATCAAATAAATCGTAAGAAACAGGAACAAAGTAATTTATAAAAGGAGATAACAGTCGCCTAAGTAAATTGTGCTTTTTATTTAGGCCCTTGGGATCTGCATTGTCTCGACCATGCTCAGCATGAATATGGGCTTTTACTCCTGCAAAAACTGAAATAGGATGATACTCAATTGTTGCTAAATTATAAGTATGTAACAAGTCTGGTTTGATTTTTCTTAATAATTTAAATAATCGCCAATGACTCATGAGATCTTTCCCTGATTGTTTATTTAACTGATAAACATCAACAGAATGATTCAGGTGCTCAGAAAAATCAGTCACTTCAGTAAGTGCTATCACAACATGCTGATATTCTTCGTTTTTCATAGCATTAATGCAATTTACCATTACACGTTCTAATCCACCAATATCAAATCGATAGATTAAGTGAGCAATAATTGGCTTAGTTTTTTTCAATCAATGTTCCAACTTTTTCAGTTCTGTGAATGCTGCAAGTAAGTTAGCTTCTACTTGCAGTAAATTACTGTTACCCTCAATAGAAACGGCTATGATCTCACTGGTATTAAACAACTGGAATAGGCTATTAAAGGCTTGAGCTACCTTTATTTTTGAAATTGAAATTTCAACAAAATCACCTGCTTTATATTGGTAAATATAACTACGAGATAAACCATTAATATTTCTTAAATGTACAATTTCAATTTTGCTGTTATTTATTCTTTTCTGCTTAGCTTCAATAACTGTCCATGAATCGTGGTTATGTAAACTATTTCCAAAGCTTACCATTTCACCTTGGGTTTGTTTATTGCCATATACCGCTTTAAAAACTTCAATTCCTTGATTACTAATTAGATGGCTTCGTTGTAGGCCATCCTCAAATGTTATTCCCCAATCTGATGTTTTTATTTTCTTAAAATTAATTTTCTCAACTAGTGCAGCCGCTGGAACATCAGGCCTAGCGATTACATTAATATTATTAAAAACAACTGCCGCAGTAACAATCATAACTAAAGCAATAATTGGTGTACTTATTTTTCGCCAAGAATAATTATATGATGCATTCTGTTTAGTCACGGTTGAATGTTCTGAGTCTCTCTTTTCAATATCTGCAAAAAAACCGCCTATCCAGAACATCAACATGATTATAAGACCAAAGAATAACCAACCATAAATAAGATGATCTGCTCCTGTGGCGTATTCCATATCTGAATAATAGGCAATAGCGACTATGCCATAGGCACGTATACCATTGGCTAAAATAGGTAAAAGCAAAGCGAAAATAAAAAATATAACCTGTTTATGTGTTTTGCGATAAGTTAAATATCCGTACAAAGTACCTACCGCTGCAGAAGCAATTAAGTAGCGAATACCTGAGCAGGCAACAGCAACTTCAAACATACCTGTGGGTATTTGAATATACAAACCATCAACATAAACAGGTATACCATTCAACTTTAAGAAGAAAACGGTAAACCATGCAGTTACGTCTTGCAGCCAAGGAATAAGATTTTCCCCCATTGGCACTGCGAATAATAAATACGCTAATGGGAATTTATAGCGCCATGTCAGTTTATTACCGAATAACATCCATAATAAAAAAATAAGTGAGCTAACTGCTGATAGTTGGCCTAAAACATCAATATCTGCCGCATAGGCAAATAAACCGATAAATAATGATATAGCTAAAGGGGGTAAAGCTAGCCAACTAGGTTGCAAAATGCTTACTAATAAATGTCTTTTATCTCGCCATAAAAGCCATAAACTAATTGGTAAAATAAAGTAGCCATGTGCAAAAGTATCGGAGCGTGACCAAATGGCTTCCATGCCTGCTAAAGCATCTTTATAGACCAATGCCCAAGCAAAAATAAGTAATGAAAAAATTGCTAAAAAGCGGTTATCAGTTATCTTCATTGATGTCTTTCCTTAGCAGAAAAATAATTCACTAATGGCTGCAAGGTTTGCTGCCAAGTAAAATGCTCTAAAATCCACTCTCTATTAGTTAATACCTTTGGTTGCTTGCTTAGAAATGCCGAACAAGCCTGAGCGTAAACGCTTTTATCATCGGTAATAACCACGCCATCAGATTGTTTTGCATTGATGCCTTCCATTGCCATCGTTGTGACAACAATAGCTTTATTAAGTGACATTGCTTCGAGTACTTTATTTTGAATACCTCGCGCTATTTGCAATGGCGCAACAACACACTGAGCTTTATCTATAAAAGGCCTGACATCATGCACTCGTCCAGTCACAATAATGCCTTTATTATTTTTAGCTAAAGCCTTAACCTCACTACTAGGGTTACCGCCAACAATACAAAAAATTGCTGTTGGTTGCTTTACTAATATTAACGGCCAAACATGCTCGACAAACCATAAGACCGCATCAATATTTGCCCAGTAATCCATTGCTCCTGTAAAACTAATAAACGGTACGGTAGGCACTAATTTTTCTTCAGAGAAACCGACTTTAGGATTAAAGAAATTAACATCAACGCCATTGAGTAAACCGTGAACTTTACTGTGGTGGATTTGTGGTTGATGAGCACGAAAGAGTAGTGCTTCATCAGGTGAAACAAATAAACTATGGGTGAATTGAGCACAAATAGCATTTTCTTCTCGTGCCAATAACATATATTCACGATTAAAAAACCACTTTGCTATACCAACTTTTTTATTCGCATATTGACGCCATTTATCAGAGTCTACATCAACAAAATCAATAACTCGTTCTAATGCGCTATATTCATCACCTTTGCAGCTGTCCCCTTGAACGTATTGTGCCATCGACGAGCTATAAACAAATACTTTACTAATTTTATGCTGAGCAATCACTCGATGAGTCCATTGCTGCATTCGTTTATCGAAATAATAAGGTAACGTAATAGGCTTATTAGTTAAAAAACCTATTAAGCCTTTAATTTTTGAAAGCGTTTTATGCTGGTCGATATGCAAAATAGAAGCACAGTATTTTTGTAAACCTGAAACATATTGTTTATCAAATGGGTCATCGATAAAACAGCCTAAATGAACCTCATACTGTTCACTCAGTTTTTTTAATATATTAAACGAACGAATTTTATCGCCTTTATTCGGCGGAAACGGAATACGATGGCACAAGAACAACAACGGTTCTTTTTGAACACTATGATCATCCTTCCTAGCATTAACCTGATCAGTTGAATGACTCATTGGCTTATCCTAGAAATTTAGATAAAAATGGACCAACTAGTTGACTCACTTTTAGTGGTAACTTTTGCCACAACTCAATGAATAATTTGTATTTAGGGTTATTTGGACTAAGGTTTGGCAATTCAGTTGCGTTGACTAGGTGGTAATAATAATAGAGTGACTTAGGTTCCATACCCCAATTTTTCTTATACTTATAAGGACCACTATCATTTTTACTCCGGCCAAAATCATACCAACGATAACCTTTTTCACTCGCATTACACATTACTTGATAATACATGTAATCTGCACTTTTAAGACCACGGGCACTATCATTACCGCCACCATAATAAGGTAATACTTGCTCGTTGAAGTAAAAATTCATTACCGCACTTGATAATTGGTCATCTTTACTTTTAATAATAGCAATATCAATATTATCGCCGAAAACATCTACCAGGTTATCAAAGTAGGCTTTACTAAAAATTGGTGTGCCTAAGTTACGGTAACTCATTGACAGTAGATGATAAAAGTCTTGTAAATTCGTCTTACCTGGCTCAAGCGAAAAGTTAAGCTCATTTTTGAGGGAGTGTCGGATCACTGCACGTTGCTTTTTCTTAATTGACGCAAGGATTTTCTCATTATCTTCCGCTAGTTCACAACCAAAAGCACTGTGTGCTTGCTTTAAGAGTAACGTCGATTCTTGCTTTTCTTGATAACGTAGCTCTAAATAATCAACTGATAACTTTTCAGCTAATAAACAGGCTTCTTGTTCTAATTGACGAACTAATTCAGGTGTATCAGCTATAGCACCGCCATAAACACAAAAAGGTGTTGAAATGAGAGCATGGCCAAATAACTTACTTTTCACCTCTACTAAAGGTAAAACACCAGCAATGCTGCCATCAAGTTCTATAAACAAAAAATAGCAATCATGATTAAAGCTTTTTGATATCACTTGCTGCCAACCACTTAAGTGGAAAAAACTACCCTGTTGATGATTTTTAACATAGTGATCCCACGTCGAAAATTCAGATGATGTGAGTTGTTTAATTGCATTATTAGTAATAGAAATATTATTCAAGTGTCCATTCTCTTTATATTTAACTTAAAGGTGAGCTCACCACAATTGCACTGTAACTGTTTCGTGTTTACTTCTTATTCAAGTAAACACTTTTCATCGTGTCCCACTGGTAATCTTCTAACAAACGTTCAACCTTACCTTCCATACGAGATAAGTTTAAATAATGACGAAGTCTAGATTTTATCGAGGCACCTGCAACTCGAGGTTGCTCCGGATCGATTTCCCAAGGGTGAAAATAAAAGCTGTAAGGCTGTTGCTCTGTATTTAAGTAATTATCAATACGTCTTTTTGACAACCAATAAGGATAGAGGCGAAAATAGCCACCACCACCAATACCTGTATTACGTTCATTTTTTCGAACTGTCGGGACCGGTATTTCAATGATGCCCTCATCTCTTTGATATTTAAAACGTGGCCAGTTAGGCACACCGTATAAATCATGTTCAATAGGGTAAGTGCTCGAACTGTATTCAAAACCCAGTTTAGCTAAAACTTCATACACCCAGGTATTGCTATCGTTAATAGAAAAGCTTGGGGCGCGATAACCAATAATTGCTTGCCCAGAAGCATCTTCGAGTATTTGCTTACTTTTACTCACATCGGCCAGAAACTGCTCAGAAGTCATTTCAGTTGCGCGTTGATGAGCAAAACCATGACTCGCTAGCTCATGTCCTTGATCAACAATTGCTTTAATTAAATTAGGACAACGCTCTGCTACCCAACCTAGAGTAAAAAAGGTGCATTTAGCCTGCTTTTGTTCAAATAGCTCTAATAATCGATAAGTGTTAGTTTCAACACGAAGCTCAAGATTGTTCCAATCCGCCTTATCAATCGCCTTTTCAAAAGCAGAAACATGGAAGTAATCTTCAACATCTACCGTTAACGCCTGCTTTTTAGGTAATGGAGTCATTTTGTTTACTGATTGCATTATCATTAACGCCCTTTACCAAATAACACAATCTCTACCGTACGAATTAAGATTAATATATCTAAGAGAAAGCTACGATGCTTAATATAATACAAATCGTATTTTAGCTTCTCTAAAGAATCAGCCTCTGTAGCGCCGTAAGGGTATTTTAATTGCGCCCAACCAGTTAAACCCGGTTTAACATTATGACGTTCATTATAATACGGAATATTTTTGATAAGGCTTTGTACAAATTGCGGACGCTCAGGTCTTGGACCAACAAATCCCATATGGCCATGCAATACATTCCAAATTTGTGGTAACTCATCGATACGATACTTACGTAAGTATTGACCAACTTTGGTAATACGATTATCGTTTTCACTCGCCATTTGGGCACCGTGCTTTTCTGCATCTAAACGCATACTTCGAAACTTAATCATATTAAACGGTTCGCCATCTAAACCAACACGCTCTTGCTTATAAAATATCGGCGCATTAAAACCTTCGGTAATCTTCATACACAGCGCAGTAATAAACATCACTGGCCAAGTCAATAATAACAAGACCAAAGCCATACCTGCATTAAAGATCCAATCTAAGGTATTTCGTAAATAATTATTAGAAGCGAAACCATTAGAATAAATGACCCAGCTTGGATAAATAAGGTTAACAGCGATTTGGCCGGTTTCACGTTCAATAAAATCCAATATATCTATAATTTCAATACCGCGTATCTTACAAGCAAATAATTCATCTACAGGTAAGTTATTACGTCGTTCATCATTAGCAACAACTATCTCATCAATACCGTGAGCTAAGGTGTATTCAACTAATGATTCATTAAGAGTAATACGAGTTTCGCGTTTGATTCCATCTTGTGAGTCACCGTCCATGATAACAAAACCATGTACAGTAAAGTCTTGTCTATCGACATCACGTCGCATACGTCTTTCGATAATTGATGCACGTTGACCAGAGCCTAAAACTAAAATATTACGTTTACCAAATCCAAAAAAATCGACCTTAAAGGCAAAATAACGAAAAGAACTCACAAGAAAAACGCTAAGTGAAGAGGCTATAGCCAGTAACTCTATTGGTAGATGATAAACGCCATAGAAAGGATTGATAAGTGTTGTCGCACAAAACCCGACAGATACACACATCAACATACGACGAAAAATCCCTCGAAAACTTTCTCTGAGCTTGGAGTTGTATAATCCTAGCGCTAAGGCACTTAATTGATTCAGTAGCGCAAAGATAACGGCATAGAATATTAAGAAACCATCAGACACCACGAAAAAATCAACAATATGATATTCCCCGTTCAAATGAACAGCCAACAATAGAGCACCAACAAATAAAATTTGCTCTATAATAATTAAAGACTTGGTACCTGTTGATAAATCACGAAATTTCGAACTAGACATAACTGACTAGGTTCCCTTTAATTAATTTTTGCTAAATAACAAGTTTCTACTGAAAAAACAGCCACGATTCTAACAAAAAACACATTAAAGTTAACGATTAATTTACACTTGTTAATTAATATTGCTAAAAGACAATAAAATACCATACAATCACACATAGTATTTAAATCAAATTGTATTAAAAAAGGTGTAAATTATGGATAATCGCTTTGCCAGCACATTAAAAGTTGGACTGCTATTACTAGCAACTTTTCTTTCAGGTTGTAGCTCAAACAATACGCTACCTAGTGCAACTTTGCACTCTTCTAATACAGCAGATATAAATAGCTATAAATATCTAATTGGCTCTGGCGATGTGCTTAATATTTTTGTTTGGCGTAATCCTGAAGTTTCAGGCTCATTTGTGGTGCGTCCAGATGGCATGATTACCACTTCTTTAGTTGAAGATATCGAAGTAGCAGGCAAAACCCCAACTGAATTAGCTCGTTCCATTGAGGAAATATTAGCAACGTACCTACGTGATCCTATTGTAACCGTGACTGTTGAGAATTTTGTAGGGCCTTTCAGCGAGCAAATTCGTGTCATAGGTGAGGCCGCACAACCAAGAGCAATTAATTATACCCAGCATATGACCTTACTCGATGTTATGATTCAAGTCGGTGGTTTAACCGAATTTGCAGATGGTAACGATGCAGTATTAATACGTATAGAAAGTGGTGAACAGAAACAATACCAAGTAATGATAGATCAATTACTTAAAGATGGAGAGATCAGTGCCAATGTTGATATGTTACCGGGCGATATTATCATAATTCCTGAAGCTTGGTTTTAATTTACCAAAGTCTTAACACATCAAAATTTAGCGCACAATTAAAGGGTAGTAATGCAAGATATATTTGAAGAGATGATTGATTATCTAAAAGGAATTTGGTTAAAACGTCGTTATATCATTATAGCAACTTGGCTTATTTGCCCTATTGGTTGGTATTTTGTCGCTGCGATGCCCAATGTTTATAAATCAGAAGCAAGAGTATATGTTGATACCCAGTCTTTATTAAGACCGCTATTGAAAGGTTTAACCGTTGAAACCAACCCGAATACACAAATTCGTTTGATGGTGAAAACATTGTTAAGCCGTCCCAATTTAGAACGTATATCGCGAATGACAGATTTAGATGTGCAGGCTAGCAATAGTGTTGAATATGAAGCAATAATTAAAAATCTAAAAGACAACATAAAGATATCAGGGGTTGGCCGAGAAAATATTTATACCTTGAGTATTGAAGATAAAGATCCTGAAATGGCCAAAAACATTGTGCGTTCAGCGTTAACAGTTTTCATTGAAAATACTTTAGGCGAAACTAGAAGCGACTCAGACAGCGCACAAAAATTTTTAAATGCTCAAATCAAAGATTATGAAAATCGACTTTCAAACGGTGAAGCTAGGCTTACGAGTTTCAAGCAAAAATACAGTGGAATCTTACCTGACCAGTCAGGTGGTTACTATGCAAAACTCAATGGTAATAAAGAAAAACTAAAAGCAATTGAATTAGACCTTTTAGAAAACAAGACTCGTCTTGACTCTGCTAAAAAACAACTCGCGCAATCAATAAATACCGATAAAAACAGTGATAATAAAATCAAAAGTGAAAGTTCGATACGAACTACTTATGATGACCGGATAAATGAACTAGAAGTACAACTTGATGGTTTAAAACTTCGTTATACCGACAAACACCCTGATGTTATTGAAATTAGTAGGAACTTAGAACACTTAAATAAATTGCGTAAAGATGAAATTGAAAAATACCTTGCGCAAAATAATGAAAATACCGGCAGTTTAAACCGCTTGAGTGCTAATCCTGTTATCCAAGAAGTACAAATTCAGGTTAATCAGCTGGAAAACTTAATTGCCTCACTTAATGTTAGGGCTGACAATTACCGTCAACGTATTATAGAACTAGAAAATAGAGTGCATACATTACCTGAAATTGAAGCGGAATTAATTGCACTAAACCGTGGATATGAAATCACTAAAGCTAAATACGAAGAATTATTATCACGTAAAGAAACAGCGCAGCTCGCTCAACAGGCTGATGAAACTACTGATAAAATACAATTTCGTGTCATTGATCCACCACGTAAAGCATCGAAGCCATCAGGACCAAAACGTTTTATTTTATTTGGAGCCGTCACTCTAGTTGGCTTTGGTGTTGGCATTGGTTTGTCGTTGTTAATGAGTCAATTAACTCCTGTTGCAACTTCTACAGCGCAACTAACTAAGATTACTGGCGTACCTATTTTTGGTGTCATCTCTGCCAATGAGAATTTAGGTTTACATAGATGGCATCAGAAAAAAACGTTGGTCTTTATAGGTTCTAACCTGCTATTACTCTGCCTATTACTATTATTTGTTAGTTATTTCGTATTCCCTAATCTTATTCAAGCACCGTTAAAAAGGATCTTTTAGCCATGAGTACTATTGAAAAAGCGTTGGCTAAACAAAAATTAGCTCAGCATGAAAAGCTCGATACTCCTACTGAATTTCAGGCTAAAGCCGATAATAATATTCAAGAAATCAGTAGCTCTTCTGTGCATATGGCAACAGAAAAAGTAAATAATAATAAAGATAAGATAATATTAAATGGCGACCGATTAAATGAACGTGGTTTTATTTACAGCCCTGATAGCGCTCATCATATTCAAGAAGAGTTTCGTCATATCAAGCGAAAACTGCTAAACAATGCTTTTGGTTTAGCATCTAAAACGTTACATAATAGCAATTTAATTATGGTAACTAGTTCTCATTCTAATGAAGGAAAAACTTATGTTGCTATTAACTTGGCATTAAGTATTGCCCTTGAGCAGAATAAAACAGTACTTTTGGTAGATGCTGATGTATTACGACCTAGCTTACATAGAGAATTAGAATTTGAAAGTAAAAAAGGTTTACTTGAATACCTACTTGCTGAAGTATCATCGCTTTCCGATATAATTTACAGTACTAACATTGATAATTTAAAGTTAGTACCTGCCGGTAAGCCACATCATTTAACTAATGAACTATTAGCCAGTGAACGTATGGAGAGCTTAGCTAAAGAGTTAGCTGAGCGTTATCCAGACAGAATCGTTATTTTTGATTGCCCACCAATTATTGGCGTGACTGAGACACCAGTATTGTCTGATCTTGTTGGTCAAGCGCTTGTCGTTGTAGAAGAGTCAAAAACCAAAACTGATGATGTTAAAACAGCGGTAAGTCAGCTCAATAGTGACATTGCTTTAGGCTTAGTAATGAACAAAACCATTAGATCTAAAAAGGATGTATATGGCTATTATGGATATGGCTATGGTAGAAAAAATCAGTAGACCTCAACTAAAATTGCATGCTTTTGCAATAATTGGCTTATTCTTATCAACCAGCTCTTTAGCAGGTGAATGGCAATTTAATCCTAGTTTAGGCCTTACTGAAACATATACTAATAATGTTGAACTGAATCGACTAAATAAACAATCAAGTTTAGTGAGTCAGTTTATTATTGGTGCGGATGCTAATTATAGCTCAAGAAAATTGCAGTTCTCATTTGCAGGTACCGAAACCCTTGCAGCTTATAGTCACGATAGTGAGCTTAATGATGATTATCAAACTTTACGCGCTGATACCTCATACTCTCTTTGGCAAGATAAGTTGCAAGTCATTGCTAGTTCATCAATAACTAACATCAGTAAAAACGATAGCGACAATAGTTTAGCTGATTTAGTCAGTGGCGATACCATTCAACAACGTGACCATTCTGCGGGCTTTCAATTTAATACAGCTAACAGCGATTATTCTCTATACTCTTCCCTTATTTACAGCTTAACAGAAACGGAAGATAATATAGGTGAAAGCAATGGTTACACGGCATTAATAAATAGTGATAATGGCAATGCCGCTCGTTATGTTTTTTGGCAGATAGACGGTTCTTTTTCTAATCGAGAAAATAACAGTTTTACCAGTGAAAACTACCAATTAGAAACCAAAATAGGTGCTATAACTCCCTATAAATTAAATCCTTTTATTCGTGTATACAATGAAAGAGTCACAGGTACTTTGGCCGGTAGTAATCCCGATGCTATTCCCTCATGGGGCCCAGGATTTCGGTATCAAGCAGCTAAACACTTAATTATTGATGTCTCATATAACTATATTAGAGACGATTCAACAACAAGTGACGACGAACGAACAAGTGACGACTATATTGCTGCCGATATAAATTGGCAACCCTCAGCACGAACATCTCTAAAGGCTGGATACTCTAAGCGCTTTTTTGGTGATTCTTATGAGTTAGATTTTTTACATAGAACTAGGCGATTAAGCAATAGTATTTCTTATCATGAAACCATTGAAGTTTTTGATCGTAATAATTTTCGACAAGTGAATAATAATATTTGGTGTCCTATTACCGCTAGCGCCGTTGAAGATTGTTTACCTTTAGGCGAAACTCCTAGTGACACTACAGGTTTTATCAGTGTACCTGTAAGCTCGCTTGAGCAAGATGTAACTAATGAGTTTTCGTTAAACAAGCGCTTAGCTTGGACATCAACGTTAGCCTTAGCACGCACTACCTTTACCCTTGGTATATCTAACCGAGAGAGAGAGAGCTTAAGTACTGGCATCATTGATAGTTATCTTGACAGCCGTTTAACTGTTATGCGTAGAATGAGTGCTAGAAGTGATTTTACAGTCTATGTTAATTACAGTAAAAATGTATTTGATAAAGAGAGACCTGATGGTCCAAGGCAAAAAGATATTTATAAAACACTATCAACTACTTATAATAGAAGTCTAGCATCATCACTCAATGCCTTTATAACGTTACAATACCTTGATCGAGAATCAAATATTGAGCGTTACACTTATACAGAAGCACGCGCTTCCATTAATTTAACAAAAGATTTCTAACATGTATGAAAGTTACTATGGTTTTAGTGAGCGACCTTTTCAATTAAGCCCTGATCCACGTTTTTTCTTCGCAACAAACCATCATCAACGTGCTTTATCTTATTTACAGTATGGCTTAGATCAAGGTGAAGGCTTTATTGTTATTACCGGGCCTATCGGTACAGGAAAAACAACGATAGCTCGTAATTTATTGGCTAATATAGCTGATGAAAATATCGTTGCTGCACAATTAGTTACTACAAAATTAACACCCGATGAATTACTTGATCTTGTTGCTGCAGAGTTTAAAATAACAGTTACAGGCAACAGCAAAGCAGATGTATTGCAAAGCATAGAAAAGTTCTTAATTAATTTGAATAAGCAAGGTAAACGCGCTTTATTGTTGGTCGATGAAGCACAAAACTTGCCCATTGAAACGGTTGAAGAGTTGAGAATGCTTTCGAACTTCCAGCTCGATAATAAACCTCTTATTCAGAGTTTTTTGTTGGGTCAAGAAGAGTTAAAAGCAATTATCTCTGCCCCCGATATGGAGCAGTTTAGACAGCGTATCATTGCTTCAGCCCATCTAAAGCCACTTAATTCCGAAGAAGTTAAAAATTATATTAATCATAGATTGACGCAAGCTAACTGTAATAAAGAGACTTTATTTTCAGATGAAGCATTTCAGCTTATTTTTGAAAAAACACTTGGGGTTCCAAGAAAAATAAATATCTTTGTTGACCGTTTATTATTATTTGGTTTTCTTGAAGAGTTGACTCACATTGACTGTAAAGCCATCAATGAAGTTGCCAAGGAAATGTCAATTGAGCTAACAGGCTCATTAAGTGGCAACGCCCTTGCAGACAATAACACCTCCCAACCATTGGTTATAAACTCAACAGAACATGTTGAAAATATAAAAAATGTTTTACGTGAAGTAGAAGAGATACTAGAAAGCACAATTCAAGAAAAAGTTAAAATGACGCGCTATATTGATAAGCTTTTAAAGCAAAAGAGTCGTGAATTTGCTGAATTACAAAGTAAAACTGCTGAAAGTGATTAATACCCATTTCATTAAGTTATTGCCCACTCGTACTGGTTAAAATAGTCCAAGGCTGCGTTGCTCTGAATCCCAATATCTAGCTATTACTCAATCGAGCGCCTTGCCTTGATTTATTTTTCCTTCGCACCACAAGATCACAAACTTAATGGAAACGGATATAACTGTCAGCAGTTTTACTGTTATAGCAATAGTATTAAACGTTAATCCCAATCCTATATTTTTCAATCAAAGAATAAAGCGTCGGTCTGGTTATACCTAATAATTCCGACGTTTTTGACATATTACCATCGGTAAGCGCATAGGCTTTCTGAATAGCTATAGTTTCGGCCTGCTCACGCACAGCACGCAAATTTAGTGACAGTTCATACTCAGCATTTTCTTTATCAAAAAAGCCCAAGTCAAATGCAGTTACTTGACTACTGGTGCTCATAATCACTGACGATTTCACTTTATTTTGTAATTCTCGAATATTTCCAGGCCACTTATGGTGTCGTAAACCATATAAAGCATCATCCGCAAATGATTTTGCATTTCTTTTATATTCAGCGGCATACTGCTGTAAAAAGAAATTAGCTAAAATAAGTACATCTTCATCACGATCACGCAATGGCGGTATATTTAATGTTATTTCTGTAATACGATAAAAAAGATCTTCACGGAACGCTTTCTCTGAAACCATCACTTCAAGATTCTGATTTGTCGCACAGATGACACGAACATCAACAGGTATCTCTTTACGTCCACCTAAGCGTTCAATGACCTTTTCTTGTAAGAATCGTAGTAACTTAGCTTGCAAGTGATAAGGCATATCACCTATTTCATCTAAAAATAGGGTTCCACCTTGGGCACATTCTATTTTACCCAACGTCGTTTTATGTGCTCCAGTAAAAGCACCTTTTTCAAAACCAAATAACTCACTTTCCAACAAGTTTTCAGGAATAGAAGCACAGTTAATCGCAACAAAAGGTTCATCACTTCGATCACTCACTTTATGAATAGCTTTGGCCGTGACTTCTTTACCAGTCCCGCTTTCACCTAGAAGTAGCGCTGTAATCTCCGTAGGAGCAATACGCTGTACCATAAGTCGCAATCTATCAATACTTTCACTGCTACCTATAATACCCGTATCACAGCCTACAATAGACTTCATGCTACGATTATCTGTCTCTAGTGTCGCTAAGCTAAAAGCACGAGATACAATGACATTAATAACATCAGCATCTACTGGCTTTTGGTAAAAATCATAAGCACCCATTTCAATGGCTTTTAAAGCATGAGTTCTATCATCATTTCCGGTAATAACAATTACTTTAGTATGAGGAGCGATTTCTAATATTTGTTTTAATGCCGCGAGGCCTTCACTAGCGTTAGCTGCATCAGGCGGCAAGCCTAAGTCTAACGTAACCACTTTAGGTTCGTGACGTCGCACTGCTGCAATAGCACTTTCACGAGTATCAGCCAGTACAACTTCGTAGTCAGCTAAGCTCCATTTAAGTTGTTTTTGTATACCTAAATCATCATCAACAATTAATAACTTTTCCATAATAAAGCCATATCCTTTCTTTTTATTCTTCACTAATCATTATTATCACAAGGAATAATAAGTGTAAAAATGCTACCTTCATTTTCAAAGCTAGTTACTTGCATAGTGCCACCTATACTTTCAACAAACTGTTTAGCTTCGTAAACACCAATCCCCATACCCGCATTCCCTTTGGTTGTATCAAAGGGTTTAAATAAGCGGTTTTTAATAAAATCCATAGTCATACCACAGCCATTATCAACAATAGCAATGTGCAGATTATTGCTTATTATTTCTGCATTTATTTTAACCCAGCCACTTGCAGTTGTCGCTTCTTGCGCGTTCTGTAATAAATGATTTAATACTGAAAAAAATGTTTCTTCATCAATTGAAATCATACTATCAATAACTAGTTGCACGCTAATTTTTGGTAGTTGTATATTGCGCTGCTCAACGACCCGTTCAATAAGCGTTTGTACATCTGTACTTTTCTTCGTTGACTCAACCACTTGCTTATTACGTAACTGTGTTAATACTTTATCAAGTCGCCCTGTTGCTGAATCTATCGTTTCAAACACATCATCAATAAAAGCCGGATTATCTCTATGGCGTTTAGCATTACTATTTATTAACGCCAGCTGTGCTTGAATATTTTTCAAATCGTGTACTAAAAAAGCGGACATGCGGTTGAAAGCATCGAACTGCTTAGATTCAGCCAAACTCTCATTTGCTTCGTTCAATGACAAGTAGTTACTAAGCTGTTTAGAGATAGAAAAAAGTAAATCTCGATCTTCCCAATTTAGAACCCCTTGCTCTTCGGGAAGTGCTAATAAGAAAAAACCGTAAACTGATTTATTCATGAAAATAGGGATGATGATATCAATATTTTTCTGCTCACATGCTTGAGCATCTAACACTAAACCAGGATAGCTTTGCTCCACCATTGCTAACTCTCTGATATCAATTATCCAACCGTGTTGTTGGCAGAATTGATCAACAGCGACTAAAAAATGGAGTTCATTTTGCTCAAGCTGAAAATTTTGCTGATAAAGTGGTTGGTACTGAGTCGGTGTGATCTTTTTGATCAATGCGCCTTGATGAATATTCAGCGATGAACACATAATGTGAGTTGCAGTGTGATAACAATCATTATTTTCACCTATTTCGAGTTGCTCAATTGATTTGAGCCATTCAACACGATAATCATATTTATTAGCGAAGAAGTGTTTAGTGATAAATACCTTAACTTCCCTACGCAACCTCTCGGTTATCAATAAGGCAGCTAAAACACTGCCCCCTAATATAATGAATGCGATGCTTATCACGTCTCCCCAAGCACCGCCAAAGTAATTTATGACATAACCAGCGATAGCCAATAAAAGTAGATATACCCCAGAGATCAGCAACATAGAGCTATAGAAAACCACTTCGCGGGAAACAAAAACATCTACCGACCAGTCTTTAATTCGCCGAGTACTTACCAGTATTAACGGCATACCTATGGCGGCAATAAAACCACGTGCATACCAATAAGAAAAGTCTAATTGATTAACCATGGCTGCCTGTGCAAAAAGCACAAAGTCAAAAACAGTCGCCATACCTAAGGCAATGATTAATGACCAAATGGCCCATTTAACCTTAACATCTGCATTTCGGTATAACTGCTCAAGCAATACCAATAACCACAGGTTAAGTAATAGAAACAACGAAAAGAGGAACTTCACACTATCCGGCAGAAATAAAGCAGCGCCCCAACACAACACAGATAAACCACTGAATATTTGAAAGTATTGTTTAACTTTAGGGTGTGAAATGAGTTCTTTAACAGTTGTGATATTTGCTTGTGTGCAAATAATAAGTATTGACCAAACCGCGACCTTGAAAGTTTCTATTGCCATAACAATAAGCAATGAAAATTCTTGTTTAGATTGTAATGCAGCAGTCAGAGAGGAAGAAAAAACTAAAAAAGCTGCGAGTAATACTAAACTACCAGCTAGCGTTTTATTACGGGCAGCTAAAAGTAATAATATAAACACTGCATAAGCACAGGATGCTAAAAAATAACCTGAGGTGCCAATTACTTCCATTTATCTAAACCCTACTATAGCTTTCGCCTAAATTAGTCACTTTATTCTGTTTGGATAAAACGAACAACTCATACCAGTGACCAATCACAACAGCTATTGATCATTTAGCGATAATTAAAATTATTATATAGTAATTCATCATGATGTCTTAGTTTTATTGGCCTGCTTTAGTTATAAAACAACTTAATTAGGCCTATTTTCGTTCGTTTTACCGGTAAAGAGTTCTGTTAAAATTGGCACCAATAAAAAACTTGAAAGTGCAGAGACACATAAACCAGAAATAAGTACCACACCAAGTGGCTGCCATAAACTTCCGCCGTACAACGTCAATGGAATTAATCCACCTATCGTCGTCAACGTGGTTAACAATATAGGGGTAAAACGTACCGCACTCGCCTGCAGTATTGCCGAACGTTTGTCTAAACCTAAGCGCAAGTTAACATTGGTACTATCAATCAAAATTATCGCATTATTTACCACAATACCAAACAAACTGATCAAGCCAACAAAGGCCATCATAGAAAACGATAACCCCGTTAAATATAAGCCTATAATAGAGCCTGCCATGGCAAAAGGAATGGAACTAAAAATAATCATTGGCTGTAAAATAGATTTAAACTGCAACACTAATACGGCAAAGATCCCCATCGCAGTAATTAACATCACTTGTGTCAGACCTGCAAAAGCCTTCTGCCTAGATTCTTCTTCGCCGCCTAAGGTAAAATGCATACCTGTTGGTAAGTCATATTGTTCTAGGTAACTAACCAACTGCTCAGTAATTTCACCCACGGAATAACCCGTTTCAACATCCGCGGATACTTTAGCCATGCGCAACTTCTGGTAATGAAAAAAGTCACTGCCACCCTTTTGCAATTCCATGGTAGCAAGTTGCTCTAGCGGAATTGATACACCTCGATTATTGCTAATCTCTATAGCCGATAAACTATCAATGTTAGGGTGTTTTTGGCGAATCATAATAGGATAGTCTTCACCATTACTATCATTAAATTGACCAATGGTAGTTCCAGATAACAGAGTACTAATAGTTTTGTCTAACCGCTCAACACTCACACCACTTAATGCCGCCTGCTGGTAGTTAATCGTCAGCGCTAACTCGGTATTAGCCATACCAATAGGGTTATCGATATTAACAACACCAGATAATTCTCGCATTTTTGCTGAAAGATCATTCGCCACTTGCTCTAAATCAGTTAGGGATTCACTTAACAGTCTAATGGCAATAACCTGATCAGTTACTGGGCCTTGGGTAAACTCTTTAACGGTTATTTCCGCCTGTTGCCAGTTTTCAAAGTCATCACGTAAACTCTTTACTAACGTAGTGACTTCATCGGCTTGGTAATCCTTTAATACTAGTAACGCTTGGCCAAAACGTATCATGCCTCGCTTGGGAACCTCATTATAATAAATGCGAGGATTTGAATTACCAATATTTAGCGCAACTTTATCAACTAAATCATATTGCTTAACATGCAAACGTACTTGC
>OJHR01000006.1_pt1 | contig 20461 bp, 5 predicted proteins | sample 1595331 | NCBI WGS metagenome assembly OJHR01 (sample SAMN05420119, study PRJEB24817) | seawater metagenome | isolation source: Sea water | place: Canada:Atlantic | collected 2013-11
CTACACTCTTTCCCTACACGACGCTCTTCCGATCTACCCGCTCCACTTGAATATGCTCGTTTCAGGAAGTCTGAGCAATTCATAATCAAGGCGCATTTTTTTATTAAGGATCATTCCCTTAAAAAGAGATGTAACGCAGAATATGATTTGCTCAGCCTTCCCCAAGGGGCTGGTTTAGAAACGCTTTACGCTGCGTTATTGATTTCGACAATAGAATAACTACTCTCTTCAATCAATGCCTTGCCTAAAGGAATTTCTACTTCCAGCTGAATCCTGCATCTTCAAGTGGAGCGGGTATATCAATCACTAGGATATCAGGACTTGGTTCAATCGTACCATCAGCATCTTGATCGCGTTTAATCGAATAAACTTGCCCACGCCACTGCCCATCAATCAAAACAAAGTTACGTAAAACAGTAGTACCTAAGGGGGCATCTTTACTGTTTGATGCTACCAACTTACCAAACCATTTGCCGTCTTTTTGGTAAGTCTCAATTTTGTCACCTTCAGTGCTCGTAAGCCAAATAGCAGCAAGCATTGTTCCGCTTGGCTGCTGTTCACTCAGCTCTTTGGCTGACAATGAAACACTTAATAGTAATAAAAAAGTAAAAACGAGTAAGTGTTTCATTCAAGTACCTTAGTGATTAATTTACTTAGGTTAGCTGTGTACCTCTGATTAGTCTTCGCTACGATAACTCGCCAGCTCAGTGCTTAAGCTAACACCTTGCAGTTTCAATTGATTTACGCGTTGTAAGTAAGCCGCACCTTTTAACATGTGCAAAGCAACATCTACGGCGCCACGGCGAGTATAATCTTCTAAGTAAGTGCCTTTTACCCAGCTGTTAAATGCGCCAAGACTTGGGCCTGCCCAAATTTGATAATCCATTTCACGGCCTTTTTCTCCGGTATTAGACCAACGAGAGCTTAGACCTAAATACCAACGGAAAATTAATGCCATTTTACGTTTAGGACTCGATTGTGCTCGCGCCAACATTTCAGGATCACGTTCAGTGAAAAATGCTTCTGTGCCAGCCCAAACATCGTCTAAGTTTGAACGGAAAATTTGCTTTTCAATCTTAAGACGTTCATCACTTGGAATATCTTCAATTGAATCGTAATTAATGTATAGCTCGTAAAGCTTCTTCGCGCGCATAGCAAACATTGAACCACGTTTAACTACTTGTAACTTAACGCCCATTTCAAACATATCTGCCGCTGGTGCCATAGTAACATCAGCCATTTCAACGCTAGCTAATAACTTACGTGTATATTCTGAAGCACCTGCTTCAACACACGCTTGGTTTACCGAGCCTAAAACGATATAAGCCGCGCCCATATTAAATGCAGCTAATGCCGCTTCAGGGGTACCAATACCGCCACCAGCGCCAACACGTAATGCTGGAGTGAAGTTGTATTGTGCTTGAACTTCATCACGTAGTGCGATAATTGTTGGTAGTAAGGTTAAGAAAGGACGATTGTCAGTATGACCACCAGAATCTGCTTCTGCTGTTATATCATCAGCCATAGGTACAAGCTTTGAAAGCTCAGCTTGCTCTTGCGTAACTTTTCCTTGAGCGAGGAGTTTATCAATTAGTTTTTGCGGCGCTGGCTCCATAAAACGACGACCAACTTCAGTGCGCGATACCTTTGCAATGACTTTATTACCGATATTTACGCTGCCATCGCTATTTTTAGATAAACCCGCTAAACGATACCAAACGATATGTTCGGTCAAGCCTAAATAAGCTGAAGCTTCTACTGTTTTAACGCCAAGCTTTAAAAAGCGTTCAACAGCGCCACGCTCTAGTGCTTCTTCTGCTGGAGCATGAATCAAGTTCACTGCATAAGGCCCGTTTGGTAATTCTGCTTGAATACGACGAATAGCATCTTCAACAGCATCGGGGACTAATCCCGCAGCACCAAATGAACATAAAAATCCGGCTTTACCTAACGCTACAACCAATTCAACCGAGGCAATACCATTGGCCATTGCGCCGCCATGATAGGCATATTTAACGCCATGCTGATTTTTGTAAGCGTCATCACCTAAATCTTCTGGATTTAGCTTTTGCGCAAAGGCTAAAACATCTGTTGCGCCTGCTGTTGATGTGGCATTAACAACACCTACTTCACTACCTGTCTTACCAGTAGTGTTAGCTACATAGACTGGCTTCGATAAATCCATTAGTGCGGACTTTATTTCTACATCATTGGCTTTAACTGCGCTGTTATCAACTTTCCATGCCCAATCAATTGGATTGGCATTGCTATAACTTAAATTTGACATCTTTGTTCCTATTTATCTTACTTGTTCTTATTTTTTTAAGATCTATTTGACTGACTAAGTAATGGTGTTAATCCTAATAGTTAAGCTCGAAGCCAGTTGGTGCTGTTGCAAAGAAGAAACACGGAATTGGCTTATTTTAAGGTAAGTACCAATGAGTATTTCTGATGCTGCAACAGTGCCAAATGGCAATGAGGTTAGCTGTTAGCTAGGCTTCAATAAGCGACAAGACAATATCTTTCACTTCGTAGATTCTTAGCCCATCTTTCGATAAGTTAGCATCGCCAACTAATCTCACTTCACCGTCTTCTTTAATGATGTCTGTGATATGCACATCAAGAGACATCTGTTTGTTTAATGGCGTAATTTGACCACGATATTTCCATTTAACTAGGGTTGCCGGTGCAATAAATCTTGGGTTAGTAAATTGCTTACCTAAATCATTTTCTAATGCGTAGGTTTGCATTAGTTCGATAACCGCTTCAACACCCAATGAGCCAGGCATTACCGGATCTTGGTGGAAGTGATAACGGAAGAACCAGTCTGTTGCATCAATAGTTCGTTCGCCGTGTACATAAGCAATACTCGCTTTACCGCCGCCTTCAACGATTGAAACGGTATCAATAAAGTTCATTTGACCACCCGCTAATTTGTAATGCGGTTTGTTCACTGGTGCTTGGTATAAAGGCAGGTTTGAATTACTAAGATCGATCACCTTAATGTCTGATTTAGGTGTATTGTTATCAACAAACCAAGGGTGCGTTACTTTACCGTTATCAATACCTAATTGGTTCGTTAACGCATCTGCACCAAAGTAACCAAAAACGGCCGTACCTTTGTAGAACAAGTCATGACTTTCTAATGACTGAGCAGCAGCACTTTCATTTTTCACATACAGCTCAAAAGTGAAGCTTTGTACTATCATACCGCCAGCCATGGTAGTGCTTAATAATACCGATTTATTAACAATGGTTTTATCACGTAAATCTACCTGTTTGATTAAGTCACCGCTGCCATCAAGGTTGCGGAAGAATAAATCTTTTTCTGGGTATTTAAGCGTGGTACCCATGTAACCTGAAATAAAGCCATTCGGTTGTAAGGCTATTTCCATGATTAATGAATAAGGCATCCAGTTATTCACACTGTTTTTAGTAAAATACCAGGCATCACTTGGCACATAGTATTCTGCGATACAGCTAGAAGTCTTTTTAAGATCTAAACGCTCACCCTGCACTTCGACAACTTGCGTCACGACTTGTAAATCACCACAAGGTGTACGTGGAGGAATACGTCCTTTATACACGTCAAAATCAGGACCAAAACATTTAGAGATATTACCAGTAGCAAATTCAAACATATGCCAAGGTGTAAACGGCGCTTGGTTAGGTACGCGGTTTTGACCAGCTACCATTGGCGCTTCAAAATGTTGAATGGGTGTTACGCCCTTCTCTTTTGGCGCAGTCAAATCAGATACAACTTTCATTAAAGCACGTTCAGGATGTTTAAATGGCGCTACGCCACGTTCATCCAGTTCAAGGTTAGCGTCGATGTTATTTACTACAGTACCTGCTGTTGCCGGCTTCATGTTACGAGATTTAAGCTTAACATTGTCAGGTAAAGTTACCGGATAGGGTGAGTTATCATCTTGTTCAGTGATCATCACTGATAAGTTTTTAAAATCAACAACCGCTTTACCATCAAGAATAATTTCGATATTCGCTTTTAAGAATGGGTAAGGAGTCATGCCCATTGCGGTTACTTCCATGCGATACGTTAGCGTATTGTGTTGTGGTAATACTTGGCCACGACAACGTACGGTTTGCGACTCACCTGGCATAGGCTGGAAACGTGCGTTATTTACATTCGCGTGCATGCCTAATTTAAGCATTAAGAACATCGCCATTTGACCACAACCTTCACTCATTAATGAGCCGGCCATGACTTGGTCACCTTTAAAGTGACATGGGAAATACCAATGCTGAGGGTCTAAGTCTTTTTGACCTTCTAACAAGCCTAAGCCCCAATGACCGCCTTTTGCATCAATCTTAGTAATGCGCTCTATCATTAAGAATTTCTTCGACGAGAACTTTAATGACGGATTACGACCTTGTTGGTTATATTCTTCACCAAAACAACCTGCTACATCACCATCAACCAATTTCATCATGTCAACGTAATCGAAATGCTGCTTGGCTTGTTTCGCTGCATCAATATTAGTTATTAATGGTGCAAAATCACTTTTAACTGCATTGGCTAATTCTGCTTTATCTTTATCATTTAAGATTACGCCCTTACCATCAGCAAGCTCTTCATCAGTGAAGAAACCAGCACAACCATTTCGCATGATTAATACTTTTTTATCACCAACATAACAATCGTAGTGGAAGAAGAATAATAATTGCTCGCCGTTTCGTGCATATGAATCGATATGAATTTCATAACGCAGTGTTTCACCACCAAAGGCCATTTCTTCTAAGAAGGTTAACTCACAATCAAGTAAACGATAAACACGTTCGCCTTTGGCTTGAAAATCAATACCAATATAAGAAATTAATAATAAATCACATTGTCCTGATTCAACCGATACTGACCAAGGAATTTGACCATCGATAAGGAAAGGCGCATCAACGGGAATATCATACTCAGTGCACATGTATGATTTTTTATATTCATTTACTGTGGCTTCGAGCTCGGTAACACGTGAAACTAATAAATAATCTGTGGTCGGTAAACGTACACGACGTGAATAACTGTCGATGATTTTAAACTCATCACCAAAAACTTTCGCGATATCACCTTCAGCAAATTCAACTAAATCGGCAGTATCCCAAATAATTTCTTCGGGTTTATTAAAACGCTCTTCAAGTTGTAATGGTGGGTAGCTGTATCCTGCTGGGCCTTTCACTTTAAAGGTACAGTTAAAACCAGATTCATTTGCCCACTGCTGGTTTGCCACTTGTACATTTGAAGAAACAACCGAAAGCTCAGGTGCATGGTGACGTTCATTAACCAGCTCAGCTGCGCTTGTTGTTGATATATAAGTCGGCCCTTCTACCATGGTATGTGCACTGACATTAGCCTGCATTTCAATCAATTTAGAAATCTGCTGACCTGCCATTTGGCGAGTATTCAAAAAGGCTTGATGTGTAGCTGATTCTTGGAAAATTTCTTTACTTGCTTGATGTTTAACATCGGCAGGTACTTGCCTTTTGCTTTGCTTATTTGCAATAGCGCTATTAGTAACTTTCTTCACTTGTACTCCGGTAACGACCGTTGATCGTGTTTGAGCTTGACTAGATAAATTAGTTGGCTGAGCGGCTTCTGATAACTTAACTTTTGCTTCAGTTAGCTTAGGTTTAATGTTCATGACATTAACTGCCTGTTTAACCTGACCTAAAGGTTGCTTAGTAAAAGCTTGCTTAATCGCCGTCATTGTCGGTGCTTTAACGTTAGCAATGATGTCTGCAAAAATGGCCTTGCCACCCAAGCTAATATTTTTAATTAGTTTAGGACGTTGTTTTCCTGTAGGAGCCGCTGCTGCTTGATGGGCTACTTTGCTCGATGATAAAATAAGATGTGCACAGCTTTCGTCTTTACCTAAGCCACTTATCGCAACATGAGTAGCTATATGAGACGCAACATGGGAAGCTTTAGAAGATTTCTCATCCAAAAGCAGCGCTGTTTTGATAATACTGGCAACTCCACTGGCATTAAACGTATGGCCAATATTGCTTTTAACACTGCTAATCGCTTTGCCTGCATACAATGCAGGTAGTGCTTGAGCTTCTGCTGTATTTTCAGCACTAAAACCACTCGCATGTGCTTCAACACTGATAATATCTGCGCTGTTAAGCCCTGCTATGTTCAATGAAGCAGTTGCGGCTTTAGTGATGGCTGCTGCATCGTTACCATTGGCAAAACTAATACCGTCTATAGTGGCGTAAATACTTTGCTCAGCAACTTGCATGACTTTAGACAGGGGTTTAACAACAAACGCACCTGCGCCCTCACCTACTTTCCATGTGTTTTGTTCAAGTACATTCGTTGAAGTTTTAGTGTCAATAGAAACTGGCCCCTTCTCTACCGGACCGAAGTGTTGTCTTAAGGTAATATTTTCTACTGAGCCAGCTAAATCAACCGAGGCTATAATCACAGCATCAATGTCTGATGTTTGGAATAAGTTTTCAGCCAATTCAACACAACGATAAACTGAGTTTTCTTCCGCAGAAAGCGTTATCGCAGGACCGGTAAAATCCCATAATGCTGAAATACGTGACGCCATAATATTACCAATAAACGAGGTATATTGATTAAGCTGCGCCGCATGAGCAACGCCATTTTTAGCGATATTGGTTAAGGTTTCACGTTGCTCTGAGTTAAGCGTAACGCCTTGCTGTAATAAACTTTCTTCAATTTGGGTGCTTAAGTTAACGCGACCTCGGTATTGATGCAGCTCTAGTTCGATACCCATAGCTACAAGAACTGCAACATTGCTACCTTCTTTAAGTCCTGCATCTTTCGCTGCATTATCAGCAACTTTCATCATCATCAGTTGCTGTGGAATTAAACAGTCTTGCTCGTTAGGTGGTACTTTGAAACGTAAAAAATCAATATCAAAGTTTTCAACATAGCCACCTTGAGGGGCTTTATTAAGCTGCAAGGCATTCATCACATCAGTATCGTTATTAATCCCTTTCCAACGATTCGTCGGTAATTCTCTAAAAGTATTGCCATTAGTTTCGATAAGTGTTTTAAAACTAGCAAGATCTTCAGCACCACCAAAATGAGCGTCCATACCAATAATGGCGAGCGGCTCACGTGTTTTGGCTTTTACCGTGATTGGCTCAAGTCGCTGTGTGGGTTGTTGTAAAACTAAATGAGCATTAGAGCCACCAAAACCAAATACACTGACACCAGCGGTTCTTGGCTTGTTTGCACTGTTAGCAGCAACTGGCCAATCGATAGTGTCTGTTGGCATTTGTGCGCCGCCTAAATAACCTTTTTTAGAGCTTAATGGCTCGTTTAAGTTAATGGTTGCGGGGATTTTTGCTTCATTGAGTGCCCAAATAGCTTTAGTCATACCCGGCATACCTGCCGCGGTAAGTAAGTGACCTAAATTAGATTTTACTGAGCCAAGCAAAGGCTTATTGCCGTTTTCTCTTGGGAAGCGACTAAAGAAGGTATCCATAGAGCCAAGCTCTACGTTATCACCTTTTGGTGTACCCGTTGCATGACATTCAATGTAATCGACATCACGTGGGTCAACGGCTGCATCTTCATAGGCACGTTCATAAACAAGTACTTGTCCTTTGGTATTTGGGCTAAGAACAAATTCACCTTTACCATCATTTGATAAAGCACCACCTTTGATAATGGCGTGAATTTTATCGCCATCACGTACCGCATCACTATGGCGTTTTAAGACCATCATGCCGGCGCCTTCACCAGCAAATAAGCCCTGAGAGTTTTTATCAAACGGGGCATGAATATTGTTAGCTGGGTAGGCTTGAAAAATAGAGAATCCCATATTAACAAACATAGGATCAGAACCAGACACTGCGCCTGCTAACATCATGTCAGCTTTACCAGTATGCAAATAATCGCAAGCCAATTTAACCGAATAACAGCTTGATGCACAAGCAGCGTCAAGCGCAAAATGTGTGCCACCAAGACCCGCAGCTTTCGCTAAAAGCGCCGCAGGGTAACCCGCAACCAGCGCATTATCTGCATGAATATTGTTGGTCGAAATATCAGTATCAGAAAAATGACTTAACTGAAAATCTTTATCGATACCGGCTTTTAATGCGTTATCGACCACTTGATGATACAACGGCATAAATAAGTGATTAGACGATTTGGTTGGAAACGATAAGTTTCCTAAAATAACGCCACATTGCTCAAGCTTATCACTGCCCCAATAACCCGCATCGGTTAATGCTTGCTCTGTAACGTATAAAGCCCACTTATTTAGATCATCTAGTTGATTTAAGTACGCTTCACTCAGCGGTGCGATTAAACCAGCAGTGTTCTGAATAAATGATGTTGTATCAAAATTGAAATCTCGAATATAACCACCGTGCACACAGTAAAATTTATCTGTGTCACCTTTTTTTCCGGTGTATTTTTCTGGGTCAACACCCATTTGTTCTTTGGTTGCTTTACTGCGGCAATCTTGTTTCTTCAGCAATTGCTGCCAAAATTCTTCAGGAGCAGAAGATCCTGGGAATAAATTAGCAATACCTACTACGGCAATATTTTCCATACTTTCCTCGAAAAGTTTTATAAAACTTTTAAGCGTTTTATACGTCATACCCGAGATTTTTTTGTCGGGTATCCAGTTTGTTTTTCTCTGCTACACCATTAATTAGGCAATAGCCGTAGATCTAAGTGAAATGGTTCCCCGACTAGACATTTCGGGGATGACGATTGCGAGACATATGCTTACTGCTTTAACGTCATACTCGAAGTCTTTTATCGAGTATCCATTCACTTTTTTATTTTTTCTTTTAAGCTGATGGCTTTTTCACGATAATTGAGCCATTAAATAAGCGGTTAAGATCAAGCTTAACTCCATGGCTAACCAATTTTGCTATTGCTCTAAAGTAGGTTAATTCGTCACTTGTGCCTTTAGCGTTTACCGGTACTGCAACGTGTGACTTTTCATCACCTAGCATCTTATCTACCCAGCTACACAGCGAACGACCTGGTCCCATTTCAATAAATACCCGCGCACCTTTGTCATGCATGGTGTTAATTAAACGGGGAAAATCTACTCGGTCACATAAACACTTAGCAACACTGTGCGCAATCGCTTTACTCATTTGTGGTACAGGTAAGTAACAAGAGCTTGAATACATTTTAGTTTTTAAACGCGCAGTAACGTCCATGGTATAAAGTTCAACCATGTCGTTATATTCAATTTTTGCTGGTGCACTGTGAATTGCGTTTGCCATGTTAAGTGGCATAGCACGTACACCAAGTTTTTTAATAACACGTAAACAATCGGCAGGATAACCACCTAATAATAAACTGTCCGGCGTATTAACTATGGTGCAATAAACACGTTCTTCACCATCACTGGCAGCAATAACTTCATCTAACGTTGCTTTAATGGTGTAGGTTTCCCAAATCAACTCATCTTCTTCACTATCATTAGGACCAGGCAAGCCCCAATGCTCACGTAAAGTTAACAAGTCACCACATAAACGTTGATTAAAGGTATCTGAATTAGCTAAACGTGCGCTCATCAAACCTGGTTGTTGCCATGCACCCAATGCAGCGTACATACTGACTTCACCCATGCTATAACCTGTAGCAAAGTCTGCCTTTACCTTAAAGACGTTTTCAAATACTTTAGTGAATACACACGCAAAACCAACGCCTGCTTCTGCAATATCGGCCAACTTACCACGGAGATTTAAATCAAGCTGTTTTAATGCTTTAAAATCAGGACGAATTATGGAACGAGGATTTAATAATTTATCTTTTAAACTTGCGCCAATATCGTCGGCTAAGTTAGCAACATCTTGGTGTATTTCAGGAAAAAGATGAAATAAATCACGCCCTAAACCGACATACGTTGCACCAATTCCTGGATATAAAAAGGAGACACTATCTTCACCCGTTGTTGAAGCTTTATTCACGGGTAATGGTGTGAAAAAGCTGCCTTTAGGTGTACGCCACTCTTCTTGTTTGCTAAATGCTACTGGTATACCTGATTTAGCAGACTGTATCTCTTTAGCTAATTCTTCTTTTGATTCACACAATAAGGAAATGGTGTAACTTGCCACTGGGTAATTAAATTGCTCAAAACAGTTTGAGGCAATCTTTTTTACAATATCACTGATGCACTCATTACTTGCTATGAGCTTATCTTCAATTTCAGCTAATTTTGTTAATAAATGCTGTTCCGAGTCACCTGTAATTAATACAAGATGTGCATCACTACAGGCGATAAAACCATTGTCACGAATATCTGTTGAAGGATGTTTTTCACCTGCAAGTTTTATTTTATTCTCAGCTAAAACCACATGACAATAATCATCATTGGCGGCTAGACAGCTGTATGCCGCAATATGAGCACTGCCATCTTGGTTTGGGTACCAAGGACGTGATTCTGTTGGCAAATAAAAGCTAGAGTTTTGCCAATTTGCTAACTTATCAGCTAAAGGCTGTTGCCAGTCAGTTATGGCTGGAATGTAGCGTTGTTGTAGCGCAACAACGGTGCGAAGTAAACCGAGAACTTGTGAAAAGCCCTCACCTTCACCTGTAACACTACGCGCACAGGAAATCGCCGTGTTTAATGCATTGTTTAATGCGTAACTGGCCAATAGACCTTGAGCTTCTAATAAGGAATTTCTCTCATCCGCTAATGCCGAGACTTCTAATAAATCAATAGCTGTGGCATTAACTTGTGCATTATCTAATGCACAAGCGATGACAGCCTCTACATCATTACCAGCAGAGAAACCTTTTAACCATGAGTAGACATAATTGCTGTTAGCTTGTACAAAGTTTACTGGCGCAAACAATAGTGCTGCGACGCCTTGGCAAGGTTGATAACCAGCAAAGGCTTGATCAAAGCTAATTGTTGCAAGCTTTTGAGAAGCATCAGCTTCATTTTGCTTATCACTCACACCAACCAATGCCACCAAGGCATTTTGAGCAATCAACACATCGATTTGTTGTAGCGCTTTAGCTAACGAGCTAACAACAATCGCATTTTCAATGTCACTTTCAATGGCAATAACATGCTCTGCAGTGCTTTGTGTAAGCACGATAACCTTAATATCAGCAACAGACACTTGGTTAGCAAGTGCCATGCGCTCAACTGCAGACATACAGTTAAACGCTAGGCTTTTGCCCTGCTCTTTACCCAAGATTTTCCCAAGGTATAGCGCACGCTCAACCCGATCGATGTCAGTTTGAATACCTTGCTGATTTTCAAACTGCGCATCTAAGCCGATAATGGCGCTTTTATAGTTCTCTGTTGCCATTAAATACTTGCCTCACTCTTAGGGAGAAACAAGTTATTTAAGTTTTCACTGGCAGTAACTTTTGCTGACGTTAACTCACTAAGTACTTCATTAGCTTCACTAATAAATTGAATGTCAGCAACTAACGAGCCTCGTTTTTTACCTTTACCAGTACTTTTAACAACGTTAAGTTTCAAGAAGAATCGCTCATTAAGTACTACTTCACGATAAACAGTCCAACGCTCAGTACTTGACGGCAAGCTACCTAAACCAAGTTGTTTTTTCACCCAAACTAACATGGCTTGATAAGCAAGATCATTAGCAAAAATGTTCGAGTGTTCGTTTGCGCTATTCAACGGGCTAATTGGGAATTCACCTTGCTTAGCACTGGCCACTTCAGGCACTTGGCAACTTAATAATAAACCTTTCTCATTACACTCAAGTACTTCGATTATGCCTTGCAAACTTTCGCCGTGGAACAAGGTGCCATTAACATAAAGGTCTGCTGCATTTTCACCTGAAGCGGGTACATTTAAGTTAATCAAAGGGCTAGTGCTCAGTTTGTTAACTAATGTCAGCTGAGCGCCGTAATGAAATACTGGTTTACCCTGCTCATTCGTACTTGAGATTTTAGTCTCTACCACTAAGCTTTCACCCTCAACTTGAGCAATCATATCAATTGAGTATTCGGTTGCTTCACTGCCATCAAAGATGATGCCTTTAAATAACTTATAGTTTGCTAGTCCTTGATAATGAAATGCTGGGTAAGCAACCATTGCGGCTTCACTCATCCATGCAATGGCGCACACGGTTGGTAATACTTTGTCATCACCAATGGTGTGATCAGCTAAAAAGCTATTGTTAGTCGCTAAAAGTGTTTTATTAACACGGGTAGTTAAGCGACTAACTTGTGGCTTTTTTACAGATGCATCCTTCGACAAATCGTTACCAACAAGGATTTGTGCACAACGGTTAGACTCTGCAGCGAGTTCACTTACCAATAATTTAGCGCCTGCATCAAGTGGAATAATATAAACACCACGGTCGTTAAACATACGTTTAAGCTCTGGTGTTACCATCCCACCATCCCAAGGACCCCAGTTGAAGCTTAATACCTGAGCACTTGGGTTTAGTGCTTTAAAACGGTAAGCCGTTTTATTTAAGATATCATTCGCAATTGAGTAATCAGATTGTCCTGGGTTACCATAAAAACCGGCCGCTGATGAAAATAGCACTAAGTGCTTAATGTTTTCAGCATTGGTTGCTGCTAATAAAGACAATAAACCATCTATTTTCGTTGTGTATACCGCGTTAAATTCTTCAAGCGTTTTTTGCTCAATAAACTTATCCGCTAAGACGCCCGCACCATGAATGATGCCCGTAACTTGTAAGGAACCTTGACCTAAGGTTTTTAGTAAAGGCTGAACCGCAGCGCTAACACTTTCACTATTCGTCACGTCGGCAGCAGCGTAATGTGCTTGACCACCTGCAGCTTTAATTGCCGTTAATGTTTGGGCAATTTCACGATTAGCTAATACCGGACGTACAAAGTGTGTCACTTTAACCGGTGTTGGTTTTTCGCCGCTTGCAATCAATGCTTGCATCGCTGCTTTTTTCAAAGCAACTTCATCACTAATACCTTGTGCCCAGCTTGGCTCGTTGGCATCAAAAGATGAACGACCTAATAAAATAAACTTAGCTTGGTACTGTTTGGCAATTTCGATAACACAATGTGCTGTAACACCTTTTGCGCCACCGCTTACCAAAAATACCGAGTCACTGTTAATTGCTGTGTTTGACCCTTTAGCAATTGGTGTTAGTGCATAACTATCGGTAACCACACCAGATAGCGTTAGACGTGAGCCAATGTTATTGCTCAAGTTATCGGTATCATGTGCGACTTCAACAATACTACCGTCAATGTCAAGTAACTCATCATTGATGATAGTTGCTGCTTTATCTGCTGCTAATTTACTTGATAAATCGATAATTCGACAGAAAACACTGCCTTCGCCAGCGTTCCATTCATGATTGATGGTTTTAACTAAGCCCGCTAAACCTGCCTGTACTAAGTCGGCTTTAACATTGGCCTTAACTTGTTGCGTACCACTATCAGCATCGCCATTAGCAAAACCTAAAGCGCCACCTTGACGAGTAACCACAACAAAAGAAGCACGTGCTTTAGTCGCTAGTTTTACCTTAGATAACTTGGCTAATACGAAGGCTAACATTAAGCCTTGTTTTGCCGCTTCAGGGTATTCGATAGCATCAACAGTATTTGCTGCTTGTAAGTAAATAACTGCGTCTAATTGTGCCGTTTTCTCGATGATGTCTTTTACTTGCACTTCATCAAGTGTTTTATCATTAGTACCAATTTCAACAACATTTACTGCTTTAGCAAACGCTTTTTTCGAATGGCTAACCACCCAATTAGGTTTTAATGCCGTCACCTGCCAACCTGCTTTAATCAGTTGGGCACTTAATACTATAGCGGCGCCACTGCCATCATCAACAACTAACGCATTAGCACCACCTTGTAAGCTAACATCTTGAACAATTTTGTTCACTGAAGATAAAGCTGTTAGTTCAACAGTTGCGCTTGGTGCGCCTTGAAAGTTAACCGCTGTTTCTACTGACTTATCAGTTGAAGGAACAGTGGCTTTAGCACCAGACCCCTTAGGGTCAGTCGGATCCGTTGGCGATACTTTACTTTGCATGTAACTTACGATTTCACCTAAGGTACGTAACTCGGCTAAATCTTCTGGATTAAGCTCTGGTAAGTCAGGGATAGTTTCCTGAACAGCACCGAGGATTTCAACACGTTTGATTGAGTCGATTCCTAAGTCTGCTTCCATATCCATGGCAAGCTCAAGCATTTCAACTGGGTAACCGGTTTTCTCAGCAACCACTTCCATCATCACTTTTTGAATGTAATCTAAATCGATTGCTGGAGCTGTAGCACTTTCAATTACAGGCGCTACTGATACTTTACTTTGCATGTAACTTACGATTTCACCTAAGGTACGTAGCTCAGCTAAATCTTCTGGGTTAAGCTCTGGTAAGTCAGGAATAGTTTCCTGAACAGCACCGAGGATTTCAACACGTTTGATTGAGTCAATACCTAAGTCTGCTTCCATATCCATGGCTAACTCAAGCATTTCAGTTGGGTAGCCAGTTTTCTCAGCCACTACTGTCATCATTACGGATTGAATGTAATCTAAATCTATTGCAGGAGCGTTGCTTACACTTTCGTTAGATAAAGTACTTGGCACGCTTTCGACAACCGCTACAGGCGCAACTGATACTTGGCTTTGCACCTTACTTTGCATGTACGTTACGATTTCGCCTAAGGTACGTAACTCAGCTAAATCTTCTGGGTTAAGCTCTGGCAAATCTGGGATAGTTTCCTGAACAGCACCAAGTATTTCAACACGTTTGATTGAGTCGATACCTAAGTCAGCTTCCATGTCCATTTCAAGTTCAAGCATTTCAGTTGGGTAGCCAGTTTTCTCCGCTACTACTGTCATCATTACAGATTGAATGTAATCTAAGTCAATTGCAGGAGCACTTGCATTAGCTGTCGCATTTGGCACACTTGCTACAACCGCTGCTGGCGCTACTGAGACTTTACTTTGCACCTTACTTTGCACCTTACTTTGCATATAGGTTACGATTTCACCTAAGGTGCGCAACTCAGCTAAATCTTCTGGGTTCAATTCAGGAAGATCTGGGATAGTTTCCTGAACTGCACCGAGGATTTCAACACGTTTGATTGAGTCGATACCTAAGTCAGCTTCCATGTCCATTTCAAGCTCAAGCATTTCAGTTGGGTAGCCGGTTTTCTCAGCAACGACTTCCATCATCACTGATTGGATGTGAGCAAGGTCGATTGTTGGTACACTACTTACACTTTCGTTAGATGCAGCACTTGGCGCGCTTACTTGAACAGCAACAGGCGCTGCTGATACTTTAGATTGCATGTAGTTAACAATTTCACCTAAGGTGCGCAGTTCCGCTAAATCTTCTGGATTGAGCTCTGGTAAATCGTTAATGATTTCTTGCACTGAACCTAAGATTTCAACACGTTTGATTGAATCGATACCTAAGTCAGCTTCCATGTCCATTTCAAGCTCAAGCATTTCGGTTGGGTAACCGGTTTTCTCTGCAACTACTTCCATCATCACATTTTGGATATGTTGTAAATCGATGCTTGGAGCAACTGAGCTATCAACTAAATGAAGTGCCGGTGCACTGTCACTCGCTGACGCACTTGGAGCCGCGGCTTGTGCTTTTGACTTCATGTAGTCAACGATTTCGCCTAAGGTACGTAATTCAGCTAAATCTTCTGGGTTAAGCTCTGGTAAATCAGCAATAATTTCTTGTACTGAGCCTAAAATCTCAACACGCTTGATTGAATCAATGCCTAAATCGGCTTCCATATCCATTTCAAGTTCTAACATTTCTGTTGGGTAACCGGTCTTCTCGGCAACCACTTCCATCATCACTGTTTGAATACGTTCAAGGTCAAGTGATGATTCCTGTACAGGAACAGCAATAGAAACTTCAGCTACTGGCGACATCGCAACGGCTGTTGCTACTGATTGTGCCGGCGCATTTACCACTGGAGCACTTACCACAGGCGCAGAATGAGTTGCAGGTGTAGGTTGTTGAGTTTGAGATGTAGCCACTGGCGCGCTTGGTTTAACAACAGGCGATTGTGTTACTACACTTTTAACAGCAGGTGCTTGAGTCGCTGTTGGTGATGCTTTAACTACATTAGCAGTTACCTCTGTATTACTTTCAGAGCTAGATAACATCGCTGCCATATTATCAGTTTGGTTATTCAAATATTGCTCATGAACACGCAATGTTTCTGATTGGAAGTCATGATACATACCTAACGTACGGTCTAGGCTTTCAGGTAACTCGCCTGCTTCTTGGCTTGATAGCACCGCATCAAACGTTTTTGCGTAGTCTTTTGGACCTTGCATGTATTGCTCATGCACGTTTAGTAACTGCTGTTGGTGATCAACAAACTGACTAACGCTACGTTCAATACTACTTGCTACATCCGCCGTGTTTACGTTTACTGCAACACTGTTAGCTGCTTGACCATTAGCAACACTACCATCGGCGTTAAGGTAGACAATTCTCTCAACTTCAACAATGCGCTCTACTTCAACGATCTTCTCAACAATTTTTTCAACCACTTGTGGCTCAGGGACAACAACAGGCACTGACGTTGCTTGCTTAATTTTCCAACCGTCGTTTAGTGCATCATCAAATGCCTTTTTAGTTTTAGGACTCACATAAGATGCGCCAGTAAGCTTCATCGCTAGTGGTGACATTTTAGGTGCAGATAATGGACGTTTAACCGCTGAATACGGGTCAATTTCTGTAAGCTCTAAACCAAGTACCGCCATTTGCACTGCTGCTTGACGCATTTGCATATCGGCCGATTTCTTTGGATTAGCATTAACCGCTATAGCTACAACGTCTTTTTTATCTTTTAAGATATTTTCAACAAGCTTGGTTAATACATTTTTAGGACCAAATTCAACAAATACTCGTCCGCCATCAGCGTAAATATTGTCAATTTCTTCGTTAAAGTGTACTGATTCTAAAATATGATTTTTCAGTGACTTTTTAATATCAGCCGCTTTATTTGAATGCGCTTTGGCTGTGCCATTTGAATAAACAGGTACAAGCGGCTTATTAAATTTAGCATTATCGATAGCATCGCTAAATGGCTTTTGAGCATGGCCGACAAGTGGCGTATGAAACGCGGCTGACACGGGTAATGGTACAACTTTATAGCCTTTGCCTTTTAGCTCATCGATAGCGATTGCTATTTGAGTGCTTACACCCGCAACAACTACTTGATTATTAGAATTGTAGTTAGCAATAGAAATATCTTTGATGTCTTTAATATCATTAGCAATATCAGCTGGACTACCGACAACGGCAATCATAGTGCCCGCATCAAATCCTATCGCAGCTTCACCGGTAGGTGCTGCCATTGCTTGACCACGACTACGCGCTAACATCATATAGTCACTATCACTTACTACACCAGCAGCCCAAAGTGCGGTTAATTCACCAAAGCTATGACCTGCTGTAAAGTCGGCTTTGAAACCAGCATTAGTAAACGCTTTATATAGACCAACACTTAAGGTACCAATGGCAGGCTGTGCGTGTTGCGTTAAGCGTAAAACTTCATCTTGTGCTTTACGTGCATCATCATTAAATACAGGAATTGGATACGTTGTCGGGGTTAATTGACCTAAACCTGCTTGGGTAAACTCACTGTCCATATCGGCAGCAGCTTGCATTATGCTTGGGAAGTTACAAGCAAGCTCGCGGCCCATATTAACGTATTGTGAGCCTTGACCAGAAAAGAGAGCAACAACCTTTCCGTTCACTGACAAGCCAGACTTACGGTAATAAATACCCGTTGGCACTGACCACTCTTCACAAGGAACGTCACCACCTGATTTGGCTTGAAATTGCGTCAAAGCTCCTTCAATCATTTTGATTGCTTCATCAGCATTTTTTGCAACAAAGCCACAGCGTGCTAAATCAACCGCTGGTGTTGCTAACGTGTTTTCAACAACTAAGGCGTTAAAAGCGTAGGGTTGTTCATCTGCTTTAACACTTAATTTATTTTTCCAATCCGTTAATGAATTAACTAATGCTTTTTCGTTAGCCGCTGTAACTAACAATGTTTGTGGCACTGCATTTAAGCGATACTGGCCTTGTGCTTTTGGCGAGTACTCTTCTAATACCATGTGGTAGTTAGTACCACCAAAACCAAACGAACTGATACCTGCGCGACGTGGTAAACCATCTTCACGTGCCATCCAAGGACGTGTTTCGCTGTTTAAATACATTGGACTATTTTCGATGTCTAACGAGGTATTAGGTTGGTCGATATGTAGAGTTGCTGGTAGCACTTTATGATGAAGCGCTAATACCGCCTTTATCATACCTGCTGCGCCAGCAGCTGCTTTAGCATGACCAATTTGAGACTTAACAGAGCCTAAAGCAATATGTTGTTTTTGTTCGTTATCTTGAGAGAAGTGTTTAACTAAGCCGCCAAATTCTGCTGCGTCACCGGCTTTAGTGCCAGTACCATGCGCTTCAATCATGCCACAGCTTTTTGGATCAAACCCTGCATCTTCATAAGCACGTTTTAACGCTTTAGCTTGACCATCAGGACGTGGCGCGTAAATTGACTTAAAGCGACCATCGCTTGAAGTACCAATACCTTTAAGTACGGCGTAAACTTTATCACCATCACGTTCAGCATCTTCCAAACGCTTGAAAGCCATCATACCAATGCCTTCACCAATCATCATACCTTTTGAATCATTATCAAATGGGCGGATGTCTTCACCTGTTGTAAAAGCAGGCGTTTTTGAAAATGACATATACATAAATGGTGAATTGTCACAACAAACGCCACCAGAAATCATTACTTCAGATCTGTGCTCAAGTAAATCAGAAATCGCCAATTTGATTGCAGCAAGTGAACCTGCACAAGCAGCATCAACAACACAGTTAGTACCACCAAAATCAAAACGGTTAGCAATACGACCAGAAATAACATTACCTAACATGCCTGGGAATGAGTTTTCTTCCCAACCGATATAGGCCTTTTTGAACTTTTCAATGATCATGGCACGATCAGCTTCTTCAACACCTGACGCTTTTAACACTTTCTCTAATACTGGGCCTTGCAAACGAGACGTTAATGGTGAAATTTGTTTCTGTCCACCACCTACACCTAACGTAATACCTACTTTGTCACGATCGTAACCAGAGCCATCACCAATACCTGCATCGTTTAATACTTCACGTGCAACCACTAAAGACAATAGCTGAGCGATATCAGTTAATTCTAAAATGTTTGGTGGCAAACCAAATTCCATAGGGTCGAAATCTATTTCAGGTAAAAAACCACCACGTTTACAATAGGTTTTATCAGCTTCTTTTGGATCGCTAGAATAATAATCATCTTTCGCCCAACGATCACTGGGTACATCTTTAATTGCATCGACCGATTCAAAGATGTTGTCCCAGTAGTTTTCTAAATTCTTCGCATCAGCAAAGATAGACGCCATGCCAACAATGGCAATAGGACATTCCTGTAAACGTGAATTAAACGCTTTTTCGTCTGCTTCACTCGTTACAGGGTTATTAGATGTGCTTTGTTTTTTAGCCATTATGGTTTCTCTAAAGTTGTTATTTGCTTGCATCTTCGTTATCCGTTTTGGTATCGCTACCGTGAAAGTTTTGCGATGAGAACGATGTAGTTGCCTCATCTGGACTTTCATTTAATAAACGAAAACGACTTAAAAATTCATTGTAATTTCCCGCTAATATACGGCGGATATGAAAAGGGGCTTTGGTGAGTACGTAGCTCATGTAACGACTAGCGGCTTCACTCTCATTGCCATCGTATATATCGACATATACCCAACCTGACGTGGGATCATTAGCGATTAATAAATGGCGCTTACTGTGTTGTTCTTTAGCATTTTCTGAAAAATAAGGTATTTGGGTTACTTTGACTTGTACGACTTCATCTTCACTTAAATCATTAGCGCGATTTAACACTTCACGCATTGCCTTAGGGGAGAGATCTGAAATAAGTTGCTGGTGTTCTTGGGTATCTTCTAACAATACTTGTACTGTTGTTGGCTCTGCAGCGCTTATGTCGTCTGCATTGCTACTCTCACCATTATCTTCCATGTCTGCTAGGCGAGAAACACCGTGACGCTTTAAACATCGCTGTAAGCCTGCTCGCGATACACTGGCATTAATAAATGATTTACAGACAACTAATAGTTCATCAAGAGAGAGTAATAAACGTGTTCGAAGTTCAACCACAACATACTCTTGTGCTTCACTTAACGTGGTGTTTAATTGCTTTGGTACGTGAGACGCATCAGCGAGAGATGCTCTTTTGCGCCATTTACGGATGGTAGACTCTGATACTTTTAATAAGCGTGCCAGCACAGCCGTTGGTAAGTCAGACTCATGGATGAAAGCTCTCATCTCCGGTGTGGTTGTAGCGTTCGCGTGTTGAGTTGATGCACTTTTTGGTTGCTTGTTCATGTTCATCCATATAGTTCTTCGACTCAACACGCGAACGCTACAACCACACCGGAGATGAGAGATCGGAAGAGCACACGTCTGA
>OJHR01000011.1_pt1 | contig 16756 bp, 13 predicted proteins | sample 1595331 | NCBI WGS metagenome assembly OJHR01 (sample SAMN05420119, study PRJEB24817) | seawater metagenome | isolation source: Sea water | place: Canada:Atlantic | collected 2013-11
ATCTCTCCGTTAGTGTATTGATAATATACCCAAACGACCTGAAGATGCACTGGGCTTTTTTATTTATTCTATTTGTTTGAACTTTCCATATTGGTCGTTCAATTAGAAGCCTGCATCTTCAGGTCGTTTGGGTATATTATCAATACACTAACGGAGTGTTTTTAACGAACTTTACCAGCTACCGCTATTTTCCATGCTCAACCACGGCTCTTGAGGCGCTAATGAGCCATCTTTTTGTAATAACTCGATTGAGATACCATCAGGTGAATTAACGAAGGCCATATGACCACAACGAGGCGGTCTGTTAATTGTTACGCCACCGTCTTGTAGTTTTTGACACGTTTGATAAATATTATCAACTTCAAAGGCTAAATGACCGAAGCTTCGTCCAGCAGTATAATCTTCAGCAGAGCCCCAATTGTAAGTCAGCTCAACTTCAGGGCCGCCAATTTCAGTGGCTAAATACACGAGAGTAAATTTTCCAGCAGCGACCTCAATCCTTCTTGTTTCAATTAAGCCAAGTTTATTGATATAAAAATCAAGCGATTGCTCTAAATCACGGACTCGTACCATGGTATGTAAAAACTTCATAAGGCTCTCTTTCTTCTTTGTTTAAGGATAGGAAATATAAAATTAAGTAGCACTAGGTTAGGATCAAGCTGACAACATATTAGCTAGTTTTATCTTTAAACCCACATATATCTTCAATGATACAAGAACCACACTTTGGTTTTTTTGCCGTACAAGTGTAACGGCCATGTAATATGAACCAATGATGTAAGTTAAACATAAACTCTGTTTTTCTTGGGGTTAGCTTTATTATATTAGCTTCAACTTGATCAACCGTTTTGCCTGGGGCATATTTAGTTCTATTTGCAAGCCTATAAATGTGGGTATCCACGGCTAGAAAGTAGTTACCTTCATTATCTTTAAGCCAGCCGAAAGCGGTATTTAAAACCACATTAGCCGTTTTACGTCCAACACCGGGAAGTGCTTCAAGTGCAGCTCTATTTTCAGGCACTTCACCGCCATGCAAATCAACTAACATTTGACATGTTTTAATAGTATTTTGTGCCTTGGTATTAAATAACCCAATGGTTTTTATATAGCCTTTTAGGCCATCGAGACCAAGATCTAAAATGGCTTGTGGTGTATTTGCTACAGGGTAAAGCTTGGCGGTCGCTTTATTAACCCCTACATCAGTTGCTTGGGCAGAGAGTAGTACGGCAATAAGTAATTCAAACGGGCTAGAGAAGTTAAGTTCAGTGGTTGGCTCTGGATTCTCATCCCTAAGCCTAGTTAACATCTCTAAACGTGTTTCTTTATTCATAGCTCTACTCTTTTTTTACATTATTTGTATAGTGTTACGAGTAAAACCTCACTGACACTGTGCTCTACATAGGCTTTTACCGATAAGTTTATTATCGGTATTGATTCATTTATTGCTTACTTGATAAATAACATTTACCGCTAAGAGTCAAAATTTACCCGAACTCTTTCAATAACTTGTTCGGTATCAATGACTTCTTTAGATTTTATATGGCTATCGATTGCATTTTTAAGTGCAATTAAAATACCCATGGCGATAAAAGCACCAGGGGGTAAAATAGCTAATAAAAATTGACTGTCGAGTTGCATTACTTCAATTCTCAGCACACTGGCCCAATCGCCAAGTAATAAATTAGCGCCATCAAAAAGTGTCCCCTGTCCGAGGATCTCTCTGATCACACCAAGCAGAATTAAGATGATAGCAAAGCCTGATCCCATCATTAGTCCATCAAAGGCTGATTGCTTGATTGGATTTTTTGATGCGTAAGCTTCAGCTCGACCAATAATGGCGCAGTTAGTCACGATCAATGGTAAGAAAATGCCTAATGATTGGTAGATACCGTAAGTAAAAGCATTCATCAATAATTGTACGCAAGTTACAAAAGCAGCAATAATCAAGACAAAGATTGGTATGCGGATTTCTTTAGGCACCCAATGACGAATTGCCGATACGGTAACGTTTGAGCAGATGAGTACTAACATAGTCGCAAGGCCAAGACCTAAAGCATTGGTCACGGTAGATGTAACGGCGAGTAAAGGACACAAACCAAGCAGTTGCACCAAACCTGGGTTGTTTTTCCATAACCCTTGTATGGCTAACTCTTTATATTCGGCCTTAAGCTCAGCTTTAAGCGCTGCAGCATTTTCTTGCTCTTCAGCGTCAGTAGTCATATCAGCTTCGTTACTATTTTGTGGTGCTATTTCATTGCTCATTAGCAGCCCCGCTAATTGGTGATGTGGTAGAGGTTGTTGTCAACTCAGCAGTTGATAACGCTTCACCACAAGCATTAGGGCGAGGTATTAAACTGCCTCTATGCTGATTAAAATAATTGAGTGTACTCTTAACGCCTTTTACCACCGCTCGCGGAGTAATAGTCGCACCAGTAAATTGGTCGAACATGCCATTATCTTTACTAACAGCCCAGCGTCTATCATCTTCTGAAAGTATTTTTTTACCGGTAAAACTAGTGATCCAATCACTTTTTCTGAGTTCTATTTTATCACCTAAACCCGGTGTTTCTTTGTGCTTGAGCACTCGAACACCGCTGACAGAGCCATCATTATTGATTGCCATAATAAAATCAATATTACCATTATAGCCTTGTGGCGCAGTACTGGTTATTGCAACGGCAACAACTTCACCATCTTTTCGTGCAATATAAGCTGTTTTAACTTTATTGGAGCCCAATTCTGGCGCACTCATCATAATGCAATCATTAGCAATGTCGTTATCATAACGACTTGGCTCAATAATGCTGTGCAATGTTCTCAACAGTTGTTGTTGTTCTTGGGCTTTTATTCGATCTTTAGTCAGTTCACTCACTAAACTAACAGCTAAAGTACAAGCAATAGCAAAGAGTGCAAGAATTTTGGTGTTTTTTGATATAGCTATGGTCAGTGGTGACTTAGTGGCGTTACTTTTGTCACCTGTATCGTTATTCTCACTGCTAAGTTCTTGCTCAGACTTTTCTGGCGGCGTATCCATTTTGTCAGGCATCACTTATCTCCCTTTTGGTGACCATAAGTTCGAGGACGAGTGTATTGATCTATTAGCGGTGCAGACATATTACAAAGTAAAACAGCAAATGCGACACCGTCAGGGTAACCGCCAGCAGTACGTATTAAATAAACCAATAAACCAGCAAGTAAACCGACAACAATACGACCTTTGTTACTTGTTGCACCAGTTACAGGGTCGGTTAGAATAAAAAATGCACCTAGCATAGTTGCACCAGAAAACCAGTGAAACATGGTTGAAGCGCTGCTGTCTGGGCTGATGCTATAGCCAATGAAAGAGCAGATAAATAAGCACATTAAGAAGCTTATTGGTGTTTGCCAAGCAATTGCTTTTCTCGCAATGAGAAATAAACCACCTAATAAAAATCCAGCATTTACCCATTCCCAGCCTAAAGCAAGATTTTCACCAAAAACCGGACTCTTAATACTTTCTAGTACTGTTAACCCTAAACCCGTATTAGTTTTTAGCGTATCAAGTGGTGTTGCCATCGTGATACCGTCAATACTGGTTCGTACTTGTTCAACCGAATAACCTTCAGCAGTAAAGCCCGTTAGAATGGTCGTTAATGTATTGGTAAAGTTAAGATCCACAGCCACTAGTGTGAGTGGTGGTTGCCAAAGTGTCATCTGCAAAGGAAAAGACACTAACAACATTACATAACCAGCCATGGCAGGGTTAAATGGATTATGCCCTAATCCACCATACAATTGTTTACCAATGACAATGGCAAACATGGTACCAATGACAGTGACCCACCAAGGGGCTAATGCCGGTAAACAGATGCCGATTAACAAGGCAGTTAAAAATGCACTACCATCAAATAATTCGTGGGAAATAGGCTTTTTACGTAGCGACAATACAGTAAACTCACAAATAATCGCTGTAGTCATTGCTAAGCCAATGTGAATTAAATTACCCCAACCAAAAAAGTACCACTGAGCTAAAACGCCAGGCAGGGTTGCGTATATCACCAAACGCATTAAGTTTGGTGTTTTGGTGTGGTTATGGTTATGTGGTGAACTTGCTATCCAAAATGCCATTAATTATGTCGACTCGTCGGGTTGTTACGCTGATAAATTTTAATTCGAGCTTGTTTGTTCTTACTCATGCCTTATACACCATCTTGGTCATTTTCTTCAACTGCGTTGGCTTCTTTTAATTTCTTCTTCGCTTTTGCTTTAGCGATAGCCGCGGCAATTTTTGCCTTTTTATCCGTTGCTGCATTAGGTAAAAGGTCGCTTTTAACAGCACTCTCTGTCGTCTCATCATGAATGTTTTTTTCAGACGGCATGAGTGTGCTTTCTGTTTCAGTTATACTGTTCTCAGCAATACTGTTCTCAGCAATACTAGTCGCGCCTTCAACCTCAGGTTTTTCTTCGGTTGTAGACTCCGCATTAGCTTTTGCTAGCGCTTTACTTTTTGCTTTAGCAATCGCAGCAGCGACTCTCGCTTTTTTATCGTCTGCACTTGCTATTTTTTCAGCAGGAATGTCTTCAGGCTGTTTTTCTAACTCAGCATCAGCAGATGATTTGCTTAATTTCTTTGCTTTGGCTTTAGCAATAGCAGCTGCAATTTTTGCTTTTTTATCATCTGTACTCGCTACCTTTTTAGCCGAAGTGTTTTCAGTATTTTCTTCAGTAGCAGAATCAGCATCAGGAGTATCAGCGGATTTACTAAGCTTCTTCGCTTTTGCTCGAGCAATCGCAGCGGCTATTTTAGCTTTTTTATCATTAGGATTAGCTTGCTGAGTTGAAGCCGTTTTTTCTTCAGTAACGTTATCTACCATATCATCGTTACTTATAATTTTTTCAGTAGTGACTGCTTTTAGTTTTTTCTTTGCTTTCGCTCTAGCAATTGCCGCTGCGACTTGTGATTTTTGATCATCAGCAGTCTCAGTGGGCAAGTCATTTTTCGAGTCAGCAGTATTTACTTGTCCTTGCTCTTTTGAGGCTTTCTTAGCTTTCACACGCGCTAACGCTGCCGCAACCGCAGATTTAGCGCCTGTGGCTTCTCGTGTTGCTTTATTCATAGCTGCTTTACGTGCTTCAGCCGCTTTTTTATGTTTTTCTTGTCGAGCAATCTTTTCTTTTTCTAAGCGTAATTTACGTGCTTCAAAGCGAACTTTCGCTTTTTCAGCTTTTAAATCTAACTGCTGCTGCTGACGTATTTCTGCTTTGGCAATACGGTAATAGTGCACTAATGGAATTTGACTTGGGCAGACATAAGCGCAAGCACCACAATCGATACAATCACGTAAATTAAGTTTTTCTAATTGTGAGTAATCTTTGGCCTTCGCACTCCATTGAAGTTCTTGTGGAAGTAACTGGCTAGGACATACATCGCTACATTGGCCACAACGAATACACTCTACTTCCTTGCTTTCTTTTTCAAAGGCACTCGGCATTTCTATTTTACTAGGTACTAGAATGCAGTTACTGGTTTTAACGATAGGGACTATGTCACTAGAAACACTAAAGCCCATCATAGGGCCACCCATGATCACTGGTTGTTTTTCATTTTCAATAGCTTGCACGCTGCATTGTTCAAGTAAAAAATTGACAGGGGTACCAAGTAATGCCCAGACATTTTGTGGTTTGTTTAATGCCTGTCCTGTTACCGTTACAACACGACGTATCAGAGGCGTGTCATGCCTAACCGCTTCATTGATAGCAAAACAAGTCGCAACGTTTTGCATCACAATACCATCATGAATAGGCAGTCGACCTGATTTGACTTCTTGACCTGTTAAAATTTGAACTAGCTGCTTCTCACCACCTGTAGGGTACTTAGTAGGTACAATACAAACTTTTATTTTATCAATCGTCGCGGTGGCTTGCTGTAATGCCTTAATCGCTTTAGGTTTATTGTCTTCTATGGCGACTAAGATGAGAGTCGGCGTTAACAACTTATCAAGAATCTTTATGCCATCGACAATAGCATTGCTTTGTTCCATCATTAACAAATCATCAGCAGTGATGTAAGGCTCACATTCTGCACCGTTTATGATAAGAAATTTAATGTCGAGTTTACTGTTTGCCTTGATATGAGTTGGGAATCCGGCACCACCCATGCCAGCAATACCAGCATCAGCAATCTTTTCAATTATTTCATGGTGAGTGAGTGACTCTAAATCAGAACACACTTCTCTCTTTCGCCAAGTGTCTTCGCCATCGACATCAAGGAAAATACACAACTGACTCAAGCCCGAAGGGTGAGCAATGACAGACATTTTGATAGCACTGATAACACCACTGGTAGGTGCATGAATTGGCACTACCATTGGGTTTGTACTTAACGTTAGGGGTTGCCCTTTTAATACGTGATCACCAATGCTAACAAGTAAATCACCTTCTCGGCCGATATGTTGTTGCAGCGGAATAATTAACTGTTTTGGTAAAGCAAGCTGTTTGATGGGCTTGTTTTTTGTTAGAAATTTTTGTTCAGGGGGATGAATGCCGCCATGAAAATCCCAAAAGTGTCCACGCGTGATACGTTCTATTACTGATTCCACCATCTTCTCCTAATCCAGTTGCTTTACTGGAATACTGGTTAAATCCCATTGCCAATTATGAATAGTATCTGGCAATTCACGCATTTCGATACAATCTACTGGACAGGGAGCAACACAAAGGTCACAACCCGTGCACTCATCAATGATAATAGTATGCATTTGTTTTGCAGCGCCGATAATGGCATCAACAGGACATGCCTGTATACACTTAGTGCAACCGATACAATCTTCTTCAATAACAAAAGCAACTTTTGGACGGTTACTTTTTGGAGCATCGTCTTTGGCATGGCTATCATCAAGAGGTTGTACTTCTACGCCCATTAAGTCAGCAATTTTTTTGATAGTATCTTCGCCACCAGGAGCACATTTATTAATGGCTTCGCCATCGGCAACTGCTTGCGCGTAAGGTTTACAACCAGGGTAACCACATTGACCGCATTGAGTTTGAGGAAGTAGTGCATCAAGCTGATCAACAATAGGGTCTGCATCGACTTTAAAGCGTACAGAAGCAAAACCGAGTAGTGCACCAAAAATGGCAGCAATACCGCCTAAAACAAGGATGGCAATAAGGATGTTCATGTTAAATTTTCACCAGACCGGTAAAACCAAGGAAAGCTAATGACATTAAACCAGCTGTTATCATCGCAATGGCAGTACCTTTAAAGGGGGCAGGTACATCAGCATTTGCTAATTTTTCACGCATGGCAGAAAACATAATCAGAACTAAGGAGAAACCTAGTGCAGCACCAAAACCATAAATAATGGATTCAAAAAAACCATGTTGTAATCTTAAGTTGAGTAAAGCTACACCAAGTACCGCACAGTTTGTGGTAATTAAAGGTAAGAAAATACCTAACAAACGATAAAGGCTGGCACTGGTTTTATGAACAACCATTTCAGTAAATTGCACAACAACGGCAATCACCAAAATAAAACTCATGGTAGTCAGATATTCGAGGTTTAGCGGCACAAGTAGGTATGTGGTCACTAAATAACTTAGCAGAGAAGCCAAAGTCATTACGAATACAGTGGCGAATGACATGCCTATAGCTGTTTCCGTACGTGAGGAAACACCCATGAAAGGGCATAGGCCAAGAAATTGTACTAAAACAAAGTTGTTTACAAGCACAGTGCCGACGAGTAGTAACAGGTAATCAGTCATTTACTTTAAAGGTCATTAGGTTATTGATGATAATAATGCCGCTATTATCCGTGTTTTTAGTTTATTTAACAACACACCTGAAGTAAGGGTATTATGGTTTTATTCATTTTCTTTGCTTTGAAATAACAAATGTTACTTCTACAAAAAAGCCGAATGGTTATGATACATTCGGCTTCATACATTGAAAAAGGTCAAGCTTGGTTATAATTTTGCAGGTTTACCTACATAATAACCCTGACAACCATCGATAAATAGTTTTTCTAATGTGTGTTTTTCTTCTTGGCTTTCTACGCTCTCAGCAAGCACGCTAATGCCGAGTCTATGGGCTAAATCAACCATCAATCGTAAGAAATATTGGTTGTTTTTATCATCATCAATATCACGTGTATAAGAGCTGTCCATTTTGATGTAATCAGGCGTTAAATCTCTGAAGAACTTAAATGAGGTTAAGCCAACGCCAAATCGCTCAACAGTTACTCTTGAGCCAACACGATGAAGCATATCAACCAAACGCTTAGCTGTTTTAATATTTTGTTGGAGGCCCAACTCTGATATTTCAAAGACTAATCGAGAGGCTGCACTTGGTTCGCGCAGTAATTTACGCTCTAACCAGATCATAAAGTGTTGATTGTTGATACTTCGAGGACTGAGATTAATACCATAGCTACTATCAAGCATGTTTTTACTGGTAATTTCTTTTATTGCGGTATCAATGATAAGTCGATCTACGTCAGTTATTTTGTCTAGTTTTTCGGCCATAGCAATAAACGTAGAGGTAGGTAACATGTCATCATTAGCGTTAAGGAAACGGGCTAATACTTCTCCGTAAACACGGCTATTACGACCAATTGGTTGGATTGGTTGTAATAATAAATTAATTCGTCCACTCGCTAATACACTATCTATTTCTTGTCGCCAGTTCTGATTTCCAAAGTTTGCGCTTGCATCGGTTAAAATATCAATGTCTTTTTGTGAATACCATGAGTTCACTTTTTGTGTTTGGGCAACACTTACGCCAGTATCAGCTAACGCCAATAATTCACCCAAAGGTTTTGACTGATCAAAATAAACTAAACCACTATAAGCTACAGAATCTAATTCATTAACTTGTTGATAGTCATTAAACTTAAGCATTAACTCGTTAGCGTAATCTTCAGCTGCCTTGAGTGTCATATTAGGTAATATTGTCGCAAAGTCGGAACTGTTTAAGCGAAATATTTTTCCAGTAGGCCTTGAGAATAAAGCTGATTTTATTATCTCTGCTACTTTTACAATGTAATTATCACCTGAACTGTAACCATGTACTTGATTAATAGTCTGTAGCTCAGAGCATCGTGTTATAAGAAGAACACCGAAATTAACAGGACTGTCGTTGATGATTTCATTTTCATAAAACTGCACAAATCGATTTCGGTTTTCAATACCCGTTAAGCTGTCCACATGCGCTTCTATCTCTAAATTCGTTGTATTGTGAAATTGCTCTGTCATCATCGACTTAATTTCAGCAATACCTTCTTCTAAAGCGGGGATTTCTAATAATTGTTGCTCATCCTGCTCTTTAGTAATGAAATCTGAATTATTAATTTTAGCGAGTTCATTACTAATTTGTTTGCTGATAACTCTAAAAATAGTTAACTGTAATTTATAATTTAATCTTGCCGAAATAAAAACAAAGATAATGGATAACGTAATAACGCCTATGAATAATTGCGTTAAAAAATTAATTATGCCAATAAAGTCTAATTGATATTGAACTTGTAAATTAAGTTCATTGATAGAAACCGTCTTACGTTGCGCTAAAAAAGAGTCGAGTGGATGAATATAGCTATTCTGATAATTAAAGAGTATTAAAGAATCACGCTTAATACTTAAGGTTTGGTAATCATCTTTGGCATTCAAAATAGTTGACAATTTTGTTGCGACTTCTTGTACCGGAATATCATTGTCGACAAACTGTTGGCTAATAGTTTGAATTGTTTTTTGTTGTGCTTGCGTTTGTTGATTCACAAAATTGGAAAGCAAAAAAAACGCAATGGCACCTAAAGCAATGATAAAAACTAATGCAAACAATATATTTTTGATAAATAACTTAGAAAACTTATACATAATGAATTTAAATGCTCCGTTAGAAGTCTATCAAGGGGGATAGATATACTGTATATATCAGCGCTATTTTTAATTTGAAATGACGAACGTATTTATAGCTACATTATAAGGGCAATACTAAGATATTGTAAAATATATATTAATTTTAGCAAATATTTATTGGTTATTATTAATACATACATTACATAATAAACTACTTTTCTAGGGATAATGCTTAATCCCTCTTGCGCTTATTGGCGAGCCACTATATAATTTGCCGCAATAGAGCTTAATAAGATGCCACTGAGTAAACTAACATGTTTTATGTTGTTTATATTCTTATTAATATTATTAGTAGCTTAGCTATTAATAACCAGATTAAACGGTTTTTGTGTTTAATCTAGGGGGAAAGCAGTGAAATAAGCCCCTGATTTGGGGTTTTTTTGTTTTTTAAAGCGTATAAATTACGCAATTAGAGACAAATACAGCAAAATCTCGCTGGGCTATATGCCCTTTTTTTATATCTAAAATTTATACTGTACTACTTATGAAATCACATAAGGGTAGGGTTACAGGAGAAAACGCTTGGCTAAATTTGAGCAAAAACTAACTGATTTATTAAGACCTGCAGTTGAAGAAACTGGCAAAACTTTGCGAGGCATTGAATATCTTAGTGCGGGCAATAATTCAGTTTTACGTTTGTTTATTGACCATGAAAATGGCATCAATGTTGACGATTGTGCGGAAGTGAGTCGTCAAGTTGGTGCAATCTTAGATGTAGAAGACCCAATTAGCAGCGAATATAGCTTAGAAGTTTCATCACCGGGTGTTGATTGCCCATTATTTGAAATGGCGCACTTCCAAGAAGTCATTGGTGAAACTATTAATGTAAGACTTTCGATGCCCTTAAATGGTCGTCGCAAGTTTAAAGGGCCATTGGTTGCCATAGAAAACGATAACCTAATAGTTGAAGTTGACAGTATCGATTATGAACTTGCTATTAGCAATGTAGATAAAGCGAATCTTGTCGCAAAGTTTTAAACCTTGAATAAATGTACCCAAACCACATGAATATGTAGGCTTCAGCTGGAATTAGAAACGCCTTTAGGCAAGGCATTGATTGCGGATAATGGTTATTCCCTTATCGAATCAATAACGTGGCATAAAGCGTTTATAAACCAGCCCTACGGGGATACCTGAGCAATTTATGCTCATCGTTGCCTCCTTTTTTAAGGGTTTAACCCTTAATAAAAAAAGGCGCCTTGACCATAAATCGCTCACGAGTCCTGAAACACGCAATTTCAAGTGGTTTGGGTATATAGAAACAGATAACATAAATTAAAGGCTAACTAGCATGAGTAAGGAAATATTACTGGTTGTTGATGCGGTTTCTAATGAAAAAGCATTACCACGAGAAAGCATTTTTGAAGCAATGGAAACAGCTTTAGAGACTGCTACTAAGAAAAAATACGAAGGAGACATTATTGTACGTGTCAGTATTGACCGTATAACGGGTGAGTTTGATACTTTCCGTCGTTGGTTAATCATTGAAGACGGCGCAGAAATGGAAAATCCATACGCTGAAATTGGTTTAGCCGCAGCACAATATGATGCTCCTGAATTAAACGTAGGCGATTATTCTGAAGATCAAATTGAGTCAGTGAAATTTGACCGTGTAACTACGCAAACAGCTAAACAAGTTATCGTTCAAAAGATACGTGAAGCTGAACGTGCTTTAGTGACTGAAGCTTATCAAGAACATTTAGGTGAGATTGTTACCGGTGTTGTTAAAAAAGCTAGCCGTGAGAGTGTCATTATAGATTTAGGTAATAATGCTGAAGCGGTTATTTACCGTGATGATATGTTACCACGCGAAACATTCCGTCCAGGTGACCGTGTTCGTGGTTTGTTATATGAAATTAAACCAGAAGCACGTGGCGCGCAATTATTTGTCAGCCGTACTAAACCAGAAATGCTAGTTGAGCTTTTCCGTGTTGAAGTACCTGAAATTGGCGAAGAGATGCTAGAAATTAAGGGTGCAGCTCGCGATCCTGGTTCTCGCGCTAAAATTGCTGTTAAAAGTAATGATAAACGTATTGATCCTGTTGGTGCTTGTGTTGGTATGCGTGGTTCACGTGTACAAGCTGTATCTGGCGAGTTAGGTGGCGAACGTGTTGATATCGTTTTGTATGACGACAACGTTGCTCAATATGTAATTAACGCTATGTCTCCAGCTGAAGTTGCTTCAATCATTGTTGATGAAGACAAAGGCACTATGGATATTGCTGTTGAAGAAGCTAATTTAGCGATGGCAATCGGCCGTAGTGGTCAAAACATTCGTTTAGCTAGCCAATTAACTGGCTGGGAACTTAATGTAATGACTGTTGCTGACATGAAAGAGAAGCATCAAGCTGAAAACGATAAAGTATTAAACTTGTTTATTGATAAGTTAGATCTTGATGAAGACTTCGCAACATTACTTGCTGAAGAAGGCTTTACGTCGTTAGAAGAAATTGCTTACGTACCAACAGCTGAAATGTTAGATATCGATGGTTTGAATGAAGAAATCATTGAAGCGCTTCGTGAACGTGCTAAAGAAGCATTAACGACACAAGCACTAGCTAGCGAAGAAACTTTAGAAGGCTCAGAGCCAGCACAAGATTTACTTGACCTTGACGGTTTAGAACGTCACTTAGCATTTGTTTTAGCTAGCCGAGGTGTTCGCACACTCGAAGAGTTAGCTGAACAAGGTATCGATGAAATTAGTGATATTGAAGAATTAGATGAAACCAAAGCGGGCGAGCTAATCATGGCTGCGCGTAACATTTGTTGGTTTAACGAAGAATAATAACACCGGAGAATAATATAGATGGCAGATATAACTGTAGCAGAACTTGCCAAAGAAATCGGAACACCGGTGGATCGCTTAGTCACTCAATTAGCTGACTCAGGCGTGAATAAATCGGCTACCGATGCTATTTCGCAAGATGAAAAAGAAGCCTTATTAGGTCACCTTAAAAAGCAACATGGTGATGAGTCGGAAGCAAAACCGAATAAACTCACTTTGAATCGTAAAACTAAATCTACTTTGACTATGGGTCACGGTAGTAAAGCTAAATCAGTTAATGTTGAAGTTCGAAAAAAACGAACTTACGTTAAGCGTAGTGATGTAGAAGATGAAAAGTTAGCGGAAGAAGCAGCGAAAGCTGAAGCTGAAGCAGCACTTCTATTAGAACAAGAAGCTAAAGTGAAAGCTGAAGCTGCGGCTAAAGAAGCTGAAAATGCTAAAGGCGTAGCTGCTGCTAAAGCAGAAGTAGAAGCTGAACGTAAAGCGGCAGCAAAAGTTGAAGCGGCAGCAAAAGCTAAACAAGCAGCTGTTGAAAAAGCTAAAAATGTTGAAAAAGCACCTGAAAAGATTGCTGAAACAGAAGAAGCTAAAAAACTGCGCTTAATTCAAGAAAAAGAAGTGGCAGCGAAAATTGAAGCTGAAGCGAAAGAAGCGAGTGATGCAGCTAAGAAATTAGCAGAAGAGAATGAAGGTCGCTGGAAAGAGCAAGAAGCTGCACGTAAAGCCAAAGAAAAAGAAGTTGTTCACGTAACATCATCTAAATATGCGCAAGAAGCTGAAGATAAAGTTGATGCAGCAGATGAAGGTGCTGGTCGTCGTCGCAAGAAAAAAGCGGCTGATAGAAATGCACGCGGTGGTCGAAATGCTAAAGGACGTAAACAAACTTTATCAGCACCACAAAGCTTGAAACATGGTTTTACTAAACCTGTTGAAACAAAAGTACAAGACATTCGCATTGGCGAAACAATTTCTGTTGCTGAATTAGCTAATAAAATGGCTAAGAAAGGCGCTGAAGTTGTTAAAGCTATGTTCAAGTTGGGCGCTATGGCGACTATCAACCAAGTCATTGACCAAGAAACTGCAGCACTTGTTGCTGAAGATATGGGCTTTGAAGTTGTACTTGTTAAAGAAAATGCTTTAGAAGAAGCTGTACTTGCAGATCGCAGTCACACAGGTGAAGAGATTACTCGTGCACCGGTTGTTACTATTATGGGTCACGTTGACCATGGTAAAACATCACTACTTGATCACATTCGTGAAGCAAAAGTAGCTGACGGCGAAGCGGGTGGTATTACTCAGCATATTGGTGCTTATCACGTAGAAACTGGTCATGGTATGATCACTTTCTTAGATACTCCTGGTCATGCTGCCTTTACTGCTATGCGTTCTCGTGGTGCAAAAGCGACAGATATCGTAGTGATTGTTGTTGCTGCAGATGATGGTGTTATGCCACAGACAATTGAAGCAATTCAACATGCTCAAGCCTCTGAAGCGCCTATCATTATTGCCGTTAACAAAATGGATAAAGAGTCTGCAGATCCAGATCGTGTTAAAAGTGAATTATCACAACACGGCGTACTTTCAGAAGAGTGGGGCGGTGAAGTTCAATTCTGTCATGTATCAGCTAAAACTGGTTTAGGTATTGACGAATTACTTGATTCTATATTGTTACAATCTGAAGTATTAGAGCTAACTGCTGTTATAGATAAAATGGCAAATGGTGTTGTGGTTGAATCTAAATTAGATAAAGGCCGTGGCCCAGTAGCGACTATTCTTGTACAAGAAGGTACATTGAAGCAAGGTGATATTGTACTTTGTGGTTTAGAATATGGCCGTGTTCGTGCAATGCGCGATGAAAATGGCAAAACTATTCAATCTGCAGGTCCATCTATCCCAGTTGAAATCATCGGCTTAAGTGGTGTTCCACAATCGGGTGATGAAGCGACCGTTGTAAAAGATGAAAAGAAAGCACGTGAAGTTGCTTTATTCCGTCAAGGTAAATTCCGCGATGTGAAACTTGCTCGTCAACAGAAAGCAAAACTTGAAAATATGTTTGCTAGTATGGCCGAAGGCGACATTTCAGAAGTAAATGTTGTTATTAAGTCAGATGTTCAAGGTTCACTTGAAGCAATCAGTGATTCACTTCTTAAGTTATCTACTGACGAAGTTAAAGTTAAAATCATCGGTTCTGGTGTAGGTGCTATCACTGAAACAGATGCTACATTAGCTGCTGCATCTAATGCTATTGTTGTTGGTTTCAATGTTCGTGCTGATGCTTCTGCACGTAAAGTGATTGAAGCAGAAAACATTGATTTACGTTACTACAGTGTTATCTACGCATTAATCGAAGAAGTTAAACAAGCGATGAGCGGTATGTTAGCGCCAGAGTTTAAGCAAGAAATCATTGGTTTAGCACAAGTACGTGACGTATTTAAATCGCCTAAAATTGGTGCTATTGCTGGTTGTATGGTTACCGAAGGTATCATCAAACGTAGCGCTCCAATTCGTGTATTACGTGAAAACGTTGTTATATACGAAGGTGAACTTGAATCATTACGTCGCTTTAAAGATGACGTGCAAGAAGTTCGTAACGGTACTGAGTGTGGTATCGGTGTTAAGAACTACAATGATGTACGTGTTGGCGATCAAATCGAAGTTTTCGAAACAGTTGAAATCAAGCGTTCATTATAACTAGTAACTCATTGCTAGTAGGATCAACTATTGCGTTGGAAGTACTCATTGACATGCGTCAACTCCGTACTTCCGCCTTATATTTGAACCAACTAGCTTCGAGCTAATAGTTAACTATTTTTCAAAAGGGGCTTATGCCCCTTTTGTGTTAATTATTGATAATTGAAAACTGTTGTGAATAACAGTTTCAAAGGAGTTTACGATGGCTAGAGAATATGCCCGTACTGACCGAGTTGGTCAACAAATCCAAAAAGAAATCGCGATTATTTTAATGCGCGAAATTAAAGATCCACGTTTAAGCATGACAACTGTTTCTGCTGTTGAAGTAACTCGCGACTTAGCTTACGCGAAGATTTTTGTTACTTTCTTCAATGATAATGCTGATGAAATTAAAGCCTCACTAGAAGTCTTAGCCGAAGCTGAGGGTTATATTCGTTCATTATTAGGTAAACGTCTACGTGCACGCATTATGCCGCATTTACGCTTTGTTTATGATAGTTCAATGAGCGAAGGTGTTCGCATGAGTGCCTTGGTTGACCAAGCTGTCGCAAGTGATAAAAATAGCGACACAGAAGTTGATGATACTCAGGTTGACGACGAAAAAAATGTTGATAGTGAGCAAGGCGAATAAGTCATGGCAAAACGTAGAAAAGGCCGTCCGGTCAATGGTGTTTTGTTATTAGATAAGCCTCATGGATTGTCATCAAACCATGCATTGCAAACTGTTAAGCGTATTTATTTTGCACAGAAAGCTGGTCATACGGGGGCACTAGATCCTTTAGCAACTGGTATGTTACCCATTTGTTTAGGTGAGGGAACTAAGTTCTCACAGTATTTACTTGATACCGATAAAACATATCAAGTAACAGCTAAACTAGGCGTTCGTACAACAACAAGTGATGCTGGTGGTGAAGTCGTTAGTACCAAAGCTGTTGACGTTTCAAGTGAACAATTAGCGATAGCTTTAGAAAGCTTTCGTGGTACAACTCAGCAAGTACCTTCAATGTACTCAGCACTTAAACACAAAGGACAACCTTTGTATAAGTATGCGAGAGAAGGGATTGAAGTACCGCGTGAATCACGTGATATCACGGTGTTTAACCTTGAGTTATTACGCTTTGAGCATGATGAAGTTGAATTAAGTATCCATGTTTCTAAAGGAACTTATATTCGTACTATTGTTGATGATCTAGGTGAATTATTAGGTTGTGGTGCACATGTGGCACATCTTAGGCGTTCAGCGGTAGGTAATTACCCTATTGATAAAATGGTTACATTGCCTGAGCTTGAAGCATTGCTTGAAAAAGCTATTGAAGATGAAATAACACCGTCTGATGTACTTGACCCGTTATTATTACCTATGAATAGTTCCGTGACGCAAGAAGTTTGCTG
>OJHR01000013.1_pt1 | contig 16477 bp, 10 predicted proteins | sample 1595331 | NCBI WGS metagenome assembly OJHR01 (sample SAMN05420119, study PRJEB24817) | seawater metagenome | isolation source: Sea water | place: Canada:Atlantic | collected 2013-11
ACTGGAGTTCAGACGTGTGCTCTTCCGATCTTTTTAGTTCCGTGCTTTGTAGCGTGGTGTCATAATACGACCCCAGTTAAATGCAATATATACATCACAATGATCTAGCAAAGATGACACCACGCTACAAAGCACAGGTAATAAATAGCTTATCTGGATTTAAAAGTGCGAACCTTATTGGCACAGTCAGTAATGATAATATAAATAACTTAGCTATTTTTAGTTCCGTATTTCACCTAGGCTCTTCACCTGCACTAGTTGGCTTTATAACTCGTCCCAGCAGTGTTGAACGCCATACCTTAGAAAATATTCAACAAACCAAGCAGTTTACTATTAACCAAGTAAATGAAGATTTTTGGCAAGAAGCTCATCAAACGTCTGCTCGTTATAGCGAAGGTGAATGTGAATTTAAAGCGACAGGTTTAACCCCCGAAACTATCCACAAGATTAAGGCTCCTTTTGTGAAAGAAAGTCGACTTAAATACGCTTTAACGCTGAAAGAAATAGTGCCAATTCAACAGAATGGAACCTTGTTAGTCATTGGTGAGATAACAAATATTATTTGCGATAAAGAAGCGATAAAAAGTGACGGTTATATAGATATAGAGTTATTAAATACGGTGACGATTTCAGGTCTAGATAGCTACCATACGAGTAAAAGATTATCCCGCTTGAGTTATGCTAAACCGGATAAGAAACCAGTTCCACTTTCACTGAACGGTGAACTAGGAAATACACGGTTATGAAAAAATAAACGATGTTTAAAAGCACTAAGGAGGTTAAATGAAAACGTGGAAAGTACTTGGGTATCTAGGTTTGATACCGTTTATAGTTTGTCTCTACTTAAGTAGTGAAGTAGTGTTTTTGGGGGTATCTACAAAACAAACCTTTGTTGCTTACAGTGCTGTAATCTTGAGCTTTATCGCTGGCACTATATGGCGCAGAGGTGTATCCACTCATCACGACAAACGAAATATCATCAGTAACATTTTTAGTCTGACAGCTTTTGCCTGTTTGCTGATTGCACAAAAGGTTGCTTTAATAATATTAGCACTGAGTTTTATTCTGTTATTTTTCTACGAAAACTCAATAGGAAAACAAGATAAAAAACCAACTAATTATATGAACATGCGTTTCTGGTTAACCCAAATTGTGGTATTACTGCATATCACTGCATATATGCTGTGGTATGGTTAACGTACTTGTTTCATCAATGTTAACTTAGGTACTTAATTGAGTCATATTCGATAATCTGAGTCCTGGGCACTTAGTCTTATAGTAACAAATATAACGACCTTATTACTGCCACCCTATTCCCCACTTATTAATGTCCTTTAATTCACGCCAATCAATACTGTATTCACTTTTAGTCATCACCGCCTCGATAATACATTCAACAAGCTTTTGGTCTTCATCAAATTTAACAAGCGTAATGATAAAGTGCTTCTCTTTATTCTTTATATCGACCTTGGTCCATTTACTGTGGAGGAGTGATTTAGGGTTTACTTTATTTATATTATTATTCATATTGTTATCTACATTGAGTGAATTATTTAGCTTTTAGTAACGCTTTATACTTGTTTACTTATTAACAAACACCTTTAAAAATTCAGGCTAAAAACAGATAAAGAAAATGCTCCTGCGGTTTTTCTGGTGACTAAAAACCCGACTTCATGAATATCTTCCGATTTTAATATTGGTGCATTATCTATACTACGTCCTCGAAACGACGCTTGAAAATCAGCCAGCGTAAAAGTTAACTTATCTCTTTGTCCCGCAACAGTCTCCACCTTGTGTTTATACGCTAAGCGATAACCATTGAGATTAACTACCATTCTTAATTGGTACGTTAATCCGTCACCTTCAATATCAATAGTTACCTTTTTAAGGTCTGCTGCTAGCGGTTCAATTTCTCTAAAGACTGAGCTAAACCCACCGTTATTATCAAGTGAAATATCACCCAAGAAAATACCTTTGTTTTGGTTAAATACGAAACGTCCTGCCGATCTTCCTCCCATAACTCCATCATTTGTAATACGCCAGCTATTAACGCTTTGTTGCTCAGTAAAATTAATCATAATTGATGACTCTTTTTTGGCTGTTAAACTCTGTTGTTCTATTTGATTGGGCATGTCATGAGCAGCGAGCACATCATGAATAAAGAAAGTAAAAAATAACAACCCGTAACTATTAAATCGCATAAATATCCTCACTATTTACTTATTACTTATTACTTATTACTTATAGACCTTAAATATTCATTTCCTGAACCGGAAATATTTGTGCAATAGCATCACTTAACTCAGTAAGGTCATCCACTACAATATCCGCTAAATCTGCATAACTCATCTCTTTAGCATATGTAATAAGGCAAGACATAGTATTGGCATTTTGTGCAGCTTGCAGATCATATAAATAATCACCTACGTACAATAAGTTTTCTGGTGGGGTATTCCAGTATTGGGCTAAATGCAATAAAGCATCAGGAGCGGGTTTAGCTTTATGATCTTCCCGCGTTAGTAGGATAGGAACATCAATATTATTATTTTTTAGCTTTATCAAAGCCGCTTGTTTGCAATTTCGTGTGACAATAGCGCAAGGTATAGAGAGTTTGGACAATAATGCTAAGAGTTCATCAGTACCCGCCAATTTACTAGCGCTATGAGCATCATCGATTTCATAGTCAACTAACACTTGATGGGCATCAATTCTTTGTTGTTTCGGCAGTGAGTCAACAAAGTTTAATAAATCGATATTCTTCGAACAACCTAACGCTTCTCGAATATTATCAAAATTTAAAGATGAAGAAACCAAGGTGTTGTCGAGGTCAAAAATAACGCCTAATAGTTTATGTGTTAACACTATTTAATATCTCCGGTTATTCGCATCATGTCATTCAAAGCAATCAAGGTGACATATCAATTAAGTGCGATCAGTGAGTTAACCTTTTTGTAAAACTCATTAAAGGTCTCTTTTTTATCAAATTGAACGTCGAATTTTCCATGAAATAATAAGGTTACGGTTAGATCTTTATAAGTTAGCCAACAAGTATAACCATCAAAATCATGCTGCGCTCGAATACCTAGAAACTCGTATTCACTACCTAACTTAGTCCCTTTGGTTGATACTAAATTAAAAACGAATAAAAAGTCTCTATATTTTAAGATGTTATTACTCATAGAAATGAAACGCTATCATTTGGTGGAAACAACAAGTACAACATATAATGACTCCTAGGGTTAAGCTCATAATAGCATTACGTAAGCTCAACAAAATAAGTTCATCTTTTGCCACGCTATTGTAAAAATATATCAATGCTCAACAATACTTAGAAACAATAGCTGGGCTTATTTAAAATGACGTAATCGATAAGACCATAACAATATTTATTAATTATCAAGGATGAAGAATGCTTTCCGATTTTATTAAACAACATAAGTTACCTGAAGAATTCGGGCTAACAGTAAAAGAGCATTACAAACCATTAGCTGATCGAATTGTTAGTCTATTTAACAAAAAAAGTAATGCCTATTTCGTTGGTATCAATGGCTGTCAAGGTAGTGGTAAATCAACACTCACCGACTTCATTGCTGAATATTTGAGAGCACAATACCAGCTTAATGTTGTCGTCATGTCTTTAGATGATTTTTACTTATCGAGCACAAAGCGTATTCAATTAGCTCATGAAATCCATCCACTTTTAGCGACTAGAGGTGTTCCTGGCACGCATGATATAACATGCCTTAATCATGTGTTAACCCAACTATCCGAGCACAGAACGGGCTTCTCAATTCCAAAGTTCGATAAAGCGATCGACGACCCCTTTCCCCAGAGTCAATGGACCACAGTTGAAGAACCAGTAGACATTATCTTATTAGAGGGTTGGTGTTGGGGTGTAACATCTCAAACAGAAGAGCAATTGCAAACACCAATTAACAACCTAGAATTACAATACGATGTAGAGGGTAAATGGCGTAGTTACGTTAACCAACAACTTAAAACGACTTATGAACCACTGTACAAAAAAATGGACTTTTGGTTAGCGTTACAAGCACCATCTTTCGATTGTGTTTATCAATGGCGATTAGAACAAGAACAAAAATTACGACACAAAAACATTGGCTTACCTCATTCAAAAGTTATGTCGCCTGCAGAGGTATTAAACTTCACTCAGTACTTCCAAAGGCTTACCGTGCAAGGGAGTAATACCCTTTCAAGCTCTGCAGATGCTGTTTTTCATTTAGATAATGCTCGTCATATTATAGATCCTCCTTAAAAGATGATTAGGAAGCCCATGGATTTAGTGGATTCACTGACATGTGGAGCAGTAATATTCTCATCACTCTCTAACCCCTTGCTGAAACAGGAGCATGATGTAAATTTTCATATTCATGGATGTGCAAACAGAAGCTTTAAGGTAAAGCTCTAAGGGAGCGATGTCTCGAGACTAAACATTTCCAGCTATTGATTTTTACCATAAGCCCTGTAAGGTGGTCATACCAGGTAGCTTCATATTAAAATTAAACAAACACCTTTATGGCAAACTTTTATTCAACGGACGTAAAAATTACATGTGTAGATCAGTTTGCTATCGCAGCAACAATCTACTCACCCAAAAAATCGCTGAAGGGTGCAATTTTAATAGGCCCTGCGACTGGAATACAAAGACAATTTTATGCGAGCTTTGCTGCTTTTCTTGCAGAGCATGGCTATGGTGTGATCACCTTTGATAATAGAGGTATTGGTGGCTCTTTAATTGGCAGCGTCAGTGAAAGTGATGCGTCATTACAATGTTGGGGGGAAAAAGACATGCCTGCCGTATTGGAACAATTGAAAACAACGTTTCCTAATACGAAATATCATTTGATTGGACATAGTGCTGGAGGTCAACTTGTTGGGTTAATGCATAATGCGAAGGATTTCACTTCCATCTTCAATTTTGCGAGTTCATCCGGTCAATTGAAGAACATGAGCGGAACCTATGCGATAAAGGCGCATTTTTTTATGAATTTCTTTATCCCATTGAGTAATACTCTTTATGGTCATACAAAGTCTCAATGGTTAGGTATGGGCGAGCCTTTACCTAAAGTAGTCGCTCAACAATGGCGAGAATGGTGTAATAGTGAAGGCTACGTAAAAGCGTCATTCGGCAAAACAATTCATTCTCATTTCTATGATGATTTATCAACACCATCTATGTGGGTGAATGCTGATGATGATGATATCGCAATTGATGCAAATGTTGAGGACATGCTCAGTGTCTTCACAAAAATAAATGCAGAAAAACTCACCTTATCTGCTGGTGACTATGCATTAGATGAAATAGGACATATGAAGTTCTTTAGCCGAAAATCTCAGGTGCTATGGATTCATGCTTTGAACTGGTTAGAAAAGCATTAAAGCCGATATAAGTGCCTAAGTAATTAGGTTATACCATTCCATCTAAGAAAGTGATCGCTTAGCGAGAATTTAAAGGTTTAGAGGCAAGGCATTGATTGCCAGGAATAGTTATTCTATCTTTAAATCAATACCTTACCTAAAGGCGTTTCTAATTCCAGCTGAATCATGCATCTTCAGCGGAACGGGTATATATCACCTCATTAATTTACCTCAAACTTTCTTTTTTCCTTAGCATCGCTATCATTTTCCCATACTTCATATCTAGGGTTATTCGTATCATCTAAATACCATATGGCCATCACCAATCGATTCTTATCGTTTGCAACTCTTAGCGTGCCAGCGTAATCACCTTCGATAGAAGTGCGTAACAAACAACTATTATAATTGACTTTAATACCACTTTTTCCCTCGGTAAACTCACTGCACACTGACAAATAAGCGCTCCGGTTATTGTCATTTTTATAACTTACAGTCAGCTCATACTCTTGATCGATAGTAAATCCTCTAGCAACAATAAGCTCAGCGGTTGTTTCATAAGTAGCATTGGGATCTACCTCGACGACCTCAACTTCTTCAACTGGTTCTTCGACTATAGCTACAACAGGATCAGGAGCTGATAAAACTGGGGGCGTAGTAGTCGACGTTTCACTTTCACCACCGCCTCCTCCACACGCTACTATTAACAAATTTATCGTAGAAATTAAAACAATGTTAGTAAGTTTCATGATCTTCTCCTTATTGTTTAAATACGTTGTTGGTATTACTTTTTTCCACCATAAACCAATCTACATTCAACTCACCCGACGAAGTGACGAAGCTATGAAAATCAGGGTAAGCATATTTAATATCCATATACTCTACTGGGTGTTTCCACTCATAAGGAATATTTATAGCCCATGGCATACCGTTAGCATTAATAAAGTACTCTCCGTTCTCAGCATCTGAAGCATCATCACCACGACCTAGAAAATTAGATTGAAAGGCTTCCGTCGGTGCTTGATTTTTAAGATGAACCTCAAATCTTCTGCCCGGCGCTTCGCCAAATACGTAGTTTCTTTCTTGTCCTTCAGATGAAAAAATGAAAGGATCGTAAGGGAAGTTAGCAACATTATCTTTGTTTACATTAGCTTCCAAAGGAATCTCTATTGAAAAGGTCATTTGAATATTTGACCCACAACCTTCTTCGGTTCGATAATATTTGCACGTTTCACCTGAGGTAACAAAATCCCAAAGGTCATCCGCTATAATGAATATTGCTTCATCTTTACCCTCTTCAAGCGGTGAAATATTTTGCTCAACACCATTAATTTTAAAGATCAAACGATTAGTATCCACTTCACTACGAAGTAGTCCAGGCAGTCGAAATGCAAAGCCATTATGATAAGATGCTCCAATTGCAACAACCTGCCCTTCTATCTTAACGCGCATTAAAGTTCCCTCTACGTCGTATGATGAAAGGCGATAGTTCACTACCAAATCATTCATATCGTAATCTCCCACAAGCGGCCAATTATCTTCAAAGGCCAAGGTAGCCCATGTATTAGAAGATGGGTAATGCATTGCTGTGACATTCTGTTCGGCGATATCAATTTTGTAATCTTCTACTTCACCATCAGAAACACCACCAATAGGAGATAAAGATTCTTCAGAGCTTAATCTAAACCGTGCCCAAGTTGAGCCTGTTTCACTCCAAGTTGGTACGTCGTAAGCTACAACATTGCTACCTGCATTCACTGCCTCTGAGATGATAATTTGTTCATCAGCATCAAACTCACCATCTTTGTCAGCATCGACCCAAGCATTCACAAAGCCGTCAGCTGAAGAGGTAATGTCTACAATAGCTGTTTTACCCGCCTCAACACCCGTCACAAATTGAATGCCATCGTTGTCATCGATGCCAGAACCATCATCTGCATAAGCATTAGGTTCTGTTAGTACGTTTTCACCTAAGAATAGAGTGCCATCACCTACATCATGACGTGCGCCATTATTATTTATACTAGAGCCATAAGAGTCAGGAGCATCACCAAAATCAGTGGTGGGTGAGTCTTGAGAAACAATAGGGGCAAGGGCACAACGCGCGCCATCGTTATTACTAGATGAAGGTCCGTATGCAAAAAATTCAGCAACAGGATAATCCCAATTAGTATTTATTCTGAAAATATTACCGTCATTGTTTCGGCTAATATATAAATTACCCGTAACATCAAAATAAACCGCACCAAATGTGCCCGATTCACCTACATTACTAAGCTTCACAGAGGTACCTGCTTGGACATCAATTTTCCATAGATTACCCCAGCGATCAACTGCGTAAGCAAAACCATTATCAGGATGGAATGCCAAATCATAAATAGCGAGATTAAGGGTTGTTCCGCTAACGATATTTACCATTTGTAAATAGTCATCACTGCTCGCATCTAGTGAAACGCGAAACAAGCCAAAACTCCCTCCTGGACGATATAAGTAATATGCATTTTCTAAAACAGAAATGTCACCAACATAAAAACCTTTGTTTGGTAAATTAGATAAGGGGACAGGCTCGACCTGAAAATCGGCACCAATACGTACAATAGTGCCGTAGTAGTAATTGTACGCGTATAGATAACGGTCATGTATGCTGAACGCCAGCGCATTCATTTTTTGTTGATTCCAATCAGCAGGCGAAGATTTTTCATAAAACCCCGTTGCTAATTGCACACCGTACAAATTGGCTAATTTGTCCTGTATTAAAAAAGCTTCTGTTGGACACTCTGTAAAGGGTTGTGCGTGTAGACCTACACTACCCATACCTATGGCAAATAAAATACTTTTAACTGCTGTTTTTCTCGCTAAATTTATCATAGTGAGTTAACTCTCCGCATAAAATTAATTATTTGCCATAGGTATGGGTAGTGTAGGTCTACACGCACAACCCTTTACAGAGTGTCCAACAGAAGCTTTTTTAATACAGGACAAATTAGCCAATTTGTACGGTGTGCAATTAGCAACGGGGTTTTATGAAAAATCTTCGCCTGCTGATTGGAATCAACAAAAAATGAATGCGCTGGCGTTCAGCATACATGACCGTTATCTATACGCGTACAATTACTACTACGGCACTATTGTACGTATTGGTGCCGATTTTCAGGTCGAGCCTGTCCCCTTATCTAATTTACCAAACAAAGGTTTTTATGTTGGTGACATTTCTGTTTTAGAAAATGCATATTACTTATATCGTCCAGGAGGGAGTTTTGGCTTGTTTCGCGTTTCACTAGATGCGAGCAGTGATGACTATTTACAAATGGTAAATATCGTTAGCGGAACAACCCTTAATCTCGCTATTTATGATTTGGCATTCCATCCTGATAATGGTTTTGCTTACGCAGTTGATCGCTGGGGTAATCTATGGAAAATTGATGTCCAAGCAGGTACCTCTGTGAAGCTTAGTAATGTAGGTGAATCGGGCACATTTGGTGCGGTTTATTTTGATGTTACGGGTAATTTATATATTAGCCGAAACAATGACGGTAATATTTTCAGAATAAATACTAATTGGGATTATCCTGTTGCTGAATTTTTTGCATACGGACCTTCATCTAGTAATAACGATGGCGCGCGTTGTGCCCTTGCCCCTATTGTTTCTCAAGACTCACCCACCACTGATTTTGGTGATGCTCCTGACTCTTATGGCTCTAGTATAAATAATAATGGCGCACGTCATGATGTAGGTGATGGCACTCTATTCTTAGGTGAAAACGTACTAACAGAACCTAATGCTTATGCAGATGATGGTTCTGGCATCGATGACAACGATGGCATTCAATTTGTGACGGGTGTTGAGGCGGGTAAAACAGCTATTGTAGACATTACCTCTTCAGCTGACGGCTTTGTGAATGCTTGGGTCGATGCTGACAAAGATGGTGAGTTTGATGCTGATGAACAAATTATCATCTCAGAGGCAGTGAATGCAGGTAGCAATGTTGTAGCTTACGACGTACCAACTTGGAGTGAAACAGGCTCAACTTGGGCACGGTTTAGATTAAGCTCTGAAGAATCTTTATCTCCTATTGGTGGTGTTTCTGATGGTGAAGTAGAAGATTACAAAATTGATATCGCCGAACAGAATGTCACAGCAATGCATTACCCATCTTCTAATACATGGGCTACCTTGGCCTTTGAAGATAATTGGCCGCTTGTGGGAGATTACGATATGAATGATTTGGTAGTGAACTATCGCCTTTCATCATACGACGTAGAGGGAACTTTAATGCGCGTTAAGATAGAAGGGCAGGTTGTTGCAATTGGAGCATCTTATCATAATGGCTTTGCATTTCGACTGCCTGGACTACTTCGTAGTGAAGTGGATACTAATCGTTTGATCTTTAAAATTAATGGTGTTGAGCAAAATATTTCACCGCTTGAAGAGGGTAAAGATGAAGCAATATTCATTATAGCGGATGACCTTTGGGATTTTGTTACCTCAGGTGAAACGTGCAAATATTATCGAACCGAAGAAGGTTGTGGGTCAAATATTCAAATGACCTTTTCAATAGAGATTCCTTTGGAAGCTAATGTAAACAAAGATAATGTTGCTAACTTCCCTTACGATCCTTTCATTTTTTCATCTGAAGGACAAGAAAGAAACTACGTATTTGGCGAAGCGCCGGGCAGAAGATTTGAGGTTCATCTTAAAAATCAAGCACCGACGGAAGCCTTTCAATCTAATTTTCTAGGTCGTGGTGATGATGCTTCAGATGCTGAGAACGGAGAGTACTTTATTAATGCTAACGGTATGCCATGGGCTATAAATATTCCTTATGAGTGGAAACACCCAGTAGAGTATATGGATATTAAATATGCTTACCCTGATTTTCATAGCTTCGTCACTTCGTCGGGTGAGTTGAATGTAGATTGGTTTATGGTGGAAAAAAGTAATACCAACAACGTATTTAAACAATAAGGAGAAGATCATGAAACTTACTAACATTGTTTTAATTTCTACGATAAATTTGTTAATAGTAGCGTGTGGAGGAGGCGGTGGTGAAAGTGAAACGTCGACTACTACGCCCCCAGTTTTATCAGCTCCTGATCCTGTTGTAGCTATAGTCGAAGAACCAGTTGAAGAAGTTGAGGTCGTCGAGGTAGATCCCAATGCTACTTATGAAACAACCGCTGAGCTTATTGTTGCTAGAGGATTTACTATCGATCAAGAGTATGAGCTGACTGTAAGTTATAAAAATGACAATAACCGGAGCGCTTATTTGTCAGTGTGCAGTGAGTTTACCGAGGGAAAAAGTGGTATTAAAGTCAATTATAATAGTTGTTTGTTACGCACTTCTATCGAAGGTGATTACGCTGGCACGCTAAGAGTTGCAAACGATAAGAATCGATTGGTGATGGCCATATGGTATTTAGATGATACGAATAACCCTAGATATGAAGTATGGGAAAATGATAGCGATGCTAAGGAAAAAAGAAAGTTTGAGGTAAATTAATGAGGTGATATATACCCGTTCCGCTGAAGATGCATGATTCAGCTGGAATTAGAAACGCCTTTAGGTAAGGTATTGATTTAAAGATAGAATAACTATTCCTGGCAATCAATGCCTTGCCTCTAAACCTTTAAATTCTCGCTAAGCGATCACTTTCTTAGATGGAATGGTATAACCTAATTACTTAGGCACTTATATCGGCTTTAATGCTTTTCTAACCAGTTCAAAGCATGAATCCATAGCACCTGAGATTTTCGGCTAAAGAACTTCATATGTCCTATTTCATCTAATGCATAGTCACCAGCAGATAAGGTGAGTTTTTCTGCATTTATTTTTGTGAAGACACTGAGCATGTCCTCAACATTTGCATCAATTGCGATATCATCATCATCAGCATTCACCCACATAGATGGTGTTGATAAATCATCATAGAAATGAGAATGAATTGTTTTGCCGAATGACGCTTTTACGTAGCCTTCACTATTACACCATTCTCGCCATTGTTGAGCGACTACTTTAGGTAAAGGCTCGCCCATACCTAACCATTGAGACTTTGTATGACCATAAAGAGTATTACTCAATGGGATAAAGAAATTCATAAAAAAATGCGCCTTTATCGCATAGGTTCCGCTCATGTTCTTCAATTGACCGGATGAACTCGCAAAATTGAAGATGGAAGTGAAATCCTTCGCATTATGCATTAACCCAACAAGTTGACCTCCAGCACTATGTCCAATCAAATGATATTTCGTATTAGGAAACGTTGTTTTCAATTGTTCCAATACGGCAGGCATGTCTTTTTCCCCCCAACATTGTAATGACGCATCACTTTCACTGACGCTGCCAATTAAAGAGCCACCAATACCTCTATTATCAAAGGTGATCACACCATAGCCATGCTCTGCAAGAAAAGCAGCAAAGCTCGCATAAAATTGTCTTTGTATTCCAGTCGCAGGGCCTATTAAAATTGCACCCTTCAGCGATTTTTTGGGTGAGTAGATTGTTGCTGCGATAGCAAACTGATCTACACATGTAATTTTTACGTCCGTTGAATAAAAGTTTGCCATAAAGGTGTTTGTTTAATTTTAATATGAAGCTACCTGGTATGACCACCTTACAGGGCTTATGGTAAAAATCAATAGCTGGAAATGTTTAGTCTCGAGACATCGCTCCCTTAGAGCTTTACCTTAAAGCTTCTGTTTGCACATCCATGAATATGAAAATTTACATCATGCTCCTGTTTCAGCAAGGGGTTAGAGAGTGATGAGAATATTACTGCTCCACATGTCAGTGAATCCACTAAATCCATGGGCTTCCTAATCATCTTTTAAGGAGGATCTATAATATGACGAGCATTATCTAAATGAAAAACAGCATCTGCAGAGCTTGAAAGGGTATTACTCCCTTGCACGGTAAGCCTTTGGAAGTACTGAGTGAAGTTTAATACCTCTGCAGGCGACATAACTTTTGAATGAGGTAAGCCAATGTTTTTGTGTCGTAATTTTTGTTCTTGTTCTAATCGCCATTGATAAACACAATCGAAAGATGGTGCTTGTAACGCTAACCAAAAGTCCATTTTTTTGTACAGTGGTTCATAAGTCGTTTTAAGTTGTTGGTTAACGTAACTACGCCATTTACCCTCTACATCGTATTGTAATTCTAGGTTGTTAATTGGTGTTTGCAATTGCTCTTCTGTTTGAGATGTTACACCCCAACACCAACCCTCTAATAAGATAATGTCTACTGGTTCTTCAACTGTGGTCCATTGACTCTGGGGAAAGGGGTCGTCGATCGCTTTATCGAACTTTGGAATTGAGAAGCCCGTTCTGTGCTCGGATAGTTGGGTTAACACATGATTAAGGCATGTTATATCATGCGTGCCAGGAACACCTCTAGTCGCTAAAAGTGGATGGATTTCATGAGCTAATTGAATACGCTTTGTGCTCGATAAGTAAAAATCATCTAAAGACATGACGACAACATTAAGCTGGTATTGTGCTCTCAAATATTCAGCAATGAAGTCGGTGAGTGTTGATTTACCACTACCTTGACAGCCATTGATACCAACGAAATAGGCATTACTTTTTTTGTTAAATAGACTAACAATTCGATCAGCTAATGGTTTGTAATGCTCTTTTACTGTTAGCCCGAATTCTTCAGGTAACTTATGTTGTTTAATAAAATCGGAAAGCATTCTTCATCCTTGATAATTAATAAATATTGTTATGGTCTTATCGATTACGTCATTTTAAATAAGCCCAGCTATTGTTTCTAAGTATTGTTGAGCATTGATATATTTTTACAATAGCGTGGCAAAAGATGAACTTATTTTGTTGAGCTTACGTAATGCTATTATGAGCTTAACCCTAGGAGTCATTATATGTTGTACTTGTTGTTTCCACCAAATGATAGCGTTTCATTTCTATGAGTAATAACATCTTAAAATATAGAGACTTTTTATTCGTTTTTAATTTAGTATCAACCAAAGGGACTAAGTTAGGTAGTGAATACGAGTTTCTAGGTATTCGAGCGCAGCATGATTTTGATGGTTATACTTGTTGGCTAACTTATAAAGATCTAACCGTAACCTTATTATTTCATGGAAAATTCGACGTTCAATTTGATAAAAAAGAGACCTTTAATGAGTTTTACAAAAAGGTTAACTCACTGATCGCACTTAATTGATATGTCACCTTGATTGCTTTGAATGACATGATGCGAATAACCGGAGATATTAAATAGTGTTAACACATAAACTATTAGGCGTTATTTTTGACCTCGACAACACCTTGGTTTCTTCATCTTTAAATTTTGATAATATTCGAGAAGCGTTAGGTTGTTCGAAGAATATCGATTTATTAAACTTTGTTGACTCACTGCCGAAACAACAAAGAATTGATGCCCATCAAGTGTTAGTTGACTATGAAATCGATGATGCTCATAGCGCTAGTAAATTGGCGGGTACTGATGAACTCTTAGCATTATTGTCCAAACTCTCTATACCTTGCGCTATTGTCACACGAAATTGCAAACAAGCGGCTTTGATAAAGCTAAAAAATAATAATATTGATGTTCCTATCCTACTAACGCGGGAAGATCATAAAGCTAAACCCGCTCCTGATGCTTTATTGCATTTAGCCCAATACTGGAATACCCCACCAGAAAACTTATTGTACGTAGGTGATTATTTATATGATCTGCAAGCTGCACAAAATGCCAATACTATGTCTTGCCTTATTACATATGCTAAAGAGATGAGTTATGCAGATTTAGCGGATATTGTAGTGGATGACCTTACTGAGTTAAGTGATGCTATTGCACAAATATTTCCGGTTCAGGAAATGAATATTTAAGGTCTATAAGTAATAAGTAATAAGTAATAAGTAAATAGTGAGGATATTTATGCGATTTAATAGTTACGGGTTGTTATTTTTTACTTTCTTTATTCATGATGTGCTCGCTGCTCATGACATGCCCAATCAAATAGAACAACAGAGTTTAACAGCCAAAAAAGAGTCATCAATTATGATTAATTTTACTGAGCAACAAAGCGTTAATAGCTGGCGTATTACAAATGATGGAGTTATGGGAGGAAGATCGGCAGGACGTTTCGTATTTAACCAAAACAAAGGTATTTTCTTGGGTGATATTTCACTTGATAATAACGGTGGGTTTAGCTCAGTCTTTAGAGAAATTGAACCGCTAGCAGCAGACCTTAAAAAGGTAACTATTGATATTGAAGGTGACGGATTAACGTACCAATTAAGAATGGTAGTTAATCTCAATGGTTATCGCTTAGCGTATAAACACAAGGTGGAGACTGTTGCGGGACAAAGAGATAAGTTAACTTTTACGCTGGCTGATTTTCAAGCGTCGTTTCGAGGACGTAGTATAGATAATGCACCAATATTAAAATCGGAAGATATTCATGAAGTCGGGTTTTTAGTCACCAGAAAAACCGCAGGAGCATTTTCTTTATCTGTTTTTAGCCTGAATTTTTAAAGGTGTTTGTTAATAAGTAAACAAGTATAAAGCGTTACTAAAAGCTAAATAATTCACTCAATGTAGATAACAATATGAATAATAATATAAATAAAGTAAACCCTAAATCACTCCTCCACAGTAAATGGACCAAGGTCGATATAAAGAATAAAGAGAAGCACTTTATCATTACGCTTGTTAAATTTGATGAAGACCAAAAGCTTGTTGAATGTATTATCGAGGCGGTGATGACTAAAAGTGAATACAGTATTGATTGGCGTGAATTAAAGGACATTAATAAGTGGGGAATAGGGTGGCAGTAATAAGGTCGTTATATTTGTTACTATAAGACTAAGTGCCCAGGACTCAGATTATCGAATATGACTCAATTAAGTACCTAAGTTAACATTGATGAAACAAGTACGTTAACCATACCACAGCATATATGCAGTGATATGCAGTAATACCACAATTTGGGTTAACCAGAAACGCATGTTCATATAATTAGTTGGTTTTTTATCTTGTTTTCCTATTGAGTTTTCGTAGAAAAATAACAGAATAAAACTCAGTGCTAATATTATTAAAGCAACCTTTTGTGCAATCAGCAAACAGGCAAAAGCTGTCAGACTAAAAATGTTACTGATGATATTTCGTTTGTCGTGATGAGTGGATACACCTCTGCGCCATATAGTGCCAGCGATAAAGCTCAAGATTACAGCACTGTAAGCAACAAAGGTTTGTTTTGTAGATACCCCCAAAAACACTACTTCACTACTTAAGTAGAGACAAACTATAAACGGTATCAAACCTAGATACCCAAGTACTTTCCACGTTTTCATTTAACCTCCTTAGTGCTTTTAAACATCGTTTATTTTTTCATAACCGTGTATTTCCTAGTTCACCGTTCAGTGAAAGTGGAACTGGTTTCTTATCCGGTTTAGCATAACTCAAGCGGGATAATCTTTTACTCGTATGGTAGCTATCTAGACCTGAAATCGTCACCGTATTTAATAACTCTATATCTATATAACCGTCACTTTTTATCGCTTCTTTATCGCAAATAATATTTGTTATCTCACCAATGACTAACAAGGTTCCATTCTGTTGAATTGGCACTATTTCTTTCAGCGTTAAAGCGTATTTAAGTCGACTTTCTTTCACAAAAGGAGCCTTAATCTTGTGGATAGTTTCGGGGGTTAAACCTGTCGCTTTAAATTCACATTCACCTTCGCTATAACGAGCAGACGTTTGATGAGCTTCTTGCCAAAAATCTTCATTTACTTGGTTAATAGTAAACTGCTTGGTTTGTTGAATATTTTCTAAGGTATGGCGTTCAACACTGCTGGGACGAGTTATAAAGCCAACTAGTGCAGGTGAAGAGCCTAGGTGAAATACGGAACTAAAAATAGCTAAGTTATTTATATTATCATTACTGACTGTGCCAATAAGGTTCGCACTTTTAAATCCAGATAAGCTATTTATTACCTGTGCTTTGTAGCGTGGTGTCATCTTTGCTAGATCATTGTGATGTATATATTGCATTTAACTGGGGTCGTATTATGACACCACGCTACAAAGCACGGAACTAAAAAGATCGGAAGAGCACACGTCTGAACTCCAGT
>OJHR01000017.1_pt1 | contig 14611 bp, 12 predicted proteins | sample 1595331 | NCBI WGS metagenome assembly OJHR01 (sample SAMN05420119, study PRJEB24817) | seawater metagenome | isolation source: Sea water | place: Canada:Atlantic | collected 2013-11
CGACCACCGAGATCTACACTCTTTCCCTACACGACGCTCTTCCGATCTGCGCTATAAAAAAAGTCTGGCATGGATCCTAGCCCACCCTAGAATTACCGGGTTTTGTGCGTTATTGATTTTAGCGAGCTCTGCTATTCCTATGGGAGTAATTACCTCTGATAATAATGACAATCAAGACGGCACACGTTTGTTCATGCGTTATCACGTTGAGGGGCAGTTCCCTGTTGAACATGTAGAAGCTATGGTCAACCGTATGGAAGACTACTTGTATAAAAACAAGGAAGAGTTTTATATTGAATCTGTTTATAGCTACTACAGCGGAGAACGTGCTTCTTCGACTTTATTGCTCAAAGAGAGTCGTGATATCTCAATGAACGATTTAAAAGAGCGCATTAGAAAAAACTTACCGGTATTTGCTGAAGCTAAACCAGATTTCGGTTGGCAGAGTGCTAAAAGTGGTGGTGTTAGTGTCACTCTATTGGGCGCTTCAACTGAAAAGTTGATGACACTATCGGACCAAATCGTGCCGATTCTTTCTCATGTAGATGGTTTAACGGATGTAAAAAGTGACGTATCTCAACATCAAAAAGAAATGGTGGTGGTAATAGACCGTTTTAAAGCAAACCAATTAGGACTTGATTCTAAACAAGTCGCCCAAATAGTTGGTACTGCATTAAGAGGGCTTGAGTTACGTAGTTTCCGTCATGATCCCAATGGTGAAGTAAAAATTCGCTTACTTTACGATGAAAAATTGAAGTACTCCTTAAATCGATTAAAAAAATTACCTATTACTGAAATTGATGGCCAGAGTATTAGTCTAGAAAATGTTGCTCAATTTCATGTTCAGCCAAGGCTCTCAGCAATTTATCGTGAAGAACGACAAACAGCATTAACGATAGGGGCCAACATGAATGAAATAACCATGGAGCAAGCCCAAGGGCGTATTGAAAAAGCAATGGAAACCTTGAACTTACCAGCAGGGTACACTTGGAAATTAGGGCGCGGTTTTAATCGTCAGCAGCAAGAGCAGGATATTATGTTGGTGAATATGCTACTTGCCTTGGCGATGATTTATATCGTTATGGCGGCTTTATTTGAGTCGTTATTGTTACCTGCAGCAATCATTAGCTCTATTCTTTATTCTATTGTGGGTGTCTTCTGGTTTTTCTTACTTACTGGTAGCAGTATGTCGGTGATGGGCATGATTGGGATTTTGATATTAATGGGCATAGTAGTAAATAATGGTATTGTGTTAATTGATCAAATAAATCAGATGTCGCCCAAAATAGATGAGTTAGAAGAAGTGATTGCCGATATATGTATTACACGACTACGTCCAGTATTAATGACAGTGGCTACGACAGTGTTGGGCATGGTGCCACTTGCACTAGGCTCAACTCAAATAGGTGGTGATGGTCCATCTTATGCGCCGCTAGCTGTGGCAATCATTGGCGGTTTAACTTTCTCAACAGTGACTAGTTTATATCTGGTTCCGTGGTGCTACTTGATGTTCAGTAGGCTAGCTAGGAATTCAAGCATTGGCTTTAATAAAGCTAATACCTTTGCCAAACGCATTGCTAAAGTGTAATGAAACGGTTAAATAATTTATAGGTAATAATGGAGGAAGCCAGTAATATATTGGTTTTAATGGCTTTTTATTGATGTTAAGGCAGTTATGGGTTTTTCTCAGCTCCTGCTTGTTCTCTACGTTTAGCTTCTTCAATACGCCACTTTTGTAATTCAGCGTAATAGTGATCCCATACGCAAGGATTACAGGCACCACCACCACAACAATCATCATCTGCAGGGGCTATTGGTTTTTCATGGGAATTCGACATATGCTTTGTTAACTCAAAATAAGTGAAATTTTTACTAAATTTATGACCCTAGAATAACAAAAAAGCTCTGCAATTGCAGAGCTTTTATTTATTCAGAATAGAGTGTTAACTAGCCAAGTTCAGCTAACTTGTGCTCTAAATAATGAATATTAGCACCGCCATTAACAAAACCTTGATCATTTAAAATGTCTTGATGCAAAGTAATGTTTGTTTTAATGCCATCAATCACTAATTCTGATAAAGCATTGCGCATACGTGCAATAGCTACGTCACGGTTATCACCCCAAGTGATTAGTTTACCAATCATAGAGTCATAATGTGGAGGTACAGAGTAATCAGCATAAATATGAGAATCCCAACGTACGCCTAAACCACCTGGTGGATGGAAACGCGTAATTTTACCTGGTGAAGGAATAAAGGTACGAGGATCTTCAGCATTGATACGACATTCAATAGAATGACCTGCAATCTTAATGTCTTCTTGGGTATAAGATAATGGTTGACCAGCAGCAACACGAAGTTGCTCTTTGATCAAATCAACACCAGTGATCATTTCAGTTACTGGATGCTCAACCTGAATACGGGTATTCATTTCAATGAAATAGAACTCACCATTTTCATACAAGAATTCAAAAGTACCAGCACCACGATAGTTAATCTCAATACAAGCATTACAACAACGCTCACCTATTTTGGCGCGCATTTCAGGGGTAATACCTGGTGCAGGAGCTTCTTCAACTACTTTTTGATGACGTCGTTGCATTGAACAATCACGCTCACCTAAGTGAATTGCAGAACCTTTACCATCAGCCATAATTTGAATTTCAACATGACGTGGGTTTTCAAGGAATTTTTCCATGTAAACCATATCATTTTTGAAAATTGTACCTGCTTCTTTCTTGGTCAAAGCAATCGATTCAACTAATTCTGCTTCGTTACGGACAACACGCATACCACGGCCACCGCCGCCACCTGCTGCTTTAACGATAACAGGGTAACCGATGCGTTTAGCATGGGCTTTATTTGCATCATCATCGTCATCTAATGGACCGTCAGAGCCTGGTACACAAGGAACACCTGCTACTTTCATCGCTTTGATTGCAGCAACTTTGTCGCCCATGATACGAATGCTTTCTGCTTTTGGACCAATAAAGGCAAAACCAGAATTTTCAACTTGCTCAGCAAAATCTGCATTTTCAGCAAGAAAACCGTAGCCGGGGTGAATTGCTACAGCATTAGTCACTTCAGCCGCAGTAATAATTGCAGGAATATTAAGGTAACTATCAGGTGCTGGTGCTTTACCAATACAAATAGTTTCATCAGCTAATAATACGTGTTTTAGATTTTTATCAGCAGTTGAATGAACTGCTACTGTTTTAATACCTAATTCTTTACAAGCACGTAGTATTCTTAAGGCAATTTCGCCACGATTGGCGATAACAACTTTATCTAACATGGAATAACCCTTCTGGTTGGGCTTATTCAATGATGAATAGCGGTTGGTCAAATTCAATGGCGTCTTCATTTTTCGCTAAAACTTCTTTAATAACGCCAGATTTATCAGCTTCAATTTGGTTCATCATTTTCATTGCTTCAACAATACAAAGTGTATCGCCAGCATTTACATGCTTACCAACTTCAGCAAATGCTGGTGCGTCAGGTGAAGCAGAAGCATAGTAAGTACCTACCATTGGAGAACGAACAATATGACCAGTAATTACTGGAGCAGCAGCTTCAGCAGGAGCTGCGGCCGAAACTGGTGCTGCTAATGGTGCTGCCATAGGCGCAGCTTGCATCATAGGTGCTGCTTGTACTGCTACAGCACCACGGCTGATTCGTACTGATTCTTCACCTTCAGAAATCTCTAATTCGTTGATACCAGACTCTTCAACTAGTTCGATAAGTTTTTTGATTTTACGAATATCCATTGGGACACCTTAATTTGAGTGACTAAAAATAATATGTATTAAATATAAGTTAATGATTGGTCATTAACTGTTACGGTTTGTTATTAATTTTTATTTATCTAATTCCCTTTATTCAGATATTTATCAGCAGCTTCAAGAGCAAAGGTATAACCTTGAGCACCAAAACCGCAAATAACACCTGTGGCAACATCAGATAAATAAGAATGTTTTCTGAAATCTTCACGAGCATGCACATTTGACAAATGTACTTCGATAAAAGGTATAGCTACAGAAAGCAAAGCATCTCTTATCGCAACACTAGTATGTGTGAACGCTGCAGGGTTGATGATTATAAAATCTACTTTCTGGTAACCATCATGAATAGCATTGATTAATTCATGCTCAGCATTTGACTGTAAGTGTTTTAACGCAATATGCTTTTGATCAGCTAGTACACCTAGTTCAGCTATAATCTCTGATAGGCTTTGATTGCCATAAATAGTAGGCTCTCGCTTACCAAGCATATTTAAGTTTGGGCCATTTAACACTAAAACTGTAAACTTTGCGCTCATCTTCTGTTAAAACACCATTAAAAATTAATTTCCCTAATAATTACACAAAACGTCGTCTCTGTGAATAAAAAAAAGCCTCATTTCTCTATTTTTTTTGTTATTGGCGATAATAGTCATGTTTTCGAAGAATATAGCAGCAAAGTACTGGTCAAACCTCTTTTAGGTGCATGTAAATGTTGATTTTTTGTTTATTTGAGCTATTATTATCAAGTTATTTTTATTATTACATTGATTTTAAAAAGTTTTTTACATTTGTTCAGTTTCATTGTAAGGGATCCCTTATTAAATATTACTCTCTCGTTATTATTCTTATCTTTGCATACCTTGTACCTTCACAAGCTGTAGCCATTGAGATAGTAACTCATCCGCAAGTTACTGAAATGACCTTAACAAAATCACAACTACGGCGTATCTATACCATGCGTCAATTGCGTTGGAGTGATAATAGTGCAATTAATGTCTTTGTATTACCTAGTCAGCACGATCTCCATCAGCGATTTGCCAAAGAACGATTACAAATTTTTCCTTACCAGCTTAATCGTATTTGGCACAAATTAACTTACTCAGGTTTAGGTGTTGCGCCTACAATTGTTGCATCTGAAAAAGAACTAATACAAGCGGTTACCAAGACACCAGGTGCTATCGGTTATATAGATGACGATACGTTAAAAAAAATAAAACAAGACGAAAAAATTAAAAGGATAGAAACCCCTGATATGGAAGCAGGTCAGCAGACTAGTAGTAAAGGAGTAGTAAATGTTGTCAAAATTAAAAACTAATGCTGCTGTTGAAATATCTAACAGAGTAAATGACTTGAGTTTCCTTAAACGCTTTTCGTTGAAGATGATAATGCTTGCAATGATCTTTACTGGTTACAATGCCAGTGTGGCACAAGCTGAAGAGAATGAAACTTATTCTAATTCGCAAGACTTTCAACTACATGGCTTTATCTCACAAGGATTGATTGATGTTGATGGTAGTGACTTTGTAAATGATGATGGTGATCTGTCCGCAGAATTAACTGAAATTGGCCTTAATGCATCTTATCAATTATCTGATAAGTTTCGTCTTGCTGGTCAAGTGGTTTATTTAGATGGTGGGAATCGCTACTCACAAGGTGCAAGAATTGATTATGCATTAGTGGACTGGTCGGCATTTACCAGTGAAAATTGGCAAGCCAATGTGTATGTTGGACGTTTTAAAAACAATCATTGGCTCTATTCTAGTTCTAGAGATATTCCCTTTGCTAGGCCCAGTATTATTCTACCGCAATCAGTCTATTTTGATGGTTTTAGGGATATTGCGGTAGGCAGTGATGGCATTGCAACTAAAGTTAGTTATAGTACTGATGATTATGGTAATTTCGATTGGCAATTAAGTTATGGTAAATCACCTATTTCAGATGAGCAAACAAAAAACATTTTAAGTGAATTTGCTCAAGGAAGTGCTGAGCAAGAATATGATGCTCAAACAAGTTTATATTGGCAACCCTCGTTTTCACCTTGGCGTTTTGGTATTTCATTACTCGATGCAGGGTTTAGCTATGACCGTGGGGATGCGGGAAGTGGCGATATGTTTTATGATAGTGATTTCAATTTTCAATTTTATACTATGAACGCTTTGTATGAAGGTGAAAACTGGGAATTTAGTGGTGAAATATATCAACAACGTTTTACTATCGATGGTTTTTATTATCCAGGATTTCAACTTGATAATATTGGACAAGGCTTTTACTTACAATCACGCTATAAGTTAACACAAAAAGTAACCCTATTAGCGCGCTATGAAGACTTTTATCTAAATAAAGATGATAAAGATGGTAAAAAGATTGAAGAAGCGACAGGTGGTGCAGTTCCTTATTACTTCGGCTTTCACAAAGATATTACTTTAGGGGTAAACTACGATATTACTAGTAACTTTAGTGCACGCATGGAATATCATTGGGTAAATGGCGCAGGAAGACTCACACCTGTAGTGGTGCCTAATACCCAAATTAATAACAGTGAAGATTGGCAAATGTGGGCAATCCAGTTGATGTATTGGTTTTAAAAGTAGTGTTATGAATATAAAATTTGTTGGTGTACCAACCAAGCTTTTGGTACTAATCGTTTCAACCTTACTGCTTTTAGCGGTAGGGTTTTCTTCGTTATCCTATTGGCGTTTACAAGCTGATTACCGAGAGTTTCAGCAAAACAATATAGTACAAGGTCAAGTGCAAGTTAATTTACATAATAGTATTTTACGCACTAAATTAACCGTTTGGTTAGAGTCATTCACCGATTTAATTCAATTATCTCAGCAAGATGATTTTTCTAATTTAGCACTGCAATTAGAAAAGCAATACGACGCTCTTCAATTACACCTTAATGTTGAAGATATCTGGCTAGTCGATGAAAAACAAAATATCTTATTCGCTACTAACGACTTCCCCGCAGTTGTACAAGATAACATCGCGCAAGTCTTTAGATTACAAGAACCAGAACATCGAATATATTGTCCACAAAGCTGTCAATTGTTATTGAGTTTACCTTTACTCAATAAGCAAGGAGATATGGTTGTCGTTACCATGAGTACTTCACTTGTTGATATGCTCTTTGCGTTGAAGACAACCTTAGATAGAGATGTTGCTGTTATTCGGATTCCCGCGGACGACCAGAATGAAATTAAACCCTCTTCGGTTAAAGTGATCTCAGCATCTAATATGAGATTAACAGAGTCTTTGCTAGCAATGGATAAACCTTATTCGGCTCTTAATAAAGTGCTAGAAAAAGGGCTACACCTTGATCTAGGCAATAATAGCTATTTAATCAACTTGCTGACTTTGTCAGAGCAAGGCAATCAAGATTTCTATCTTGCTTTAATTGATGATGTAACAGCGTACAAAGCAAAGAATGATGCATATCAACAGCGCTTTATATTATCCTTGAGTCTTATTTTTAGCTTACTCGCTGCGTTTGTTTATTTTATTTCTAGTCCTTTTACTAAACGCTTATTGCTACTGTCTAATGCATTACCGCTATTAGCGCAAAAAAAGTTTGATCAGTTTCGACAAGTAGATCTAAAAAGACCTCGAATGTTTGCTGATGAATTGGATGTATTAGCTCATTCAACTGAAGAACTTAGCTTTGAATTAGAACAGCTTAACTTAGTAGTAGAACAAAAAACTAAAGAGTTAGAGAGCATCGCAATGTACGATTTGCTCACGGGGTTACCTAATCGTAATATGCTCAACTATCAGTTGCGTAAGTCTTTAGCTAATATTGCGCGTGATAAGAGCGGTGTTGCTGTATTGTTTCTTGATCTAGATGACTTTAAAAAAGTGAACGATAGTAATGGTCACAATATTGGCGATAATCTGCTTATTCAGGCTGCAGAGCGCGTAAGAGTCAGCGTTGGTGAGTTAGATTTAGCAAGTCGCTTTGGTGGTGATGAATTTGTTATCGTGCTCAGTCATCTTAGTAGCATTGATGAGGCGATAGAAGTCGCTGAAAAAGTGCTGTTACAGTTTAAAGAATCTATCAAACTGGGTTCAAATATATTTTATGTTTCCACCAGTATTGGTATTGCTTATACGGAATCGGCAACAGAGAAATCTGATGACTTAATTAGCCATGCTGATATTGCCATGTATGAAGCAAAAGATAATGGCGGTGGCCAATACCACATCTATCATCAAGAAATGTTTCAACGTGTCGCTCACCGAGTGATGCTTGAAGGTGAGGTTAGACAAGCGCTAGCAAAGCAGCAGTTTAGTTTGAGTTTACAACCGCAAATTTGTGCTAAAACTAAAAAACTGTATGGTTTTGAAGCATTATTACGCTGGCAACATCCTGAACGTGGCATGATTTCACCTGAAGATTTCATTCCAATTTTAGAAAACTCTCAGCATATGATTGAATTGGGCTACTGGATAATTCGCCGATGTTTTGAGCTCGCCATAAGTATCAAAAAATACGGCCTAGATAGCATTCGTATTGCGATTAATTTATCTGCCGGACAGTTCATGGATGCAAACTTACCGCATTTCCTTAAAGATTTATTAACAGAATTTTCATTAACGGCACAAAATTTTGAACTTGAACTAACTGAACAAACGTTAGTGAAAGATATGGATCACACCATAGCTATGATGGAAGCCTTAAAAGTTATTGGCTTTAGTTTTGCTATTGATGATTTTGGTACAGGTTATTCATCGCTAGCGTATTTAAAGAAAATGCCTGTCGACGTTATTAAAATAGATAAGAGTTTTATTTTTGGTATGTTAGAAAACCATTCTGATTTTCAAATTATCACGTCGACTATCGCAATGGTTAAGAATTTAGGCTTAACAGTAGTAGCAGAAGGTGTTGAAACTCAAGCACAATTACGTAGCTTAACTGAAAATGATTGCGACATAATTCAAGGTTATTATTACTCTAAGCCAATCCCAGAAAAAGAGTTGTTTACTATGCTAGACAAACAAACAACTTCTGGCTATTGGAAAATAGCTAAGGAAATTAATCATAACTCGTCAACAGATAAGTTCGCCTAAACTTAGCCTCTTTAAATATAACCAGCCTAAACTATGGCTGACTATATTTAGCTTGGATATGCTTTCAATTAGGGTCTGTTGATCTTTCGCGGTTAAATTTTGTTCGCCATTTTAAAAGAGAATAAAGCGTTTTAATCGCGGCGAGTAGTATGTAGCCTAGTCATTCTAAGTCAATACTTCTCAACAATGAGTAAGACGCTTTTAGCCTAATCCTTAAGATAGCGTTTGTTGGACATTTACACGGCGTTATCGTCTTCTTATATGGAACAACCACATGACAAAGGCTCTGCCTTGTTTAAATACCCAACAAACCGCTGCAAAAAAAATCTGGAAAGATCAACAGACCCTAGTAGCTGATTAGTTAAATATAGAATTCACGTGCGCGCTAAACTCAGTGGCTTTCATAAATCCTGTAGTACGCTGTTTAGTTAATTCATTTCCTTGTAAATCAAAAAACAAAATAGAAGGTAAACCCAATATCGTATAATGCTGAACAAGCTCAGCATTATCTGTTGAGTCGAAGTCTGTCATGTCAACCTGCAGCCACACACTATTACTTAATGCCTTTTGTACATCTGCGTCCACAAAGGTATATTTTTCGAACTCTTTACAAGCAATACACCAGTCAGCATATAAATCTACCATCACAGTTTTGCCCTGCATGTTGGCACTTTTAACTTCATCTTGAAGTTGCCTTAATGACGTTACTTGCTTAAAGCTTGCATGTTGAGCATTATTTGTAACAACTGTATTACTTGGGAAGACTAATTGGTAAGCAAGGTTAGCACCAAAAAACAACATTAAAAATATGACTAAAGAGCGTAATCCATACCAAAATCCTTTTCCTTGTTGATCGTTTTGTGCTGATGCATGATTTTGATTAGCAACATAGAAGTAACTCGCGCTGACTAGTATCAATAATGCCCATAATGCTTGGCTCGCAACTTCAGGAATAAAGCGTTCTAATAAAAATACTGGTACCGCTAGTAATAGTAGACCGAAGATATTTTTGATGATGTTCATCCAAGCACCCGCTTTAGGTAGTAATTTACCGCCAGAGCTACCTAAAATAAGTAAAGGTAATCCCATACCTAAACTTAATGCATATAATGCAGAAGCACCTAAAATAACATCGCCTGTTTGAGATATATAAAGTAATGCACCAGTGAGTGGTGCTGTAGTACAAGGAGAAGCTACTAATCCTGAAATAACGCCCATCATCATTACTCCCGTAATGGAGCCGCCTTTTTGCTTGTTACTTATATTGTTTAATTTATTTTGCCAGCTTGCTGGCAAGGCTAAATTGAAAACACCAAACATTGATAACGCTAAAAAGATGAATAAGACACTTAAACCGATTAATACTATTGGGTGTTGAAAAATGGCTTGGAACTTCGCGCCAGCCATTGCAACAACGACGCCTAGAAGGGTGTAAGTTATTGCCATGCCTTGCACGTAGAAAAAAGATAAGGTAAATGCTTTTTTAGTTGTTAACCCTTCGCCCTGACCAACAATAATACCCGTTAAAATAGGATACATAGGAAAAACGCAAGGAGTGAATGATAATAATAGACCGCCAACGAAAAAGGCAACTAACGTTAATAATAGGCTATCTTGCTTGAGCATATCAGATAACTGATGTTGCTCGCTTTTTTGAACTTCACCCTTGTCTTTCTGTTGGTCAGTATCAGTATTTGATATTGCTAAAGGTGATATATTGGCAATACTTTCACCTGCAATAAATTTACTTAACTCAATTACTTTACTCGTTGGTGGGTAACATAGGCCTTTTTCGGCACAACCTTGGTAAGTAATCTTAATACTTGCATCACTTGATACGTTTTCAAGGTTAACTGTGAATGCTAAATTTTCAGTAAATATCTTTTGAACACCAAAAAACTCATCTTCGTGGTCTATTCCATCAGGTAATAAAACAGGAGTAAACTGAGTGTTTTTACCTTTAAATTTAAACTGATGACGGTAAAGATAATACTCAGGAGCAATGTCGAAACTGACTTCTAGTAGGTTATCGTTCTGATAAAAATTAAAAGAGAATGCTTCATCTACTTTTAAAAATTCATCATCATTACTAAATAAACTGGTATTAGAAACATCAAAAATAGATTGCTTTTCTTGTGCTCCAGCGGGGTTAAGAGTAAAAGCTGCTAACATCAGAAAGCATAGTGATAGTAAGTTTTTCATTAAGTCTACTTCAAAGAGTTAGTGATCCAGTTTAAATAATGTTTATCACCTTGCTGGATATTCAAGGCAATAATTTCCACCACGTCATATACCCGATCCACTTGAATATACTCGTTTCAGGAAATCTGAGCGAATCATAATCAAGGCACATTTTTTATTAATGGTTATTCCCTTAACAACAAATGTAACGACGGGTATGTTTTGCTCAGTTTTCCCCAAAGGGCTGGTTTATAAACGCTTTAAGCTACGTTATTGATTTCGACAATAGAATAACTATTATCTTCAATCAATGCCTTGCCTAAAGTGTTTATAACTCCAGCTGAATCCTGCATCTTCAAGTGGAGCGAGTATACGGGTGTAATTGATTAATTCGATCACTTAAAGCGGCGAATATATTTTCATCAGTTTTTATCAACAATTGTACTTCATTGTCGCAATGCAATTCATCTTGCCAACAATAAATAGAGGTAATATTTGGCACTATATTTACGCAGGCAGCAAGTTTTTCTGTAACCAAGTGTTGAGCAATATTCTTAGCTACTATCTCATCGGGACAAGTCGTTAATACTAATTGATACAAAATTGTTACCTATGGTTGTAATCCTATCGATAGTATACCTTGAGTATTAAGGAAAACTTAGGCTTGTATCAACTGGCCTTGAAAAAGACCTGATAAGCCCAATATAAGTTTCATAGAAAATAAGGAATCATTATGTTTCAACTATTATTTGTACTTTTTATCATTATCCCTATCATCGAAATAACGGTGATTATGCAAGTGGGCGCGTTGCTAGGTTTATGGCCAACAATTGCTATTGTTATTTTAAGTGCTTGGTTAGGCGCCAAATATGTCCGTCAACAAGGCTTAGCTACATTACAATCAGTGCAAACAAAAATGGCACAAGGTGAAATGCCATCAGGGGAAATAGTCACAGGCTTAATGTTATTAGTGGCCGGTGTATTATTAGTGACCCCCGGTTTCGTCACTGATATTTTTGGTTTATTGTTATTAGTGCCTAGTGTGCGTACGGCAATTGCTACTCAAGTACAAAAACATATTAAGGTTAACCAACTTGGTGCAGGCGCCTCTTTTCATCACAGCGCTACTGGCAACGTCTATCAGCATGAAGAGTCAGCTGAACCTTTTACTTCATCAAAAGCTTCATCAAATGAACCTATTTCATATCACAAAGGCGATACCTTGGAAGGTGAATTCAAACGTAAAGATTAGTTGTGATTAAGTTTTTTTAGTTTAGGGCTTGTGAAGATTTATTTTATCCCCATTTCTATTATCAACTATATAGTTGTTAATTATGACTAGTAACCTTACAAAATAATTGAGTTATCTCAGGAGAGAATTAATGAGCATTCGTCCACTACATGATCGTGTAATTGTTAAACGTAAAAAAGTTGAATCAAAATCAGCTGGCGGTATTGTATTAACAGGCAGCGCAGCGGAAAAATCAACACGTGGTGAAGTTATTGCTGTAGGTAATGGCCGTATCTTAGAAAATGGTGAAGTGCGCCCATTAGACGTAAAAGTTGGCGATCAAGTTATCTTCAGTGAAGGTTACGGTGTTAAAACTGAAAAAATTGATGGCGAAGAAGTCTTAATTCTTTCAGAATCAGACATTTTAGCGATCGTTGAGTAGTCACAGGAATTTTAATGTCGCTTCTTCATCTTAAGGGCGACATCAGAAGTACTCGCTTACTATCGTAAGCTCCGTGCTTCTTCTTTGCGTTTAAGCGAATTAGCATAATTAAAATGCTGCTTGAGTGTAAAGATTCAAATTAATTATTTATAAATAAACAAAATTACAGGAATAAATAACATGGCTGCAAAAGACGTATTATTTGGAAATGACGCACGAACTAAAATGTTACGTGGCGTAAATGTATTAGCTGACGCGGTAAAAGTTACATTGGGACCAAAAGGTCGTAACGTAGTTATTGATAAATCTTTTGGTGGTCCAACAATCACTAAAGATGGTGTTACCGTAGCTAAAGAAATCGAATTAGAAGATAAATTCGAAAACATGGGTGCGCAAATGGTGAAAGAAGTTGCTTCTAAAGCCAATGATGAAGCCGGTGACGGTACTACTACTGCAACTGTATTAGCACAAGCCATTGTTAACGAAGGTTTGAAATCTATCGCTGCGGGCATGAATCCAATGGATCTTAAACGTGGTATCGACAAAGCTGTTATTGCTGCTGTTGCGGCATTAAAAGATGCGTCAACACCTGTTACAGATAACAAAGCGATTGAGCAAGTAGGTACTATCTCTGCAAACTCAGACGAAACTGTTGGTCAAATCATTGCTACAGCAATGGACAAAGTAGGCGCTGAAGGCGTAATTACTGTTGAAGAAGGTCAAGCATTAACTGACGAATTAGATGTTGTTGAAGGCATGCAATTTGATCGTGGTTATCTATCTCCATACTTCATCAACAAGCAAGAAAATGGCACGGTTGAGCTTGAAAACCCATTCATCTTATTAGTAGATAAAAAAGTATCGAACATTCGTGAATTACTAACTACCCTTGAAGGTGTTGCTAAATCAGGTAAGCCATTACTAATCATCGCTGAAGATGTTGAAGGTGAAGCACTAGCGACATTAGTTGTTAACAATATGCGTGGCATCGTTAAAGTTGCTGCTGTTAAAGCACCAGGTTTTGGTGACCGTCGTAAAGCAATGTTACAAGACGTTGCAACACTAACGGCTGGTACAGTAATTTCTGAAGAAATTGGTATGGAATTAGAGAAAGCGACTTTAGAAGATTTAGGTCAAGCTAAACGTGTTGTTATTTCTAAAGACACAACAATTATCATCGACGGCATTGGTGAAGAAGCAGACATTAAAGCACGCGTTTCTCAAATCCGCGGTCAAATCGAAGACTCTTCTTCTGATTACGACAAAGAAAAATTACAAGAACGTCTAGCTAAATTAGCTGGCGGTGTTGCGGTAATTAAAATTGGTGCGGCGACTGAAATTGAAATGAAAGAGAAAAAAGCTCGTGTTGAAGATGCATTACATGCGACTCGCGCAGCGGTTGAAGAAGGTGTTGTTGCCGGTGGTGGTGTTGCATTAGTTCGCGCTGCTGAAGCAATTAAAGATCTTGAAGGCATTAACGAAGACCAAACACATGGTATTAACGTTGCTATTCGTGCGATGGAAGCTCCGCTTCGTCAAATCGTTGCAAACTGTGGTGATGAATCTTCAGTAGTACTTAATGAAGTACGCAATGGTAAAGACAACTATGGTTACAATGCTGGTAACAGTACTTATGGCGATATGATTGCAATGGGTATCTTAGATCCAACTAAAGTAACGCGTTCAGCACTACAGTTTGCGGCTTCTGTTGCAGGTTTAATGTTAACGACTGAAGCTATGATTACTGATGCACCTCAAGATTCAGCTCCTGCTATGCCTGATATGGGCGGTATGGGTGGTATGGGCGGCATGGGCGGCATGATGTAAAAAATAGAGTTTTAACTCTATTTCGACTCTAAAAGATCGGAAGAGCGTCGTGTAGGGAAAGAGTGTAGATCTCGGTGGTCGC
>OJHR01000018.1_pt1 | contig 14599 bp, 8 predicted proteins | sample 1595331 | NCBI WGS metagenome assembly OJHR01 (sample SAMN05420119, study PRJEB24817) | seawater metagenome | isolation source: Sea water | place: Canada:Atlantic | collected 2013-11
GTTAATGCGCAAATACTCCAACTTCAATAAAAAACATCATAAAAGAATAAGACGAACTTAAACAACACGCCCTTTAATGTTACAATGCGCGCAATTTTTTAATAATAATGAAAAGCCTTGTACTAAGCTAAGTGCAAAAGGTGCTTCTCTACTATTTACTCAACAGGTAATTTGCATGTCTGTACAGCAAGATCAAGTCGATTTACGTCGCACATTTGCTATTATTTCGCATCCGGATGCGGGTAAAACAACCATTACTGAAAAAGTACTTTTGTTCGGTCAAGCTTTGCAAAAAGCAGGAACTGTAAAAGGTAAAAAATCAGGTCAACATGCAAAGTCCGACTGGATGGAAATGGAAAAAGAGCGTGGTATATCAATCACTACCTCGGTAATGCAATTTCCTTACAATAATTGTTTGGTAAATTTACTTGATACGCCCGGCCATGAAGACTTCTCGGAAGATACTTATCGTACCTTGACTGCAGTAGATTCATGTTTAATGGTAATTGACGTTGCTAAAGGTGTTGAAGCACGTACCGTTAAATTAATGGAAGTTACTCGTCTACGCGATACACCAATCATTACTTTTATGAACAAAATGGATCGCGACGTTCGTGACCCAATGGAAGTGATGGATGAGGTTGAAGAAGTATTAAAAATTAAATGTGCCCCTATTACTTGGCCAATTGGCATGGGAAAAGAGTTCAAAGGTGTATATAACTTAGTTACCAATGAAACTTTTTTATACCAATCAGGCCTAGGTCATATGATTCAAGAAGTACGCATCATCAAAGGATTAGATAATCCTGAACTTGATGAAGCGGTGGGTAGTTATGCTGATGACTTACGTGAAGAGCTTGAACTTGTCCAAGGCGCTTCTCATGACTTTGATTTAGAAGAATTTTTAAAGGGTGAATTAACACCAGTATTTTTTGGTACTGCATTAGGTAACTTTGGTGTTGATCATATGCTTGATGGATTAACCAAATGGGCACCTAAGCCTTTACCACGTAAAACAGATTTACGTGAAGTGGTCGCGACTGAAGAAAAATTCTCAGGTTTTGTTTTTAAAATTCAAGCCAACATGGATCCAAAACATCGTGACCGTATTGCCTTCATGCGTATTTGCTCAGGTAAATATGAAAAAGGCATGAAAATGAAACAAGTTCGACTAGCAAAGGATGTCAAAATTGCTGATGCAGTAACCTTTATGGCTGGTGATAGATCTAATGTTGAAGAAGCATACGCTGGCGACATTATTGGTTTACACAACCATGGTAGCATTCAAATAGGCGATAGTTTTACTGCTGGCGAAATGATGAAATTTAGTGGTATCCCGAACTTTGCTCCTGAAATGTTCCGTCGAATTCGACTACGTGATCCATTGAAAGCTAAGCAATTACAAAAAGGCTTAATTCAGTTATCTGAAGAAGGCGCAGTCCAAGTATTTAGACCTTTCATCAATAATGACATGATTGTTGGTGCTGTTGGTGTATTGCAGTTTGAAGTTGTTGTGCAGCGATTAAAAACCGAGTACAAGGTTGATGCTATATACGAAGCAATCAGTGTTGCTACCGCTCGCTGGTGTACTTGTGATGATGAACGTACCTTAGAGCAATTTAAAAAGAAATCGGGAGATTATTTGGCACTAGATGGTGGTAATAACTTAACCTATATAGCGCCAACCATGGTTAACTTATCGCTAGCGCAAGAGCGTAATCCCGATATCGTGTTCCACTCGACTCGTGAACACTAGTTTGGTGTCCTAGTTCGTCATTTTTCGGTGTTGCTTGATAATTTTTATGCTGTCACTTAGTGTACTAAGCTCCCTTATAAAAATTTTCAAGCGCCTTGTAAAATAAACTAACTAGTTAACCAAATATGAATTAAATCGTAAATAAAGATTAAAAATATTTTGCTGATTATTTTAATAATTAAGCAGAACTTAAAAAATAAATTTCACTAACTGCGTAATAACTTCTTTATCGCAGTTAGTTGGTTCAAGGTTAAAGAAATGACACGGAGCATGCATCGCATTTGAGTATCATTGATGCCAAGTTTGAGCCAAATAACAATGATAAAGAGTCTATTACAATGAATATTAAAAACATATTAAGTGAGAAAGTCAGCGCCGCTATGGTTGCAGCCGGCTTACCTGAAGGTACAAACCCTGCGTTAAGTTTATCAAATCGTCCAAACTTTGGTGATTATCAAGCCAATGGCGTGATGGGTGCGGCGAAAAAACTAAAAACTAACCCACGTGAGTTAGCAACCAAGGTTGTTGCCGAGCTTACCAGTAGTCAAGGCCTAGACGGTATTGCCAGCAAAGTTGAATTAGCAGGCCCCGGTTTTATTAATATTCATTTAGATGAGAATTGGTTAGCTACTCAGCTTAACACAATTACTCAAGATGACTGCATTGGCGTAGCACAGCGCGGGGTTAACCCTGGTGATGATCAACAGACTGTTGTCGTTGATTACTCTGCACCAAACCTTGCCAAAGAAATGCACGTTGGTCACTTACGCTCAACCATCATTGGCGACGCCGTTGTACGCGCACTAGAGTTTCGTGGTGATAAAGTTATTCGCCAAAACCACATGGGTGATTGGGGTACGCAGTTTGGTATGTTAATCGCACATTTAAGTGACAAACTGGCCAGCGATGAAGTAGCTGAAACAGCGCTTGCCGATTTAGAGAATTTTTATCGTGAAGCGAAAGTACGCTTTGATGATGAAGAAGGTTTCGCCGATAGAGCACGTGCTGATGTAGTTAAACTGCAAAGTGGTGATGAAGCATGTGCCAAGTTATGGCAACAATTTATTGATATTTCAATCACACACAGTGAAGAGATTTACACTAAATTAAATGTTTCATTAGAACGTTCAGATATTATGGGTGAAAGCGCATATAACGATGATTTATCAACAGTAATTGATGAACTCATGGCTAAGGAAATAGCCGAAGAAAGCCAAGGTGCTAAAGTTGTTTTCATTAATGAAATGGCCAATAAAGATGGTGAAGCTCCAGTATTTATTGTGCAAAAATCAGGTGGTGGTTTCTTATATGCGACCACTGATTTATCAGCATGTCGATACCGTAGTGGCAAGCTAGCAGCTAACCGCATCATTATATTTACAGATGCCCGACAAGCACTGCACTTTAAACAAGTTGAAATAGTTGCTCGTAAAGCCAAATTCCTACCTGAAAACGTCGGCTATCAGCATTGTCCGTTTGGTATGATGATGGGTGATGATGGTAAACCATTTAAGACCCGTACTGGTGGTACGATTAAATTAGCTGAATTACTTGATGAAGCGATAGTTCGTGCAAGTACATTAATCAAAGAGAAAAACCCTGATATTACTGATGCTAATTTAGCTGAAATTTCAAAGAAAGTAGGCATTGGCGCGGTGAAATTTGCCGATTTATCGAAAAACCGTACGAGTGATTACATTTTCAACTGGAAAACGATGTTAAGTTTTGAAGGCGCTACAGCACCTTACTTACAATATGCTTACTCTCGTATTCAGAGTATATTCTCTAAAGCTGGATCTGAGAATAACAATGCACCTATCAGTATTATCGAACCGCAAGAGAAAGCCTTAGCATTAAAGTTATTACAACTTGAAGATGTTATTGATGCGGTCATTAGTGAATGTACGCCTAACTTGTTATGTAACTACCTTTATGAATTAGCGAGTCTTTATATGAGTTTTTATGAAGCCTGTCCTATTCTTAAAGAAGGTATTAGCGATGAAGTTAAAGCATCTCGTCTAGCCTTATGTAAAATTATTGCCGATACCTTAAAACAAGGTTTAGATATACTAGGCATTGAAACAATGGAGCGTATGTAACTCGCTTAACTTGTTAATAGCTTAGTCCTATTTAGCGCTAGTGACTTATAAATTCAGGTGATATAAATATTTTATCGTAAATCTCTACGTCATTGTCGAAGTTACTACATGGACGTGACATGGGTGCGACTAATCAGACAATGCTTAGAACATATTGTCCTGAATTAAGAGTTACTATTAGATGCTTAATTAACAGATATTGAAGATGAAGATTTAAAAGCTTTATCTTCAACAGCTAAAATTCAACACTAAAGAGTCAATAATCACAAGGGGGTAATGATGCAGTTTACCGATAGCCATTGCCACCTTGATGATATTGCTTTTAGTGAGCAGCTATCCGCCTTATTAGAGCAATGCCAGCAACTTGCTATTAACCGTATCATTGTTCCTTCTATTGCGCCTGACAACTTTTCACAAGTACTCAACCTAGCCAAACGATGCCCTGATGACCTTGGCAATAACCTTAGCAATAACACCAACACTAATCTGATTAAGATTTATCCTTGTTTAGGTATTCATCCATGGTTTTTACAAACCCTTAATGACTCACACCTTGAACAATTAAGTAAGTTAGTGATTAAATCGCGACAAGAGATCATTGCCGTAGGAGAAATTGGAATTGACGGCGCTATCGCCAAACAAGCCGTTAACCACGGACAAACTCCTGAAGATAATTTACATCATCAACAGCATTTTTTTGATTTTCAGCTCAACCTCGCTAAACAACAAAATCTACCGGTAATAATCCATCACAGGCAATCGCACGATAAAATAATGCCGTTTCTGAAAAGATACCAGTTAGCAAGAGCTGGAATTATCCACGGTTTTTCAGGTAGCTATCAACAGGCTAAGGGGTATATTGATTTAGGTTTTAAACTTGGTGTCGGTAGTACTATCACTTATTCTCGCGCTAAAAAAACGATAAACACCCTCAAGCGTCTGCCCTTAGAGAGTTTAGTATTGGAAACTGATGCGCCATCAATGCCGTTAAGTAGAGAGGTCACAGATAAAGAAGAGCCGACTAATAACGAGAATACAAAAGATGAAAAGCTTGAAGTGCATACTAGCTCTTCTGCTAACCCACCAGCTAAGTCACCGGCTAATTCTCCAGTAAACTTAATCAAAATTTTTGAGGTGTTATCAACCATACGCCCTGAAAGCTCAGAGGAAATAGCAAGTCAGCTTGAACATAACATCGAGCAGATATTTTTCACTTAAAAGAAGTGTATTAAAGCAATCTAACTAATTTATTAGTATTAGACTTTTTTAGCCTCAGAGTCTAAACGATATCCGCGCCTGCTAAAGCGATTTAAACCCCGTGTAAGTAAAAACCCTACCAAGCCAGCTAAGAGCAACATTAAACGCTGCAAAGATTGTTGCTCTTCATCTGCTTTTGCTAAGGCATCAGTCAAATAAGATTGTTCTATGGTAAAGCGAAGATAACCATGGAGATTGTAAAGGCTTGAGTTGGTATGGCGTATTTCTTCAACAAAAGGCGTTAACGTCTCGCTTACGTTACGTTGATGTGGGGAAATACCGTAAAGGTCATTTATGCTCTTGGCCTTAAGCGGAGCAAGTTCATTGCCTTGCTTGTCCTTCTCTATTGAAGCACTCGATACTAATAGTAATCCTGTCGCATCGTATAAATGGGCTTGTTTAACAAAATTGACTTTTGTCAGGCCATCGAGGTAATGCTGTAAAAACGTATCTTGTTCTATTTTACTTTCATGAGATTGTTCAAGAATAACAGCTACGCCAACAATGGCCTGTTGAAGTTGCTGCTTAGCAATATAATTAAAATGCGCAGTTAAATTATCAGTATTTTTCTCTCCTGTAGACTGCCAGAGACTCATCAGTACTATGATAAGTAAAATTGCACTAGCTAATTGCAGGATTTTATTATAAATCGACGATAATTTAGGGTATAAAGGCTGTTCGGCTTGCTTCATAAGTACACTGGTGACTATTTTAGCGCATCAATAGTGTCACTATAGTTAGATTATTAACTGATGTGAAGTTTATTAATTTTAGAACATACCCAAGAGAGTTAACGTGTCTTTTATTACCACTATATTACCCCAATCGCTTGAACAGTATTTAGCTAATAATTTCCAAGGTAAACAATTACCTATTGCCTTTAACCTGTCTGAACAAGCGCTTACTTTAGCTGACATCTCTGCAAGTGAGCCGACAACAAAAAGTCAGATAGAGCTAGTTGTCTTTCAAGAGCTTACCCTTTCGCAACTAGTGGCATTGCAAAAAAACGCCCAGTTTGAAATCAAGACGCTCACCACGATTAATCACCGTAATAATCAAACAAGCTGTCGTTTTCAAGTAAACTGCGATGACTTTATTACAACGCGCAAAGCGATTGCTGACTTTGCTTTAGCAAATAAAATTGAAGCGGCATTATTAAAAGATGTACCCAAATTAACCGTGCCTGGATTATTAGTGATGGATATGGACTCAACCACCATAGAAATTGAATGTATTGATGAAATAGCTAAACTTGCCGGCGTTGGTGAAGAAGTCGCAGAAGTTACAGAACGTGCCATGTTAGGTGAACTCGATTTTGCGCAAAGTTTACATCAACGTGTTGCAACATTAGCGGAGTCACCAGAAAGTATATTAAGTGATGTTGCTGAAAACATTCCATTAATGGCTGGATTAAAACCACTCATTGTCGAACTTAAAAAGCACAATTGGCGCATTGCAATTGCCTCAGGTGGTTTTACTTATTTTGCTGACCACCTAAAAGAAACGCTAAGCTTAGATGCTGCTTTTGCCAACACGCTTGAAATTATTGAAGGCAAACTTACCGGTAAAGTTTTAGGGAGTGTCGTTGATGCACAAGTAAAAGCAGACTCTTTGGCTATTTTAAGCAAAGAGTATCAAATACCAAAAGAGCAAACAGTTGCTATGGGTGATGGTGCTAATGATTTGGTTATGATGGCTGCAGCAAGTTTTGGTGTTGCCTTTCATGCTAAACCTATTGTATTAGCTCAAGCAGATAGCAGTATTAACGTACAAGGCTTAGATTGCCTGCTACATTGGTTAGCGTAAAATAATAAGCAAATAACCGTTAGCTTAGTTTTTATATTTTATCTAAAGCGGTAATAGCCTGAAGCTAATCCATATCTGAGCTACTTCAAAGTATAAGTTAAAAGTATTGAAGTAGCTCAAGTATAATAAATACAGTATTTATTATACTACCTAGTCAGCTCATACCTCAATAATGTTTCTTGAGTAACATCAATTAGCTGAACTAAACCCGCTACACTATAAATATCTTGTTCAAGTTGTTTACCGCGATGTATCGCATAAGAGCCGATGTACGCCAGCTCAGGATTTAAGTGCTCCATATTTGCTTCATCACTTCGCGACAATTTCAGTTCTAGACTGTAAAAATTCCCTTGGTTCAAAGACTTTTTAATAAAAAAGTTTCTCATCTGGGGTGTAGTCAGCTCACTCACTTGTTTAATCGTGACCGACTTCTCTATATCAGTAATACTTGGATCTATCGCAATATAGATGAGTTCACTGACTGCGGTATCACTCGCCATTAATTTCTTCATTTGTTGGTCGACTAAATGACTAACTTGTAAGTTACCCAACAGCGGGTATAAATTATGATAACCATGGCGATCACTTAATCGTGACATAGCCGATAATAAGTTTTTAGGGCTCTGATAACCATGTTTCCCAACGACTAAGTTCTCCACTTTGTAGCGACTACCACTCGATTGCACCATAGCCGTTGGTATTTCCATATTCACCGCGTACAAAGTTCTGAGCGCACTCGATAAACCAGGGGTTAACATCGCATATTCATCAGGGGTTAACTTATTTTTATTCTTATTAATTAACAGCTTAAAAAAAGATCGCCCTATATGCTGATGCTCTTTAACAGACACTCTAAGGTTGACTATTTTTTTATCTTTACTGATCCTCATAATCTTATAAGGCAATTGCTTTAAATCAAAAGCTGAGGTGATTTTCTGTAACTTTGGAAAGCTTAGATGAACGATATCGCCTTTAGATAAAACAGCAGGGTTTTCTAAATCTACTTTCAGACCTGAAACAGAAAAATCTGCCGACAAGCCAGACCAATTTGAATCATCTGATTCAATAATAACGGGCGTCTGGTATTTAAAGCGAACTTCTTGACGTTGGTGTCCATAACTTAAGGTTATTTCATCCACCCGATTTTGTTTACCATTATGCTTTAGACCTAAACTTTTCAGTCGTTCAAGGTCAATACCTTCATAACTTAGTTCTTGATAATCACTAAAATCACTAGCATTGGTAATGTCGGTTGCCGTTACAGCGCAAGGCAATTGCGCAAGAATATCTTTTACCTCATCTGATAACGGAGGATTCAAATAATTTTGCTGCTTTGTCATAGCAGTAGATAAAGTATAGGGAGAATAAGCATGCTCAGGGCTTATCATTTGCGACTTTAATGCTGTGATGGCAAAGCTAGTTTTACTGGCTGCAAAAGCTAAAAACTGCAGAAAAAAAGCATGATCATGTTTAAGTTGCTCTTCATCTACGGTATAGAAAAATTTATCACCTTTATGTTGATGAATAAAACTAAATACTAATAAGCTCTTACCTTGTTGCTGTAAAGTCTTTAAACGCTCCAACCGCTCAGTATTGATGAGGTAATGTAGGGCCGAACGATTTTTTTCATCTCGCCAATATTGATATAATTTCTGGTTGTTTTTAGTCGTAAGTGCGTATCGAGGCGATTTCTGATTACTGTCACCATTGGCGCACTGCATAAATATAATCAATTCATTTAGTTTAACTAAAGTAAACTGTTCCAGACTTCTTGCTTGCAATGCCAATAAACTATTATCTAAATTGATTTTATAACGACGTTTATTTCCTTGGATATAACCGATTAAGAAGCGTTCAAAGCCATCATTTTCCGGCGTATCAATACGTTGACAACCCACAAGTTGGGTACCTGAGTCGCGTAAGACATTTTTAATTTCAAACGAAAAAAGATCATCTTTACTAAATTGAAATTCTTGCTCCAATCCGGTAAAAGCGATACTTACCTGATCTCCTTTGAATAAAGGAATTTCATTAATCAATTTGAACTTTATCCCCTTAACACTCAAGTCAATACTGGTTGTCGCTAACTCTTGCTTGTTAAGTACCGTTAAGGTGATAGGAATAGCAAAATTCATTCGTTCTTCAGAACGGTTAGGATAGTTCGCTAAAAGATTTAGTTTAGCTGGGTATTGAAGCTTTTCCGGTCCAGGTTTATTGTTATTATTCCTCTCGGTAGCGTTAGGAGTAATCTGTTCATTTTGGTAAATATTACGAAAACTATTTTTAGCATTCTTCACAGTTTCGTATACGCCAAAAGTATAAGCACCATACTTCGCCACACTTTCTTTGAGGGAGGCGATAGCAACCTCATCTAAAAAGTGGGTTTGACCTTGAAAGTCAAATAACTGACATTCACCATTGACCAAGCCACGTAAATCAATGGAACGCGCGCAAGGGCCAGCCAAACGTTTCAATTCCATTTTTAATAAAAATTTTTCAGTTTTATTAAGATGCTCCGTTACAGCACTATAATTAGCTTCAAAAGTCCTTTTATTTACCTCACCACGAAAATCATTAATAATATCAAGGTGTTTACTAAAATCTTTATTCATAGTTTTTGTATCAACTTCTGATTTACCGCATATTTTAAACACTTAACTACAGCGTCACTGTTGGGTTAGAACTTTTAGCTTAGACAAAAAAATCAAAATCATTATAATCTAACCGACTTTATCATTAAAAACTAAGCAATTTCTATGCCTTTCAATGATAGAGATCAAACAAAACCATTCATTTTTATAAATTGGTTTTTATTGATAGTGTAATACCAACTGGACTAATTGATTGATCACTTAGCGAGAATTAATCCGTTTGGTATAAATTCACATAATATTGTTCAATGACAGACGCTTATTGCAGTCATGTTATCGTTTAAAGGATGGTAAATCTAGATGGTAAAAGCAGCAAAAATCGAATTTGTATGCACCGATTGCGGTATGAATCATACGCGTTGGCAAGGCCAGTGTCGTTGCGGTGCGTGGAATACCCTAGTAGAAATGAAAATATCAAAATCAGCCAGCAAAGGTACCGTTTCTCGTAACGCAAATACAGGCGGCTATGCTGGTTTAACAGGTGGTGGTTCTAAAAAAATTAACGAAATAGAGTCTATTGACGCCGAAAAAAGATTAACAGGTATCGGAGAGCTTGATCGTGTTTTATCTGGTGGTGTTACAACAGGCTCAGTAAATATTATTTCTGGCGATCCAGGTGCTGGTAAAACCACCCTACTTTCTGATCTTGTCGCTCGCATGTCAAAAACTCATGCTTCACTTTATTGTACCGCTGAAGAGTCACTTTCTCAGTTCAAAAACCGTGTGCACAGATTAAAGTTAGATTATGACGAAGAGAACCTTTATTTATTAGCTGAAACCAGTGTTGAAGCTATTATTGAAGAGTTAGATAAAAACAAAATTAAGTTTGCCGTTATTGATTCTATTCAGGCGGTAGTCACTGAAAATGCAAATGGCAGTCCAGGCTCTCCTTCGCAAGTAAAAAGCAGTGCACAATCACTGACCCAGTATTGTAAACAAAACAATGTAACTATGTTTATTATTGCCCATGTAAATAAGAATAATGAAATTGCTGGCCCGCAAACGCTAGTACACATAGTTGATGCTTTATTACATATCGATACTAATGATGGTCAAATCCGTACATTAAGAGCAAATAAAAACCGTTTTGGTGATATCGACACAGTCGGAATTTTCAAAATGTGTGAACGCGGCATGCTCAGTGTTGATAACCCAAGTGAGATATTTTTATCTGGTTCCAGTACCGAATCTCCTGGCTCAACAATCACCTGTATTCGTAAAGGTAATCGAAATTTACTATTAGAAATTCAATGTTTGACCACAGAAACAGAGGCAGAGTTTCCACAACGTGTTTGTGTTGGTTTAAACATGAATAGAATTAAAATGCTAACGGGGATACTAAGAAAACACACCAAAACAAAGATATTCCACGATACTTTTTTTAATATTGTTGGTGGCTTGAGAATTGATGAGTCTGAAACTTGTATCGATCTAGCACTGGTCACTGCACTGTTAAGCAGTCTTAATGATTTTGTTATCCCCAGAACAACCTGCATCATGGGTGAGTTGAGCTTAAATGGTGACGTTAGGCCAATAGACAGCGGCGTACCTCGGGTTAAAGAGGCTGCGCAACACGGCTTCACTGAAATATATATTCCCTATCGTAATTACCATAAATCAATGGAAGGTCTAGGCGCTGACATCAAAGCAGTAAAAACCATTCATGAACTCATCGAGTTGATAAAATAATGACCTAAAAGTCTAATAACTGGCAGGCTATACCAATAATTTGTTGCCATTATTGTTTACACTAAGAGCAATTTTTTTGAATAATATCCCTTAAAATATTGGTCCTTTATTAGCTCTGAGCTAGTTTAATATACTGGCGTTTGTTAAAGTGTTCGGGCTAAAGTATTGGCAGGGACGTCATAGGCACAACGCACACAATTACTTATTTATACCCATGATACTTCAAGATGCGAGTTTCAGGATGTCTGAGCGATTCATGATCGAGGCGCATCTTTTTATTAAAGGTTGTTCCCTTAAAAACAGATGGTACGAAGAGCATGATTTGCTCAGACATCCCCGTAGGGCTGGTTTAGAGACGCTTTATACTACGTTATTGATTTCGACAAGGGAACAACCATTCTCTTCAATCAAGACCTTGCCTAAAGACGTTTCTAATTCCAGCAGAATCCTGCATCTTGAGGTAACATGGGTATACACAAACCAATAAAATAACTTAATAAGATAACTTTCCTATGAAATTTACTGTTAAAAAAGCACTTTTATCTCTCGTTTGTTCATTAGCTTTACCCTTGAATGCAAATGCAACTGATGAAAAAGTCCAAGCGCCTAGCGCCGAGAAATTAACCATTGAGCGTATTTATAGTTCGCCTTCTCTGAATGGTCAAACGCCCAAATCATTAAAATTTTCTCCTGATGGAACACGAGTAACTTACCTTCAGGGCAAAGCAGAAGACTTACACCGTTATGATTTATGGGAATACAATTTAGCCCGTAAAGAAAATAAACTACTTGTTGATTCTCAATCATTATTTAGTGGCCCAGAAAACTTATCTGACGAAGAAAAAGCCCGTCGTGAACGCCAACGTATCTATGGTGTTGGCATCATGGAATACCAATTCTCGCAAGACGGTAGTGCATTATTATTTCCACTTAATGGTGATATTTACTATTACCATCTAGCGACAAAAACAGCTAAACGCTTAACTGAAACCGTTGGTTTTGAAACTGATGTGAAGTTTTCACCTAAAGGTAATTTTGTTTCTTATATTCGTGAGCAAAATATCTATGTATTAAATATTGCTTCAGGAGAAGAACGCCAACTTACAATCGATGGTGGCGACACTATTAAAAATGGTATGAGTGAATTTGTTGCTCAAGAAGAAATGTCGCGTATGACCGGCTATTGGTGGTCGCCAAATGAAAAGCACATTGCCTTTTTACGAGTCGATGAAACGCCGGTACAAACGGTTATTCGTAACGAAATTTACGCTGAAAAAATTGAGCTAATTGAGCAGCGTTACCCTGCAACAGGAACTAATAATGTACATATTCAACTAGCCGTTACTGATATTAAAGGCAAAAAGATTCGTTTTGTTGAATTGGGTGACAACAAAGATATTTATATTCCACGGGTAAACTGGTTGAGTGATAGTAAAAATTTATCTTACCAATTACAAAGTCGTGATCAAAAAACCTTAACATTAAAAACCTATAATTTAAAAAAGCGTCGTCAAAAAACCTTATTGGTAGAAAAATCTAGTCATTGGCTTAACTTGCATAAAGATTTAACTTTCTTAAGTGACAATAAAACGTTTATCTGGGCTTCAGAGCGCGACGGTTACAAGCACCTTTACCATTACAACTTAAAGGGCGAGTTAATTTCACAATTAACAAAAGGCGAATGGGTAGTTGATTCACTCACCCGTGTTGATGAAAAAAATGGTTGGGTTTACTTTACCGGTCGTGCTGATACTCCTCTTGAACGCCACTTATATAAAGTACCTCTTAGCGGTAAATCACCTGAAAATGTACAACGTATAACTAAGCGCAATGGCTTTCATAGCATAAATTTCAGTCGAACCAGCGAAAGTTATATTGATAGTTTCTCAAATACTAAGACACCTAAACAGGTAAGTTTGCATTCAGCTAATGGTGAACATATTACTTGGTTAGCTGAAAATAAAGTGACGCCTGAGCATCCAGTAGCACCGTATTATAATGATTTAGTGATGCCTGAATTTGGTTCTTTAAAATCAGATGATGGAAAAGCTGATTTATACTACAAGCTTTATAAACCTAAAAATATGCAGCCCGGAAAAAAATATCCTGTCATTGTTAGAGTGTATGGCGGCCCTCACGCACAACTAGTCACTAATAAATGGCAAGGCGCTGATATAACTCAATACATGCTGCAACAGGGTTATATTGTTTATCAGCTTGATAATCGAGGCTCTAACTACCGTGGTACTGCCTTTGAGTTTCCAATCTATGAAACCTTAGGTCAAGTTGAAGTTGCAGACCAGATTACTGGTGTGAAATACCTCCAGACATTGCCGTATGTTGATAAAGAACGCATTGGTGTATTTGGTCACTCTTACGGTGGTTACATGGCGTTAATGACTATGTTTAAAGCAGGTGATTACTTCAAAGCTGGGGTGAGTGGTGCACCTGTGACTGATTGGATGCTCTACGATACGCATTACACTGAACGCTATTTAAATCACCCTAAAGTCAATGCTGCAGGTTATCAGAAAAGCAGTGTATTCCCTTATGTGTCTGGCTTAAGCGGTCCACTGATGGTTTATCATGGCATGGCGGATGATAATGTATTGTTCACCAATACCACGAAATTAATTAAAGCCTTACAAGATGAAGGTAAATTATTTGAACTGATGACCTATCCAGGTAGTAAACACAGTATGCGCGGTAAAAAGGTAAAAGTGCATTTAAACGCTACTATCTTGGACTTCTTTGATAGACACTTTAAAAAATAATATCATCATAATGACTTAATTAGTAACTAACTTGAAGAGCGAGCCGTTTGATAAACGACTCGCTTGATACCTAAGCCACTTCATATTTGAAAATGCTCACTTAGGCTAAAAACTATAATTAACACCTAAGCTCACACTTGGACCAAAACCGGGTAAGTAACTAGGCTGTTTTGGATTTGAATAACCACGTATGACGTAAGAGGTTTGATAATTCTCATCTGTCAGATTTTGTCCATCGAGATAAACACGCAAGTCTTTATTAACTTGATAAGCGACTTGTAAACCCACTAACACGTGCGCATCTTGAAATTGACTATTAGCATGATCAATCGCTGCATCGTCAATTTGCCACTTAACGCTTGGTGCAATATATAAACCACCAGCTGTTTGGTAACGTAATTCAAATTGCATTAAGTGCTCTGGTACACCGGCGATTTGATTACCTTTATACTCCCCTCCAGAAAAATAAAAGTCAGAGTAATTATAAACCAACTTACTCGACAAATTATCTCCCGAGGCAATCAAATAGATCGGAAGAGCGTCGTGTAGGGAAAGAGTGTAGATCTC
>OJHR01000021.1_pt1 | contig 13999 bp, 9 predicted proteins | sample 1595331 | NCBI WGS metagenome assembly OJHR01 (sample SAMN05420119, study PRJEB24817) | seawater metagenome | isolation source: Sea water | place: Canada:Atlantic | collected 2013-11
CGACCACCGAGATCTACACTCTTTCCCTACACGACGCTCTTCCGATCTCGGCTGCTTTCAGTTTGTCAGCTTCGCGCTCATCGCGCTTACGCTTACGCTCTTTGTGGTAAGCCAAACCTGTACCTGCAGGAATTAAACGACCAACAACTACGTTTTCTTTCAGGCCACGTAGACTATCAACCTTACCCGTTACCGAACCTTCGGTTAGTACACGAGTAGTTTCTTGGAACGAAGCTGCTGAGATGAACGATTCAGTTGCCAAAGAAGCCTTGGTAATACCTAACAGTACACGCTGGCCTTTTGCCATTACTTTTTCTTCATTCTGCAAAGCATCATTCTGCTCAAGGAAAGCGTTGAACTCTACTTGCTCACCAGGAATAAAGGTTGAATCGCCAGACTGATCGATCATTACCTTGCGTAGCATTTGGCGCACAATAACTTCGATGTGCTTATCGTTAATACCAACGCCTTGCAGACGATATACTTCCTGCACTTCGTTAGTAATATAAACAGCCAACTCACCTACACCTAGTAAACGTAAGATGTCATGAGGGTTCATTGGGCCATCAGAGATAACCTCACCCTTTTCAACTTTCTCACCTTCAAAGATGTTTAAGTGGCGCCACTTAGGAATTAGCTCTTCATAAACATCAGAGCCATCCAGCGGAGTAATCACTAAGCGCTTCTTACCCTTGGTCTCTTTACCAAAGCTCACAACACCAGAGATTTCAGCAAGAATTGCTGGCTCTTTTGGCTTACGCGCTTCAAATAAATCAGCCACTCGCGGCAGACCACCGGTAATATCTTTGTTACCCGAAGATTCTTGAGGAATACGAGCAATAACATCACCAATACTCACTTCTGCGCCATTTTCATGGTTTACCAAAGCTTTCGCAGGAAGCAAATACTGAGCCGGGGTATTAGCACCTGGCAACATCACATCTTCACCAGCAGCATCAACCAACTTAACCATTGGGCGAATATCTTTACCGGCTGCAGGACGAACTGCTGGATCCAATACTTCAATATTAGAAAGACCAGTTAACTCATCAACCTGACGGTTAATGGTAATACCTTCTTCCATACCAATGAACTGAATAAAACCCTTCACTTCAGTTACGATTGGGTGAGTGTGAGGATCCCAGCTTGCCACTTTCTGGCCCGCTTCAACTGAATCGCCATCTTTCAATGAAATCACAGCACCGTAAGGAAGCTTATAAAGCTCACGTTCACGGCCATGTTCATCGGCAAGTGTAATCGAACCAGAACGAGATACAGCAACTAACTCGCCAGACTCTTTTGTTACAGTCTTCATATTATGAAGACGAACCTTACCCTTGTTTTTAACTTGTACACTGTCCGCAGCTGACTGACGAGATGCCGCACCACCAATGTGGAAGGTACGCATTGTCAACTGTGTTCCTGGCTCACCGATCGACTGAGCAGCAATAACACCTACAGCTTCACCGGCGTTAACCAAGTGGCCACGACCTAGGTCACGACCATAACAGCTTGCACAAATACCCTGACGAGTTTCACAGGTAATGGCAGAACGAACAAAGACTTCATCGATGCCCATTGTTTCAATTTTTTCTACCCATTGCTCATCAATCAAGGTTCCACGAGCAACCGCAAGTTCTTCTTCAGAACCTGGTTTAAATACATCTTTAGAAACGGTACGACCCAAGATACGAGTACCTAGAGGTACTACCACATCTCCGCCTTCAATCAACGGTGTCATTTCAATGCCGTGCTCAGTACCACAGTCATCTTCAGTAACAACCAGATCCTGCGCTACGTCTACTAGACGACGAGTTAAGTAACCCGAGTTTGCTGTCTTCAATGCGGTATCGGCAAGACCTTTACGAGCACCGTGAGTCGAGGTGAAGTACTGTTGTACGTTCAAACCTTCACGGAAGTTAGCAACAATAGGTGTTTCAATAATCGAGCCATCTGGCTTAGCCATCAGACCACGCATACCTGCTAACTGACGAATCTGAGCTGGGCTACCACGAGCGCCAGAGTCAGCCATCATGTAAACAGAGTTGAATGACTCTTGTTCCATATCCGTTGGGTTGCCATCTTGATCGATAACAAGCTCGGTACTCAAGTTGTCCATCATCGCCTTCGCAACCACTTCGTTAGCACGAGACCAAATATCAACAACCTTGTTGTACTTTTCGCCTTGAGTCACAAGACCCGAAGCGAACTGACTTTCAATTTCTTTTACTTCCGCATCGGCTTCAGCAACAATTTTTGCTTTCGCTTCTGGAATAACAAAATCGTTAACACCAATCGATACACCAGAAACCGTTGCATACTGGAAGCCGGTATACATGATTTGGTCTGCAAAAATAACCGTATCTTTCAAACCAACACGACGGTAAGCCGTATTCAGTAAGTTAGAAATGGCTTTTTTCTTCATTGGTTGGTTAACCAAGTCGTAAGACAAACCTTCTGGCACAATTTGGAATAACAAAGCACGACCAATGGTAGTATCAACAACCTTAGTTGTAGAAACAGAACCACCTTGGTGATCATTAACGACTTCACTAATACGCACCTTAACTTTGGCTTGTAAATCAGCCATGCCGCTGCCATAAGCACGCGTTACTTCATCAAGGTTCGCCAAGAACATGCCTTCGCCTTTAGCGGCAACACGTTCACGAGTCATCCAGTAAAGACCCAATACAACGTCCTGAGAAGGTACGATAATTGGCTCACCGTTTGCTGGCGATAGTACGTTGTTCGTTGCCATCATCAAAGCACGAGCTTCTAGCTGAGCTTCAACCGTTAACGGTACGTGTACCGCCATTTGGTCACCATCGAAGTCGGCGTTATAAGCCGCACAAACTAATGGATGCAGCTGAATTGCTTTACCTTCAATCAAGGTCGGCTCGAATGCTTGAATACCCAATCTGTGCAACGTAGGTGCACGGTTTAACATAATTGGGTGTTCACGAATTACTTCAGCTAGGATATCCCAAACTTCAGCTGTTTCGCGCTCAACCATCTTCTTCGCAGCTTTAATTGTGGTCGCTAAACCACGATGCTCAAGCTTACTAAAGATGAATGGCTTAAATAATTCCAATGCCATCTTCTTAGGAAGACCACACTGATGTAAGCGTAACTTAGGACCTACGGTAATTACCGAACGACCAGAATAATCAACACGCTTACCAAGTAAGTTCTGACGGAAACGACCCTGCTTACCCTTGATCATATCGGCAAGAGATTTAAGCGGACGCTTGTTAGAACCCGTAATTGCTCGACCACGACGACCGTTATCTAGCAACGCATCAACAGACTCTTGCAGCATACGCTTTTCGTTGCGCACGATGATGTCTGGAGCACTTAGCTCTAGAAGACGCTTCAAACGGTTGTTACGGTTAATCACTCGACGATATAAATCGTTCAAGTCAGAGGTCGCAAAACGGCCACCATCCAGCGGTACCAACGGACGAAGATCCGGTGGAAGTACTGGCAGAACCGTCATAATCATCCACTGCGGGTTATTACCTGAGTTGTGGAATGCTTCCAGCAACTTAAGACGCTTGGATAATTTCTTAATTTTGGTTTCAGAGTTTGTCGCTGGAATTTCTTCACGCAACGTCTGAATCTCTTCATCTAAAATGATGTGAGATAACAAGCCTTGAATCGCTTCAGCACCCATTTTAGCTTCAAATTCGTCGCCGAATTCTTCAATCGCTTCGTAGTACTGTTCGTCATTCAATAACTGACCAACTTCTAGAGTGGTCATGCCCGGCTCTGTTACAACGAAAGATTCATAATAAAGAATACGTTCGATGTCACGTAGCGTCATATCCAACATTAAACCAATACGCGATGGCAATGATTTAAGGAACCAGATGTGTGCTACTGGGCTCGCTAGGTCGATGTGACCCATACGATCACGACGAACTTTGGATTGTGTAACTTCAACGCCACACTTCTCACAAATTACGCCACGGTGCTTCAGACGCTTGTACTTACCGCACAAACATTCAAAGTCTTTAATAGGGCCGAAAATACGCGCACAGAACAAACCATCACGTTCAGGTTTGAAGGTACGATAGTTGATGGTCTCTGGCTTTTTAACTTCACCATAAGACCAAGAACGGATCATATCTGGCGATGCCAAGCCAATGCGGATCGCATCAAACTCGTCAGCATTCGACTGATTTCGAAGAAAATTGACTAAGTCTTTCATGTTCTTTTTTTGCTCCGTAAGCAGTTAAGCGGCTAGTTTCCTAGCCGCCTGCAATGATCCGATTACTCGTTGATCAACTCGATGTCGATACCTAGCGAACGAATCTCTTTAACTAATACGTTAAAGGACTCAGGCATGCCAGGCTCCATACGATGATCGCCGTCTACGATGTTCTTATACATCTTAGTACGACCCGCAACGTCATCCGACTTCACTGTCAACATTTCTTGAAGAGTATAAGCAGCACCGTATGCTTCTAGTGCCCATACTTCCATCTCCCCGAAACGCTGGCCACCGAACTGAGCTTTACCACCAAGTGGTTGCTGAGTTACTAGGCTGTACGAACCGGTAGAACGTGCGTGCATCTTATCGTCGACCAAGTGGTTCAACTTAAGCATGTACATATAACCAACGGTCACTGGACGATCAAAAGCGTTACCGGTACGGCCATCAAACAAGGTCATCTGACCTGATTCTGGCTGATCGGCCAAGCGTAGCATACGCTTGATTTCAACTTCTTCTGCACCATCGAATGCTTGCGTACCCATAGGTACACCGCCACGTAGGTTATGTGAAAGTTCAAGAATTTCTTCATCACTGAAGCTATTCAAGTTCTCTTTCGTATACGTCTCGTCACCATTATAAATTTCTTCAAGCAGTGCACGAATGTCGGCAACAGCACGCTGTTGTTTCAACATCTTGTCGATTTTCTCACCCAAGCCTTTCGCCGCTAGACCCAAGTGAATTTCCATCACCTGACCAACGTTCATTCGCGAAGGTACACCTAGCGGGTTCAAGACGATATCAACAGGAGTACCCTGCGCATCGTATGGCATATCTTCAACCGGCATAACCGCTGAGATAACACCCTTGTTACCGTGACGACCAGCCATTTTATCACCTGGCTGGATCTTCCGTTTAATCGCTAAGTAAACCTTAACAATCTTCAGGACGCCTGGTGCTAAATCATCACCACTTTGTAGCTTGCGCTTTTTATCTTCGAACTTCTCGTCCAATTCTTTAGCGCGTTCTGCTAACTGCTGCTCAGCTTGCTCTAACTGCTCGGCTAATGCTTCGTCTTGTGGACGAATGCGGAACCAATCATCAGCAGTAAGAGTTTCTAAGTATTCAGCGGTTAGCGTATCGCCTTTGGCCAAACCTGTTGCTGCGTTAACTTTCGCGCCAACTAGAGCACGCTGTAAACGCTCAAAGGTTGCACCTTGAACAATACGTAATTCTTCGTTCAAATCTTTGCGTACTTCGTCCAACTGCATTTGCTCAATTTCACGAGCACGCTGGTCTTTTTCAACACCGTCACGGGTGAAGACTTGTACGTCAATAATGGTACCCGTGGTGCCGGTCTTAACACGCAAAGAAGTATCTTTAACGTCAGAAGCCTTTTCACCAAAGATGGCACGTAATAGTTTTTCTTCTGGCGTAAGCTGTGTTTCACCCTTAGGCGTCACTTTACCAACTAGAATATCACCGGCTTTAACTTCAGCACCAATGTAAACAATACCAGACTCATCCAACTTACCTAATGCAGACTCACCAACGTTTGGAATATCTGAAGTTACTTCTTCAGCACCTAACTTAGTATCACGAGCAACACAGGTTAATTCTTGAATGTGAATCGTGGTTAAACGATCTTCCTGAGCAACACGCTCTGAAAGTAAGATCGAATCCTCGAAGTTGTAACCATTCCACGGCATAAATGCGATGCGGAAGTTCTGACCAAGGGCTAGCTCACCTAAATCGATAGATGGACCGTCTGCCATGATGTCACCACGAGTAACCACGTCACCTGCTTTTACAAGCGGCTTCTGGTTAATACAGGTATTCTGGTTAGAACGTGTGTATTTAGTTAGGTTGTAGATATCCACACCAGCATCACCTGCTGGAGTTTCACTATCGTTCACTTTAACAACGATACGACTTGCATCTACAGACTCAATTACACCACCACGGGTCGCAACAGCACAAACACCAGAATCGCGAGCAACAGAGCTCTCAATACCCGTACCTACAAGAGGCTTTTGTGCAATTAACGTCGGTACAGCCTGACGTTGCATGTTCGATCCCATCAAGGCTCGGTTAGCATCATCGTGCTCTAAGAATGGAATCAAGGAAGCAGCGATGGAAACCATCTGCTGAGCCGAGACATCCATTAATGTTACCGAAGCCGGTGACATCATGGTTGAATCATTCTTATGACGTACGGGGATTAAGTCACCCTGTAATACATTCTTTTCGTCAACCGGTACAGAAGCCTGAGCAATAACGTGATCTGCTTCTTCAATTGCCGAAATATAAATTACGTCGTCAGTTACTACGCCTTCTTTAACAATACGGAATGGAGTTTCCAAGAAACCGTAATTGTTGGTACGAGCATAAGTAGCCAAAGAGTTAATTAGACCAATGTTAGGTCCTTCAGGTGTTTCAATCGGACATACTCGACCATAGTGAGTCGCGTGTACATCTCGCACCTCAAAACCAGCACGTTCACGAGTCAAACCACCCGGGCCTAAAGCAGAAATACGACGTTTGTGCGTCACTTCTGATAGCGGGTTGTTTTGATCCATAAACTGAGACAGCTGAGAAGAGCCAAAAAACTCTTTCATAGCTGCAGCAACAGGTTTTGCATTGATTAAATCTTGTGGCATTAAGCCTTCAGATTCTGCCATTGATAGACGTTCACGAACGGCACGCTCTACACGTACAAGACCAACGCGGAATTGGTTCTCTGCCATTTCACCCACAGAACGAATACGACGGTTACCCAAGTGGTCGATATCGTCCACTTCACCATCACCGTTACGAATATCGATAAGGGTTTTAAGTACCGCAATGATGTCATCTTTATCTAACGTACCGGCACCTGTTGTTTCTTCACGACCGATGCGACGGTTAAACTTCATACGACCTACAGCTGATAGGTCATAACGCTCTTCAGAGAAGAACAAGTTTTCAAACAAAGCTTCTGCAGATTCTTTCGTTGGTGGCTCACCTGGGCGCATCATCCGATAGATTTCAACAAGAGCTTCTAAACGATTTCGAGTCGGGTCGATACGCAAAGTATCAGACACGAAAGAACCGCAGTCTAATTCGTTAGTATAAATAGTTTCAAAGCTATCTATATTAGCTGCACGTAAAGTTTCTAGTACTTCTTCTGTTAACTCTGCATTACATTCTGCAATGACTTCGCCAGTTGCTGCATCAATGATGTCTTTTGCAAGTGCTTTGCCATATAGGTATTCAGAAGGTACCGGTAAATCCTCTACACCTGCCTTTTCAAGTTGTCTAATGTGACGCGCTGTAATACGGCGACCACTTTCAACAATGATATTGCCTTCACCGTCTTTAATATCAAACGCGGCAGTTTCACCACGCAAGCGCGAAGGAATTAATTTCAACTTCGCTTCTTCAGTCGACAGGCTATACGTATCGTTGTCGAAAAACATCTCCAATACTTCTTGAGTGCTGTAATCTAGGGCACGCAATAAAATAGTTGCAGGTAACTTACGACGGCGATCGATACGCACATAAACAAGGTCTTTTGGATCGAACTCAAAGTCCAACCAGGAACCACGGTAAGGAATTACACGGGCGTTGTATAACAACTTGCCAGATGAATGCGTCTTACCTTTGTCGTGATCATAAAACACGCCAGGGGAACGGTGTAACTGAGATACGATTACACGCTCAGTACCATTAATGATAAAGGTACCATTATCAGTCATCAGAGGCATTTCGCCCATGTAGACTTCTTGTTCCTTAATATCTTTAATAGCTTTTGTTGAAGAATCTTTATCATAAATGATCAAGCGTACTTTAACGCGCAAAGGCGCTGCAAAAGTGACGCCACGCAACATACATTCTTTTTCGTCGAATGTTGGCGTGCCTAAACGGTAGCTCACATATTCTAATGCCGCATTACCCGAATAACTTACGATCGGGAAAACAGATCTAAATGCTGCATTAAGACCAATATCGTCAGTGCCTTCTTGCTGAACTAACTGCAAAAATTTGCGATATGAATCAATTTGAATGGCCAATAAATAAGGCACATCCATTACGCTTGGTAATTTACCGAAATCCTTACGGATTCGTTTCTTCTCAGTATATGAGTAAGCCATCAGTTATCCCCAGACTGTCCGCTCAATGGGTGCTACACCCATGATCAAGGATATATTCCATGTGATAAGGTATCACAGCAGCCCGCAGGCCATTAACTTTCTTCCAAAACGCGAAAAAGGCCGACAGGAAATTCCCGTCAGCCATTTTCTACCACTCAACTCTATAGAGAGTTAAATGGCATTGCAACAAGCTGAAATTACTTAATTTCAACAAGTGCGCCAGCTTCTTCAAGCGTAGCTTTAGCTTCATCAGCTTCTTCTTTAGATACGCCTTCCTTAACAGGAGCCGGAGTACCTTCAACAAGGCCTTTAGCTTCTTTCAGGCCTAAACCTGTGATGCCACGAACAGCCTTGATTACAGCAACTTTCTTATCGCCAGCGCCAGTCAAGATAACGTCAAACTCAGTTTGAACTTCAGCAGCACCAGCGTCGCCGCCAGCAGCAGGACCAGCGGCAGCAGCTGCTGCAGAAACGCCGAATTTTTCTTCCATTGCTTCGATCAAGGTCACAACGTCTGATACAGACATTTCAGCAATGGCATTAAGGATATCTTCTTGAGATACAGACATGAGTCTATTCCTATCAATGTTGGGCAAATGCCCATTTTAACTTTTATAAACGGCTTAATTTTAATTTGCTTAGCAAACTAAAAAATTAAGCGGCTTGCTCTTCTTTCTGATCGCGAATGGCCGCAATAGTGCGTGCCAATTTGCCAGCAGCTGCTTCTTTGATCGTGCCCATAAAGATCGAGATTGCTTCGTCGTAAGTAGGCAAAGTAGCCAACTTAGCGATATCAGTAATCTGTCCTTCGAAGGCAGCGGCTTTCAACTCAAAATCAGCGTTTGTCTTTGCGAACTTGCTCAGGATGCGGGCAGCCGCACCTGGATGTTCGTTAGAGAACGCAATTAAAGTTGGGCCAACAAAGGTGTCTGCTAGACACTCAAAGTCTGTACCTTCTACCGCGCGACGAGCCAATGTGTTACGTACGACTTTAATCCATACGCCAGCATCACGGGCTTCTTTACGCAGAGCAGTCATAGCTCCAACGGTAACGCCGCGAGAATCCGCGACAACACCAGATAGAGCTTCTTTAGCAGCAGTCTGGACTTCAGCAACGATCGCTTGTTTTTCTACAAGTCCTAAAGCCACAATGAACTCCTAACTTTTAATGAGCCCTAAGGACTCTTTTAATTCGGTGGGTTGTTAATAACAAGCAAGCTTGAAATCAACAGGGGCCGCACCATTTGCGTAGGTAAAATTAAGCAAATAGTATTTCAGCAAAGCTTTATATTTGCACCTACGGTCTTTAATGACCCGGCAAGCAAGCTTGCCGAACCCCAAAGAATTAGATAGCTAACGCGCCAAAATCGACGGTTAAACCAGGACCCATAGTCGTAGACAGAGTCACTTTTTTCAAATAAGCACCCTTGGCAGAAGAAGGTTTAGCTTTCTTCAAATCAACCAATAGGGCTTCTAAATTTTCTTTGATCTTATCTGCAGTGAAATCAGCTTTGCCAATTGTGCTGTGGATAATACCATTCTTGTCGTTTCTGTAACGAATCTGACCTGCTTTTGCATTATTTACTGCAGTAGCAACATCAGGAGTTACTGTGCCAACTTTAGGGTTAGGCATAAGACCACGAGGACCTAGAACCTGACCTAGCTGACCAACAACACGCATGGCGTCTGGAGATGCAATAACAACGTCAAAATCAAGGTCGCCGCCTTTCATTTGTGCCGCTAAATCGTCCATACCCACAACGTCTGCACCGGCTTCAAGTGCTTTTTCAGCATTTGCGCCTTGAGTGAAAACGGCAACACGTACAGTTTTACCAGTACCGTGTGGTAACACAGTAGAGCTACGAACGTTTTGATCAGATTTACGTGCATCGATACCTAAATTCACAGCCACATCTAAAGCTTCAGTGAATTTAACATTTGATACTTCAGCTAATAAAGCAACGGCTTCTTCTACAGAATAAACCTTGCCAGCTTCTACTTTTTCAGCGATTAGCTTTTTACGCTTAGATAACTTAGCCATTATACAACACCTTCCACATTGATACCCATGGAACGAGCAGAACCCGCAATTGTACGAACAGCAGCATCCAAATCAGCTGCAGTCATATCAGCATCTTTAGTTTTTGCAATTTCTTCTAACTGAGCGCGAGTAACAGTACCCACTTTTTCAGTGTTAGGACGACCAGAACCAGATGTTACACCAGCAGCCTTTCTTAATAAGAAAGCAGCAGGTGGAGTCTTAACTTCAAATGTGAAGCTACGATCACTGTATACAGAAATAATTACAGGAACGGGTGCGCCAGCTTCCATGCTCTGAGTTTGAGCATTGAACGCCTTACAGAATTCCATAATGTTTAGACCGTGCTGACCTAGTGCAGGACCAACAGGTGGACTTGGATTCGCTTTACCAGCTGCTACTTGCAACTTGATATAAGCTTCAACTTTCTTAGCCATATCTTACTCCATTTGGGTATAACGCTAGACAACTAGCTCCCCGGTTAAACAAGTTCTGATTTAAATCAGAACTCAAAAATTATACGCTCTTTTCAACCTGAACAAATTCAAGCTCAACAGGGGTATTACGACCAAAAATTGTAACCGCTACTTTTAAACGCGATTTTGCGTAATCTACTGTTTCAACAACACCATTAAAGTCAGCAAACGGGCCATCAATAACGCGAATAATTTCGCCTGGCTCGTAAACTGTTTTCTGAGTTGGAGCTTGGGCACCATCTTGAACGCGCTGCAAAATTGCATCAGCTTCACGCTTAGTAATAGGTGCTGGTTTATCAGCAGTTCCACCAATAAAACCCAAAACACGCGGAGTCTGTTTTACCAGATGCCACGTATCATCGTTCATTTCCATTTCTACCAGCACATAGCCTGGGTAGAATTTGCGCTCACTCTTACGTTTTTTGCCATCGCGCATTTCGATGACTTCTTCAGTCGGCACTAAAATTTCACCAAACTGATCTTGCATATCATGCAATTCAATTCTTTCTAGCAAACCACTTAGGACACGCTTTTCATAACCTGAGTAAGCGTGAACAACATACCAACGTTTTGACATTATGATTCCTCAGCCTAACCTAGTAGCAAAGAGATTAACCAGCTGAGTAGTGAATCAACACCCCACAATACCAGCGACATCAGAATAACAACTACCACTACTATCATAGTAGTCTGAGTCGTTTCTTGACGAGTAGGCCAAACAACTTTGCGACGTTCGATATTGGCTTCTTTTAACAACTGTAAGAAAGCCTTACCTTGACTGGACGTTAGTGCAATACCAGCACCAACTAACATAAGAAACACCACACCCAATACACGGTATAGTAGCGGCTCGTTGGCATACATATAATTGCCAACCACTGCTGCAGCCAAAAAGGCGATCGCCAAGATCCACTTTAAAATATCCAATGGCGATTTTTTAGTATTACTATCTGCACTCATTATGCTTTTCCCTAAAGCCAAAAATGGCAGCCGAAGCTACCATTTAAGAATTTGGCAGGCCACGAGGGACTCGAACCCCCAACATTCGGTTTTGGAGACCGACGCTCTACCAATTGAACTAGTGGCCTTTATTTGGTTTAGGGCGCAGAAAGATACAGCACCCTATTTGCTTAATCAAGTATTAATTTGATTAATCTAACATACTTACTACCGCACCTTTTCGGGCGCGGCAATTATGCCACTACTGAACGGTTACGCAACTGTTTTTATTACTTATATTTTTAAGCGATTACTTTACCAACAACACCAGCGCCTACCGTACGGCCGCCTTCACGGATAGCGAAACGTAGACCTTCATCCATCGCAATCGGTGCGATTAAAGTTACAGTCAAGTTTACGTTATCACCAGGCATTACCATTTCAACGCCTTCTGGTAACTCACAAGCACCTGTCACGTCAGTTGTACGGAAGTAGAACTGTGGACGATAGCCTTTGAAGAATGGAGTATGACGGCCACCTTCGTCTTTGCTTAGTACGTATACTTCAGCTTCGAATTTAGTGTGTGGGTTGATTGAACCAGGCTTAGCTAGTACTTGACCACGTTCAACGTCTTCACGCTTAGTACCACGTAGAAGAACACCAACGTTCTCACCAGCGCGACCTTCGTCAAGAAGTTTACGGAACATTTCAACACCAGTACAAGTCGTCTTAGTCGTATCTTTGATACCAACGATTTCTACTTCTTCACCAACTTTAACAATACCTTGCTCTACACGACCCGTTACTACTGTACCACGGCCTGAGATTGAGAATACGTCTTCGATTGGAAGAATGAACGGCTTATCGATAGCACGCTCTGGCTCTGGGATGTATGAATCAAGAGCTTCACCAAGTTCGATGATTTTCTTTTCCCATTCTGCATCGCCTTCAAGGGCTTTAAGTGCAGAACCTTGGATAACTGGAAGGTCATCGCCTGGGAATTCATATTCGCTAAGAAGTTCACGAACTTCCATTTCTACTAGCTCTAGAAGCTCTTCATCATCAACCATGTCACATTTGTTCATGAATACGATGATGTAAGGAACACCAACCTGACGACCAAGTAGGATGTGCTCACGAGTCTGAGGCATAGGGCCATCAGTCGCAGCTACTACTAGGATAGCTCCATCCATCTGTGCAGCACCGGTGATCATGTTTTTAACGTAATCAGCGTGTCCTGGGCAGTCTACGTGAGCGTAGTGACGAGTAGGAGTGTCATACTCTACGTGAGATGTAGAGATGGTAATACCACGAGCTTTTTCTTCAGGCGCGTTATCGATTTGATCGAAAGCCTGAGCTGAACCACCGTATGTCTTAGAAAGAACAGTAGTGATTGCCGCAGTTAGAGTAGTTTTTCCGTGGTCAACGTGGCCAATAGTACCAACGTTTACATGGGGTTTCGTACGTTCAAACTTTTCTTTTGCCATTTCTATTATCCCAGCAAAGTTACTTTAAAAATTTATGAAATTCTATAAACATGAGCTGGGGAGAAACTGGTGCTGATAGGCAGATTTGAACTGCCGACCTCACCCTTACCAAGGGTGCGCTCTACCAACTGAGCTATATCAGCAACACAAGAACTGGAGCGGGCAGCGGGAATCGAACCCGCATCATCAGCTTGGAAGGCTGAGGTAATAGCCATTATACGATGCCCGCATAAAAATCTGTTCTTAAACTACCTCTAACCGTCAAGAATAAAGTGGTGGAGGGAGCTGGATTCGAACCAGCGAAGGCTGAGCCGTCAGATTTACAGTCTGATCCCTTTGGCCACTCGGGAACCCCTCCACGATAATTCTCTACTAATTCACTTCCGGTAAAAGGAAAGTGGTGCCGACTAACCGAGTCGAACGGTTGACCTACTGATTACAAGTCAGTTGCTCTACCAGCTGAGCTAAGTCGGCACACAAAACTGTGTGCTAAGGCACGTTCAATTTTAAAGATTGAGAACTTAAAGTAAATGGTGCCTCGACGCGGAATCGAACCACGGACACGAGGATTTTCAATCCTCTGCTCTACCGACTGAGCTATCGAGGCACATAAACTGTGCTAATTAATTGTGATACTTTACAATTAACTTTATATAAATGGTGCCGACTAACCGAGTCGAACGGTTGACCTACTGATTACAAGTCAGTTGCTC
>OJHR01000022.1_pt1 | contig 13922 bp, 13 predicted proteins | sample 1595331 | NCBI WGS metagenome assembly OJHR01 (sample SAMN05420119, study PRJEB24817) | seawater metagenome | isolation source: Sea water | place: Canada:Atlantic | collected 2013-11
TGATAATATCTTTTATTTTAGGCACTGTTTTATTAAAAAATGGTTCAATAAAAACGGTTATCACGGGATAGGTAAAGAAAGCTATCATACCGACAGTAACGCCTGCCATTTGCATGCCGGTAAAATAAGTGACCCAATGAATTCCGACCACGCAGCCCAACAAGATGGCAATACCATAGTCTTTTAGACTTGCTAATGTTAACTTTTTTTTCTGTAATGTAAGTAAAACAAACAACGTAATAGCGGCTATCCCCGTTCGATAAACGGTTATATCAAGCGCAGGTAAACCAATGAGCTTAGAGAAGAGTGCCGTGCCGCCGAAAAGGAAAACTGCACTATGTAAGTAAAGCAAGCTTTGCTGTTCAGCTTTTATTATAGAGGACGTGTGGGGAGTACTTTTCGACATAAACGATAAGCTATCTAGGTATCAATTAATCAATATCATTTAATGGCCAAATGACAATGTGATCTTCAAAATTTTCAATACTCACTTCATTATCTTTAACTATTTTCCCTCTTACCGACATACCTGCTTTATGCATAGCAGACTTTTTACCTTTGTGCAGAAGAGGATGCCATGAAGGCATGCCACGCCCTTCTTGCAGGCGACGGTAAGTACAACTAGGCGGCATAAAAAATACCGCATCAATATTCTCTTGTGTTAAACGAACACAATCAGGTACTAACGTTGTCCGTTGCTCATATTTGGAACACTGACAAGATTTTTCATTAAGTAAGTGACAAGCAATATTAGAGTAAAAAATATGCTCACCTTCTTTAATATGATCGGTCGGCAAAAGCTCCGAATCATCGTCAGTATCTTCATCATCGATAAATTTATTTAAGCAGCATTTAGCACAACCATCACATAATGACTCCCATTCAGGACGAGTCATTTCAGCCAAGCTTTTAGTTTGCCAAAAAGGGTTTTCTTGTATATTTTTATCGATCATTTACTACTACTTACTTTACTTATGGATTGACGAATGAATTTATTCATACATTACTTAATAGGTGGAAACTTAATACGATCAGATAAATGACCTACAGAACTAACAAAATAATAAGATAAATTCCAGTGCATCAAACTCTTATAATTATCGTAAGCAAGGTAAACTCGACCGTTTTCATCATCTGGGAAGACTAACGCAGCTTTTATGTCAACATTCGGTAAATTAGTACCATCTGAACGCCTCACACCTAAAGCCTGCCACTGAGCCAGCGTTTTTTCAGTTTTTGACCACGCTTTTAACCAGTTTTTACGACTGCCCGTATTTTTCGGGATGGCTAAAGTATTATCAAAACCTTTCGGTAACTTCACTTGGCGGCCCCAAGTAAGTTCATCATTCCAACCTTCTTTTTGTAAGTAATTGGCCATTGACGAAAAAACATCAGCTTGATTTTGCCAAATATCCTTTTTCCCATCGCCATCACCATCAACAGCGTAGCTTAAAAAAGACGTTGGCATAAATTGATTTTGCCCCATCGCCCCAGCCCATGAACCTTTCATATTTTCGTTACTAATATGGCCTTCATCTAATATAGTTAATGCTGCCATTAACTGCTTTTTGAAGAACGTTTCACGTCGTCCTTCATAAGCTAACGTAGCTAAAGCAGAAATGACATTATATCCACCCGTAAACTTGCCAAAATTGGTTTCAAGTCCCCATAAAGCGACGATAAAACGCGGTTGAACTTGATACTTTTCACCTATTTGGTTCAATATTGCTTGATGTTCTTTATATAAAGCTCTGGCTTTATCTACTTTCCACTTTGGCACTCGCTTGGGTAGATAAGTATCAAGAGTTTCAACATTTTCAGGCTGACTTCTATCTGCTTTTACCGCGCGTTTGTGAAATTTTACTTCGGCAAAACTTTCATCTATTAACGCTTTGCTAAACCCTTTTGTTAATGCTTCAGCTTTTAGTTTTATGACATATTCAGCAAATCCCTCTTCTGTAAGCTCCGTTTTAGCCGCCATTGAAGAGTTCATGCTCCCAAGGCTAATTAAAACTGACAGAATAATGGTTTTCAGTGCAAAATTCATTAAAGCTCTCCTTGCTCTTTCTTAGCTAACATAGCTGCTTTATGTTCTTTCAATAAGTCTTCTTGTGGCGGTGGTAACTGTAAGTAAAAGCCTTTTTCTATTAAGTTACTTTTCACTTTTTCTAAATCAGCCATTGCCAATTTTTCTTTCGTATCTAAATTAATTAACGTGACTAAGTTTGGCGTGCCAAACGTTTTCATCAACCCATCAGGAACTGAAGAGAAGTCATCTCGTTTATTAACAAAAAGATAAGTTTGGGCTTTTCTAGCACTTTTATAAATTGCACATAGCATAATGGAGACCTATAGATAATTGAGAAAATAGCGTTGAGCTATCAATATATCATGAGCCATGGGTGAACCCCATAGTGACTCAATGAAATATTGTTAACAAAAATGTAAATGTAGAGGGTGCCTTACCTAGTAAATGAAGGCTATTAAATGGTTATTCAAAACCTTGTTGGGCAAAATCTAACAAGGCTTGACCAAACAATTCATTACGCCAATCAGTTATTAACTCAACTTTAGCTGCACTATTTCGAGCACCATTGAGATCAAACTGCCAAGTTAAAAATTGATTGATTTGTTTCTTTGATGCAACATTTTCAATCGCTAAGCCATTCTGCTCACTCGCTGTAATTAAAAACGCTTTTACCTTTTTAAAAATTTGTTTGTAACCAGGATACTCATCTAATCGATTAACCTTTTCAGGATAACTACTAACTTCAGCTTTTTCTGCTTGGTCTAAAACCGCCAGCATCGCTTTACCCTTGTGACGAACATCAAGTGCTTCTGCTCCCTCAAGCGCCAGCATCGCACTGACACTGTTAGGGTTACTTTGTGCTAATGCCATTAACGTATGATCTTTGGCAACAAAACCAATAGGTAAATCACGTTTCTTCGCTTGTTGAAAGCGCCAACTTGCCAGGTATTTTAATGAATTTAGCTGTTTAGGGTTTAAACGCCAACTCATTTTGATATTAAGATACATTTCGCTTTCAATGATAGGGGTAAATTTTTTCTCTATCATGCTCTGTGTTTCTATCTGAGCATAAGCTAAAAAGCCTACTTCAGTAAGTTCAGCTAATAATCTTGGGTAAATAGAAAACAAATGGTCTACATCTGCACTGGCATAGTTCAGTTGTTTTTCTGTTAACGGTCTTTTCGTCCAGTCTGTACGTGATTCTGATTTATCTAATTCTATACCCGTATAGTGCTTTACCATGGCTGCATAACCAAGCGACAAACCGTGCCCTAAAAATGACATCATGATCTGACTATCAATTAAGTTTACCGGTTTACAGTCCCCTGCTGTTAAGAAGACTTCTAAATCTTCAGAACAGGCATGTAGCACTTTAGTGATATTTTCATTAGTAAGCAGCGCCCAGAAAGGTGATAAATCATCAATTGCTAACGGGTCAATAAGCGCTAATTGCTCACCATCACATATTTGAAGTAATCCTAACTTAGCATAGAGAGTGCGTGTACGAACAAACTCTGTATCTATGGCCAACACCTTCGCTTTACTGAGTTGTTCACACAAATTATTTAAGCTGTTCTGGTCTTCAATTAATTGATAATTCATATTTTTAATTCAACTACGGCTACTTATGACGGCGACGAGTACTTTGCTGGTGACGTTGTTGATGTTTCTTAACTGAACGACGAATACGACGACTCTTCGCATTATCCATTGCTTTTTCATCAACTTTAACTTTACTAGCAGCTTCAGGGGTTAAGTTAACTAATTGACGATAGTAGTTCACTTCTTTTAATGCTAACTCTCTCCAACCACCCATAGGTAATTGTCGCTGCATTTCCATATCACCATAACGTACACGAATAAGACGACTTACTTGTACATCTTGGCTTTCCCATAAACGACGAACTTCGCGGTTACGTCCCTCAGATAAAACCACGTGGAACCAATGGTTTCTTCCTTCTCCGCCACGGTAAGTTATTTTTTGAAAACGAGCCATACCATCTTCTAACTTAACGCCTGTACGCAATGTTTGTAACATCGCTTCGTTAATTTCACCGAAGACACGTACTGCGTATTCACGCTCAACTTTTTGTGATGGATGCATTAATCGGTTAGCTAATTCACCATCAGTTGTGAACAGCAACATACCTGAAGTATTAATATCTAAACGACCAACGGCAACCCAACGACCTGTTTCAAGTGGCGGTAAACGATCAAAAACGGTTGGTCTTCCTTCAGGATCTTTACGTGTACACATTTCACCTTCTGGCTTGTTATACACAAGAACACGACAAATATCTTCTTCTTGAGCAGTGAGTTTAACATGATGTCCATCAAGGCGAATTTGTTCTGTGCCTGTAACTCTGTCACCTAAAAAGGCCACTTTACCGTCAATGCTGACACGACCTTCACTGATCATGGTCTCCATTTCACGGCGAGAGCCTTTACCAGCTCGTGCTAATACTTTTTGCACTTTCTCTGAGTCTGAATGCGTTGCTTTTTGAAAGTCGACCTTTTCTACTTTTTCAGGTTCTTTCTTGTGCTGGCCTTTTTTAGTAGCACTTTTCTTTGCAACATCTTGCTTGGTCATCCCCTTCTTAGCACTGCCTTTCTTCTCAGTACCGCGCGTGCCATATTTTTTATCCAAGGCTTCGTCTTTTCTTGCTTGTTTTTTCTTGTCAACCGTCATCATCTTTTACTCTGTTACGTCAGTAGCAGCTCCCTTGAAGCTAACTTCTGGCTCATTGTTCAGGTTCAATTATCTTGCAACGTGCATATTGATTTGCACGTTATTTTAGATTATTGAAATGGAGAAGGATCACCCTCTCCTACGCGTATTATTTCAATACTGTCATTAGAAAAATCAATTACAGTGGTAGGATGTTCTCCTAAATATCCACCGTTGACGATAAGGTCAACTTGATGCTCTAACAAATCTCGAATTTGCTCAGGATCATACTCAGCCATATCTTGGCCAGGCATAATTAAACTGGTAGACATTATAGGCTCTGCAAGTTCAGTCAACAAGGCTTGTGCAATAGTATTATCAGGTACTCTTATGCCTATTGTTTTCTTTTTAGGGTTTAATAAACGCTTAGGGACTTCCTTACTGCCTTTGAATATAAAGGTATAGGCGCCGGGAGTATTACTTTTCAATAGCCGATAAGCAGTATTATCTACCCGTGTATATTCTGATATTTGTGATAGATCTTGGCAAACCAACGTAAAGTTATGCTCTTTGTCTATGTCTCTGATCCGACAAATACGCTCTAACGCTTTCTTATCACCTAAGTGACAACCTAACGCATACCCTGAATCGGTCGGGTAAACAATCACACCACCCTGTTTAATAATGTCCGCCGCTTGTTTCATTAAACGGCCTTGGGGATTATCAGGATGTACATAGAAAAACTGACTCATGAGACTTTCCTTTTCTTTAAAGCTTATTGATCGTTTATTGTCAGTTGAAACGGTTAATTGTTATGTTTGACAACGTTTCTTATTGTTCTCGTTATTGCCATTGTGCCCAAACAGGTTTAGCACCAACAGGCATAGTAAGATTGCGACCTAAATCACTCCATTTATTCGGGTAATGAAAGTCGGATCCCATAGAAGCATATAAATTATATTCTTGGCAATAAGCCAACATTTTTTGTCTTTGGTCTGGGCTCATTTGTGGCAATACCACTTCTAAACCGTCACCTGCCGCTTCGCTAAATTGAACAATCAAACGTCGTAACCACTTAGCAGAAAGATCATATCGAATAGGATGAGCCATCACTGCGCTTCCACCAGCGTGATGGATAGCTTGAATAGCTTCTTCAATGCTGCACCAGTTGGGCTTAACGTAAGCACGCTGGCCTTTTGAGCCCTTTTTACCAATATATTTATCAAAGGCCTGTTGCATTGTACTAACGTGGCCTTGTTGATGAAGAACTTTAGCAAAATGTGCTCGCGTAATTGAACCATCACCAGCCATCGCTTTAGCATCGGAATAGATCGTTGGGAAGCCACACTTTGTTAGTTTCTCACCCATTGAAATAGCGCGTTGCTCTCTCGCTTCTTGCTGTTGTTCTATCAGCGATTTTAATTGCGGATTATTCTTATCAATGTTTAAACCAACAATATGAATTTCAAACCCTTGCCATGCGGTAGAGATTTCGATGCCATCAATCAATTTAAGTGGAATATTTTTATCTTCAATATGCTTTTGCGCTATATCAAGCCCGGCAACAGTATCATGATCTGTAATAGCTAAAACATCAATTTGAAAGTTAGCAGCCCTATCTATCAGGGTTTGTGGTGACAAGCCACCATCAGAGCAATTAGTATGGCTGTGGAGGTCAATACGTTTATGGGCAAAGCCTTCAGTTTTTACTATCAGATGTGGGAAATCAGTGGTTGACAGCAACGCCATAATAAGGTCTTCTATAGGGGTAAAACTTAGTCTTAGGGTAAGTTTACTTATAACGAGTAAACAATGATACTTTTTCCTTTATTATTCATCGAAAAGTAAAGAAGCATAAAGAAACTAAGATAACGCATTTAAAAGGCACGTAAACAATGAACATAGCAAAAACAAACTTAACATTAATTTTGTGGTGGCATAACTCGACATAATTGGGTTGTGATAATTGCGTGTATCTTAAAAAAGATTAAACAAATTTCAAAAAAACCCGCTCCTATTAGCGGGTTTTTCTCGTTAAAGCGTTCGAGAGTTACTCTTTAGAATAAAATGAACAAAGGATTTAAAATGAACAGAACAAAAACATGGTTTATTTGGTGGCTGTTGCCTATTTATGCAGGTTGACAATTTTTCTTTAAATAATCTCTATAGAAGTATTCAATATGACTCAAAATTTACCAAGTAAAATCAATGGTGAAGTAATCACCATACAAGATAGTACTCACTATCAAAATGATCCGTTAAGTGTTTACCAATTATTATGTCACCAACAACAACATAATATATTATTAGAATCTGCCGAAATTGATAAAAAGCATTTATTAAAAAGCCTTTTATTAACAGATGCAGCTGTAAAAATTGTTTGTAATGGTGCTACAGTCACTTTCTCTGCATTATCTTTAAACGGTGAAAATGCTATCCATTATGCCGCAGCTCAACTAGAGTCACATGCGCAACTAAATTTTGCTGATGATGGAAAGTCATTTCAAGCAACATTTAGCGAGGTTGCTAAAGACCTTGATGAAAAAGCGCGCTTAAGTGCAACCAATCAATTTCACAGTTTACGATTATTCAATCAACTCACCGATGATAAAAGTCACCCTTTCTCCGTATTTTTAGGGGGTGTTTTTGCTTTTGATTTAATGGCAATCGCAGAAGAATTACCGACAGTTGCTCAAGGTGACAATACTTGTCCTGATTTTGTTTATTATCTAGCTGAAACGCTAGTTATTATTGATCATGAATTACAAAGCACTGAAATTATAGGTAATATCTTCGACTGCAACGATGCTGAAAAGACTAAACAAAGCAAAATAGTAATTGCCAATCGTGTTGCTCTTATTAAAGAAACACTTGCTAGGTCTATTGATGCCGAACAGGTATTACAATTAAGCCCTTTATTTACTGATATTGCCGATAAAGAAAAACTTAATGAACAGTTGCAAGTCGATATCAGTGACGAACGCTTTTGTGAAATAGTTGACCAATTAAAGGAAAATATTAAAGCAGGTGATATTTTTCAAGTCGTACCATCACGTACTTTTAGTTTACCTTGTTTTGATTCCATCGCCGCTTATAAAGCACTTAAGATTAGTAACCCTAGTCCTTATATGTTTTATTTGAAAGATAGTGACTTTTGTATTTTTGGCGCATCACCAGAATCATCCTTAAAATATCAAGCTAGCAATCGTCATGTAGAGATTTATCCGATAGCAGGTACACGCCCTCGCGGTTTTGATCAACAAGGTAATATTTCATTAGACTTAGACAGCCGAATTGAATTAGAGCTAAGACAGGATAAAAAAGAATCCGCCGAACATATTATGCTGGTTGATTTAGCCCGTAATGATGTTGCTCGAGTATCACAACCTGGTACGCGCTATGTTGCTGACTTACTTAAAGTAGACCGTTACTCTCATGTAATGCACTTAGTGTCACGCGTATGCGGGAAATTACAAACCGATTTAGATGCATTACACGCTTATCAGGCTTGCATGAATATGGGGACACTATCTGGTGCTCCTAAAGTAAAAGCGACATCGCTTATTCGAGAAGTTGAGGGTAAAAGGCGTGGTAGTTATGGCGGCGCGGTTGGTTACTTAACAGGTACAGGTGAAATGGATACTTGTATAGTTATACGCTCAGCTTTTGTAAAAGATAATATAGCTCAAGTGCAAGCCGGAGCGGGTGTGGTCTACGATTCGGATCCCATAAGTGAAGCCAATGAAACAAGGCAAAAAGCCCAAGCGGTTATTAGTGCCATTATCTCTGCGAATACATCGGCGAAGGAGCAAGCTCATGACTAAATTATTTATGCTCGATAACCTAGATTCTTTTACTTATAATTTGGTCGATGAATTTCAATGTTTAGGTTTTGAACCCAGTGTTTATCGAAACACGCTCAGTGCTGACTTTATCTTTAACAAAATGCTTGAGCATACCCAAAAAACATCAGAGCCAGTACTACTTGTTTTATCGCCTGGTCCAGGTGAACCAAATAAAGCAGGATGCTTGATGGCATTGATAAAAATGTGTGTTGGACGTATTCCAATGTTAGGTATTTGTTTGGGACATCAAGCATTAATCGAACACTATGGTGGTCGCGTAGATAGAGCTGAAGAAATTGTTCATGGTAAAGCATCAAGTATTACTCATTCTGGCTCAGGTGCATTTAACAACATTCAAAATCCCTTACCTGTTGCTCGTTATCATTCATTAATAGGTAAAAACATACCAAAAACTATCGATGTTATAGCCGAGTATAACGGTATGTGTATGGCTATTAGCACAGAAGAAGATGCCGTTCTAGCTTTTCAATTTCATCCTGAATCTATATTAACGACATTTGGTGCAACCCTGTTAGCTCAGAGTATCCAACATTTACTTACCCTAGCGCCCTCGCTTACCACCAAAGATACTGGAGAATAAAATGACGAATCAACGAAATACTGCCTCCAACGATATAGATTCCGCAGAGGTGACTTCAACCAGTGTAGCTTCAACTGAGTTATCTACATCAGCAATAAATTCTATTTTGCCTACCTTAGTTGATGGCCTTGATTTGACTCAGACACAAAGCCATGACTTTTTTCTGCAAGTTCTCCAAGGAAATATACAACCAGCTTTGATGGCAAGTGTATTAACAGCACTAAAAATTAAAGGTGAAACACCCGAAGAAATAGCTGGTGCGGCAATAGCTATACGCGCTGCAGCAACCACATTCCCTGAGCGTGATAAAGATGATATCGTCGCCGATTGTGTTGGTACTGGCGGTGATGGTGCAAATACCATTAATATTTCAACTACTGCTGCAGTTTTAGCAGCAGCTTGTGGCTTAAAAATGGCGAAACATGGTAACAGAAGTGTTTCAAGTATGTCAGGCTCTGCTGATTTACTCGAAGCATTTGGCGTCAATTTATCCATGTCACCTGAAACAGCCAATCACTGCCTAGCACAAACAAATTTATGCTTCTTATATGCTCCTGCTTACCACTCTGGCTTTAAATATGCCGGACCAGTAAGAAAAGCTATGGGTATTCGTACCCTATTCAATATCTTAGGGCCATTAGTTAATCCTGCTAAACCGAATATAATGTTACTTGGCGTATATACCCCTGAATTATTAATGCCGATGGCTCAAGCACTAAGATTAACAGGGGTTAAACGTGCTTTTGTTGTTCATGGCAGTGGCTTAGATGAAATTGCGCTACATGACAAAACATTAGCCATTGAAATTAAAAATGGCGAATTAATTGAACGAACCATTACACCACAAGATTTTGGTTTAACAAATTACACCCTTGAAGAAATTAAGGGCGGTACACCGACAGAAAATGCCAATATCATTAGAGATATATTATCTGGTCAAGGAAAAAATGCGCACAATGCAGCAGTAATTATTAATTGTGCTGCACTACTTTATTTACATGATAAAGCCGACTCACTAACTCAAGCTGCAAATCTTGCAGCTGAAGTACTTTCCTCAGGTAAAGGCTTGAGTACTTTATTGAAATTGGTTGAGCTTTCAAACCAAGCCACTTCACAAATTGACACCGATAAAAAGGCTGAGAAATAATATGACTACCGACACTAACACTTCAGCTGAAAAAAATGTTTTAGAAAAAATAGTTGATAATAAACGTATTGAAATTGATGCATTAAAAGTGAGTAAACCTTTAGCAAGTTTCATTGATGCGCTAGTGCCAACGACCAAAGATATGTATGCCGCATTAACAAGAACAAAAGATAAACCCTACGCTGGTTTTATTCTTGAGTGCAAAAAAGCATCACCTTCTAAAGGATTAATACGTACTGATTTTGATGTCAAAGCCATCTGCCAAACTTATGATAAATACGCAGCAGCGATTTCAGTATTAACAGATGAGAAATATTTCCAAGGCAATTTTGACTACCTTAAAACAGTAACCCAATCGGTAAAGTGCCCTGTACTTAACAAAGACTTCTTTGTTGATAGTTATCAAGTGTACCTAGCAAGATACTATGGTGCTGACGCAATCTTGTTAATGTTAAGTGTACTATCGGATGAAGAGTACCTTGAGTTATCTGCTGTTGCCGAACAATATAATTTGGCTGTACTAACAGAAATATCTACCGAAGATGAACGCGATAGAGCAATAAAGCTCAATGCAAAAATGATCGGCATCAATAATCGCAACCTACGTGATCTAAGTACTGATATTTCACGTACATTTGACTTTGCACCAACATTACCGGACGACAGAATTATTATTTCTGAATCAGGCATTTATTCCAACGCTCAAGTGAGAGAATTAGCACCTGCTGTTGATGGATTTTTAGTGGGCAGTTCATTAATGGACCCAAAAAACAACCGTTATCAAGACATAGATTTGGCGTGTCGAAAGTTAATTTATGGTAATAACAAAGTCTGCGGATTAACGGATTTAAAATATGCTAGCGCTGCTGCAGATACTGGTGCTCGCTTTGGTGGACTTATTTTTGCAGAAAAGTCTCCTCGTTATGTAACGAAAGAACAAGCCCTCAATATTATCAAAGCAGAGCCTAAGTTAGAGTACGTCGGCGTTTTTGTTAATGAAGATCGTCAAACGATTATTGAATTAGTGAAAGCACTGCACTTAAGCGCTATACAGCTTCATGGTAGTGAAGATATGCAATATATTGAAGCGCTAACGGCTGAACTTGCCCAGAATGATTGTGATTTTTGTCAAGTCTGGCAAGCGAGTCCCGTAGCACAGAGCGTACCTTTGCTTAATTCAACGGTAAGCCATCATGTACTCGACGGACAAAGCCCTGGCAGTGGTAAAACATTCAACTGGCAAGTATTAGCCAAAAGTGAACAAAACTTATCAAAAAGCTTTTTAGCTGGAGGTTTAAACAATGACAATATTGGTCATGCCCTCGAGCAGTTAACCCATGTGGATTTATTTGGCCTAGACCTTAACTCAGGTGTAGAAGATAGCCCAGGTATTAAATCAAGCGAAAAACTAGCACAAGTATTTTCGCAAATTAGGAACTATTAAGATGTCAGACACTAATCAAAAAAATGAACTAAATAAAACCCGCTTACCTGCCTATTTTGGTGAGTTTGGTGGTATGTACGTTGGAGAATTATTAGTCCCTGCGTTAGAGCAATTAGAACAAGCTTTTATCGAGTCTCAAACGGATGAAGCATTTTTAACTGAATTCAATAATTTATTAACAAAATATGCCGGTCGACCTACTCCATTAACGTGTTGTCGTAATATTGTAAAAAACCCACTAGCAAAAATTTATTTAAAACGTGAAGATCTATTACACGGCGGCGCACATAAAACAAACCAAGTTTTAGGCCAAGCACTACTCGCTAAACGTATGGGTAAAACCGAAATAATTGCCGAAACGGGTGCCGGTCAACATGGTGTTGCAACCGCTATTGCCTGTTCACTACTTGGCTTAAAATGTAAGGTTTACATGGGCGCAGTGGATTGTCAGCGTCAACAGCCAAATGTGTTTCGTATGGAATTAATGGGTGCTGAAGTTATTCCGGTAACAGCTGGCTCAGGCACCTTAAAAGACGCCGTTAATGAAGCATTAAGAGACTGGTCTGCAAATTATGAAAATGCACATTATTTATTAGGTACGGCTGCAGGACCACATCCATTCCCGACTATTGTTCGTGAATTTCAAAAAATGATTGGTGAAGAAGCTAAAGCACAGTTTTTTGAAGAAGAAGGTCGTTTACCTGATTACGTTATTGCTGCAGTTGGTGGCGGTTCAAATGCCATTGGTATATTCCATGATTTTATCAAAGAAGAAGGTGTTAAACTTATCGGTGTTGAAGCCGGTGGTAAAGGCATAGATACCAACGAGCATGGAGCGACACTTGTTGCAGGCTCTAAAGGTATGTTGCACGGTAACTACACTTACATAATGCAAGATAATTTCGGCCAAATTCAAGAGTCATATTCTATATCGGCTGGACTTGACTACCCAGCAGTTGGTCCTCAGCATGCTTTCTTGAAAGATACTGGGCGCGCACAATATGTCCCTATCAATGATGATGAAGCATTAGCCGCTTTTCAGGAATTAGCGAAAAGTGAAGGAATTATTCCTGCGCTTGAATCATCTCATGCCCTTGCGCAAGCATTAAAAATGGCTGAATCTGCTACTGAAGAAACTATCTATTTAGTTAACCTATCAGGCCGTGGCGATAAAGATTTAGCGCATGTCCACGCGATTCTTTCACCTGAAGAAGCGTCATCAACAACAAAAGTTAAACACAGAGGAGAGGCATAATGTCAAACTCAAGTATTCAACAAGCAGGTGCCCGATACCAAGCCTCTTTTGCTACATTGAAAGAAAAAAATGAACAAGCCTTCATCCCGTTTGTCATGATTGGCGACCCTAATGAAACGCAATCTCTTGCCGTTATTAAAAGTTTAATCGATGCTGGAGCAGATGCATTAGAATTAGGTATTCCGTTTTCTGATCCAAGTGCTGATGGTCTAACTATTCAAAATGCAGCGCTTCGTGCTTTAGGTGCAGGTATCAACACTGATGTCTGTATTGACATATTAAAAGAAGTAAGAAAGTACGCACCGCAAATTCCTATTGGTTTATTACTCTATGGCAACTTAGTTTTCGCGCGCGGTATTGATGCTTTTTATAAAGATATGAGCGCAGCTGGCGTTGACTCGGTATTAATTGCTGATGTGCCTATTAGAGAGAGTGAACCTTTTAGAGAAGCGGCATTAAAACACGGTATTGCCCCAATTTTCATTGCCCCACCTAACGCAAGTGATGAAACATTACGCACAGTATCTTCTTACTCTCGTGGTTATACTTATGTATTAAGTCGCGCCGGCGTGACTGGTGTAGATAGTGCAGAAAGTCCCAAAAACACGGTTAATAGCACAGCAAATAAGTTAATTGAAAGCTTAGTAGAGTATCATGCTGCGCCTCCCGTGCTTGGATTTGGTATTTCAACACCACAACAAGTTAAAGAGGCACTAAAAGCAGGCGCACTGGGTGCAATTAGTGGTTCCGCAGTAGTTAAAATTATTGAAGATAACTTAGCTGATAATAGTAAAATGCTGCATGATTTAGCAAGTTTTGTTAGTGATATGAAAGCGGCAACAAAATAATAATTATCGAGTAATATCCATTGCATTTATGGCTCCTTTTTTGTCATTACGTGATCATAATACAATGAAAAGATCGGAAGAGCGT
>OJHR01000024.1_pt1 | contig 13657 bp, 14 predicted proteins | sample 1595331 | NCBI WGS metagenome assembly OJHR01 (sample SAMN05420119, study PRJEB24817) | seawater metagenome | isolation source: Sea water | place: Canada:Atlantic | collected 2013-11
TAAGGAGGTCTCTAGGGCACGTTATTTAAATGTACGTCATGATCAAAAACATAATTTTCCCCACCCCTAGTAAATTGCAAATGAAGTTGAACTACTGCATTTCTTCGTAAGGTAGGAGCCAGGTAAGTAAAAGGGGGACGACCATCATAATCTGCAACTAAATACCCGGCCATATGGTGGCGTACTCGACCAGGAATACTTGTTGCTCCATCACTGATATCTCCATTAAAACGAATGATAAACTCAGAAAAGGCACAATAACTGACTTGCTCATTTGTAATATAAAACCGCTTGGTAGGAGAGTCCTCATCAAAAACTATGTCATCGTCATTAGATATATTTATTTGCCAAGGCTCTACGCTCCTATCAACGTTTTCTATGCTAAATATTTTCCCGCTGTTAGTTGTAGCATCATCATAAATGTCTTCATGCTTCAACGGATAAATAGTGACTAAATCAGAACAACCTGCATTACATTGGTATTGGTCTCCTGCACTATCATTAAAGGGGATGACTGAAAGCACTTTACTCGCGGGCTCAGGAGCAACAGGAATATCTAGATATACACCACTAGCTTCGATTGGAGTAAATTGAACACAATCAAAGGAGGACCCCAACGAAATAACACGAATACTATTGGGCACCGCATCTCTTAATTCACGATTTAAACGTTCAATTACGAATCGTGCATTTCCTATAATTTCATCTCGATTACTCGAATTTAAGTAGGTTTGCGTTGATAACGTAATGAATCCACTAATGCCTACAGCCATAATACCTAAAATAATAATGACCAGCACTAATTCTATTAAGGTAAAGCCTTGAATACCATTCCGATTTTTTCTTTGGTTTTCAGTTCGATGTTGAGAGTGCGAAATAGCCATTAATAATTAGCCTTATGACTGGTAAACTCTATCGCTGTGCCAAGGGGAGTAGTTACTCTTACAGTAATACGTTTAGCAAGGGTATTGTCAGCCAAACCTAATTCAACACCTGCATAACTGACGGTCACAAGTATATCGAACTGTGCATAACCACCATCGAGCAAATCATCAGTCGAATTAACTAGTGCTCTGAAGCCATTAAAGTCATCAACATCATCATATAAATTGCGATTGGTTTCACCAGTTTCAGGCCCGAGAGTTGTAGTGCAATCATTATCACCACCAGCTGGCTCACCACATCGCACTCTGCCACCGCTCATATCAGAATTATCATCAAATGCACGACTAGTAATATCATTCATCAAACTCTGCGCAAGTTCCGAGGCTTTAATTTGTAGGATATTATCTGCACTTTTTTCTTCCGCTGGCGCAATTAAGGTAGTTACAATGGATAGTGAGAGTGATAACACGACAATACCAACAATCAATTCAATTAAAGTGAAACCTTGTTGGTTTTTAAATGGGTAATTAAGGGTGGATGAAATCAAAAACATTAATGTACCCCTCATCTTCTATATATATATTTAGTGTTTGCACTGAACTGGTGACGTTAATTTCACAGCCACCAGCACAAGCTTCAATGGGTCGTCCCATCCAATCAAAGCCAACTCTCGTAGGGAAAGGAAGTGTTACGCCATCTTTAACGACCGTAAAAGTAATTTGATAACGGCTATCAACTAAATGCCCGGTAGCATCAGGAACCCAATCTTCGATGGGATTAGGTGTAGGGAAAGTAGTATTAGTACAATTAGTCCTGTCAGGCACACCATAACGAGTGTAATCAGCATGTCCTTCAAAAACAATTTGATGGCAATAGCCATCTGCAGCATTGGTTTGCTGCATTGCACGTTGTTGCGTTAGCCGTAGGGCTGAAATGAGTTGCGCTCTGTGCGTATGGGCTTCATAACTGGCAGTGCCACCAAATCTTGGTGCAACTGACACAGCTAAAATCGAAATGAGTAGGATTACAGTTACCAACTCCACCAAGGTAAACCCTTGACCAATTAATTTATAACTGTATTTTGAAGGCATGCAAGCTCCTTAAACAAAACAGGAGAGCATTGCTCTCCTGTTTCAGTGTAGCCAATAAACTAGTCTGACTAAGGTTTATGGCACTTGACAGTCTACAGAACCAGTAACCGGCACACCACCTATAGCAGTAGGTGTATAATAATATGTAAAACAGTTAGCCGTCGCAGTTGGTATAGTAGCCGCAGTTAGAGGAGCAACTAAAACTGGTTCTGGATCAATCGTACGATAAATAATAACTACCTCATTGACACTATCGTCTAAAGTTACAGTGGTGAAATCAGCGTCATCAATATCAAGTAATGGCGTCCAATCAGCTGCAACATCCGTCGGGTAACCAAAGTTAACATTTGCAGTGTTTCCTGCACCATCAATAATTACCGTTGGCGCATCAGCAACAGCAACATTATTATTACCTGCAATTAAAGATTTACTGTAGATTAATGCACTAGCGCTATTTACTGCAGCTCTAACACCATCGATTGTTGCTGTTCTAGCATCATCTTGTATGTTGATAAATCTAGGTGCGGCAGTTACCGCTAAAATACCTAAAATTACAATGACTACGACCAATTCAATTAAGGTAAAACCTTTTTGACTTGCTTTTACATTCATACTACTTCTCATGTTTCTTCCTCAATTTACGAACAAAATTAATTTAAGTTGGGTTAAATTCTTAACCATTTCAATATCGTGCTAGGTGTACTCACCAATAAACGTTATCAGTGTTTACGATTTATCATTAATATAAATAATTACCGAGCTATTAGCAGGTTGGTAACTAAAGCTATTACCTACCTCGGTTAATGGTGATGGAACAATATAATTGCCATCACTGTTTCGAGCCAACGTTTCTTTTAAATGGTAGTGGCATAAGGTATTTGCACCACTCCCCGTTACATTGGCCAAGTATCTAAAACTACCATCAGCATTGATCTCGCTGACACTGCTGGCAATAAGAGGAGGCTGCTGTAATAAACTATTCCATACAGAGATACAGTCAGCTATAGCCATGGTTTTTGAATTTATTCCTGCAGTACTATCAGTCCCAACAATATAACCAGGGCTAATTGTCGGCGATGTGGCTCTGTCTTCACTGGTTAAATAGACAACAGTACCATCATAATTAACCATATTTACATCATTAGTATCTTTCGGACGCGCTTCAACTTCCCACTGAGAGCGTGCTAATGAAACACCGGTAGCAAAACCGCCTGCCATGCCTTCTATATTTGCCTGCTTAGCTTGTTCAGTTAGATCGACAAATTTAGGTATAGCGGTAGCGGCTAAAAAACCCAATATAACGACAACAATTACCAATTCAATTAAAGTAAAACCCGTTTGATTCGACACCCGAGTATTTGGGGACGTTCTGCTAAGAGAAATGTTTTTGCTCATTGAGAAAACCTTTTTATATCAGTTGTTGCTTAGCGCTTATGTATTATAAAAAATCTATAAACACTAGCCTCAAATTATATAGTAATCTAACCTGAATACTTAATATTAACATTATGGACACTTACACGCCATTTTTCAATATTAAATAAATGTAATTACTTGTAGTTATTAAATAAATCATAAAATATTAGTTATCGATTCATTTATTCGAAATTAATCAACCAGCTTTACTTTCCCTGTATCACTACGATAATCAAAGTATTGCCCATTAGCAATACTATACCGACATAACCGACCGATTTTATTAGCATTATTCTGTATTTCGATTGCTATTACTTTAGACTTGACCACTTGTAATGGCATTGCTAATACTTGCTGCCAAATTTTTTGACAAGCTAAACTAGCATGTTCATTATCTACCCAGCCCTTTTTATTAACATCAATTATTGCCTTTTCACTGCTGTTTAATCGATTTAAAACAACGACATTAGGTTGCTTATCCATCAGCCACTGCCCGTGCACCACATTAACTTTGGTCGTAAAGTTTTGTGATAAGTTATTAAATGCGGTATTAGTCACCTTTGTTTGTTGACTAAAAAAAACATCTATTAACAGCGTCATCATAATAACCACTATCACAATCACAATGACAAACTCAAAAATTGAGCGCTGTTTTTTATCTGTATAGTTAGGCGTTTTCTCCATGAGTTTTACAGCTAACCTTGCATAGCCGAAGCCATATCCCACATAGGGGTAAAAATACCTAGCGCTAGCACTAGCACCATGGCAGCTACCACGACTAAAAGTAGCGGCTCAATTCTCGCCGTTAACGTTGCCAAGTCATAATCAACTTCTCGTTCATAATAATCCCCCACCTCGGTGAGCAATTCATCAACTCGACCCGTTTCTTCCCCTACAGCCACCATTTGCAATACTAGAGGTGTGAATAAGGCACTAGCAATGGCGGAACGTAATAAACTTTCCCCACTTTCGATACCTTGTCGCATGGCAGAGATCTTTTCCTGCATGTAACTATTATCAACAGCCTCAGCTACCAATGTTAGTCCTGTGGTCATGGGTACACCCGCCTTTAACACGATGGCAAAACTATGAGAAAAGCGCGCTAATATTGAACGTTCGATAATACTACCTATTATTGGTATTTTTATTTTGCGTCTATCCCACTGATATCGACCTTTCTTTGTTTTTAGTGACTCTCGAATCATGAATATAATTACAAAAACCCCAAGTAACATATAGTGCCAATAATTTATAAATAAATTAGAGCTAGCAATAATAAAACGTGTAGCTAGCGGTAATTCAGCCCCTAAACGAGTAAACATATCTGCAAAGGTTGGAATCACAAAAATATTTAAAATAACCATGGCCGCTGAAATAGCGATAAGTACCATACTAGGATAACGAAGAGCCGCTTTAATCCGTTTGCGCGTGTCTAATTCACGTTCTAGATAAGTGGTTAACTTTAAGAAAGCTTGATCTAACTGACCGGTATTTTCCCCCACATGTACTAGAGAGATAAAAAGATGGTCAAATATTTTAGGGTGGCTATTTAATGCTGAAGAAAAGGTATAACCTCCTTCAAGCTGTTTTCCGATATCCGTTAATGCATTTTTTAACGCAGTTGAATTCGCTGATTCAACCATGCCATTAATTGCTCTCAAAATAGGCACACCTGAACGCATTAATGCATACATTTGTCGACAAAAAACGATTAGTTCTTCTAGCGACACTTTGCCATTATTAAATAACTCAAAAACATCAGTACTAGCCGTGTTATTAGCTGTTTTTGCTTCGCTAATAGAAATAGGAGTAATACCTTTTTTAAATAATTTTTCTGCGGCAATATTCACATTAGCTGCATCAATGCTGTCTTTTACTTGGCTACCGCCAGCATTTCGCCCTGTATAATTAAATGATGCCATAAGATTCTCGATGCTCTAAAATACGTTACTTACTTAAATATCTATTTTATGATTAATTAATATCAATGGTTTCAACTAGACGTAATACTTCTTCGACTGTAGTGACACCTGTTGCCGCATAATCAAACGCTGCTTTTGCTAATGGAGTAAAACTGGGGTTTTCTTTAGATAATTTACCAAATAATTCACTATCATTACGCTTTAAAGCTGCCATCATACCCTCGTTCATTTCAAGTATTTCAAAGACACCAACTCGCCCTTTATAACCAGTATAATGACAGGTTTGACAACCCTTGCCCTTCATAAATTGAGTATTCCTAGCGCGATCACCAACTAAATTCGTTAACCAAAATAACTCTTGTTCATCCGCTTGATATTCGATAGCACATGAGTCACAAATTCTTCGAACAAGTCTCTGTGCGATGACAGCGCGTAGCGCACTACCGACTAAAAACCCAGCAGCGCCCATATCAATCAAACGTAAAGCACTTGTGATAGCATCATTGGTATGTAATGTAGATAAAACTAAGTGACCAGTTATCGCGCCTCGTAAGCCAATTTCTACCGTTTCTTGATCACGCATCTCACCAACCATCATAATATCTGGATCTTGACGAAGAGCAGTACGTAATACACTTGAGAAAGTTAAATCAATCTTGGTATTAACCTGCACTTGATTGATTCGAGGTAAACGATACTCTACCGGATCTTCTACCGTGATAATTTTTTTGCTGGCTTCATTTAGCTCACTTAAAGCGGCATACAGTGTCGTCGTTTTACCACTACCTGTTGGACCAGTAACGAGAACCATGCCGTGCGGACGATGAATTTGCAAGCGTATACGTTTAACAATATCTGCTGGCATCCCCGTCTGTTCAAGTGATAATAAACCTGCTGATTGATCCAACAGACGCATTACAACCGACTCACCATATTGAACTGGCATTGTAGACATACGAACATCAATGTTATGGCCACTGATATCTAAATTAAAACGACCATCTTGTGGAACACGCTTTTCAGATATATCAAGCCCAGCCATCAATTTAAGACGTAATACCATAGCAGAGGCAATTTTATTTTCTTTTAGTATTTTTTCTTGTAAGACACCATCAATACGTTGGCGTATACGTAACTGATGCTCTTCCGGTTCAATATGAATATCGGAAGCACGCATTTGTACTGCATCTTCAAACACTGATTGCAATAACTTACCAACAGTTGCATCGCCTCCTTCATCTAGAAATGTTGTTGCGAGGTCAAAACTAGACGACTCTTCATATTCTTCTTCTAATTGGCTAGCAAAAGATTCAATTTCAGCCGTACGACGATATAAACTGTCAAAGGCATCGAAAATTTGAGACTCCATGACGACCGCAAGCTCAATACGTCTAGGGGACAACATACGCTCTAACTGATCTAAACCACTTAAATCGGCTGGATCACTCATCCCTAATAATACTGAAGTACCTCTGTCTTCAATAATCAGAGCTCTAAGACGCCTAGCGTGAACTTCAGGCAGTAGACTCGCAACAGCAGGAGATATTTTATATTGCGAAATGTCCATAAACGGCACATGAAGTTGCTGTGCCAAAAACTCTAATAACTGTCTCTCTGATAAATAATTTAGTTCAATTAAGGTATCACCGAGTTTACGACCCGTTTGCTTTTGGCTTGATAACGCTTGCATGAGTTGATCATTTGAAATGATATCTTTATCAACCAATAAATCACCTAAACGCATCTTTAATTTGGGAGCTGCCATAATCTGTCCTACTGTCCTATTACTTGTATGCGTTGCTTGATAAAATTTTCTGAAGAAATTGATAAGTCATTTTTTGTTAATGCTTTTTTATACGTCGAACTAGCCAAGTCAAATTGACTATTTTTATCGTACAAAACAGCTAAACCTAGCTGCCAACGACCTATATCAGGCTTCATTGCTATTAATACTTTATACGCATCTACCGCTATTTTATTTTGTTTAGCTTGCTGAGCCGTATTTGCCAACATAATTTGGTATTGCTCATCTTTAAGCTGAGCGAGTGGTTTCAACGTATTAAGCGCTGCAGTGAATTGCCCTTGCTTTAAATGAATGCGTGCTTTCATTTGACGTAAACTGCTGTCTTTACTATTTAGAGAAATGCCTTGTGATAACAAATTTACAGCGTCTTGATAAGCTTCTCGGCCAAACCATAAAGCAGCCAGTTTTTTACGTGTTTGACTATCGCTAGGCCTGATTATTACCACATCTTCTAAAAGCTTCTCAGCTTTCTCAATTTGCTTCGCATCTAATGCTTTTTCAACGAGTGCTAATTTTTGTTCTGCCAATTCATCTGCCGATAACTGGCGTCGTGACACTGACATTCTGTTAGCTTTCGGTTTAGGTTTATCTGCGCTAGAAAGTGTTTGTTCATGACTTGCAGAGCCCGCTGAATGAGTGTGTTCATCAGCTAGCGCTACAGCTTTCTTTGCTGGTGTTATTTTACTATTGCTATTATCCAACAAAGGTTTTGCCGATAATACCTGTGTGATTTTCTCTAAAGGCTTATTCGATGATACATATTGTGTTTTATTTGGGGACGTGTTCTCAACATTCACCGTACTGGTTTGTTGTTTAACCTCAATTTTAGCGACTTCTTGGCTTATTGGGCTTTTGAGAACCTTATTTTCGTTGTCGTTCACTTTCTTGGGAGTTATCGCTGAGCTCTTGATATCTTCAGATTCATTTCTTACGGAGACGGTTCCGACAACACTCATGTTATTTGTTATTTGCTGAGATTTTAAAGCGTTATTTTCACTGATTAATTGCCAAATATAAAAAACAATCAAACAAACAGTTAAAACAAAAACACTAGTAATCACTACAATTTTTCTTGGTGAATGCGCCTCTACCACTTTTCCTGACTGGATGGAGTTGGCATTAGGCTCTGGACTGCGTTGTTCCAAGTCCTTCAGCATCTGATTAATGACACTCATAACTTAACCGCCAAGGTATAATAAGCTAACCATAAAATTCCCAATCCTAATAAACATGACACAACTAACAAGTTTGCTTTTGAGTCTTGTTCAATACTTTCAGTATCATTTACCGCAGCCTTTAGTAATTTCATTGTCATTTTGTAATGTCCTTGACCATAAGCAAGCATTAGCATTTTGTGGCACAAAATATTAACTAACCGTGGAATGCCCTTGCTAACGCGAGCAATACCTTGACATATTTTAACAGGGAAAAGTTCAGCCCCCTTATACCCTGCTACTTGTAACCTATGTTGAATATATTGTTGTACTTCATATGCATTCATTGGTCTTAGTTTATATGCAAAGGTAATACGTTGTCTCAACTGTCTAAATTCTGTTTTTGCCAAACGAACATCTAGCTCTGGTTGTGCAAACAACACAACCTGTAGCAACTTACGTGTTTCAGTTTCTAGGTTAGTAAATAACCTTAAGGCTTCTAAGCTATCTTCCGGTAATGCTTGTGCTTCATCAAGAATCAGTACTACGGAATGCCCTTGACTATGTAACTCTAATAAGCGGGCTTGGATACGTTGAGTAAGCAATTGCACCGACATACGCTGCGCTTGTTTAACACCAAGTTCTACAGCAACTGCTCGCCTTAATTCATCCGGATTAAGATAGGGATTTGGAATATAAGCTGTAACAAAGTGATCTGGGATTTCATTAAGCAGTTTACGACAAAGCAACGTTTTACCTGTACCTACTTCACCAACAACTTTAATGAAGCCCTCACCCGTCTGCAGAGCAGTCGATAACACTGCTAACGCTTCATCATGCATAGCCATTGGCATATAAAAATTCGTATTAGGAGTTAAGGTAAAAGGTAATTCTCCTAAGCCAAAATGATATAAGTACATAGAAAGCCTACTCAGTGAACTAATTAAGCTAAATGAAACAAAAAAGCTTTTCGATTATTGCTCATTGCTTACCGCATTTTGTTTAGCCGCTTGGCAAACCATATGGTCTGTCGCATATTCAGCATCAGCGCACTGTTCTTGGCATTCTTGTGTCAGTTTACCGTCTGCAGATAACTCACACGCTTCAACCTCTTCAGGAAACCATTTTGTTAACAAGCTTCGTGCATCTTGTAGCTGGTTTTTCCAAGTATCTTGGCCAATCACAATGGGTTTTAACATAATGACTAATTCACGCTTTTGTGACTTTTGAGACTTGTTCTTAAATAACTCTCCAAGATAAGGAATATCACCTAATATCGGTGTTTTAGATTCCATATCAATATTATACGTTTCAATTAAACCACCAATAACAACAACTTCTCCTGAGTTTGCACGAATTATAGTATCTGATTCTCGCACGCTACTTTGCGCTAGTGGCAACACCAGTGTCGAATTACCGATTACAATGGTTTTGTTTTGTTCATCAGTCAGGGTAACAGAAGGGTGAACATGCAAAATAACGCTACCGTCTTTACTGATTTGCGGTGTAACGTCTAATGCTATTCCTGAGAAAAATGGTGTCAACTCAACTGTAGGCGTAGTTGTTGTTGAAGTTCCTGTTGTTGTAGTACTAGAAACTTCAGTCACAAAATACTCATCCTCACCTACTTTAATAACAGCTTTTTGGTTATTTGTTGCCGTAATACGCGGGCTTGAAAGTACTTGAACATTGCCTTGTGTTTGTAAAAGTTCGATAACTCCTGAAAAGTCACTACTGCTGGTTTTTTTACTAAAATCTATGCGATTAACACCACCAATAGTATCCGAAATAACACTACCAACCACATTACCTGTAGTTGAGTAAATAATGTCTGCACTGCCTACTTGATCAAGTACTTTATTCCACTTGATGCCTTGCTGAAAATCATCATTAAGCGTCACTTCCATTATCTTCGCTTCAATAATAACTTGGCGATGTAAATGGCTTTCAGTAGCTGTTATAAAGTTCTTAACCGCTGTAATTTCTTGTGGCAACGCGCGTACTGTTACTAAACCAGCCTGCGGCGACACAATGACTGAACGGCCTTCTCCAGTACCAACGAAAGCAATTAAAGACTCTTTCAATTCTTTCCAGAAATCAGACTCATTTTCGGTATATAAGTTGATACCACTATTCTGGCTATTCGAACCACTATTGCCATTTTGGTTGTTATTACCACCACTATTGTTGCTACTATTGTTACCGCTATTATTGTTACCACTATTTCCGCTGTTAGGATCGTTTTCAGATACACCACCAGAATTAATCGTTGTGGTAGATGAGCCAAAACGTTTAAGAAATAAGTAATTTAACGCAATAGTTTCAGTACGTATGCCAGGAGGGAAAACTTTAACGACGTTACCACGGCGAATTATTTCATAACCATAGACATCTTCAACAACAGTTAATGCTTCTGATAATGTAACATTATTCAAGCTTAAGGATATTTGACCAGTAACATCAGGATGAATAATTACGTTATATCGTGAGCCTCTAACAATCGCTTGGAAAAAGTCTTTTGCATCAACTTCCGTCGCTGAAACTTCCAAACGTTTTTCAGCCAGCATGCCTTGTTTGGCCTGATTCATATCATTTAACATCAATTCTTGCTGCACTGAACTGGGGACTTGTGTTAATGGTTTCGGTCCATTGAAGCTTTTAGTCTCTTTAATGGCCTCATCTAAACCTTCTTTCATGTCGACAGCGTCTTTAGGCACTGATTGACAACCAACTAAAGCAAAGAGTAACGTCGACAAAGCAATGTTTAATTTTAATTTTAATTTTGATTTTTTCATAGGGGGATTTATTTTTATCATTAATTAGCTACCGTATTGTCTACGACGTTACTTTTAAAACCTTTACTTTTAAAAACATTAATTTTTAATCGTTTAGATTTACTGCGTAAAATCACGCTATGACTGTTGATTGCAGTGATACGATACTCATCAACATAGTCAAACATCTTGTATATTTTGCCATTAATAACCGCAGTATGAATGCCATCACCGTGGATTATCGAACTCAAGACAAAACCACCATCGCGCTTTAATTGGCTAATACTGCTAGAGCCACTAACACCAAATGGGCGAGTAGGATCAACATCCGCAGCAAAACTTACTGACGAGGCCAATAGAATTACTGTAGCAACGGCCCCTGTAATGACCTTTGAATTAAAGTGAGTTTTAAACACCGATAAACTCCTTTTTTAATCCCAAGCTATAAATAGTTATATTCACTTCGCCTTGTGGATATTCTTTTACTTCAAATTTAAAGTTTTGCCAAAAAAACTTCCACGATAATTGTTCCAAATGACGTAAATAATTACGTAATTGAAAGTACTTGCCCGACAGTTTAATTTTAATTCCATGCTTATATAAATTTAGCCCGAGTTGTTCTGAAGTCGGCGCAATTATGCTTGCTTCAGCATCAGATTGATCTCCTACTAAATTTAATAAAGGTTTAGCGCCTATTAATTCAAAGGAAAGTAATGATACACCGGGCTCTAACTCAAGTAATTTAAGGAGGGCTTCACGCATTTCGCTAGGGCTAATAAGATCTGTCGTTAAAAGCACTAGCTGATTATCAATCTTGGCCAATTTTCCTTCAAGTTGTTCAATCTGTTTAACCGTAGTTACATTAGGATCTTTCTCTAATGCTCTTTGATATTCTTCAATAGAAAAGTTAAGGGTTTTGTTACCTGTTACCATCGCTCGACTTTGTTTATCAAAGGAGGTTACTTTGGCACTTTTATCATCAATAAAAAAATATGAAATAATAAAAAATATTGCTACTAAACCTGTAAGCAACACTAAAAACTGTTCTCGGCTAGTCAGTTGAAGGAATTTATCACTATAGTTATTCCATTGCTCTTTCATTAGTCTTTACTCCCTGCAACTTCGGAGCTAACCACAAATTCGGTAATATTTTGCTCATTTTTAGCAAGTTTAAATTGGACAAACGCCTTGCCTGATAATAATCGAGACTGCTTAAAACCTGCCAGCCACGCAGGTACCGCTTGAGGAGTACGAGCTTGTCCGGTAAAACTCATATTTTTAGTATCAATACTGATTGTTTGTAATCTAATATCTTTATGATGCATAGCAGATAAGTCATTCATTGCCATAACAAAACCACCTGCAAAAGTCTCATTTGGATCGGTGAGCTTATGTAACAATGCATCTTTATGTTGCATAACTAACTTTATCGTAGCGAGATCTCTTTTTAATGTTGGCGATACTTGCCTATTTTGTAATTCTAATTCCAATTTAGTAGCAAGCTTTTGTTTTTGTTGTTTTTCTTTTAACAAATCATCATATATTACCGCTGACTGGTTGTAATTGAGTTCAGTAATAACACTCCAAATCAACATAAGTGATAGTAAACCAACCCAAGCACCCACAACCCTTTTCAGCGTTAACAGCGGTTTTTCAGGGAAAAGCTCTGCTTGTAATAAATTAATACTATTTTTAGTTGTCATCATTTTCCCCCGCCAAAACTTCTGTCTCGTTATGATAAGGGACATTATCTAAACTAGCGCCAATCGCTGCTGCATATTCTCTATGCTGGTGATACGGACTAGGTAATTCCAGTAAACTGACTGGCACAATCGAATTTTCAGCTAATTTTTCAACAAACACCTTTTCTAAGGAAATAGGTAGCAATACTTTAATTGCTTTGATCGGTGCTTGTTTTAATTGACGTTCAAAGTAATCTGTAGAGCGTTGAATTTCTAAACCAATATCATCGATAATAGAAAAAGATAGTTCTTCGGCTGATTTACTGCCTATTTGGGCAAAGCCACGTAAACGACGTTGGAAGAATATTTTTTTCTGCTTAACAATGATTAAAACTATTTCTTCATTGGGTTGCTGGCAAACCAATAAATTAGCATCATCCTGCGGAGCTAATAAGTTAGCAAAAGCAAATTCTTGGGTAGTGATTTCACTGATTTTCACTGCACCTTGCTCTGTGATTTCGACCAGTTTTTTTAGTTCATCTAAAGGAGCACAGACTACATTTATTTTTTCTTTGCCACCAGCAAGAAGCGGTGCATCATAATAATCTACCACCATATTATTGGGGGAAATGCTGACCAAGTCTTTAATTTGCCATTTCAAAGCACTATTCATTTCATTATCAGGCAAGTTTGGTTTATCTACTTGTACAACTTGAGATTGCGCCTCATTTAAGACCAGACAAGCATTTCCTTCGAGCTCATATTTATTGTGCAGTGCTTGGATAGCACTCGAAAAATTAACCGAACTAGCTTTTTCATGCTCAAAAATAACTTTTATTGACGTACTTTCGTCAATAGAAGCATCGGAATTTTGCTGAGGAATTGAGCATAAGGAGACACCCTGATGCTGAAAAGCAATACCAAGGCGC
>OJHR01000029.1_pt1 | contig 12842 bp, 9 predicted proteins | sample 1595331 | NCBI WGS metagenome assembly OJHR01 (sample SAMN05420119, study PRJEB24817) | seawater metagenome | isolation source: Sea water | place: Canada:Atlantic | collected 2013-11
TTTCGTCTTAGTAAGTCCATTTGAAAAAAAGCGCTCGTTTACCTATGAACAAATTGAAAAAAGTACTCGCAGGCTCTTTACTTATCAGCTTATTGGTTATAGCAACAGCATCAACTTGGCTTTACAGTAAAGTTGATGGTGCACTACCAGTGCTTGATGGTACAAAAACAGTCTTTGGTTTAAAAAAGTCAGCCATCATTGAGCGTGATGAACAAGGTATTGTCACTATAAAAGCTAAAAATAGAAGTGATGTTGCCGTAACGCTGGGGTTTGTTCATGCGCAAGAGCGCTTTTTTCAAATGGACTTACTAAGACGAAATGCTGCAGGTGAGTTAGCAAGTTTATTTGGTGTTAGAGCGCTTAATTATGATAAATCAATTAGAAGACATCGCTTTAGAGAAAGAGCAAGAGCCATAGTCGGCCAATTACCTACCAATCAACTTGAATTAATTAAAGCCTACACACGAGGAGTGAACCAAGGATTAAAGTATTTAAATTCAGCTCCTTTTGAATACCTTTTATTACAGCAAGAGCCAGTACAATGGAGTGAAGAGGACTCTATTTTAACAATATTTAGTATGTATATAGATCTTCAATATCATGATGGAAAGCGCGAACGAACACTCGGATTAATGAAAGCAGTTTTATCCGGTGATGTTTATGCGTTTTTAGATCCTAAAGGCAGTATTTGGGATGCAGCGATTGATGGTAGCCAATTTGCGCAATCGCCTATGCCTAAAGAAGCTTGGCCTTCAGCTTCAAGCTTCAATATTAATGATACTGATAAAAAGAATACTGGATTAGCTAAGAACATTGAAAACAAGTATCAAGGTGATTATCTTCCTGGCTCAAATAGTTGGGCTATTGCAGGAGATTTAAGTGCTACAGGAAGTGCCATCATTGCAAATGACATGCACCTAGGTATTCGTGTCCCTAATACCTGGTTTCGTGCTTCATTTGAATACCCTGATACTGACAGTCCAACTACAGATAAAAAACAAATTAAAATTACCGGTGCCACCTTGCCAGGCACACCCAACATGGTAATCGGTAGTAATGGAAATGTAGCTTGGGGGTTTACCAACAGCTATGGTGATTATAGCGATGTTGTTCTTCTATCGACCAATGCCGATAAAAGCCAGTATTTAACACCCTCAGGTTACCAGGATTTTACTATCCATAAACAGATAATTGCGGTCAAAGATCAAGAGGCTGAAGAAATAACCGTCACAGAAACCATTTGGGGACCTATTATAGGTACCAACCATCAAGGGAAATTACTCGCATATCGCTGGGTTGCACACGATAAAGAGGCGATCAATATGGTGGCGACTGAATTAGAAAAAGCTCAGAATGTATCGCAAGCTTTTGATATAGCCGCTCGCTCAGGTATTCCTTCACAAAATATGTTGATTGCGGATAAAGATGGGAATATTGGCTGGACAATTATTGGGCCTATTCCAAATAAGAAAGGCACGCTAGGTGAAACACCTCTATCTTGGGCGACAGGTAAAAATCAATGGCTGGGCTATTTATCGCCAGCGCAGTATCCGAAACTTATAAATCCTGAACACCATAGGCTTTGGACAGCTAACTCACGCGTAGTTGGTGGTGATATGTACGCAAAAATTGGTAACGGTGGCTACGCTCTCGGTGCTCGCGCAAAACAAATTAGAAATAATTTATTTAATCAAGAAACGTTTGATGAACAATCTCTGCTTAAAATAGGTTTAGATGATGAGGCTGTATTTTTAAAACGTTGGCAGCAGTTTATTCTTGAAGATGTTTTAACTGAGCATGTGGCTGCAGAAAATAAAAGCTTTCAGCAAGTAAAAGAGTTATTAGAAAATGCTACTGAATTAAGAGCAAGTACTGACTCTGTTAGTTATCGTTTAGTTCGAAATTTTAGAATCAATATGAGAGATAGTGTTTTTAGCGAGTTAAAAAGCACTCTATTTAACCTTGATAAAGCTTTTAGTTTCAAAAGTATTCGCCATCAAATAGAAGTTCCATTGTGGCAACTCATTAATGAGCAACCAGATAATTTCTTAATGCTCGGTGAGAATAGTTGGCAAGAGGTATTTATTAAGGCACTCGAAGATACCTTAGCAGACATGACACTCAACCAAAACTTAGTGGAAGCTACTTGGGGTCAGCAGAATCATTCGGCAATAAAGCACCCCCTCAGTAATGCAGTTCCATTGCTAGACTATTGGCTAGATATGCCCAGCAAAGCATTAGCAGGCGATAATTATATGCCAAGAGTACAGGGTAAATCTTTCGGTGCTTCAGAACGAATGATTGTATCTCCTAGTCATGAAGAAACTGGAATCTTTCATATGCCTACAAGCCAATCAGGCCACCCATGGAGTCCATATTACGGCAAGGGACACAGTGATTGGGAAAATGGTATAGCATCACCATTTCTCCCTGGCAAAACGCGTTACAAGCTGACCTTACTTAGCTACTAAATTATGTCACACTTAAAACACTAATCCGACAACTGATAACTTTGAGGAAACAATGGAAATTCTAATTATTTGCTTATTTTTAGCATTACTTTTACCACTTTTGGCAAAGGGACCCGTAGCGTATGCTATGGCTAAACTCGGTGGATATAATAACAATCATCCTAGAGAGCAACAAAGTAAGCTAACAGGCTTTGGTGCACGCGCTCTAGCCGCACATCAAAATGCCTTTGAATCACTGATTTTATTTGCTCCGGCTATTATTCTTGCATTGGTAACAAGCAACATTAACCAAACAGTCATAGTGTTAGCGATTGTTCATGTTATTTCCAGAGTGCTATATAATATTTTCTATTTAATCAATATTGGTTTGCTAAGATCAATAGTTTGGGGCATTGCGACCCTATGCAGTTTTGCCATAGTCTTTCAATGCATTCCTTAACGAAGCTTCATTAACAAAAAACGTCTAAAGAAACAGTTGACACTATTTAGCTAAGCTAGCTAGAGTAACTACTCAAAGTTTATAATTCACAATAAAAAGGTAAGCAAGTGAGCGAAAAGTTAGATTTAAATGAAATACGCCAAGAAATAACGCTTTTAGATCAAGATTTATTAGCCTTGTTTGCTAAACGTCGTGCTTTGACACTGAATGTGGCAAAAAGCAAAGTACAACAGATTCGCCCTATACGTGACCAACAACGCGAGCAAGAACTTTTAATACGTTTGATAAAGCATGGTAAAACATTGGGTTTAGATGCTCACTATGTTACCAGTGTATTTCAAACAATTATCGAAGATTCAGTATTAAACCAGCAAGCTTACTTGCAGAGTTTAGCCAACCCAGATATTCAAGTACCAACAGTAAGTGTTGCATTCTTAGGTGATAAAGGTTCGTATAGCTTTCTTGCTAGCCATCGATATTTTTCACGTCGTGCAGAGAAGATTATCGAATCAGGTTGTCAGAGCTTTTACGATATATTGCAGCAAGTTGAATCTGGCCAGGTCGATTACGGTATGCTGCCTATAGAGAACACTAGTTCTGGTAGTATTAACGAAGTTTACGATTTACTACAACATACAAACCTCTCTATTGTCGGTGAAATCACCCAACCCATTGAACATTGTTTGTTAACCTCGGTAAATACTAGCTTAGATAAAATCAAAACGATTTATGCTCATGGACAGCCGTTCGCACAATGCAGTAACTTTTTAGATAAACAGAGCAACATACGCATTGAATATTGTGATAGCACCGCTGATGCTATGGCTAAGGTGGCAGAATTACAAGATGATACGATAGCGGTAATCGGTAGCGAAGAAGGTGGTCAACTTTATCAACTTCATGCTCTAGAGCAATCTATTGCTAATCAAACTGAAAACCACTCACGCTTTATATTAGTTGCCCGTAAATCTGTCGATGTAGCGGAGCAAATTCCAGCCAAAACAGCGATTATCTTATCTACAGGTCAAAAAGCGGGTGCTTTAGTTGAGTGCCTGTTAGTGCTTAAAGATAAAGGCATTAATATGTGCAAACTTGAGTCTCGCCCTATTCAAGGAAGACCTTGGGAAGAAATGTTTTATATTGATGTAGAAGCCAATTTAAAGAGCTTTGCATTGCAAGAAGCAATCAATGATATAAGCCCACATACCAATTTCATTAAAGTATTAGGCTGTTATCCTATAGAGCATATCAGCCCAACGAGTGTTCCAAGTAGTGAGTTTTAAGTAAAGTAATGTATAGTGCTATATATGGTTAATAGTAACCGTATATAGCACTAGCGAGTTTCTGAGGAAAATGTTATACATTTTAGATAAAAAATTGTATAACACTAGCCCATTGATACGACCCCTCTGCCATTATGCTCAATATATCGATCCCTGCCAAAATAGTATTAATAATAACAAAGAGATACCGTTGTTATGGATGAACTCTGAGGATACATAACTACTTTGAGCAATGGCTTTTTCGTTACCCGCTATTCCTCATGACGATAAATCAAGAGGTAATATTATTGCTCACTCAGGTAAACTTTACCCGAGCAATCATATGAATAATACGGCAAAGATATGATTCGTATTAATAAATAACCTGTAATTGACAAGCTATAGTTACCAATATCATCGTCAATAAAGCTTACTAGCGTGGTACTAAGGAAAATGCTATAAATAGTACTATTGCATTATCAGTTAGGTCATTCACCGTGAAGAAATTTAATAATCAGTCAGCTAAAGCAAACCTCACTACTAAGCTAGATAAAGGCTTCACTATAATAGAGCTTATGGTCACTATCGCTATAGCAGGAATAATAGCAGCTATTGCTATGCCAAATTTAAATGACTTTTTAGTGAGAATGCGTGTCGATAATGAGGTAACCGAAATGCACCGTTTGTTACTTACAGCAAGAAACAGTGCGATTAACACTGGATTAAATACTACGGTTTGCCCTTTAAATACAGCCACGCCCCAGACCTGTACCAATAATTGGGAAAATGATATTTCTGTATTCACTAACACAACTGCTGTTACGAACATAATGGATGGTACTGATACACTCATTAAAATAAAGGCAGCTATTAAAGCTAGCGATAAATTAGAGCTTACCAACGCAGACGCTATAATCTATTCTCCTTCAGGTAGAACCTTGACAAGTATTGCAAATCAACTCATCTATTGTCCTTATAAATATTCAAATGAATCGAATGGAATAGATATTTCCACTTCTGGCAGGACTTATATCGGTACAAAAAATTCTTCAAGTAAACATGTAGATAGAGACAATAACGTTTTTAAATGTACTTAATCTTTGAAATTGTCTAATAATTTCAAATTAAATTTGCTTTAAATACAATTAACGCCTAAATTATTAAGCCGCATTTAGTTATATAGTTAAATTTATTTTCACATTCTCGATAGTCTGTTAGTTTACTTATTCTTTAGAGGATGATTAAATATGTTCATTTTTCTGAATCGATATTGCTTACTTTCCTGATAATTCCTCATCAATACCATCATTTCATTGATAAGCCCCTCAGAAAGCGGATTAAGTACTCAGTGATATTATTTTCTATTTCCCACTGAGCACAAACATAGTGCGGAAGTTTTCTAGAGGCTTTGTGCTTCATACTATTGATACATATCACTTCATACTAATAAGCAACCAATTATTAATATACATAATATATGGTTACGTTGGACTTAATCCCAACAACCAGCAGGGCCTTTTGTACCAACCTGATTAATTGTTAACGGCGAACAAGCACTGTCATTAGTAGCTTGCGATCCTTTAGCTACGGCCTTTAAAACAAATATTGAAGCATCTGCACCATTGGCCACTTTAATTCGGTAGTGACCATTTTCTGTCGTAATGACATTCGTTGCTTTACCTAATTTTTTCAAATCTGTAGCATAAGTTCGATAGTCTACATAGTATTGCTCTTGTAAATTAGCAAAACGTAATAACTCTCTTTGTCCTTCTGAACGGTTAGAGCTAGTGATAAAGCCAGTATACGATGGATAAGCAACTGCGGCTAAAATACCCACAATTGCTACCGTAATCATTAATTCTATTAAGGTAAAACCAAATTGATTTCTGCTAGTATTGTCCTCCAAAAAGTAATTAGATTTTTTTCTAGTTGTAATGCTCATGCAGTCTGGTTTAACCATTGTCATTATTTCGCCTTTTAATTTTCTGGAATCGTTAAAGATGTTCTCATTGTTTGTAAAGTAAAACCAACGGGCAGTACTTCTTTACCTACAATAAGGTTACCTTGTGTTTTCGTTTCACCTGTAACTGCGTCTGTGACTGGTGTAGATATTAATGTTGGGGCCCCAAGAAACTGATTACCAATGTGTTTAATTCTATCTTCATTTCCCCTACTGTCTGGTTCCGTACTCCAGTTATATTTTTTAATTCCTAGTGCTAAATCAACCGCATACAACCAAGCGTCGCCCGGGTTAACAGAACACGTTGCTTTTGGAGATGGTGTGTAACTGGTAAAGTAGACCACATTATTAATTACAATTGCCTGAGCAGAGTTTTTTTCACCCAATTGTTTCAAGTCGAAATGCCAACCTGATTGTAAACTAGCAGTTATCAAATTAGCCTCTTGTGCAGCGGTTAATACAGGATAATTTTTAAAAGGATCATTTGTATAATCATACAATGTACCCAAAATGATAGGTGTAGGGGGTGGGGTTGTCCCTGTAGCACTACCAAACTGTTGAGTTTTAATGTATTTATCTTTAATCATAAAAAACATATCGGTCGTATTGATATCAGTAGGTGTTGCTTTATCACCGCTGCCTAATAAAATTGCATCATAAGGGACCTCTTGTTTAATAATATTAGGTGAGCCTGGAGCGCCTACATCAAGCGTTTCAAGAATATATGTTCTAACAATAGCAGGTTGATTAAAAAAACGTCGGTCATCTAGATTTGTAATTCCGCCTAAACTAGCTAATTTAATTATGGAGATATTATCTTTATCTGTATCAGGCATATCTAATCGCCAAACATTGCCGCCCGTATCTCCTACGTATAATCGGTCAACATAACCATCGCTATCGCTATCTAAGCTAGCAACACTTGATGCAATACTATTCATTGAACTAGTTGGTTTTTTAAATATTAGGGCACCTGTTCTTGCATTAACCATATAAACAGCAGCACCTTTGCTATCATTATGTGTATTTGGTCCTGCTAAATCTTTTATATTGTCGTCATAACCACCACCAAAAATAACCACTAGTTTATCTGGGGAACTGGTGCTTTTATTAAGTGCTGATTTAACAACTTGAGGCTTCGAAAATGTTAGCCCTAATTCTTCAAAATCACCTGTACTCCCAGGGGGGTTCTCTATATGCCACATTAATTTAGGCTTGTCAGGTAGCGTTATATCAATAGCATAATAACTACTACCACCACGTCGAAGTCCAAAAAACAACCATGCAGAATCTCCAGAATCCACCTTACCATCATGATTTAAATCATTGATATATAATGAAATCTCACCATCAAGCCCATAAATTTTATTATCTATCGCAATAGCATTTTGACGTAATGGTTTGATATTTTTAAAAAGCTCTTTTGGCAGATATGCCCAACTTTCTTTTACTACGGTATCACTTACATCTTCAAACATATGTAAAACACCAGAGTTTGTACCGACCACAATGCGAGTGCCACCCGTAGCGTAATTAACCACTATAGGTTTAGAATGTAAAGGATCACCAAATACATCAGGCCTAATATCCGTTATGCTAGTATCTTTATCGTAGTCATCTACATCTACACCCATCGCCCATTTTAAATGGTTAGGGATGTCATCCTTTTCACTAAAAGGAATATCAAATTCCGTAATAATATCACCAGTAGTGTATCCACTAGAAATACCTGTTGCTGTTGTTGCTACGGTAGTTAAAGTTAACGTAGGTAAAACTCCAGAAGTGATACCTATATCAGTAACAAATTTTCGACTATTTGTAGCTGTAGCTCTTAACATTTCTGCAACTCCGCCCTCGGCCACTTCATTACCATCAACCCCTGTTGACCAAAAGCTTTTTGAAGTTACGGTAAACTCTCCCGAAGCATCTACTGCAGGATGACTTAATGCATCAACTTGTGCTCCATTTACAATTTTATATTTTTTTATATTCCCTTGCCATCTTGCAGCAGTACTTGGCTCAAACATACCGTAATATACTGAATCTAATGTTTGAGTACGATCAAAACTATTAGCAGAGACAGACGCAGAAGTTAAAGTACTAGTGTCTACTACTTCTATTAATATTGCCCCTAAAGCCAATTTCAAAGCATCAGCATCAGAAGCTTCATGGTATTTTCCACCAGCAGGAATAGTATGATAACCTGGTTTATCTTCAGGTTGACTTCCTACCACACCATCGCGCGCTGCACTTTTTAATAATGTAACAGCACTGTCGTTGCTGGTAATGCTACCAAAACCAACTGTGTGTATTTTTACTGTAGCTACAACTTCATCAATCAAAACATTATTAATATCTTTGTATGTAAGCCAATCTTTTCTACCCATCCACTCCCCCAAAACACCTAGGTAATTAGATGCAGAAGTGGTTCCCGTTAGCGAGCTAATTTTACTATTTGCATCAGTATCATGCGTTGGTGACCCATCAGTGATATAGATAATAGTAATCTCCTTATTACATACTATATTTGAAAATGGGCTAGTGTAACTTCCTGAGGTAACAATACTTGGAGGATTACTTGCATTTTGTATACCATAATAAACAGCACCTCCAGAAAGGTAACGATATGTTTCATATAGTGTTTCACATAAAGGAGTTTGTTGCTGCTTAAGTACTGTGTAATTAGTATTATTATTATTATTATCATTATCAAGAAGATCTAATAATGCTTTTTTATTAACAGGGTCACTTAAATCTTTAAAGCCAGAAATAATACGACCACCATTCCTGTTCGTCGTACCTGAGTAATTATAATTAAATATTTGTAACGCAAAATCTACCGAAGGATTATCATTGATTAAATCAATAATAATTTTTCTTGCTTTGTAAGCCTTAGTTGAAGTGTTATTCACATCCCCCATTGAACCTGAGTTATCTAAAATAACAAGCACATTAGGTCGTTGGGTAGTCGAGGCTGTATTATTTACATATAACTCAATGTCTTCACTAAAAACCTGCATTGAGAATGCCAGTAATAGTGTTACTAATAAATATTTCATCATTTTCATCCTTAACATTAATACATTTGGCCATGATGATTTTTATACCTCAGCCTAAATAATTTAACTAGCTAGTAACCTACTTATAAGACGGCACAAACTAACTATTTAACTCAATTAATAACTCAATTAATAACTCAATTCGTTGTCAATAATTGCTGCGCTATATTCGCATTAACCACAATAGAACTGGTATTATTTCTACCGTATAAGCGCTGAACTTGTAGTTGTACTATATTACACTCTATTATCCCTACAGAAGAAGCGACTCTAGTGCGTGGACAATGATATTCCTCAAAGGTGAGGTTGTTAATGACAGCAGTACTTGCAGTAGCCCCAGTTTTTGTTGCTACTGGTAACAGCTGGGCACTAGTATAACCAGCAAACAAGTTTAATCCTCGAGTGAACAAATTGTTTGGCTGTATATTTAATTGATTATTAATAACCTCATCAATCGCACTTAATGCTGCTTGCGTAGCAATTACTTTTTCATTACTCGCACCGGTCATTTTCATATCACTGGTAGTATTTTGCATTAATGCTGCGGCAACGCCTGTTAACGCAACAAGAAAAACTAAAGCAACAACAAGCACAACGCCTTGTTGCTTCATTGGTAGTGGGGAAAAAATCACTTTACGCAATGCTCTTTTTGGTAAAATATTATTTAATAAAAATGCTTTGTTTTTTATTACCATGAGTCTATCTCCGAATTATATAATGTAACTGTTGCACTAAGTAACAATCGACGAAAATTATCTGCTGGAGTATAAGGAGCTTGATCACCCAATGTATAGGTATTTTCATTATCATATTTATTATCAGGTAATATACTTCGAGCCAGTACGTATACCTTTACAGCCAGTATGCTACTGTTGGCGTTATTCCATAACGCAGGTGTCATGTTTGCAGCTGAAACATACGCATTAACGACCCCAAAACCAGGTAATGTAGGGTTTGTAACCGTACTAATACCGTACATAAAATATATTCTTTCAATACCATCAACAAGTGGTTGATTGTTCATTTGAGTTGTTAAACGCCATTGCATAAGAACTGGAATACCTGACCTTACATAATAAATATGATGTTGATACTGCCATGTTCGACTGTTTTTAATAATTGGCGCAACACCCGGAACCTTAAACACAGCAGCATTATCAGCATTGGCAACAAAATATGAAAAATTGTTAGCTGGAGCTGCAATTAAGGGATTTGAGATAACACGTTTAAGTTGTATGATATCCGAATTAGGTGCTGCATCATTGATGCAATTCATACTAGTAACACCAAGGGCCGTAGATGTCTCCCCCCATAAGGTTCTAAAGTGTCCCACTGCGCTTGGGTAAGTACCGTTATTTGTCCCTCCACCGGCACATTCAACTCCTGTTGCTACAGGTACTGCGTCAAGGCTACTAAAATTTAACGGTCCAGTATAGTCACCCCAAAAATTCTGCTGTAATAAATCATCCGTCAGCACGCTAATAGCAAAACGAGCATTTTCTTGTAACTCACCATAGCTCGATGTTTCTTTAGCTGTAGTCTTCATTCCAACAAAAACACTTAAGACACCAGCAAAAATCACCAAACCTACAGCTAAAGAAATCATCAGTTCAAGTAAGGTAAAGCCCTGTTGAGGACCTTTAACGTTGTACCGTATTAACTGAGCTCGTATACTGTTTTTAAGATTATCTCTCATATTATTATTCACACAATGTAGGAAAAGAATTAGTTAACTAGTTAGGGTACAATTATAAAATAAAAGCACTGACAACTACTTGACGACGTTTCTTGCCTTTTCCTGATACGTCACAAGTAGCATTACCTGTGGCTGAATTACCACCATCAGCCACATCCGTTCTACCTTGCCAAGAAATAGTCACAGATACTCTATTTCCAACTACGTCAATACAACCAACACCATTAACCAAACCTCCAATATTTGACGTTACATTTTTCGTACCGCTACCAATCAAGGTTTGTTCCCATTCATATAAGTCATTTGATGCAACTTGGGCTGATGTACAGCCAATAGGTAACAATACAGCACAATCAATTTTCGTACCCGCGCCCCCAGCACCGAAGGGGCTACCTACTGTGTAACGGTCAAGGAGATTAGAATTCCCACCCCGCATTCGTTCAATAATGTCTTGTGCTAAACTTGAAGCAAGTGAACGTTGCATAGAGTCAAAACTGCTTTTTTTTGCAACCGCTTGTAATGCAACAGCTCCCAGTATTCCGGTAACCAATATAACTAACGCTATTAGCACCTCAATAAAAGTCATACCATTTTGCTGCTGAATTTTTCTAATAAAAGTAATGCTACCACTATTATTACCCATGTCAAAACCTCCTGTAACACAATGATTATCATAAATATTTCATTAATAAATATTGAATGAATTATGGCTATGTTTTTTATTATAAAGGGAGAATGAGATAGAAAAGAAATTCAACTCTATGATAGAGGGGCAGACTTTAAGAACAAAAAACTTAAATAACAGCATAACCCATTCCTACTACATTCCTTGTATGTTCCTTAGCTCTGATAAAGTCACTTAAGGAAATTCGGAAAGCAAGGGTAATAATAAAAAATAACTCAGTAGAAAACTTACTTTGTTCACTCTTAACTACTCCCCGATTAATTATTTATGGGTAGTATTATTTAGTTTTCTTTAAACTATTTTGAAAAAAAATAATTAAAACACTCATATCACAGCTACTACCCACAGCGATTATTATAAAAAAAGCTATTCTTTACAATGGCTACTGAAGAACTGTATTAGCAAATACATTTAATAAAAGTTAACATTGATAAATGTATTTGCTAGTTATTAATAATGATTTATAGCTTTTTTTAAGACTAGCGTAATTCAGCTGGTACTGCAAACACAATGCTTTCTTCTTTACCTGGGTGCTCAATAACTTGGTGACCACCATAGCTCTTTAGTGCTTCAACAACTTGTTTTATCAGCACTGCAGGTGCTGAAGCTCCTGCGGTGACTCCAACTTTATCCACACCGGTTAACCAATGAGTTTCGATATTTTCAGCGGTATCAATTAAATAAGAAGTGACGCCAATTTTACTTGCAAGCTCTTTAAGTCGATTAGAGTTCGAACTGTTTTTGGCACCGACAACCAACATAAGGTCCACTTTATCTGCTATTTCACGTACCGCATCTTGACGGTTTTGAGTTGCATAGCAAATATCATCTTTACGTGGCCCCTCAATCAATGGGAATTTAGCTTGAAGTGCAGAGATTACATCCATAGTATCGTCTACAGATAACGTTGTTTGGCTACAAAAATAGAGCTTCTCTGGATTTTTAACAATCAAGCTTGCAACATCATCAGGTGATTCCACTAAATAGATGCCTGCTGAGTCACTACTATATTGCCCCATAGTACCTTCAACTTCCGGATGACCCGCATGACCTATCAGGATGCATTCAATATCCTTTCTACTAACACGAGAAACTTCCATGTGAACTTTTGTTACCAATGGGCAAGTAGCATCAAATACCTTTAATGCTCTCGCTTTAGCTTCTTGTCTTACAGCTTTAGAAACGCCATGAGCACTGAAGATAACGGTATTATCATCTGGCACCTCATCAAGCTCATCAACAAAGATAGCACCACGTTCTTTTAGACCAT
>OJHR01000031.1_pt1 | contig 12441 bp, 8 predicted proteins | sample 1595331 | NCBI WGS metagenome assembly OJHR01 (sample SAMN05420119, study PRJEB24817) | seawater metagenome | isolation source: Sea water | place: Canada:Atlantic | collected 2013-11
TCGAGGTGACTGGAGTTCAGACGTGTGCTCTTCCGATCTAAGCACTAAAACTCACAAAAATAGCCGCAGTAGTATTACTTGCAGGCGCAACATTAACCGCTTGCAACTCTGCCACTGAAAATAATGCCAAAGACAAAACGAGTAAAGAAAACATCACCCAAAAGACTGCTGTCAATACACAAAGTGATAGCATCTCAAACCAACCTGAACTACTTAAAGGCTTTGAACAACGGTTAAATATATACAAAGAAGTCACCCTAACAGCCGATTTAAGCCATTTATCTACAAATCAAAAACAGATGCTTAAACTCCTTATTGATGCTTCTAAAATAATGGACGATCTATTTTGGCTACAAGCTTTTTCACAAGACAAAGAGAGCTTTTTAGCCAACATTAGCGATGAGAACGTTAGACGCTTCGCTGAAATAAACTATGGCCCTTGGGATCGTTTAAATGGTGACAAGGTATTTTTGAGTCAAACAGCAACAAAAGCACACGGCGCTGAATTTTACCCTGCAGATATGACTAAAGCAGAGTTTGAACAAAGTGAATTAAGCGATAAAAAAGGGCTTTATTCTGTTGTTCGTCGTGATAGCAAAGGGAAATTAATAAGTATTCCTTTCTCTGAAATTTATCATGACCAAATGGACCGAGCAGCGGCAATTCTTGATGAAGCAGCAAAGTTTGCCGACGACAAAGAATTTGCTAACTACTTGACGATGCGTGGCCAAGCATTGCGCACTGATGAATATCAAGCCTCTGACTTTGCTTGGATGGATATGAAAAACAACCCTATTGATGTTGTGATAGGACCTATAGAGAGCTATGAAGATCAACTTTATGGTTACCGCGCAGCTTTTGAATCATATGTATTAATTAAAGATTTAGCATGGAGCGAGAAGCTTGCTAAATACGCACAGTTTTTACCTGAATTACAAAAAGGCCTGCCAGTACCTAAAAAGTATAAAGCCGAAGTTCCAGGCTCTGACGCCGACTTAAATGCCTATGATGTTATTTACTATGCTGGGCATTCTAATGCCGGTAGTAAAACAATTGCTATCAACTTGCCAAATGATGAAGAAGTACAATTGAAAAAAGGTACTAGACGTTTACAGTTGAAAAATGCCATGCGTGCCAAGTTTGATGCCATCATGTTACCTATCGCAGATACACTTATCGTACCTGAGCAGCGTAAAAACGTAACTTTCACTGGTTTCTTCGCTAATACCATGTTTCATGAAGTTGCTCAAAAGGGAAAAGGTGAATTTTCCCCTCACGCTTGGTAAATAAAAATTACCAATATGTTGATTTTTTTGATTTGTACCACTACTTTAAAAGGAGGATAAATAAAACGACTTACACTGAGGTTGGCAACGTGGCAAGGAAGAAACGTTCAAAATTAACTATCAAAGTTAAACCGAAAAACACTACCCCAGAAGACTCTAAAAAATTCTCAGGAGAAGAAGATCTCCCTCCATACGTCCCATATGTTGATGGCACAGATAAAGACGGGTTACCTTACCGCCTTTTTTTAGAACATCCTGCTAACGAAGATTTAGCTTGTATTAAAGCCAATCCAACCTACAGGTTTATTGGTGCTGGTAAATATTCAAGAGGCGTAGCAAGCGAGAAGAATATTTACACTCACACCAAGGATGTAATGGGTGAAGATTTTGCTAGGATAATGGCTTGCTTGGTCATAAAAAGAGTCCAGTCTAAACGTCTCTCTAGAGGGGCTATGGGCGCAACTACCAAAACATTAATCGACTTTGCAACATACCTTTCAAAATTACCCAAGGAGCAGCAACCACAATTATTATCAGACCTCACCTTTTTGCACTTTACTGACTTTCTAGAATCCCACACAGATAAAAGCGCAAAAGACTATATCACCCCTACTTTCAAGCTATCCAAACACTACGATAAAATGGGGCTTTCCCACGTTCCTTCTTCTGATAGATCAAAACGCAATACACCGCCAGGAGACTCCCCAATGTTTGTTAATAGTATTGATGAATTGATGGAGGGAGATGACTTTACAGATGAAGAAATGATGCAAATTCTCGCCTATACCCTTTATCAGATTGACTTCGCCACAGAGCAGTTTGAGAAAATACAGAACACTACGAAAGAAAAAATTGGTATAAATATCATCCATCTAGATGATATTTGTACAGATAACAAAGCTCTAATGAAGTCCATGACAGACCCAGAAAAAGGTCGAGACATACTTATTGAAAACTTGTACTACCACTACCGGGCAGATTTTAATGGCGAAGAACGTTATTGGCCCAAACAGACGCTGTATTTAACTTATATAACTAAGTTATTACATCTATCTGAAACAAATAAATTTAAGAAAGAGCACCCTAAAGCAAAATTCTCTATAAATTGGCTTTTTGAAAATCTTCTATCCGCTCATTACCCTTTGGATAAAGAGACCTTTAAAAAACAACAAAAAGAGAAAACGTTACCACGGAACTTCCACGAGTTTCTTAGAGGCCAATCTCTTCACGTTGAATGGGCCATCGTGACGTTTATTATGATTAGTGCAGGAGTAAATCTAGAAGTAGTTAATAGCTTTAAGTGGTCGATTAATGGTAAACCTTGGTATGAAAATTACGACTTGGATCTTGGCTTAGACGAAGACACCCCAAAAAAAGAAGCTCAAATAGTTCTGGTAGGCAGAAAACACAAAGGCCAAGGCTTTGGTTATAAGACCATCGCTATTCCGATCAAAGTTAACAGCCCTATTTATGATTACTGTAAATATCTGGATAAAATAAGACCGAGTAATCGAGAATACATCTTTAACCTTCACTCCTATTCAAAAATTGCAAAGAGCTTTGTGTTGAAGCATAAGATTGTCGACAGAAAAGGCGAGCAATTAATAAACTTAGAGTCAAAAAAATTTCGAAAAGTATACGCTGGGCACAAGTTGATTTCGATGCTTGATGGTGTAAATTCTCCCGATGAACTGGTGTCAAAATTAAAAAAGGCAGTGGATCACAATAATTTTGACACAACATTTTTCTCATATCTTTTGCAAAGCGGTGCCGCAAATTTGGTACTGAATTCGGCTATAGTTTCTCTGCAAACAAGCTTTATTGAGAAAGCAGTAGAGTTTAAAGGCACCATACACCCTGATGACAAAGATAGAAAACGAGAGAACGAAGTATTTTTGTGTGATTGTAGCGACCCCACACAACCAACCCACGGTATACCTGTTGCTAAGATATGTCGCAAATATGATATGTGTTTGGGTTGCAGTCGATCCGAAGTTTATGTAGATCACCTACCTCGAATTTTTTATCGGATATTTCAATATGAAGACATGCGTACTAGTAACTACGAACAGTTTCGAGCGACTTGCGAAGATCGCCTTATCATCGCCACCGAGGTAATAGACAGGTTCAAATTTGAACACCATAAAGGACAAGAAGTCGTTGATAATGCTTACAAAACAGCAAGTGACGCATATCGTGATGGAATAGCCCTACTTCCTGACATATTGCAAATATCATAAGGAATGATATGAAAAACCTACCCCCAACAACACAGTATGAACAGGAATATGAACAGGATTTAGGCCCTAAGCTTTGGAATGCCCTAAGAGAACTAAACGCTAAATATTCTTCGGTAGATATAAGCAGTAAATTCAAGGGTTCATTTGACGCTGATTATTGGGAGGTTTCCAAAAATGGCACAAGAAAGAAAGACTTCAAATGGAATTCGTGGCTCCCATTAAAGTCACAGTACCCACTGCTTTTACTATGTAAGGTGTGTGCATACACACAAATATTCAAATACAAAAAAGCCGTCTCTACAGTTCAGAGTAACATATCTGCTTTTTTAAATGCCTTTACCCCTATAATGACTGACAAAAACGTGCTAATTAACGAACCTGAAACAGCTTTTAGTTCCATGCTAGAACTTACTTCCCTAGACATGGCGGTGTATGCTCAAAGTCACTTGGAATATAAGGGTACAATTTCAGAACCACCACTCCTTGGAATAGACAAATTACGACAACTCGGCACTTTAGAATTGGGCGAATCACACTTTTTAACTCTAGGGGTTACAACACCTTGGGAAGAAGCAGGGTTATCTGTTGGGAAATACCTGGAATCCCTAAGAAAAAGCTTGGAAAAAGAGGTAGAAAGAACGCCTTACCCTCCTTTCAATATTGAATCTATTTCAGATATAGTCACTAACGCAATAATGATAATTAATGAATATGGTGACACAATCGAAGGTATCTTCGACATCGTAGAAGAGCATAACAAGCACGGGAATAAATCATTGCAAGTTCCGATATCTGCTACAAAACCCATCATGAAAAAATACGGGAAAAAAATATCAGAAATACTCCCCATGAAAACCTTAACCTACGGGACAGGTGATGGGTGGTATACAGACCTGCGAGTTATGACCCAACAAGCTTGCGCTTGGATTATCTTATTGACAACAGCCCTTAGAAACTGTGATATGCGTGAATTGTCAAAGGGTTGCTGCGTGAAATCTGATCGCAGTGATTTGATCTACTACCTTGTAAGCGATATACAGAAAACACATCTGCCAAATTACGTTCTACCAGTGCCGAAAATCACTTATGATGCCGTAAAACTAGCGTCAAAGGCTACTACATTCAGAGACGGGGGAAGCCTATTTCAGAAAAAAAACACTATGGGGGACGATAATAGGTTGGGAGACCCGCGTAAAATGGGCGAAGAGTCTACATTAAATAGTTTCCTAATGGGCTTCGGCGACTGGTTCGGCTTTAAAATAGAAACAATTACAGGGCAGAAACCGTCATGCCATTGCGCTCGACCAACACTTGCGGGTTTTATTGGTGCCACATCGGATGCTTCTATCCTAATCCTAAAAAGGCTATTCGGTCACAGTAATATGCTAATGCCCGACGCCTATCTATTTCACAATCCTATAGTCATAAAAGAAAGGATAAATTCGGTAACCAAAGGCCAACAAGAACTAGCTGACCAAATGGCAAAAGCAGTGGTCAATAAAAAAGTAGGTGGCAAGAAGGGAAAGCAGCTCATGAAAGGTTCAGAAGTGATGAAAGCTAGACTCAAAAGCGAAACGAGTGAAGTTATAACAGAAATGGACATGCAAACAACGCTAACGAGACGCATGCGAGAGTTATTACTTCACCGTATTACGAACAACCAAATGTTCGCCATACTCACGCCCGTTTCTGTTATTTGCTGTCGCACAGTCAGCGACACAACGGAATCCCCATGCGCCAAACAAGCCCTTCAAGAGCAGAGAAAAAATAAAAACATCAAAAAAGCCATCACAGATGCGCTAGCCACCCTCCCAAATCCAGCTAACTGTGTTGGAGTGTCTTGCTCGGATGCTCTAGTAGGGGCACCGTGGAGCGACAGCCTTCTCGGTACTTTTGACTGGTATATACAATACCTTGATAGTTTAAATAAAAGCTACCAAATCGAATTAGAAGCAAAAACTTTTGTCAAAGCTTACGCTCATACATTAAAAGAGATATACGAAGACAAGCGAGAGGAAGAATATTTTGACAGATAAAACATCCTTTGAAAAGAATCATGAAGACAACCTAGAGTCTATTGAGAGAGAGTTTGTAAAGCTTAAGGCTATAGCGTGTGCCTCAGGGAAAATTAACGATTGCTCTCTAGGTAAAATCTGCATGGCTACTGGCGTAAGCACCTCATATTTTGGCGGAAAACAGCATAAACCTAAGTCAAGCCCAGAGTTATCAGAAAGATATAATGAATTTGCAAGAAGGGTCACTACGTGGAGAAAAGAATTCTCCGATAATTTAACCAAGATACAGGAAGACTCAGAAATCAGCAAAGCCTGTAATCAAGCCAAATTAGCCGAAGCTGAGCGTGATGCCTCTCACATGCAATGCGCTGATTTGATTTCCCATAATGAGAAATTGAGGTCGTTACTTAGCAATAAGGATAAACAGGTTTCCTCCTTGCATGCGTCGGCACAGGATATCGGGCTGTCTAAAATAGAACAAAAAAAAGCTAGACTATTATGTCCTAAGGAAAAAATCATATCACCCGATCATCATTTAACTGATAAAAATGGAAATTATCAATTTGATGATAAAGCCTTACGCGATGTAGCATGGGTGTCAGCAAGACATAACTTAATTGCCCTGCTTCGCAGACCCAATATTGCAATGCGAGTGTATTTGCTGGTTGGGATGTCAGCAGCAGGTAAATCCAGATGGGCATCTGAATATCATTATTTCCACGACAGACACCCTGTCGTCATAGATGCTACAAGCCTAACTAAAAAAGCCAGAGCAAAATGGCTAGCAATTATTGCGAATGAAAAATACAAACCTAATGCCGACATAACATGCTTCGCAGTGGTCTTTGATGTCCCTTACAGCACATTGATCGACAGGAATGTGAAACACAGAGAAATAGACGAAGGACGCTATTTAGAGCTATTTAATTCAATGGAACAAATAGACTTCTTAGAAGAAAGCTTTGACGGAGCAATGGTGGTACGACATGAATAAACAACAACTAATTGAAAAATTCGAAGCAGATAAAATAAGTAAGGCCCAGTTAGGTCAATTGCGTCGTATCGTCCTTGAGGAATTACTAGGGAAGATTAAAGAAATGGATTACCACGAGGCGACAGAGTGGCTTGACACAAAACGCACAAAATTGCTGCGGCCAAAGCTTGCCGAAGAGGTTGGTTATAAAACCGTAGTGGACACATTACGTCAAACATTAAAGCCTATCATCATGGCAGCCGAGAGTTACCTTAAAGATAATGGGATCATTACTGGCGAAGCAAAAAGTAACACCGAGATAAAAGATGATAACGAAACCGGAGTGATCGATTTTCTCAACAAACGTCTCGGTGATAAAATCTACGAATGGCCCACAAACAACCGCAACAAGGTATACCACAGAGTGCTTTGGGCGTTCTATATTGATACGCCCGTTGCCGAAGTTAATGCAGCCCCAACATTTTTTTCTCGCAACAAAGTGGTTAGAGATAAAATGGCTGATATTGATGTGCTTATCGCCCAAGGTAAAGTAAAGACACTCAACTACGAGAAGCTATCTGCCCTCGATGATATGGAAAACAACATGACATCAGCGGCGATTTCTAAGTTGAGTCAACAATTGAATCAAACGAAGGCAAAATTGGCAATTACAGAAGAAAAATTAAAGAAGTGTGAAATAGATAACAAATATTTAATTTTAGATAACGAAGCACTGCAAAGATCAAAGGAATATTTTGAGCGTAAAGAAGCTGCACTGCTGGGTGATAATGTACTTGAAGACGTAAAACTGTCGGGAGCGTATCCATAATGATGCATGAGTGCGTTGGACTCGTAAAAAAAATACTGTTTGAGTCAAAAGACTTTCAGATTTTAAGTCTGCTAACCGAGAAGAAAAGAGTTCGTGTTAAAATGTTTGGTGAGTACGTAACTGAAGGAGAGAACATTTCCGTTTCAGGTGTTTCAGAGCACAGCGAGCGATACGGACTGCAATTGAACGCTAACTCATTTGAGCGTGTGCGCGTTCAAAATTCCTTACTGAAAGAGTTCATCTGCGAAGGCAATGGCATCGGTGAGGCGACTGCAAATCGACTTATAGAAGCGTACCCCGATTCTCTTATAGACCTGCTCGACGCCAAGGATTATCGCTCACTCAGCGCGATTGAACGGGTATCTCAAGCAGCATCCATTGTCATCATTAACAACTGGCACAAACAAAATGGCAAGGCCAAATTAGTCGAGTTTGTTGATGGTATTCTAAATAAAGTCTCACCAAAATTAAGAGCATCTATTCGCCGAAGCGCACTAAAAGCATTTGCTATCTACAATGAAGAAACAATCGAAAAACTCACTGACGACCCATTTCGGATCTGGACATTCTCGACATACAAGAACGCAGAAATATTTGCATTTTCACTCGGTGTCACATTAGACGATGAACGTCGTCTAATGTGTGCCGCGCAAGAAGTGTTGCACAAAGAATTAGAGCGCGGCAGCACCATTGTTCCGAGGGATGAATTTCTCGTAGGACTTTCAAAATTACTTGGCCGTGAGTTCTTCATCAATGCTTACGATCTAGTCTGTGCGGCGAAAGGAAAGCTGCCAGTACGAATCGTTGCCTATGACGAGCCAGTAGAGTCATTCGCTCTACCTGGAGTTGCCCAAATGGAGTCTTATGTCGAGGGGCAGTTGCGTTGGAGGCTGGAGGCTGGAATCACAGCAATCGATGTTCCAGCTCAAATGATCGAAGATTATCATCTTCCTAGTGGCGATGTGTTAAGTGACGAGCAAATAATTGCGGTTAAGGCAATTTTAGCTAACGCCGTGACAATAATTTCAGGCGGCGGAGGAACAGGAAAAACAAGTGTTCTCTTCGCTGTTAATGACTTGATAAAGCAAGCAGGGCTAAGCGTTGTGCAGGTCGCCTTGGCAGGTAAAGCATCACAGCGTTTAATACAGCAAACAGAGGACGACGCGTACACCATCACAAGTTTGCTAGCGAAAATTAAAAAATCAGACAAATTCTTGGATTCATTAGAGTGCCCTGTTTTGCACATAGATGAGGCGAGTATGGTCGATGTTCATACCATGTATAAAGTCCTCAAGGCTTTCGAAGGCAAGCCAATTCGATTGAATATGGTCGGCGATTGGGCACAGCTCGCCCCGATTGGCCCAGGAATCATTTTTCATAAACTTATTCGTTCAAATAGTGTTACAACAGTCGAACTTACTCGAAATTTTCGAAGCACACTCGGGATAAAAAACGTCGCAGAAAGCATTAAAAAAGGTGTGAGTATTCAGTCAAACAAAGACGTTGAGTTGATCGAGTATAGCGAGAAAGAGGAACTGCAATGTCTTATCGAATCAACATACCAAACTTATTCAGACACAGACTTACATGTTGTCGCTGCGACAAAAAACACTGTGGCATCAATAAACATTGGCTTGCATAAATTGCTTAGAAAAAGAGACAGGGTTATTGATTTCGCGCCGGAGTTTAGCTTGAACGACGACGTGATATACAAACGTAACAATGAAAAGTTGGGGTTGGTCAACGGATCGTGTGGAAAGGTAATCTGTGGCGCTACAATAAGACGAGCTGGGAAGTATCAATGGCCTGTCGATTTAGTCGTTGACTTCAAACTTGAAGGGCAAAAAGGGCTAATATTATCCGATATTAAAGACAGCTTTAAAGGTGAATACCACCTTCAACACGCGTATGCAATCACCTGCCATAGCGCACAGGGCAGTGAGTTCGATGTTGTCATTGTGGTGGTTGAAGATACTTTGTTCGTGGAACGAAGTTGGCTCTATACTGCAATAACAAGAGCCAAAAAGAAAGTGATAGTGATATCTAAAAAGGGAAGCATCGACAGGGCTTTAAGTAGAGGATTTTCATTCGAAGCGCGGCACACAAGGCTTTATATTGACTAGTTTCTAACGCCCATCGGTCTGGGATTATTAAGGGGCTTGCCCCTTGATGCAAAGCAACTCCGGCCTCTTAAGTTGGCGCAAAGGATATTGTGCGAACGGTAGTGTTAACAACGCAAAGTACATTTCGCCCCCTGCTAAACTGTTTTTTGGGGCTTAAAAATTTAAACTATCTAATCGGTTAAACGGAGAGTGAAAAAGATGAGAACAATGGTGAGCGAAATTAAATTAAATTATTTAAATGATAATCCTGTACCCGTTCCTTATTATGTCGGCGGTAAAATTTATGTAGAACTCCTTCGATTTTTAACACGCAGATATTATCACCCCAAACAAATAGATGAATCTAAGAAAAAACCAAGAGCCAAAACAATAACTGATCTAGCTATAAATATTCGTTACTTACATCACGCTATAACCTTCGATATAGAGCTTGAAGATGAAGAAGGTGAACTTATTCCAGCAGGAACACTCAAGATTGAAGAATTGAATTCTTTCTATATGAAACAAATCCTGACCGAAATGCACGATGAATGGGAAATAAAAGGCCAATCCTTAGTAGTGTACCTTAATGCATGGAGTGAGTTTTACAAATTCCTTACCGCTGAAGGGATTTCTCATGAAATGCTGTTTGAAGGTAAGATAGAGCAAAATCATAGCAAAAATCAAGATGACGACCCCCTTTCCCATACACATGGCCGATCAACAACATACACTGTAGAGACCGACCCCCTGATTGAAAGAAGTTGGTTGGAATATAGCGATGATTACAGAGGCAGTGTCATTTCTATGAATCAGTATTATGAACTATACGAAGCTCTTTATAATGACGATCCCGTTTACGCAGTAATGGCGGGTACCCTGATGCAAACTTTTTTGAGGATCGGAGCTGCCGTGCAAATGCCGCTTATACCAAATAAGGAAAATCCACTCTGGATGCGATTTGTTGAGTTTTCCGACTCTGATGATTATCAATCGCTTAAATACACAAAAAAAGGAGGTGACAAAGCTAAATGTTATGTGCATAAGGAAACAATGCGATTAATACATGAGGAATATCTACTCCCATTCCGTGGTGAACGAGAAGAACTTTTTATTAATAACTATGCCACTTCAAAACATGCTTTAAAAAAAGGGATTACTGAGGACGACAAATTTCTTTGGTTAAATGAGCATGGAACACCCGTAACCCCCAAAGATCTACAGAGAGCATTCAAAAGAGCGTCAAAAAAGCTAGGCTTTAAGGTGACACCTCACTTTATGAGACATACAGGAGCTACACAGCTTTTGTATTATTGGGCAAAGGCTAAAGGTACTGAAATATGCGAACATCATAAACTAGCAATACACGCTTTTCTCAAGGATCAACTTGGGCATAGTAAAATGGAAACAACCTTATACTACATTAGGACAATCGAGTCTATGAAGTCCATCGCAGAGTGGGCAAGCTTTCTTCCTAACGCAATACCAGCTACAAAGAAGTTCAAAGCCATGCGCAAAACCGTTAAAGACGCTTTTGAGGAGTCTATGTATCGTCATGACAAGATGTTTAAAGGTGCTGCTTAAAACGCAATGTACTACCCCTAAACGTCACTATTGCCACAAAAGAAACATCATCTATTAAAGCTAATTGGACACGTTGGATTAGATTTTGTACCAACGCCTCGTTAAAAGCCAACTATTTTTTGTCCTTTAAAACGACTTATAGCTTTACCTTGGTGTGTGGTAGAGCATTACAGCTATTTTTACAGTTCTATTCCTGTCACCATTAAGATGAAACTCATAGTTGAACCATGTTTCATCTTTTTCATTTACAAACTTGATAAAGTTTGAATGTTCATTAACAGAAGATTTAGCAATATCAACTGCACTGCTAAAGTCCTTATTAGGCACGAACATAATTACTGCTGCTTTTGAATCTCGCCAAGTAAGATAACCTAGCAATTGACTGATAGTAGCAAGAAAACTTTTTTGACCTCTCCAAAACTTACATTCGCCAATGAACACATTGCTATTTTCGTGACGTAATAGAATATCGGTTTTACCAGTTTTATTAAAAGTTTCGCCCGTCGCCGAACCATTAAAGTTGGGCTCAAGCATCATTAAAAAGTGATCCCTTAAATGCTCCTCTTCTTTATTGGCGTATAAACTTGGTAAACGTTCAAATTCCTTGCCTACATCATGAATCATTTGCAATATGTCATTGTATACTGATAGATCTAAGCTGGGTTCTGGGCTATATCCAACGTCATTAACTTGAGGCTTAGTTAAAGTGACTTTTTTACGTTTCTGTGGAGCAGGAACTGCAAATGTTGCTGATGTAGCTGATGACTTTTTAATTGGTACACCTAAAGAAGCTAATACACCTGACTTTTCCTTAATTCTACTTTTTTTAGATGCGAAGGCAGATTTAATTTGAGCTTCAAGACTAGAGTTAAATTGAGTAACATCTTTCAGAACATGTGAAAGTTGTTGCATGATATTCCTAAGGTTTGAATCTTTATCTCTAACGATGGAATCGGTGTCATTTGAAAAGTTAATTATCTCAAAACAAAACTCATCCCTGCTAACTTCAATTTCCATTGTCCACATTATTCTAGTGCTTGGTACACAGTGCAATAGCTGCACATTCCCTGTTATTGGAACATGAAATTTTATAACATCTTTTTTGTATGAGTTACCTGAACGTACATGAAATGAGTTGGGAAAGTAGTCTGCTGGTATCATTCGTTCACTTGAAGATGCATATATTTTATCTTCATGAATTTGAAGTGGCTCAATTATAGCTTCAGACAACTTATGCTCGAAGTAATCACTTTCATTTACATTAAGAATATAGTCGTCTTTTTCTGACTCAATAGAGGAGATTACATTGTGCCTTGCACCATCGAGAAAACTACTAAGTTCTCTTTCTCCAAAAATGCGACTTTTTCTCATATGCTCGAATATCCTTATGTAAAGCTAACAGCTTATTATGG
>OJHR01000033.1_pt1 | contig 12332 bp, 8 predicted proteins | sample 1595331 | NCBI WGS metagenome assembly OJHR01 (sample SAMN05420119, study PRJEB24817) | seawater metagenome | isolation source: Sea water | place: Canada:Atlantic | collected 2013-11
AATAAATTTAACGATGTTAGTGGGCATCGAGTAAGCTCTGAGTTGGGAAGAAATTTAATCAAATTGGTATAAGTACACTGAGAAATTATTAGAACACAAGAGGAAGATATACCTTTGCCTGCAAGCCTCCCGATGGTTTATTAGAGAGCTCAACCTTACCACCATGAGTATCTACTATACGCTTTATAATAGCTAAACCTAAACCGCTGCCTTCTGTCCCTCTAGCAGTATCCCCTTGGGTAAATGGCTGAAATAATCGCTCAATATCAGCCTCAGGAATACCTGCACCATTATCGCTGACAATGATGTATGCATAATCATTTTCTACGCCAGTGAATACTTCTATTTTATCTTCAGTATAACGAATGGCATTTTGCACTAAATTTGCTAACGCGCGTCTAACAGCTACGTGACGTAAAGGAATTTTAGCGCATTCGCCAGGATGAAAAGTGATAACTCTATCGCTTGGTGTTTCAACATTCAATACTTCGTCAACAAGCACATTTAAATCACCAAGCTCAGCTTTATCTTTTGAATCATGGCGAATGTAATCAATAAATTGATCGATAATATTATTCATATCATCGATATCAGTTTCGATACCTTCTTTTAAAAACGCATCTTGCTCCTGCATCATCTCACTCGCTAAGCGAATACGAGTCAAGGGCGTTCGTAAATCGTGAGAAATTCCGGCCATGAGCAAATTTCGATCTTCTTCAAGCTGTTTAATACCTTTGGACATATGATTGAAGGCTTGAGTTACCGCCATTACTTCCGAGGTGCCACGCTCTACAAGAGGATCAGGAAAATCCCCTCTACCGACATCTTCTGCCGCTATTTCAAGTGACTTTAACGGCCGATTGAGCTGTCGAACAAAAACCCAACCGCCCATAACACTTAATAGACCAATAACTACCATGAAAAATATTAGTGGTGAAAAACTACCTTTTTCCATACCTAATAGCGGTATCTTTACCCAAAGGTGTGGTGCTTGCGGTGCTCGTATCCAAAAAAGATACTCATCACCTTGTGAAATTCTTACTTCCGCAGGACCACCAAGCAATGCAGACATTTGTTCAGATCTATAAGGGTATAATCCCGCATTAGCTAAACCAAAATTGTAAGCATCTTCTTCACGGTAAACACCAATGCCCGTTTCATTATGAAAAGCCTTAGCCATTTTCGGGCTTAATTTGGCATCATCAATATCTATGAAAACAACACGTATCTGTTTTGCCAACAATTGATTCATTTGTTGCTGATTTGGCTCAATAACATAAAGTGCAAAAGAAATGTAGGAAACGATTTGATTGATAAAGAGTAAAAAACCTATCAATAAAACAGTTTGGCCAAAAGCACTGCGTGGCAATATTTTCATATAAATAACTTAACTTGAAAGACTAAACTAAGCCGGGCTACCATCGGGCACAAACACATAACCTAAGCCCCAAACAGTTTGTAAATATCTTGGCTTAGCAGGGTCTTCTTCAAGCATTCGACGCAACCGTGATACTTGCACATCAATACTACGCTCTAATGCTGAATAATCTCTACCACGTGCAAGATTCATTAATTTATCACGTGATAACGGCTCTCGAGGATGAGTAACAAGTGCTTTAAGCACCGCAAATTCACCACTTGTTAAAGGCATGCTAATATCGTCTTTTTGCATTTCACGCGTCGCTAAATTTAAATGATAGCCACCAAAGCTAATAACATTCTCTTCTAACGCAGGGGCTCCAGGAGCTTCTTGAGTCCGACGTCGTAATACCGCTTTAATACGGGCAAGTAACTCTCTTGGGTTGAATGGCTTAGGCATATAGTCATCTGCACCTAGCTCTAAACCAATAATACGATCAACCTCATCACCTTTAGCGGTTAACATGACAATAGGAATATTATTGGAGTTTTGACGCAAACGACGACATATGGATAAACCGTCTTCACCAGGTAACATTAAGTCGAGTACTAATAAATGGAAATTTTCACGTTCAAGCAAACGATCCATCTGCTCGGAATTAGCGGCACTTCGTACTGTAAAACCTTGCTCAACTAAATAACGCTCTAACAATGAACGCAAGCGCATATCATCATCTACTACTAAAATTTTAGGTGTTTCTTGAGTCATATTTTGTATCACCTTGCTCGATTTCCTTTCATAATAAATATATATCGAATGCTAATCAATGTGCATGATTTTTAGTGCACTTTGAGTATCAGCCTTTATAAGTTAACGCTACTATAAGTGATATTGCTTACAATAAGAAACGGGCAAAAGTAAAACTGGCTAAGTATTTGTTACAATTTATGTAATTTCTAAACCAATTAGGATTATTTTAAGTAATGAATACTTTGCTCTGTTACACATTGCGTGAAACTTTTTTTGCGTTCGTTATGTGAAAGAGAAAATACCGCTTGTTTAACTAAATGCATTTTTTGCTCTCGCTCTACTTTAGGCAAGTGGGCAAGCTGCTCTTGAAAACAACCTAACAAACCAAAATTTAATGCCACATCTGACTGCATAGTATCTTCACCCAAACAGTTTCCAAGCTTTTCAGCTAAGGTATTTTTATCCATTTCTGTAATTAAAAAATTGAGCTTGTAGTCGACTTTATCGAATTCCCTCACCTGATTACAAACGAAAAACATATCAGCAACCGCAACAACAGGAATTAACTTTTGATGTTGTTCACTAAATCGTTCTTTTAGCCACTCATTATGTGCCTTCTCATTGCGAGGGCTAACTTCGACAGGATTGCTTGTTGTATTTACAGAAAAAAACCACCACGCTTGGCTCGGTAAAGCGTAACAAGCAAGTAAAATTAATAACGATTTTAACAGTATTTTCATATAACTAGGCTCTAATAGTTAGGTTTTATCTTTATTGATATATTGTGCAACACAGCTAAAACTAAGTATAGTTAATCTCTGTTTAAAAAATGTAGGAAACCTTATGAGACTTCTTTTTAAAACCCTTTTATTAACTCTCTCATTTTTACTTAGCTGTCATATTGCTAACGCTAATGAACCGATAATAGAATTTGAACAAGCAATGGCACAACATAAAGGTAAAGTTGTTTACGTAGATTTTTGGGCTTCTTGGTGCGTCCCTTGTCGTAAGTCTTTTCCATGGATGAATGCTATACAAACAAAACATCAAGAACAAGGGTTTGTGGTATTAAGCATTAATCTGGATGCAGAGGAGAAATTAGCCAAAATTTTTTTACAACAAACACCTGCTAACTTTGCAATTATTTATGATGCAAAAGGAAAGTTAGCGCGACAATTTAAAATAAAGGGTATGCCAAGCAGTTACTTATTTGATCGCCAAGGTAAGCTCATTAGTGCTCATACTGGCTTTAATGGTAATAAGCAGCAACAGTATGAAAATGAGATTGAGCAAGCGCTAGCACAATAAAATGAACGCGAAAGAATAGCGCTGAAATAAACTGAAAATTATAAAAAGAGTACTTTATGATCAACGTTTAGGGTCTATGATTTTCGTGTATTCTTGGTGTACTTCACCCAAATGTAAAGGCCGCTTATTGATAAAACAATCAATAACAAAGCAATAAAATCCATAAAAAATACGCCTATATCACCTAGAATTCGGCCACTATGGCTATCAATAATGATGCGCTCTAGTGTTAGGAATTGTGCACGATACGCCAATTCAGCCTGTTGTGTTTTATCATCGGATACCTGTTCAGGTTGTAACCAATTTGGTGCAATTAATGGCTGGTTAATTTGCCAATCAAAAAAAGTCGCTATCCGTTTGATAATAACCATCGGCACTAGCAACTACCACCTGTCCATTATTAATACTCATTGCTTTTATCGTATCAGGAACTCCTGATTCAGTACCAAGCATATCAACTAATTCACCGTTCAGATCATATAAGAAAATACTTTGGCGAGTAGCAATAATAAAAACTTTTTGCTGATTATGTTTCAATGCTATCTGGCCAACGCTAACAACTGCCGCGTCGCTTTCAAACAACATATTCCCTTTATACCAGACGCTATTATTAATAACTTGAATAGCTTGTTGTTGATAAAAACGAATGTCTTGAGGAGCGGAAATACCGTAATGATCAAGTAACAGTGTGCTTTTAATCGGTTGGTGCGCTAGCGATAAACCGTCAGTATGGTTAAGAGCGACTCCCGTCACGGATAAAAAAACAATGAAAAAGGCCGCAAAAACGCCCAACTTACGATGCCATTTTCTAAAGGTGCGATTTAAGTGTTGAGAGAATGGTTTAACAGTTTTTTTCATAAATATACAGCTACTAAATAAAGGCTTATTAAGCTAGAGAATAAAAAATAAGTCGTTATTTTGCCTGAGCAGGCAGGTTTTAGCTAGTCTCGGTTTTAAAGAGTAACTTTAGTATTTAACCACAAAGCAAGTCTGGCGACTTTTGTAGTTGCTCTTACCGATAAGGTTGCCCCGGTAATGCCATCAATATGCTGACTGAGGGTTTTATCTTTTGTCAGTGTTGCCTGTGCAAATTGTTCACTATAAAAATCATGGCGCACTTCATCACCTCGGGTTTCTCTAAAAGTGAGGACTTTAAGCTGTTTAATTGCATCTTTATGAATATGAACGGCGATAGTGATTGGTTTTTCTTTACCCACTTCATTTAGAATCCAGACGTTATCATTAGCTTCTTGCCAGTAACGAACCCGCATACGACTGTATTTATGACTAAGAATTTCTGCAATTGTTTTTTTATCTTCCGCACTTAACCACAAGACTTGCACCGCAGGTACTTGCTCACGAAAAATTCCCTTAAGGAATTCCTCAGATGTTTGATATACCCCTTTAGCCATAACGTTCATCGCTAAAAGACAGTATAAAAGTACAAAAAATAAAATTTTCTTCACAAATCTACTCTTAACTTTAATGAAGATTTAATATCACTGGAATGAATTTATAGTTCAAATAAGAGTGAGAATAAATTTTCATTGGTAATAAGCTCAACACTGCACAAAACAGCGTTGAGCTACTTAGCTTAACAGTTTATTTATTTGAACTAAAACTGATAGCCAAAACCTAGGTTGAAGCCTTTAGAGTCTTTAGAACCACCTAAGTCTTCATAATCCGCTTTTAACACTACGTCTTCATGTAAGAAGTAGCTAACACCAACATTTGTTGATTCAACAGTAGTTGAATCGCTGTTACCTGCGTTGTTGTCATACTCTGCATAGCGAGCAAAAACGCCTACTTTTTCACTAATTCTGTAAGAAGGTTCAAGATACCAACCTGTTTGCTCATCACGACCTAACGCTTTTGCTTCATCACCATTGATGTCCCAACGCGCGTATAAAGCACGAACGGTGAAATCATTAACTTGATAAACAGCATGCGCTTCAAGTAATGTTGCATCTGCTGTATCAATAGGGGTGTCAAAATTATTGCCACCTTGAGTAATATCTGTTTGGTACTGTACCGTCGCCGCTAGCTCTAAACCAGTAATGGCGGTATATTTAATACGACCAGTATAAGCAAGGTTTTCTGCTGTTGCTTTAGCCACTTTTTGACGACCGTTTCGAATTTTAAAATCATCACCAACTTCTAAACCACTAGTCACGGCACCATCAAGACTTACACCGCCTGCAGGCTTGTAGTTAAATGATAAACCAGCTTCCCACCAGGTAGCAGGAATAATGTTTTTCTCAACACCGTTACGTTCAACACCATAGAATGTTGGTGGCTCATGTGTTTCATTGATAATGCCAACAGGAATTAAGAATAAACCAACTTTAGAGCTAGTCGTTTCATTAATATCAACTTCAACGTAGGCTTGTTCAAGTTCAACTTCCCCTGACTTTCCTTCACCAGCGATAGAATGCTCTAATTCAAATTCAGAGAAAAAACGTACGCTGTCAGAAAATTCATGGCCGAAAAACAATACAAAGCGGTGAAAATCTATCTTAGCATCTTGATCTTCATAGTTGTTGTAATGTAATTCACCATAGCCACCAATTGTAGTGTTAGCAAACATACCGCCATCACTTTCAGCAACTACTTCAACTTGATCAGCTGTTGCTTCAAGTTTTTTTTCTGTTTCATTTAAACGTTGTTCAAGTGACTTAAGCACTTCTTGCTGTTGAGTAATGACTTTACGTAACTCAATAGCCTCGGTTATTGCAACATTGCTTACCAGTAATGCTGCTATCGCTAGCGAAGAGACTACTGAGTTACGTAAAGTCATTACTCAACAGCAAGAAGTGCTTAAGTCACTTGAACAACGTTTAAATGAAACAGAAAAAAAACTTGAAGCAACAGCTGATCAAGTTGAAGTAGTTGCTGAAAGTGATGGCGGTATGTTTGCTAACACTACAATTGGTGGCTATGGTGAATTACATTACAACAACTATGAAGATCAAGATGCTAAGATAGATTTTCACCGCTTTGTATTGTTTTTCGGCCATGAATTTTCTGACAGCGTACGTTTTTTCTCTGAATTTGAATTAGAGCATTCTATCGCTGGTGAAGGAAAGTCAGGGGAAGTTGAACTTGAACAAGCCTACGTTGAAGTTGATATTAATGAAACGACTAGCTCTAAAGTTGGTTTATTCTTAATTCCTGTTGGCATTATCAATGAAACACATGAGCCACCAACATTCTATGGTGTTGAACGTAACGGTGTTGAGAAAAACATTATTCCTGCTACCTGGTGGGAAGCTGGTTTATCATTTAACTACAAGCCTGCAGGCGGTGTAAGTCTTGATGGTGCCGTGACTAGTGGTTTAGAAGTTGGTGATGATTTTAAAATTCGAAACGGTCGTCAAAAAGTGGCTAAAGCAACAGCAGAAAACCTTGCTTATACTGGTCGTATTAAATATACCGCCATTACTGGTTTAGAGCTAGCGGCGACGGTACAGTACCAAACAGATATTACTCAAGGTGGCAATAATTTTGACACCCCTATTGATACAGCAGATGCAACATTACTTGAAGCGCATGCTGTTTATCAAGTTAATGATTTCACCGTTCGTGCTTTATACGCGCGTTGGGACATCAATGGTGATGAAGCAAAAGCGTTAGGTCGTGATGAGCAAACAGGTTGGTATCTTGAACCTTCTTACAGAATTAGTGAAAAAGTAGGCGTTTTTGCTCGCTATGCAGAGTATGACAACAACGCAGGTAACAGCGATTCAACTACTGTTGAATCAACAAATGTTGGTGTTAGCTACTTCTTACATGAAGACGTAGTGTTAAAAGCGGATTATGAAGACTTAGGTGGTTCTAAAGACTCTAAAGGCTTCAACCTAGGTTTTGGCTATCAGTTTTAGTTCAAATAAATAAACTGTTAAGCTAAGTAGCTCAACGCTGTTTTGTGCAGTGTTGAGCTTATTACCAATGAAAATTTATTCTCACTCTTATTTGAACTATAAATTCATTCCAGTGATATTAAATCTTCATTAAAGTTAAGAGTAGATTTGTGAAGAAAATTTTATTTTTTGTACTTTTATACTGTCTTTTAGCGATGAACGTTATGGCTAAAGGGGTATATCAAACATCTGAGGAATTCCTTAAGGGAATTTTTCGTGAGCAAGTACCTGCGGTGCAAGTCTTGTGGTTAAGTGCGGAAGATAAAAAAACAATTGCAGAAATTCTTAGTCATAAATACAGTCGTATGCGGGTTCGTTACTGGCAAGAAGCTAATGATAACGTCTGGATTCTAAATGAAGTGGGTAAAGAAAAACCAATCACTATCGCCGTTCATATTCATAAAGATGCAATTAAACAGCTTAAAGTCCTCACTTTTAGAGAAACCCGAGGTGATGAAGTGCGCCATGATTTTTATAGTGAACAATTTGCACAGGCAACACTGACAAAAGATAAAACCCTCAGTCAGCATATTGATGGCATTACCGGGGCAACCTTATCGGTAAGAGCAACTACAAAAGTCGCCAGACTTGCTTTGTGGTTAAATACTAAAGTTACTCTTTAAAACCGAGACTAGCTAAAACCTGCCTGCTCAGGCAAAATAACGACTTATTTTTTATTCTCTAGCTTAATAAGCCTTTATTTAGTAGCTGTATATTTATGAAAAAAACTGTTAAACCATTCTCTCAACACTTAAATCGCACCTTTAGAAAATGGCATCGTAAGTTGGGCGTTTTTGCGGCCTTTTTCATTGTTTTTTTATCCGTGACGGGAGTCGCTCTTAACCATACTGACGGTTTATCGCTAGCGCACCAACCGATTAAAAGCACACTGTTACTTGATCATTACGGTATTTCCGCTCCTCAAGACATTCGTTTTTATCAACAACAAGCTATTCAAGTTATTAATAATAGCGTCTGGTATAAAGGGAATATGTTGTTTGAAAGCGACGCGGCAGTTGTTAGCGTTGGCCAGATAGCATTGAAACATAATCAGCAAAAAGTTTTTATTATTGCTACTCGCCAAAGTATTTTCTTATATGATCTGAACGGTGAATTAGTTGATATGCTTGGTACTGAATCAGGAGTTCCTGATACGATAAAAGCAATGAGTATTAATAATGGACAGGTGGTAGTTGCTAGTGCCGATGGTTATTATCAAACGGATAGCGACTTTTTTTGATTGGCAAATTAACCAGCCATTAATTGCACCAAATTGGTTACAACCTGAACAGGTATCCGATGATAAAACACAACAGGCTGAATTGGCGTATCGTGCACAATTCCTAACACTAGAGCGCATCATTATTGATAGCCATAGTGGCCGAATTCTAGGTGATATAGGCGTATTTTTTATGGATTTTATTGCTTTGTTATTGATTGTTTTATCAATAAGCGGCCTTTACATTTGGGTGAAGTACACCAAGAATACACGAAAATCATAGACCCTAAACGTTGATCATAAAGTACTCTTTTTATAATTTTCAGTTTATTTCAGCGCTATTCTTTCGCGTTCATTTTATTGTGCTAGCGCTTGCTCAATCTCATTTTCATACTGTTGCTGCTTATTACCATTAAAGCCAGTATGAGCACTAATGAGCTTACCTTGGCGATCAAATAAGTAACTGCTTGGCATACCCTTTATTTTAAATTGTCGCGCTAACTTTCCTTTTGCATCATAAATAATTGCAAAGTTAGCAGGTGTTTGTTGTAAAAAAATTTTGGCTAATTTCTCCTCTGCATCCAGATTAATGCTTAATACCACAAACCCTTGTTCTTGATGTTTTGTTTGTATAGCATTCATCCATGGAAAAGACTTACGACAAGGGACGCACCAAGAAGCCCAAAAATCTACGTAAACAACTTTACCTTTATGTTGTGCCATTGCTTGTTCAAATTCTATTATCGGTTCATTAGCGTTAGCAATATGACAGCTAAGTAAAAATGAGAGAGTTAATAAAAGGGTTTTAAAAAGAAGTCTCATAAGGTTTCCTACATTTTTTAAACAGAGATTAACTATACTTAGTTTTAGCTGTGTTGCACAATATATCAATAAAGATAAAACCTAACTATTAGAGCCTAGTTATATGAAAATACTGTTAAAATCGTTATTAATTTTACTTGCTTGTTACGCTTTACCGAGCCAAGCGTGGTGGTTTTTTTCTGTAAATACAACAAGCAATCCTGTCGAAGTTAGCCCTCGCAATGAGAAGGCACATAATGAGTGGCTAAAAGAACGATTTAGTGAACAACATCAAAAGTTAATTCCTGTTGTTGCGGTTGCTGATATGTTTTTCGTTTGTAATCAGGTGAGGGAATTCGATAAAGTCGACTACAAGCTCAATTTTTTAATTACAGAAATGGATAAAAATACCTTAGCTGAAAAGCTTGGAAACTGTTTGGGTGAAGATACTATGCAGTCAGATGTGGCATTAAATTTTGGTTTGTTAGGTTGTTTTCAAGAGCAGCTTGCCCACTTGCCTAAAGTAGAGCGAGAGCAAAAAATGCATTTAGTTAAACAAGCGGTATTTTCTCTTTCACATAACGAACGCAAAAAAAGTTTCACGCAATGTGTAACAGAGCAAAGTATTCATTACTTAAAATAATCCTAATTGGTTTAGAAATTACATAAATTGTAACAAATACTTAGCCAGTTTTACTTTTGCCCGTTTCTTATTGTAAGCAATATCACTTATAGTAGCGTTAACTTATAAAGGCTGATACTCAAAGTGCACTAAAAATCATGCACATTGATTAGCATTCGATATATATTTATTATGAAAGGAAATCGAGCAAGGTGATACAAAATATGACTCAAGAAACACCTAAAATTTTAGTAGTAGATGATGATATGCGCTTGCGTTCATTGTTAGAGCGTTATTTAGTTGAGCAAGGTTTTACAGTACGAAGTGCCGCTAATTCCGAGCAGATGGATCGTTTGCTTGAACGTGAAAATTTCCATTTATTAGTACTCGACTTAATGTTACCTGGTGAAGACGGTTTATCCATATGTCGTCGTTTGCGTCAAAACTCCAATAATATTCCTATTGTCATGTTAACCGCTAAAGGTGATGAGGTTGATCGTATTATTGGTTTAGAGCTAGGTGCAGATGACTATATGCCTAAGCCATTCAACCCAAGAGAGTTACTTGCCCGTATTAAAGCGGTATTACGACGTCGGACTCAAGAAGCTCCTGGAGCCCCTGCGTTAGAAGAGAATGTTATTAGCTTTGGTGGCTATCATTTAAATTTAGCGACGCGTGAAATGCAAAAAGACGATATTAGCATGCCTTTAACAAGTGGTGAATTTGCGGTGCTTAAAGCACTTGTTACTCATCCTCGAGAGCCGTTATCACGTGATAAATTAATGAATCTTGCACGTGGTAGAGATTATTCAGCATTAGAGCGTAGTATTGATGTGCAAGTATCACGGTTGCGTCGAATGCTTGAAGAAGACCCTGCTAAGCCAAGATATTTACAAACTGTTTGGGGCTTAGGTTATGTGTTTGTGCCCGATGGTAGCCCGGCTTAGTTTAGTCTTTCAAGTTAAGTTATTTATATGAAAATATTGCCACGCAGTGCTTTTGGCCAAACTGTTTTATTGATAGGTTTTTTACTCTTTATCAATCAAATCGTTTCCTACATTTCTTTTGCACTTTATGTTATTGAGCCAAATCAGCAACAAATGAATCAATTGTTGGCAAAACAGATACGTGTTGTTTTCATAGATATTGATGATGCCAAATTAAGCCCGAAAATGGCTAAGGCTTTTCATAATGAAACGGGCATTGGTGTTTACCGTGAAGAAGATGCTTACAATTTTGGTTTAGCTAATGCGGGATTATACCCTTATAGATCTGAACAAATGTCTGCATTGCTTGGTGGTCCTGCGGAAGTAAGAATTTCACAAGGTGATGAGTATCTTTTTTGGATACGAGCACCGCAAGCACCACACCTTTGGGTAAAGATACCGCTATTAGGTATGGAAAAAGGTAGTTTTTCACCACTAATATTTTTCATGGTAGTTATTGGTCTATTAAGTGTTATGGGCGGTTGGGTTTTTGTTCGACAGCTCAATCGGCCGTTAAAGTCACTTGAAATAGCGGCAGAAGATGTCGGTAGAGGGGATTTTCCTGATCCTCTTGTAGAGCGTGGCACCTCGGAAGTAATGGCGGTAACTCAAGCCTTCAATCATATGTCCAAAGGTATTAAACAGCTTGAAGAAGATCGAAATTTGCTCATGGCCGGAATTTCTCACGATTTACGAACGCCCTTGACTCGTATTCGCTTAGCGAGTGAGATGATGCAGGAGCAAGATGCGTTTTTAAAAGAAGGTATCGAAACTGATATCGATGATATGAATAATATTATCGATCAATTTATTGATTACATTCGCCATGATTCAAAAGATAAAGCTGAGCTTGGTGATTTAAATGTGCTTGTTGACGAAGTATTGAATGTTGAAACACCAAGCGATAGAGTTATCACTTTTCATCCTGGCGAATGCGCTAAAATTCCTTTACGTCACGTAGCTGTTAGACGCGCGTTAGCAAATTTAGTGCAAAATGCCATTCGTTATACTGAAGATAAAATAGAAGTATTCACTGGCGTAGAAAATGATTATGCATACATCATTGTCAGCGATAATGGTGCAGGTATTCCTGAGGCTGATATTGAGCGATTATTTCAGCCATTTACCCAAGGGGATACTGCTAGAGGGACAGAAGGCAGCGGTTTAGGTTTAGCTATTATAAAGCGTATAGTAGATACTCATGGTGGTAAGGTTGAGCTCTCTAATAAACCATCGGGAGGCTTGCAGGCAAAGGTATATCTTCCTCTTGTGTTCTAATAATTTCTCAGTGTACTTATACCAATTTGATTAAATTTCTTCCCAACTCAGAGCTTACTCGATGCCCACTAACATCGTTAAATTTATT
>OJHR01000034.1_pt1 | contig 12303 bp, 9 predicted proteins | sample 1595331 | NCBI WGS metagenome assembly OJHR01 (sample SAMN05420119, study PRJEB24817) | seawater metagenome | isolation source: Sea water | place: Canada:Atlantic | collected 2013-11
CTAACTAAAGATACGTAACTATATTTATTTGCATGAACATCATTCATTAAGCGTTTTTTGTTCTTCTCTCGAAAGAGCCGAACTATGTAAAACAACATAAGGTGAGTGCTCACACAAATTGCATGATAACTAATTGTTAAAGAATAACTTCTCAATAAAACTGAGAAGCAGATGAGAGTCGCATTCGCTCTTCACCTTGGCTACATTAAGTAGCACTGTTCGTTGCTCTTGCCCCGAACTGGATGCGTATAATACGCTTCCAAATTTTGATGTCAACGTTTAATTTAATTTAATTTGAAAAACATATCTTCTAATTAAAAATGAAACATTAAGCTAATTAACCAACCTTTTACATGGTCGTAGTCAACCTATCAAAACGTCCATTTGGTTAAGGTTTTTACCTGAACCCCTTGGAACTGGAGCGCATTGTAGAGAGTTTTTAATTTTGATCAAGTGTTTTTTCACACTATTATAATTTTTTTGTTTGATCGATTAATTATCAAACAAAAACACTCTAGAATGAGTGAAATTGATTTATAAAAATGCGCAAGAACATATTACCTGTTCAAACAAAACCCTACATACAAAGACCACCGTCTATTTCTATAACGCGACCAGTGAAGAATTCATTTTCAAAAATGTATTTAGCCGTGTGGGCAATCTCTTCTGCTTCACCTAACCGTCCAACAGGTTTCATTTTCTCCAACCTATCTTTCATCTCCGGTTTCATTGCATCTGTCATAGCAGTACGTATAACCCCTGGTGCTATTGCGCCCACACGAATACCATGTCGACCAAGCTCTCTTGCCCATGTTGTTGTCATTGCTACAACGCCCGCTTTTGCTGCAGCATAATTGGTTTGACCTATGTTGCCACCACGGGCAATTGAGGACATATTAATAATGACACCTGGTTTACCACCTTCAATCATATGAACAGCTGCTTCCCTGCCGCATAAAAAGACACCCGTTAAATTGACATCGATCACTGATTGGAAGTTTTGTAGTGACATCTTTTTAATGACCACGCCATCTTTTGCTTTAACAAACATACCATCTCGTAATATTCCAGCATTATTAACTAAACCATCTATCCCTTTGAAGTCTTCATTAATTTGATGGAACGTTTTTTCAACTTCCTCTTCTTTACTAACATTCGCTAAGTAGTACTCTACTTTTATCCCTTTAGCACCAGCCGATATAACTTGCTCAACGCTTTCTTGCAATTGCTTTTCATTTAAATCAATCAACGCGATATTTGCCCCGGATTCTGCAAAGCTAATAGCCATTGTTAAGCCTAGACCCTGACCACCACCTGTGATGACGATTGTTTTATCTTGTAATTTCATTGTTCTCTACTTATTGTTTGTTAAATGTATTAAATATGTTTAATAGATCTTTCTGACTAGCAGATTAATAACCCATTATCCAGACGCCGCCATTGATGTAGCATGTTGAATGGCTAAAGGTATTTTTATTCGAACAACAAAGCTTTTCAAAACTAGACTAGCTGTTGCCCTTCATTTTAAGTATTGGAGTTAACATTATTTATGATAATTTCGCTAGAGGGTGAGCCGCTTTTGACCAAGATGATTCAAAAAACCAATTCAGCACTTTAGTATCAATTGCTTCAACCGATGAATAATGCCATTTAGGACTATTATCTTTATCGATTAGTAATGCCCTGACACCTTCTAAAAACTCACCAAAATAACCACATTTAACAGCTAAATCTAATTCCATTCGAAAACAATCAGCCAAAGACATGCCTTTGCCCTTATTTAATTGCGAAAAGGCCAATTGTGCGCTTAAAGCACTTCCCTTCTCCAATGACTTTTGTGCTCGGGTAAGCCACTTATCTTCAGTCTCAACACTTAAGATCGCAGTCAATATTTCAGATAACTCTTCTTTATCTAAAAGCGTACTTATTAATGGTTGATGTTCTATTAACGGCGACGCTGGCAGTTTGTTTACAGAGCTTTGTTCAAATTCTTGTAATAATTGTGACGTTTTATCGTGATTTAATGGAATTGTTTCGCCCCAGTTAATCATTTTAAGTTGCCCAAGTAAGTTATCTTTATGTTGTTGTTCAACAAAATAATCTGCAAGTTGACAATACTTAGCATCAGCCGCATTGATAGACGCGCCCGTTAACGCTAAAAATAAGCCACAACCTGACGGCATTTTATTTAGAAAATAACTGGCGCCAACATCAGGGAACAAACCGATACTTATTTCTGGCATGGCTATACGTGAGCTTTCGGTTACAACACGATGACTTGCGCCAACAAGCATGCCTAAGCCACCTCCCATGACAATCCCACTGCCCCAGACAATAAATGGTTTGTTAAATGTGTGAATTAAAAAATCTAATTGGTATTCTTGGGTAAAGTAATCTTCAATTTCTGGCGCAAAACTACTGCTGTCATTTAATTCATCCGCAATGTTTACAGTACTAGCATTACTTGTCATCACACTTTTTTTCATTGCACTGTATAGATGTACTATATCTCCACCGGCACAAAATGCTTTCTCACCTTGGCCTTGTAAAAATACTGCAGCAATATCGGGCTGTTGTTGCCAAGTAACTAATTTAGGGTAAAGCAGCGCTACCATATCGCTACTTAACGCATTAAGAGATCTTGGAGAATTGAGAGTAATTAGCCCTATTTTTTTATCATTATCACAATCAACTTCCTGAAAAATAACTACATCAGTCATAATTTTTCCTGTATTGAATCCTGTTTAATTTTGAAATATCCACATTGCCTAATCAGCCATAGGTACATAGCTTTATCGAGAAGCATTTGTAGACCATATTTTTAATCATGTGTTTAGTTAACTGAGTCAACTAACGCCACAAAATCTTGACAAGTTTGCGGTAAAACTTGATTGATTGGCATAACACTATTCTTTGAATCAAATTTTACCGACTATTACAGCAACTACATCCGTAATGAGCGGTTTTTCAGGTTCAATGACCAAGTTTGAGTTTACGACTCAATTGAAACAAAAAAGTACTCATTAACAAGAATTAATGAGTACTTTTGATATCTATACCCGCTCGCCTTGATTATGACTTGCTCAGTCTTCCCCAAGGAGCTGGTTTAGAAACGCTCTATGCTGCGTTATTGATTTCGACAATAGAATAACTATTCTCTTCAATCAATGCCTTGCCTAAAGGCGTTTCTATTTCCAGCTGAGTCATGCATCTTCAAGTGGAACGGGTATACATTGAGCTAAAGTGCTACCAAATGTGTAATTACAACATTTCTACTGCGATTGCTGTCGCTTCACCGCCGCCAATACAAAGAGAAGCAACACCTTTAGATAAGCCTTTATTTTTCAATGCATGGATTAAAGTCACCATAATGCGCGCTCCACTGGCACCCAATGGATGACCTAAAGCACATGCACCACCATTCACATTGACTTTGTTAATATCTAATGACAGATTTTTAACTGCTAGCATAGTTACCATGGCAAACGCTTCATTGATCTCAAATAAATCGACATCAGCTGTTGTCCAACCAGCTTTGTCCAACAATTTATTCATAGCGCCTACTGGTGCTACAGTAAATTCTGCTGGTGCTTGTGCGTGTGTCGCATGAGCAACAATTTTACAAAGAGGTGATAAACCGCGTTTTTCAGCTTCTGATAATTTCATCATCACAAGCGCTGCCGCGCCGTCTGAAATTGAACTTGAGTTAGCTGCGGTGATAGTTCCGTCTTTCTTAAAGGCTGCGCGTAACGATGGTATTTTGTCTGGACGAGCATTACCAGGTTGTTCGTCGGTATCAATAACCGTTTCTTTGCGACGATTCACTACTGTAATAGGTGCAATTTCATTTTTAAATGCGCCTGATTCAATCGCTTGGTTTGCACGACTCAATGAACGAATAGCAAACTCATCCATTGATTCACGTGTAAAGCTAGCTTCATCGGCAGTATCTTGAGCAAAACACCCCATAGAAATTCCGTCATACGCATTTTCTAAACCGTCTTGCATCATATGATCTATAACTTGACCATGTCCCATGCGCAGACCTGTTCTAACTTTTGGTAAAATGTAAGGTGCATTACTCATACTTTCCATACCACCAGCAACAGCAACATCGATAGAACCAGCAAGTAACGCATCATGCGCCTGCATCGCCGCTTTCATGCCTGAACCACATACTTTATTAATTGTTGTACACACGGTTGATAAAGATAAATCAGCAGCAATAGCTGCTTGCCTTGCAGGCGCCTGCTTTAGACCTGCAGGCAAAACACAACCCATAATAAGTTCATCAACTTGATCGTTGGCCAGATTAGCTTCGTTTACAGCAGCTTTGATTGCGGTAGCACCTAATTCAGGTGACGTTACCGGCGCCAAACAACCACCAAAACCACCCATAGGGGTTCTAACAGCGGAAACAATAACAATAGGATCTGATAATGACATTGAACTCTCCAGTTTCTAAATGATAATAAGTTTAAATAAGTTCGAAAAAATTGATAGCTTAGCCTAACCTAACAATTAAGTTTACGTCAACGTAACTTTAGTAGTAGCTTTCGCTAATTCCGATCAGGTTCGAGCGAGTCGGTTAATAGTAGAAAAGTTATAAATTGTTTTTATAAAATATAAATTAATTCTTAAAACAATAAAAATTAAACTTGCTCAAAAACTTACCCTTTACGTTAACGTAAACTTATTATAAGATAAATCAATAAATAGTTTTCAAGATGAGAAACACGAGTAAACAAATGACCCAAAACATTAGCCAAGCCAAATACTCTATTAGCGACTTATCAAAAGAATTTGATATCACTACACGCAGCATTCGTTTTTATGAAGATCAAGGGCTAATCTTTCCTGCACGTAAAGGGCAAACAAGAATTTATAATCAAAGAGATAAAGTTCGATTGAAGTTAATTCTTCGCGGTAAACGACTTGGTTTTTCACTAGCAGAGACGGGTCGGTTATTCGAACTATATGATGTTGATAAAACCAGTGCTACACAGTTAAATACCATAATGACTTTGATTAATGAAAAGAAAAATGATTTAAAGCAACAGCTTGAAGATATAAATGCGATTTTAATTGAACTGGATGATTTAGAGGACAATTGTAAAACCACCCTCAAAACCCTTGAAAACAGTTAATCGCAACAAAAAACGTGTAAATAAAATAAAGATAACTAAACCCATTCAACCGTTACAAACTCAGCACTGCCAAGCGGGAATGAGTTTCACTAAAAGGATAAAGCATGATTTCAAAATTCAGCTCACTCAACTATAACTTAGGCGAAACCGTGGATATGATCCGCGAGACTGTTAACGCTTTTTCCCGTGATGAAATAGCCCCTCGCGCAGAACAAATAGATATTGATAATGAGTTCCCTGCTGATCTATGGAAAAAGTTTGGCGACATGGGTCTTTTAGGTATGACTGTTGAAGAAGAATACGGTGGTTCAGGTTTAGGTTATTTAGAGCATATCGTTGCTATGCAGGAAATCAGCAGAGCTTCAGCCTCTGTAGGTTTAAGTTATGGCGCTATGTCAAACTTATGTCTAAACCAATTACGAAAAAATGGTTCACATGAGCAAAAATTAAAATACTTACCAAAACTTTGTACCGGTGAACACGTTGGCGCATTAGCTATGAGTGAACCAAATGCAGGTTCAGATGTTGTAAGCATGAAACTTCGCGCTGATAAAAAAGGCGATAAGTACATTCTCAACGGTAATAAAATGTGGATAACCAATGGCCCAGATGCTGATGTTTATGTAATTTATGCTAAAACAGATACGAGTGCTGGTTCAAAAGGTATCACTGCTTTTATTGTTGAACGTGATTACCCAGGATTTTCTCGCCATCAAAAACTAGATAAGTTAGGTATGCGTGGTTCAAATACTTGTGAGTTGGTTTTCCAAGATTGTGAAGTACCAGCAGAAAATATTTTAGGTGCTGAAGGAAAAGGCGTCCGTGTATTAATGTCAGGCTTAGATTACGAGCGTGTCGTTTTATCAGGTGGTTCTTTAGGCATCATGGATGCTTGTATGGATTTAGTTGTACCTTATATACATGACAGAAAACAATTCGGTCAATCTATTGGTGAATTTCAATTAGTACAGGGCAAAGTTGCCGATATGTACACTCAAATGAATGCCGCTAAATCTTATGCTTACATGGTTGCCCAAGCGTGCGACCGTGGCGAAACCACTCGAAAAGATTCTGCTGCCGTAATTCTTTATGCCGCTGAACTAGCAACTAAAATGGCTCTTGATACTATCCAATTACTTGGTGGTAATGGTTATATCAATGAATTCCCAGCAGGTCGTTTACTCCGTGACGCCAAGCTTTATGAAATTGGTGCTGGAACGTCAGAGATTCGTCGCATGCTGATAGGTCGTGAATTATTCAACGAATCTAACTAGTCATTCATCTTGACGCTGAATCACTACTCAAATAATTAACTTCATTGAATGATAAATGAACCATTCATTTGAACACCAGTAATATCTAGCTTTGCAGCAAGTGAGTTCTAATACAAGGCAAAAAGCAGAGTTGACGTTAGTCAATGAGCATTTTTCAACGCAGTATTAGAGCTCAATAGCAAAAAAGAAAGCTATTACTAACTAATTAAAGGCTCTCTCCCGTGGCAAAAATAATAAGTAAGATAAACACTCGCAGCCAAGATTTCTTAGACAACGCTGCACATATGCAAACTCAAGTTGATGATTTACGAGAAAAGCTCAGTGAAATCAAACTTGGTGGTGGCGATCGCTCTCGAGAGCGACACATTGGGCGTGGTAAATTATTGCCGCGAGAAAGAGTAAATGCATTACTTGACGATGGCTCAGCATTTTTAGAGTTTTCTCAACTTGCTGCTTATAAAGTTTACGATGATAACGTGCCTAGTGCTGGGATCATCACAGGTATAGGCCGAGTATCTGGACAAGAGTGCGTTATCGTTGCTAATGATGCCACGGTTAAAGGTGGGACTTATTATCCCCTTACGGTTAAAAAACACCTTAGAGCACAATCTATTGCACAGGAGAACAACTTACCTTGTATCTATTTAGTTGACTCCGGTGGCGCAAACTTACCCAATCAAGATGATGTTTTCCCCGACAAAGAACACTTTGGCCGAATATTTTTTAACCAAGCAAATATGTCAGCCAATAACATTCCTCAGGTTGCTGTTGTTATGGGCTCTTGTACTGCTGGTGGCGCATATGTTCCTGCAATGGCTGATGAATCAATTATTGTTAAAGAGCAAGGCACTATATTCTTAGCTGGTCCTCCTTTAGTTAAAGCGGCTACTGGTGAAGTTGTTAGTGCTGAAGATCTTGGTGGTGCAGACGTACATTGTCGTACTTCAGGTGTTACCGATCACTATGCACAGAATGATAATCACGCACTTGAAATAGCTCGTTCTGCGGTTAAAAACTTGAACCGAGTAAAACCGGTAACCATAAATTTTCAAGAAGTTGTTGAACCCGAATATCCAAGTGACGATATCTACGGCATTATCCCTAAAGATACTCGTCAACCGTATGATGTACGTGAAATTATTGCTCGTATTGTTGATGGTAGTGACTTTAATGAGTTCAAAGCGCTTTATGGCAATACGCTAGTTTGTGGGTTTGCCAGTATATATGGTTACCCTGTTGGTATTGTTGCCAATAATGGGGTGTTGTTTGGTGAGTCTGCTGAAAAAGGTGCTCACTTTATCCAACTCTGTGCCCAACGAAAAATTCCTTTAGTATTTCTACAAAACATTACCGGCTTTATGGTGGGTAAACAATACGAATCAGGTGGCATAGCAAAACATGGTGCCAAAATGGTAACGGCCGTTGCTACAGCACAAGTGCCTAAATTTACTATTTTAATTGGTGGCAGCTTTGGCGCAGGAAATTATGGCATGTGTGGTCGTGCCTATGATCCTCGTTTCTTATTTATGTGGCCGAATTCACGTATATCCGTCATGGGTGGCGAACAAGCGGCTGGCGTTATGGCGCAAGTAACACGTGATAAAAAAGAAAAACTCGGTGAAAGTTGGAGCGAAGCTGACGAAAAAAGCTTTAAACAACCTATCATCGAAAATTATGAACACCAAGGTCACCCTTATTACGCCTCTGCGCGCTTATGGGATGATGGCATCATCGACCCTGCTGATACTAGACAAGTATTAGGTTTAGCTATTTCAGCTTCTTTAAACAAAAAAATTGAAGAAACCAAGTTTGGCATCTTCCGCATGTAACCGTACATAATTACATAAATAACAAGGGTAAAGCGTACTTATTATGAAGTCTAAAAACGACACTGTTTTATTAGAAGTTGATGAGCAAGGTGTTGCCACCGTTACTTTGAACAATCCTGAAAAACACAATGCTTTTGATGATGGCATCATTAAACAATTAACTGATATTTTTAATGACATCAGTAATAGAGATGATATCAGCATTATGATTTTAGCTTCAAACGGCAAAAGTTTTAGTGCCGGTGCTGACCTCGGATGGATGAAACGTATGGCAAGTTACTCTTATGAGGATAACTTGAAAGACGCCAACGCCTTAGCGCAAATGTTAAAAGCATTAAACTTTTTACCACAAACGACTATTGCCAAGATTCAAGGTGCCGCTTTTGGTGGTGCTGTTGGTTTAGCTAGCTGTTGCGATATTGTGATCGCGAGCACTAAAGCAAGCTTTTGTCTTAGTGAAGTCAAATTGGGCTTAATACCCGCAACTATCAGCCCTTATGTTGTAGATGCTATTGGTTTAAAAGCCAGTCGCCGTTACTTTCAAACAGCCGAACGTTTCTTTAGCGATAAAGCACAGTCACTTGGTTTAGTAGATGAAGTAGTCTCGCCTGAGCTGTTAACTGATGAAGTCAATAGTATGGTCGCCAAGTTATTAGCTAATGGTAGTCAAGCGAGACGACAAGCTAAAAAACTAAGCCAAGATGTCGCCTTTCAAATAATTGACGATAACTTGCTCAAAGACACCAGTGAACGTATAGCAGCGATTCGCGTGTCGACTGAAGGACAAGAAGGTTTAACAGCCTTTTTTGAAAAACGAACGCCTAATTGGTAAATATAAGCGTCAAATTCTCAGTTGCTCCGTGATCTTAAGTGATATTAAAAGAATAAAAGGATATACAAATGTTCAGTAAAATTTTAATTGCCAACCGTGGTGAAATTGCTTGCCGTATTATTAAAACAGCCAAGAAAATGGGTGTATTAACCGTTGCCGTTTATTCCGATGCCGACAAAGACGCATTGCACGTTCATATGGCAGATGAAGCAGTTTATATTGGCCCTTCTCCATCACGCGAAAGCTATTTATTAGGTGATAAAGTTATCGCTGCCGCCAAAAAAACAGGTGCTCAAGCGATTCACCCTGGTTATGGTTTTTTATCTGAAAATGCTGGTTTTTGTCGTAATTGTGCCGCTGAAAACATTACCTTTATTGGACCTCCTGTCGCCGCCATTGAAGCAATGGGCTCAAAGTCTGCCGCTAAGAACATTATGGAAGAAGCCGATGTACCATTAGTGCCCGGTTACCATGGCGATGATCAATCTCGCGATATCATCAAAAAAGCAGCTGATGACATGGGTTATCCGGTACTGTTAAAAGCGACAGCTGGTGGCGGTGGTAAAGGTATGCGTCAAGTTTGGAGTGAAGGCGAATTTGATGAGGGTTTTGCAGCCGCTAAACGTGAAGCGATGTCATCATTTGGTGACGACACTATGTTGGTTGAAAAATACTTAACGCAACCTCGTCATGTTGAAATACAAGTGTTTTGTGACAATCACGAGAATGCTGTGTACTTATTCGAGCGTGATTGCTCAGTACAACGTCGCCATCAAAAAGTTATTGAAGAAGCACCTGCTTTTAGCATGAGCGAAGAATTACGCGCTCAAATGGGTGAGTCCGCCATCAAATCAGCCCAAGCGATCGGCTATCAAGGTGCGGGTACCGTAGAGTTTTTACTTGATATTGACGGCTCTTTCTATTTTATGGAAATGAACACTCGTTTACAAGTTGAACATCCCGTTACCGAAATGATCAGCGGACAAGATTTAGTCGAGTGGCAATTACGTGTAGCCGCAGGTGAATTACTGCCTAAAACACAAGAACAACTAGTGCTTAATGGCCATGCTTTTGAAGCGCGTATTTATGCAGAAGATGCTAACAACGACTTCTTACCAGCAACAGGAAAATTGAGCTTATTAAAAACACCTATTGAGAGCGAACATGTTCGTATTGATACAGGTGTGCGTCAAGGCGATGACGTTAGTGTGTATTACGATCCAATGATTGCTAAATTAATTGTCTGGGATGAAAACCGTGAAAAAGCACTGCAACGTCTAGCAAAGGCTTTAAGTGAATATCGTATTAATGGCGTAACAACTAACATTGATTTTCTCTACAACTTAGCAACATCAGCACCTTTTAAAGCCGCTGATATTGATACCGGTTTTATTGAAAAAAATCATAACCTTATTTTTCATAATGACGAAAAGCCACTTGTCAATGAGCTACCTATAGCCGCTTTATTCCTTGTTCTATCTAAAGAAAGTAAGGCTAAGCAGCAAGCACAGCAAAGTAATGACCCACATTCACCTTGGTATAATGCCAATGCATGGCGTCTAAATGAAGCTAATTTGCATACCTTAGTATTAGCGCATAATGAGATAGAGTACGCAGTCACAGTTGAACAAAAACGCCAAGGTAATAATGCGTATTATTCAATTAATATCAATGGTGAAAGTTTTGACTGCCAAGGCGAAATATTAACGTCTCCACATAATGATGACACTATAGTTGCGACGATTAACGGACATCGCAGCCAAACCACCTTTAATCACTTTGAAAATAATATTAGCTTATATAGAACTAATGGCGTATTTAACTTTACTCATATTCTGCCAGACTGTGGTCAGCATAACGAAGATGACAACCATGGTGGTTTAGTTGCGCCGATGAATGGCACTATGGTTAGTGTTTTGGTTAAACCTGGCGAACAAGTGAGTAAAGACCAACCATTATTAATCATGGAAGCGATGAAAATGGAACATACTATCAAAGCCCCTGCTAACGGCACTATTGATGAGATATTTTTCCAAGTAGGCGACATGGTAGATGGTGGTGCTGAGTTATTAGCATTTTCAGAACAAGAAAATAACAGTGATGAGTCGGAGTAATCATGTTAACAAGCAAATTACCAAAGCACGTTAAAGTCGTTGAAGTTGGTCCTAGAGATGGCTTGCAAAATGAAGCGACCCCGATTAGTGCTAGCGATAAAATTCAGCTGATAGAGAAACTCAGCGATGCTGGCGTTAGCTATATTGAAAGTGGCAGCTTTGTTTCACCTAAGTGGGTGCCACAAATGGCAACCTCTACAGAAGTGTTCGAAAAACTTAGTCGCAATAAGAAGGTAACCTATGCAGCTTTAACACCTAACATGCGTGGTTTTGAAGCTGCATTGGCTGTCAATGCTGATGAAGTTGCTATCTTTGGTGCGGCTTCGGAAAGCTTTAGCCAAAAAAACATAAATTGCTCTATTGAAGAAAGCCTTGAGCGCTTCGCACCGATTATGGAAGCGGCTCAAAAAGCCAATATCAAGGTGCGTGGTTATGTTTCTTGCGTACTTGGCTGTCCCTATGAAGGTGATATAGATCCTGAGCAAGTCGCTTTAGTCGCGGAAAAACTCTTTGCTATGGGGTGCTATGAAATTTCATTAGGCGACACTGTAGGTGTTGGCAACCCAGCAAGCGTAACAAAGATGATACAAGCCGTGAGTGCCCGTGTACCAACAGATAAGCTAGCCGTACACTTTCATGATACCTATGGGCAAGCGTTAACCAATATTTACGCCGCATTACAAATGGGTGTCAAGGTGGTCGATAGTGCTATTGCAGGTTTAGGGGGATGTCCTTATGCTAAAGGCGCATCAGGTAATGTTGCCACTGAAGATGTTGTGTATATGCTTGATGGTTTAGGTATAAAGACCGATATCGATTTCAAAAAATTACTGCAAGCGGGTTGGTTCATTAGTGATAAATTAGGTAAAGCACCTATTTCTAAAGTATCTAATGCTTATCTAGCACAAGCAAAAGTTTCAGAAGAATAATATTTTCTTCGCATGGAGAGGATGAAAGTAAAGCAAAATAATATCATGATAAATTATTTTTCTTCTTCTTTCTCTCTGTTAAATTTTTATCAAATATCAAACCAAATGAGGAGAATAAAATGGCAGGATTTGACAAAGTAGTGTCAAGCTATGAGGAAGCCATGGCTGGACTAACAGA
>OJHR01000035.1_pt1 | contig 12147 bp, 8 predicted proteins | sample 1595331 | NCBI WGS metagenome assembly OJHR01 (sample SAMN05420119, study PRJEB24817) | seawater metagenome | isolation source: Sea water | place: Canada:Atlantic | collected 2013-11
GCGACCACCGAGATCTACACTCTTTCCCTACACGACGCTCTTCCGATCTTGCTACGCCACCCCTGCCAACCATCACCATGTTTCATTGCGACATTGTGCAAGTCCATCGCACGTAAACAGCGTTTTGCTTGCCACTGTAATGCTTTGATTCGTTCTACTGAAAAAACTTTATCTGTCAGTTGAGCTAAAATAGACGTTTGATAACCTGAGCCAGTGCCTATCTCTAATATGTTTTGTGGTCGTCCATCTGCTAATAACAACTCTGACATCTTAGCGACAATATAAGGCTGTGAGATAGTTTGCCCTTGCCCAATAGGTAAAGCAGTATTGTCATAAGCTTTATGCGCAAGAATTTCAGGCACAAAAATGTGTCTAGGTGAATGAGCTATCGCTTGTAAAACAGCGGTATTGCTGATGCCTTCACTTTGTAATTTTTGCGCCAGTAACTCTCCACTGCGCTTTGATTTTCCGCCTATACGACTAGACATCATAAGAATACATCCGATTTAATCTGATAAGCTAAGCTCAGTAAGCCAACTTTTAATATTTTCTATACTACGATGAGCTGTCATATCAACCGTGAGCGGTGTTACAGAGGCATAACCATTGGCAACTGCATGGAAGTCAGTGCCTTCTCCGCCATCGAGTTCTTGCCCTAATACGCCGTACCAATAAATGTCACGTTGCCACGGGTCTTGCATTTTTTGCATACCCTCAGCTTGATGACGGTGGCCCAAGCGCGTTACCTTTATTCCTTTTAACTCAGCTAATGGAATGTCAGGAACATTAATATTTAAAATTTGGTCCGCAGGTAACGGATGAGTACGTAGTCGTTTTATTATTTTTGCGGTAACAATTGCTGCCGTTTGATAATATTGTTCATTGTTGCCTGCCAAGGAAACAGCAATAGCAGGCATGCCCATATGACGGCCCTCAGTTGCTGCTGCCACGGTGCCTGAATAAAGAGTATCATCACCTAAATTAGCGCCTTTATTGATCCCCGCAACAACTAAATCACAATCAGTAAAAAGCTGACTACTGCCTAAGTGTACTGAATCTGTCGGTGTACCGTTAACAGAGATAAAACCATTATCTAAGTGTTCCGCCCGCAAAGGATTAAGTAAGGTTAAAGAGTTGCTAGCACCGCTACAATTCCTATCAGGAGCAACGACGTTTACCGTAAAATGCTTAACGAGTTCATCAAAAAGCACTTTAATACCTAATGCATGCACACCGTCATCATTACTTAGTAATATTTTCATTTTACTTGTTAAGCCTTGTTTATTCATGATTTATACTGAATCCTGCTGACTTGGATTAACAACTGTTTCTCTTTTATCAATACGAGTTGTCATATCCTGGTAGTTTAATAGCTCACGTAAAACTGTAGTGGCATAACACCCAGAAGGTAAAAAGAAACTAATTTTCACTGCATTGCTCTTTTCTTGTGCTGAGTTTTCTTCCGCTGATAATAATTCAATAGTAGTATCACTAACCGTTAAACGAATGCGACGGCGTTCTTGCTTTAGACCAAAACGTGGCAGACCTTCAGAAAACTCCTGATTCTTTGCCGCTATTTCTTGTTCTAATGCTAATGGTGCAGCACTAGTCATCAGCTCACCAGCGCCCCACATAGGGGCAGTTATATCAACATCTTTATCAGTAAAGCGTTGTTGAATAGCGTTATCTACTTCATCAAGATGGAATACTGATTGTGTACCCGCCAGCATTAACACATCGCCAACAGCTACTTTATCAAAGCATTGCTGTTGAATACGCTCATTCAGCACCGAGTTAAAAATATGTGATCGCGCGGCCGAGAGGTACATACCACGCTTTTTCTTATCTTTTACCTTTTGTCCTGAAAACAGAGATAAAGCTCGTTCTATATTGCCGCCACCAATACCAAAGCGTTGCTCGCCAAAATAATTAGGGACACCTTGTTCGACAATTTGTTGCCAACGTTCAGTAAACGCTTTTATAGCGGTCACTTCACGTAGAATAAGCTCAAAGCGATTACCCGTTAAGGCACCGGTGCGTAATTTTTTATTGTGTCGCTTATAAGAAAGAATCTCTACGCCTTCAATATTCAAGTCATCTAAATTATATTCTTGCTTACCTGGAACATGTACTCCAAACCACTGCTCTGTGACCGCAAAACGATCTTTTAATCCAGCGTAAGAAACAAGTTGTTCTTTTACTTCAAAATACTTAGCCAGCTCTCGGGCGACAAATACGGTATTAGCACCGGTTTTTCGAATATGAACAAATAAGTGTTCCCCTTCACCGCAAGGAGAAAAAGGCAATTCTTCAAAGACTTTAAAGTCACTTATTTGGTTACGCAATAAACCATTAGACTCTGGTTTTCCGTGTAAATAGGCTTGTTCAATTAACATGTTATCTATCTTCTTATTTCTGTATTTGCCAACATTAAAGGTAATTACACCAACTAAATATTTTGTATTTCTTCAATAAGCGGCAGGGGTTTTTCTATTGCAATCAATAAAACAACAGCATGTACCGAGATACCTTCTTTGCGCCCGGTATAACCTAGTTTTTCGGTCGTTGTAGCTTTAACATTAACTTGTTCAATCGTAGTCTTTAAATCCTCGCTTAAACAAGCTCGCATTGCGACTAAGTGAGGAGCCATTTTGGGCGCTTGAGCTACAATAGTGATATCTGCATTACCCAGTTGAAAGCCTTTATCTGTCATTAGTGAAACAACATGACGAAGTAGTATTCTGCTGGAAATATTTTCATATTTACCGTCGGTATCAGGAAAGTGATTACCAATATCAGCTAAGCATAATGCCCCTAAAATAGCGTCACAAAGTGCATGAATAGCAACGTCTCCATCTGAATGTGCGATGAATCCGTGTTCAAATGGTATTTCCACACCACCGAGTACCAAAGGTCCTTCGCCACCAAATTTATGTACATCAAAACCATGACCTATACGCATTTTGTTGTCCTTTTATCTAGTTATACCAATCACATTACCTAGCTGACCTATTTAAATCAGAACTATTGATCAATTTAATTGCTATTATTGTTTTGCTTATTTAAATAAAATTCAGCTAGTGCTAAATCATTAGGGTGAGTTATTTTTATATTTTCACTACTGGCAGAAACTAATAAGCTAGGTAAGTTAGCCTGTTCGATGGCTGAAGCTTCATCAGTAATGTTCAAGCCACTTTCCAGTGCTTTTTCTATCGCAGTAGCTAGCTCATCTGTCTTATACATTTGTGGCGTTAGTGCATGCCATAACTGCTCGCGTTCAACGGTACTGGCGATAGTACTACACGCACCTTTAACATTATCTTGAAAACCGACACCCCGTTTCATGGTATCTCTAACGGGTGTAGCTAATATACCGCCATAATCGTTACTTAAGCATTGACTGATCAACTTATCGATATCTTGATGGCTAACACAAGGTCGCGCCGCATCATGTACTAATACCCAAGGGTATTTCTTCCTATCAACAGCTTTCAAGCCATTGAGTACTGAGTTAACTCGTTCAGTACCGCCGGTTACACGAATGATATCTTTATGATGCGCTAAAGCAGATTCAGCAAAATACTGATCATCGACTCCCAAAGCAACAATGACTTGGCTGATTAAAGGATGACTTAACAACCTCATCACGGTGTGCGACAAAATCGTTTCATTATTAATACAAAGGTATTGTTTCGGACAATTTGCCTGCATGCGTTTTCCCACGCCTGCAGCAGGTACAATAGCAATGAATTTTTGCGCTGACACCATTAAGAAGCTACCTTGCTTTTCATCTAATTATTCACGTTACGAGTACTATTTTCCTTTGGGATAAGTCGAAAGAATGTTTCATTTTCTTTGATCATTCCTAACTCATTACGGGCACGCTCTTCAATTGCCTCAAGTCCTAACTTTAAATCATCGGTGTCCGCAAAAAGTAATTTATTACGTTGTTGTAATTTTTCGTTAGCACTGACTTGGTGAACAACATTTTCTTTCAGGACAAGATAATCAGGCACACTATTTTTACCAAACCAAAGTCGGTATTGAAGTAATACTAATAATATCAGCAAAATTGCTGTAAATACGCGCATGACAACCTAAATAAAGTGTATAGAAAAATACGAGATTATTACCGTTATTATACCTATCTACGGGCAGAGTTAAATAGCTAACGGTTTTTTGAAGTTTTTCCAATTAATAGAGCAAGATAGTAACAATTCTCTCAACGTTGGTATAATAGGGAGTTGCTTGTTATTGCCTTGCCAACAATGTCCTGTGCAAGCTGAGGTCATTATTTTTCTATTGGGTTTAAGCAGACGCTTATTTGTCACTTGATTTTGATTCATTAATTCATCAACAGCTAACGAAAACCAACCGCCAACATTTGTTCTTATTCTCTGTTTATCAAGATCGATACGATCAATGCAATCAATAATAATATGATCGGATAACAACACAGGTACAGCAAGCCCGACATAAATATCTTTTTGCAAATACCAACTGATTGTATTGGCACATTCTTGCTCAGTTTCTTGTCCAGAAAGAGGCATTTTATTGCCTTGTTTCGCTGACCAACTGGCATTTTGAGTGTCTAATAGCAGTGGCGACTGCCCTTGTGCGATGACTTTTTCCATAGCATGAGCTGTACGAGTTATATAATAAGACAAACTTTCTAAGCGCGCCTGTACAGATTGCGAACTGGAAAAGTCACCTTTAGCAATAACACTAATTTCACGCTGATAAAGGGCATTGCATAGTTCTGCAAAATCTCCCGTATCAGTGTGTAGTTGCCAAAGGCTAGATTGCGACATAATTGCTACCCTATATAAGGCCTACTTTACATGAGTTTTACTTTAAACATATTCCAACAATAAACAGCATGCCGAGTATCCGGCGCCAAAAGAACATAATACACTTTTATCTCCAGTCGCTAGGTCCTGTTTATTTTTGTGCAAAGCAATAATACAACCTGCTGAACTGGTGTTTGCATATTCATCTAATATAATAGGCGCTTCAGCGCTACTTGGTTCTCTTCCAAGTACTTTTTTACCAATGAAATTATTCATATTGATATTAGCTTGATGTAAATATAATCGCTTAATATCATCAGAACCTATATCCATTTTTGCCATTTCACTGGTAATTAAATTAGACACCATAGGTAAAACTTCTTTAAATACTTTTCGTCCCTGCTGGATAAAGTATTTGTCATCATTATCTGAGTTTTCTGGACTACAGTTATTCATATAGCCAATATTACTGCGGATATTATTAGAAAAGCTGGTCATCGGCTTTTCACTAATAATTTTAAAAACATGCTCAGCATTCGCAGTACTTTCATCTTCAATGATAGAAGCTGTTGCGACGTCTCCAAAAATAAAATGGCTATCTCTATCTCGGTAATTTATTTGTGGCGATAATATTTCAGGATTAATGACCAGTACTGTTTTTGCTGTACCACTGCGGATCGCATTTGCCGCGTTAATGATCCCAAAAGTAGCGGCTGAACAAGCCACCAACATATCAAAGCCCCAACCTCCACAACCAAGGGCATTTTGTATTTCAATCGCCATGGCTGGGTATGAGCGTTGAGTATAAGCACAAGCTACAATAATTAAATCAATATCTTCTGGCGTTTTATTGGCAGCTAACATCGCTTCCTTAGCTGCGGCTACACCTATCTCAGCCTGCATGGAAAGTTGGTCATTATCACGCTCGGTATAACGTGGCGACATAATGTCGACATTTAAAATACTTTCTTTCTCCATGACATAACGACTTTTTATGCCTGATGCTTTTTCTATAAAACTACTGTTTGAAGGAGATAATGCGTCTATCTCACCATTTTCGATCTCTTGACTATGAGTAAGATTAAATTTCTCTACGTATTGGTTAAAACAGTGTACTAATTCATCATTTGAGATGCTCTGAGTTGGCGTGTATAACCCAGTTCCACTAATCACTACGGCCATAATAGGTCTCTTAAAATAAGGGGTAAATATCGTTATGTTTATGTAATAACGACGTACTCAAGGCAAGTATACTGGTATGACCATGTAATTACCACAAACTCAAATAATGTCGTAAAGCCATCAAAACCTTGCGCTACTTGCCTTGAGTACGTCGTTATTACATAAACATAACGATATTTACCCCTTATTTTAAGAGACCTATTATGGCCGTAGTGATTAGTGGAACTGGGTTATACACGCCAACTCAGAGCATCTCAAATGATGAATTAGTACACTGTTTTAACCAATACGTAGAGAAATTTAATCTTACTCATAGTCAAGAGATCGAAAATGGTGAGATAGACGCATTATCTCCTTCAAACAGTAGTTTTATAGAAAAAGCATCAGGCATAAAAAGTCGTTATGTCATGGAGAAAGAAAGTATTTTAAATGTCGACATTATGTCGCCACGTTATACCGAGCGTGATAATGACCAACTTTCCATGCAGGCTGAGATAGGTGTAGCCGCAGCTAAGGAAGCGATGTTAGCTGCCAATAAAACGCCAGAAGATATTGATTTAATTATTGTAGCTTGTGCTTATACTCAACGCTCATACCCAGCCATGGCGATTGAAATACAAAATGCCCTTGGTTGTGGAGGTTGGGGCTTTGATATGTTGGTGGCTTGTTCAGCCGCTACTTTTGGGATCATTAACGCGGCAAATGCGATCCGCAGTGGTACAGCAAAAACAGTACTGGTCATTAATCCTGAAATATTATCGCCACAAATAAATTACCGAGATAGAGATAGCCATTTTATTTTTGGAGACGTCGCAACAGCTTCTATCATTGAAGATGAAAGTACTGCGAATGCTGAGCATGTTTTTAAAATTATTAGTGAAAAGCCGATGACCAGCTTTTCTAATAATATCCGCAGTAATATTGGCTATATGAATAACTGTAGTCCAGAAAACTCAGATAATGATGACAAATACTTTATCCAGCAGGGACGAAAAGTATTTAAAGAAGTTTTACCTATGGTGTCTAATTTAATTACCAGTGAAATGGCAAAAATGGATATAGGTTCTGATGATATTAAGCGATTATATTTACATCAAGCTAATATCAATATGAATAATTTCATTGGTAAAAAAGTACTTGGAAGAGAACCAAGTAGCGCTGAAGCGCCTATTATATTAGATGAATATGCAAACACCAGTTCAGCAGGTTGTATTATTGCTTTGCACAAAAATAAACAGGACCTAGCGACTGGAGATAAAAGTGTATTATGTTCTTTTGGCGCCGGATACTCGGCATGCTGTTTATTGTTGGAATATGTTTAAAGTAAAACTCATGTAAAGTAGGCCTTATATAGGGTAGCAATTATGTCGCAATCTAGCCTTTGGCAACTACACACTGATACGGGAGATTTTGCAGAACTATGCAATGCCCTTTATCAGCGTGAAATTAGTGTTATTGCTAAAGGTGACTTTTCCAGTTCGCAATCTGTACAGGCGCGCTTAGAAAGTTTGTCTTATTATATAACTCGTACAGCTCATGCTATGGAAAAAGTCATCGCACAAGGGCAGTCGCCACTGCTATTAGACACTCAAAATGCCAGTTGGTCAGCGAAACAAGGCAATAAAATGCCTCTTTCTGGACAAGAAACTGAGCAAGAATGTGCCAATACAATCAGTTGGTATTTGCAAAAAGATATTTATGTCGGGCTTGCTGTACCTGTGTTGTTATCCGATCATATTATTATTGATTGCATTGATCGTATCGATCTTGATAAACAGAGAATAAGAACAAATGTTGGCGGTTGGTTTTCGTTAGCTGTTGATGAATTAATGAATCAAAATCAAGTGACAAATAAGCGTCTGCTTAAACCCAATAGAAAAATAATGACCTCAGCTTGCACAGGACATTGTTGGCAAGGCAATAACAAGCAACTCCCTATTATACCAACGTTGAGAGAATTGTTACTATCTTGCTCTATTAATTGGAAAAACTTCAAAAAACCGTTAGCTATTTAACTCTGCCCGTAGATAGGTATAATAACGGTAATAATCTCGTATTTTTCTATACACTTTATTTAGGTTGTCATGCGCGTATTTACAGCAATTTTGCTGATATTATTAGTATTACTTCAATACCGACTTTGGTTTGGTAAAAATAGTGTGCCTGATTATCTTGTCCTGAAAGAAAATGTTGTTCACCAAGTCAGTGCTAACGAAAAATTACAACAACGTAATAAATTACTTTTTGCGGACACCGATGATTTAAAGTTAGGACTTGAGGCAATTGAAGAGCGTGCCCGTAATGAGTTAGGAATGATCAAAGAAAATGAAACATTCTTTCGACTTATCCCAAAGGAAAATAGTACTCGTAACGTGAATAATTAGATGAAAAGCAAGGTAGCTTCTTAATGGTGTCAGCGCAAAAATTCATTGCTATTGTACCTGCTGCAGGCGTGGGAAAACGCATGCAGGCAAATTGTCCGAAACAATACCTTTGTATTAATAATGAAACGATTTTGTCGCACACCGTGATGAGGTTGTTAAGTCATCCTTTAATCAGCCAAGTCATTGTTGCTTTGGGAGTCGATGATCAGTATTTTGCTGAATCTGCTTTAGCGCATCATAAAGATATCATTCGTGTAACCGGCGGTACTGAACGAGTTAACTCAGTACTCAATGGCTTGAAAGCTGTTGATAGGAAGAAATACCCTTGGGTATTAGTACATGATGCGGCGCGACCTTGTGTTAGCCATCAAGATATCGATAAGTTGATCAGTCAATGCTTAAGTAACGATTATGGCGGTATATTAGCTACACCCGTTAGAGATACCATGAAACGGGGTGTCGGTTTTCAAGATAATGTTAAAGGTGCGTGTAGTACTATCGCCAGTACCGTTGAACGCGAGCAGTTATGGCATGCACTAACGCCACAAATGTATAAGACAGATGAGCTAGCTACTGCGATAGAAAAAGCACTGGAAAGTGGCTTGAACATTACTGATGAAGCTTCAGCCATCGAACAGGCTAACTTACCTAGCTTATTAGTTTCTGCCAGTAGTGAAAATATAAAAATAACTCACCCTAATGATTTAGCACTAGCTGAATTTTATTTAAATAAGCAAAACAATAATAGCAATTAAATTGATCAATAGTTCTGATTTAAATAGGTCAGCTAGGTAATGTGATTGGTATAACTAGATAAAAGGACAACAAAATGCGTATAGGTCATGGTTTTGATGTACATAAATTTGGTGGCGAAGGACCTTTGGTACTCGGTGGTGTGGAAATACCATTTGAACACGGATTCATCGCACATTCAGATGGAGACGTTGCTATTCATGCACTTTGTGACGCTATTTTAGGGGCATTATGCTTAGCTGATATTGGTAATCACTTTCCTGATACCGACGGTAAATATGAAAATATTTCCAGCAGAATACTACTTCGTCATGTTGTTTCACTAATGACAGATAAAGGCTTTCAACTGGGTAATGCAGATATCACTATTGTAGCTCAAGCGCCCAAAATGGCTCCTCACTTAGTCGCAATGCGAGCTTGTTTAAGCGAGGATTTAAAGACTACGATTGAACAAGTTAATGTTAAAGCTACAACGACCGAAAAACTAGGTTATACCGGGCGCAAAGAAGGTATCTCGGTACATGCTGTTGTTTTATTGATTGCAATAGAAAAACCCCTGCCGCTTATTGAAGAAATACAAAATATTTAGTTGGTGTAATTACCTTTAATGTTGGCAAATACAGAAATAAGAAGATAGATAACATGTTAATTGAACAAGCCTATTTACACGGAAAACCAGAGTCTAATGGTTTATTGCGTAACCAAATAAGTGACTTTAAAGTCTTTGAAGAATTGCCTTTTTCTCCTTGCGGTGAAGGGGAACACTTATTTGTTCATATTCGAAAAACCGGTGCTAATACCGTATTTGTCGCCCGAGAGCTGGCTAAGTATTTTGAAGTAAAAGAACAACTTGTTTCTTACGCTGGATTAAAAGATCGTTTTGCGGTCACAGAGCAGTGGTTTGGAGTACATGTTCCAGGTAAGCAAGAATATAATTTAGATGACTTGAATATTGAAGGCGTAGAGATTCTTTCTTATAAGCGACACAATAAAAAATTACGCACCGGTGCCTTAACGGGTAATCGCTTTGAGCTTATTCTACGTGAAGTGACCGCTATAAAAGCGTTTACTGAACGTTGGCAACAAATTGTCGAACAAGGTGTCCCTAATTATTTTGGCGAGCAACGCTTTGGTATTGGTGGCGGCAATATAGAACGAGCTTTATCTCTGTTTTCAGGACAAAAGGTAAAAGATAAGAAAAAGCGTGGTATGTACCTCTCGGCCGCGCGATCACATATTTTTAACTCGGTGCTGAATGAGCGTATTCAACAGCAATGCTTTGATAAAGTAGCTGTTGGCGATGTGTTAATGCTGGCGGGTACACAATCAGTATTCCATCTTGATGAAGTAGATAACGCTATTCAACAACGCTTTACTGATAAAGATGTTGATATAACTGCCCCTATGTGGGGCGCTGGTGAGCTGATGACTAGTGCTGCACCATTAGCATTAGAACAAGAAATAGCGGCAAAGAATCAGGAGTTTTCTGAAGGTCTGCCACGTTTTGGTCTAAAGCAAGAACGCCGTCGCATTCGTTTAACGGTTAGTGATACTACTATTGAATTATTATCAGCGGAAGAAAACTCAGCACAAGAAAAGAGCAATGCAGTGAAAATTAGTTTCTTTTTACCTTCTGGGTGTTATGCCACTACAGTTTTACGTGAGCTATTAAACTACCAGGATATGACAACTCGTATTGATAAAAGAGAAACAGTTGTTAATCCAAGTCAGCAGGATTCAGTATAAATCATGAATAAACAAGGCTTAACAAGTAAAATGAAAATATTACTAAGTAATGATGACGGTGTGCATGCATTAGGTATTAAAGTGCTTTTTGATGAACTCGTTAAGCATTTTACGGTAAACGTCGTTGCTCCTGATAGGAATTGTAGCGGTGCTAGCAACTCTTTAACCTTACTTAATCCTTTGCGGGCGGAACACTTAGATAATGGTTTTATCTCTGTTAACGGTACACCGACAGATTCAGTACACTTAGGCAGTAGTCAGCTTTTTACTGATTGTGATTTAGTTGTTGCGGGGATCAATAAAGGCGCTAATTTAGGTGATGATACTCTTTATTCAGGCACCGTGGCAGCAGCAACTGAGGGCCGTCATATGGGCATGCCTGCTATTGCTGTTTCCTTGGCAGGCAACAATGAACAATATTATCAAACGGCAGCAATTGTTACCGCAAAAATAATAAAACGACTACGTACTCATCCGTTACCTGCGGACCAAATTTTAAATATTAATGTTCCTGACATTCCATTAGCTGAGTTAAAAGGAATAAAGGTAACGCGCTTGGGCCACCGTCATCAAGCTGAGGGTATGCAAAAAATGCAAGACCCGTGGCAACGTGACATTTATTGGTACGGCGTATTAGGGCAAGAACTCGATGGCGGAGAAGGCACTGACTTCCATGCAGTTGCCAATGGTTATGCCTCTGTAACACCGCTCACGGTTGATATGACAGCTCATCGTAGTATAGAAAATATTAAAAGTTGGCTTACTGAGCTTAGCTTATCAGATTAAATCGGATGTATTCTTATGATGTCTAGTCGTATAGGCGGAAAATCAAAGCGCAGTGGAGAGTTACTGGCGCAAAAATTACAAAGTGAAGGCATCAGCAATACCGCTGTTTTACAAGCGATAGCTCATTCACCTAGACACATTTTTGTGCCTGAAATTCTTGCGCATAAAGCTTATGACAATACTGCTTTACCTATTGGGCAAGGGCAAACTATCTCACAGCCTTATATTGTCGCTAAGATGTCAGAGTTGTTATTAGCAGATGGACGACCACAAAACATATTAGAGATAGGCACTGGCTCAGGTTATCAAACGTCTATTTTAGCTCAACTGACAGATAAAGTTTTTTCAGTAGAACGAATCAAAGCATTACAGTGGCAAGCAAAACGCTGTTTACGTGCGATGGACTTGCACAATGTCGCAATGAAACATGGTGATGGTTGGCAGGGGTGGCGTAGCAAGATCGGAAGAGCGTCGTGTAGGGAAAGAGTGTAGATCTCGGTGGTCGC
>OJHR01000036.1_pt1 | contig 12078 bp, 10 predicted proteins | sample 1595331 | NCBI WGS metagenome assembly OJHR01 (sample SAMN05420119, study PRJEB24817) | seawater metagenome | isolation source: Sea water | place: Canada:Atlantic | collected 2013-11
ATCTACACTCTTTCCCTACACGACGCTCTTCCGATCTTTTTAAGCGGATAATAATTCTTCTGACGATAACCTAGTAAAATTGCGATTGGCGCTTAAAAAGCGTACAATTTGCGCCTTGTTTTTTAGGCTGCTTTATCAAGTAGTTTAATTTTAGTTAGTGAGAGTTTGTTCTATGAATAATGTAAGCGGAAAAGTAAACCTACTTAATTTTGATCAAAAAGGTATGCGTGAATACCTAGAGTCTATTGGTGAAAAACCTTTTAGAGCAGATCAAATCATGAAGTGGATTTATCACTTTGGTTACAGTGATTTTGAGCAGATGACTAATATCAATAAGAAATTACGTGAGAAATTACAACGTAATTGTGTGATATCAGCACCTGATATTTCTGAAAAACAAGTGTCAGAAGACGGTACTATTAAATACGCTTTGAAACTTGAAGGCGGACAAGAAGTAGAGACTGTTTGGATCCCTGAAAATGATCGTGCAACATTATGCGTATCATCTCAGGTTGGCTGTGCATTAGAATGTACCTTCTGTGCTACGGCTCAGCAGGGCTTCAATCGCAATTTATCTATGGCTGAAATTATTGGCCAAGTATGGCGTGTTGCTAATGATATTGGCGCCACTCGTATTGCAGGTACTCGCCCGATTACCAATATTGTCATGATGGGCATGGGCGAACCATTATTAAACATGAAGAACTTAATTCCAGCACTTGATACTATGCTGAATGATTTAGGTTATGGCTTATCTAAGCGTCGAGTAACCGTAAGTACGTCAGGTGTTGTGCCAGCATTAGATATGCTTAAAGAAAAAATTGATTGTGCTTTAGCAATTTCAATTCACGCTCCCAATAATAAATTGCGTGATGAATTAGTACCGATTAATAAAAAATATCCATTAGAAGATTTTATTGCCGCGGCCGGTCGTTATATCAGTGGCTCAAAAGCAAATAAACAAGCGACTATTGAATACGTCATGCTTGACCACGTTAATGACAGTACTGACCAAGCACATGAATTAGCGCACGCTTTAAAAGGCTTACCGAGTAAGATTAACTTGATCCCTTTTAATCCTTATCCTGGTTCACCTTATTCACGCTCAAGTAACTCTCGCATCGATCGCTTTGATAAAGTCTTACAAAGTTATGGCTTAACTGTAATCACTAGACGTACACGTGGTGAAGATATTGATGCGGCGTGTGGTCAACTCGCAGGTGATGTTTTTGATAGAACTAAGCGAAGTGTTTTAAATGCAGCGAAGAATGCTGAAATAAGTTCATTGAAAGATGAACCTAAAGCTGACACTATCTCTATCAAAATAGTCTAATACCAAGCGGATTAATTAATTGATCAACTTAGAGCTTAAGTAGCGAGCTTAGAACAAACAAAATGAGTTAAACATAGTTATTCTATATTTTATTTATTTTGTGATGTTATCAGTTTGCTAATGAGCTCCCAAAGGGCGAGTACCTAATAAAAGGTAAAGGCTTATATGCGGCGTTATTGATTTCGACAAGGGAATAACCGTTCTCTTCAATCAATGCCTTGCCTCTAAGCCTTTTAATTCTCGCTAAGTGATCAATAAATCAGTCCGATTGGTATAGCAGTCTACTGATTTTCGGTGAAAAAATAACAATAAGAGGCGATTAACGCATTGCATATTATGGATAAAGCTAAGGCTAAATATTTAATTCCTACCTTTTTAACAGCAATTTCCATGACGTTGTTAAGCGGTTGTGTTACCCAAAGCTTTGAAAATAATGAACCTATCGTAAAAAACCAAGCAAATCGTGATGAAATGGCGGCAACGCGTATTTCTTTAGGATTAGGTTATTTAAAAATGGGTGATATGTCACAAGCAAAACTTAATCTTGAAAAAGCGAAGCGATTTTCACCTAATTTAGTACAAGTACATACAGCATTTGCCCATTATTATGAAACTGTTGGCGAAGAAACGCTAGCTATTGAGTCATTTGAACAAGCTTTATCGATAAAAGCAGACAGCGCAGATACCCTGAATAATTACGGGGTATTCTTATGTCGACAAGGTAACGTTGCAGCAGCAGAAGTACAATTTCTTAAGGCAATTGCTGTACCTAGTTATTTGTTAGTATCAGAAAGTTATGAAAACCTTGCCTCATGTTATTTACAAAATGATAATTTTGAAAAAGCAGAGATGTACTTAAATAAGTCTATTTACCATAGTCCAAATAGATCAAGTACGTTATTTCAAATGGTCCGCTTGCAATATGCCATGGGCAATTACAAGGAAGCTAAGCTATTTTTACAAAAGTTTGAACGTAGTACGCAACGCTTTACTGCAAATTCATTGTCACTTGCCTATAAATTGTATTGGAAATTGGGTCAACGTAGAACAGCAAGAAATTACGCTAACATGTTAGTGAGAATGTACCCGCAATCTTGGGAAGCTAAACAATATCTACTGAATGAGTTGGAACTGATTGACGCTGATAATTTAGCGAAGAAATATCAACTTAGTCAAAGAGAAAAAAATCGTCATTTGTCATCATCTCGTAAAAAGCGTGTCGTTAAATTGTCGCCAAAAAAATCAGCAAATACACCTTATACTAGTAGTGTAAAAACCGTAACGCCTACCGTGAAATCAGCTGATACAATGAAAGCTGCAACAGTTGTGGTTACAACGCCAGCAGCCCCTGCACTGATAACAAGTACAACATCGCCTGCGCTTGCTTCAGGAACTGTATTGCTTTCTTCTCAGGTAGCAGGAACTGTTTCAGCAACAGATAAAAAAACAAGTAAACCAATAAAAAATTCTACTGTAACAACTCCAGAAAATGCAGTAGTGAGCAGTAGTGAGACTGATAAAGTGATTCCAGTAGCCACAGAAGAGGCAACAGTTAAACAAGTGGCTGCAAATACAATAGAACCTACATCAACTCAACCTATACCAGCAATACGTGATGTACCTTTACCTGAGGCTTTACCTGTAGTGGTTGAGGCTGAAGTAGTGAAAGCTGAAGTCATAGCGGCTGCAAAAGTCAGTAATGATACTGACATGCTTGAGCCAGAAGAAGTCTTGCACACCGTAATACCAGGTGAAAATTTGTATAGTATTTCTGTGGAATATAATGTCAAACTCAACACATTACGTAAATGGAATGATATCTCCGAAAAAAATAAAATCCAAATAGGCGATAAGCTCTATGTGGTCGATCCTCAAACAGTGAAAAATATTAATGACTAATGATCTATCCTCTGCTTCTCAAGTAGATAACGAACAATCGAGTGATATAACTGAACAAGTCACTGAGCTAGATGAATTCATGGAAATGTTGAGCCCTGGCGCTATGTTAAGTGAAGCTCGTAAAGGGCTCTCACTCTCACAAGAATTTATTTCCAGTAAGCTGAACTTAAAAGTAGGACTTGTTGAAGATCTTGAAAATGATATCTTCGACCCATCAATGCCTGTGACTTTCAATCGAGGCTATCTAGCAAATTATGCTAAATTAGTTGGCGTTGAGGTAGAAGATATACTGGCAAGTTATGATGCGCTTGACGCTGCCACTATTCAACGCAGTGAAATGTTGAGTTTCTCTAAAGAAACATCGAAACAAGCAGAGCATAGCCGTGTTATGTGGTTGAGTTATTTGATCGTGGCTGTTTTTATTGGTTTAACGGTATTATGGTGGCTGCAAGAGAGCAGACAGCAGTCGGATGGCTCATCAAATGTGCTGCCAACTACAACTACAGCTCCTGCTGAAGCCGTTAGCAATGATATTGCAACGTTGAATCTTGAATCTTCTTCTTTGGCTGATGAACCAACACCCGTTAATGATAATGTTCTGCTAATTGAAAAAAAAGATGAGGCAGAATTAGCGTTAGACACGACAACTAAAGCGCTAATAGATGAGGCTAATGTTGATCTTAACGCTTCAGCTAATATTGTAGTAAATGACGTTTCTCAACCTGCAGAACCGAAAGTCGCAGCGATAAGTACCGCAGTGTTTACCTTTAAAGGTGATTGCTGGGTAAATATTTATGATGCAACAGGTGAACGAATTGCTTGGGGTGTGAAAAAGTCCGGTTATGTAATGACTATACAAGGTATAGCACCACTGCGTATTACTGTTGGAAAACCAGAATTGGCCAGTATTGTTTTTAATGATCAGCCAGTAGATATGTCAGCTTTTAATGTTGGCAATATTGCTAAATTTAACTTACCTATTGTTGAGTAGTTACTGTTTTAGGGGGATCCTTAATTTAGTTACGACTTAGCATAAAGAAAAATATAAAGAAAAATTATGTTTAAAGAATCACCAATTATACGCCGCGTTTCTCGTCAAATTATGGTCGGTAATGTACCTGTTGGCGGCGACGCGCCTATTACCGTTCAGTCAATGACAAATACATTGACCACTGATGTAGCGGCAACGGTAGCGCAAATAAAAGCGCTGGAAGCCGTTGGCGCTGATATTGTTCGTGTTAGTGTTCCTACTATGGATGCTGCAGAAGCCTTCCGTGAAATCAAAAAACAAGTAAAAGTACCTTTAGTTGCTGATATTCACTTTGATTATCGTATTGCCTTAAAAGTTGCCGAATACGGCGTTGACTGCTTGCGAATTAATCCCGGTAACATTGGTAATGAAAATAGAATTCGCAGTGTGGTTGAGTGTGCTCGAGATAACAATATCCCCATTCGTATTGGTGTTAACGGTGGTTCATTAGAGAAAGATATTCAAGAAAAATATACTGAGCCAACGCCGGAGGCTTTGTTAGAGTCGGCAATGCGTCATGTTGATATTTTAGATAGACTCAATTTCAATGAGTTTAAAGTGAGTGTTAAAGCGTCTGACGTTTTTTTAGCGGTTGAATCTTATAAATTATTAGCAAAACAAATTGATAATCCATTACATTTAGGCATTACTGAAGCCGGCGGTTTGCGCGCTGGGTCGGTAAAATCATCCGTTGGTTTGGGGCTGTTATTAGCCCAAGGTATTGGTGATACTTTACGTATTTCCCTCGCGGCGGATCCAATTGAAGAAATTAAAGTGGGCTTTGATATTTTAAAGTCACTTAAGTTACGTAGCCGTGGTATTAATTTAATTGCTTGTCCAAGTTGTTCTCGTCAAGAGTTTGATGTGGTATCAACAGTAAATGCGTTAGAACAGCGTATTGAAGATATTATGACACCGATGGACGTGTCTATTATTGGTTGTATTGTTAATGGACCCGGCGAAGCTATGGTGTCAGATCTTGGCTTAACGGGCAGCAGCAAGAAAAGTGGTTACTATCTGGATGGTATTCGTCAAAAAGAACGTTTTGATAATACTGATCTTGTTGACCAATTAGAACAACGTATTCGCGCTAAAGCACGCTCGATGAGTGAACGTCTTGATGAAAAAAACAGAATTGATATACAAACAAAAGATTAAAACTTTCGATAACTTATCGTACAAAGCAATGAAAACGCAATAAGCAACATGGTTTATTCGACCCTCATTATTAGGTATACTGCGCGCTGCGCAAATATAACACAGTTTTAAGTGCCAAGAGCAGTGCCGAAGAGGTATGTTGGTCGGCCTTATAGAAAATAAAAAGAGAGAACAGCTCAGTGGCTAAACAAAAGGCTCTACAAGCAATACGTGGCATGAATGATTGCCTTCCAAGTGAAACTAATATTTGGCAAATGGTTGAAACGGTTCTACGCCGTGTCGCCAGCAATTACGGTTTTGCTGAAATTCGCATGCCGATTGTTGAGTCAACAGCGCTATTTAAACGTGGTATTGGCGAAGTGACCGATATTGTTGAAAAAGAAATGTACACCTTTGATGACTTAAATGGTGATAGCTTAACGCTACGTCCAGAAGGTACTGCAAGTTGTGTTCGCGCCGGTAATCAACATGGCTTGTTATATAACCAAGAGCAGCGTCTTTGGTATATGGGCCCTATGTTTCGTCATGAAAGACCGCAAAAAGGTCGTTATCGTCAATTTCATCAATTTGGCCTAGAAGCCTTTGGAATTGCGACCCCGGACATAGATGCTGAAATTATTTTACTTACTTCTCGCTTATGGCGGGAACTTGGTATCAATGAATTTGTCACACTAGAGTTGAATTCATTAGGATCGAATGAAGAACGCGCTAATTACCGTGAAGCCTTGATTGCTTATTTGCTTGAGCATGAAGAGTTGCTTGATGAAGATTCTAAGCGACGTATGCACACGAATCCGTTGAGAGTATTGGATAGTAAAAATCCACAAGTTCAAGAAGCACTCGTTAATGCACCTAAATTATCAGATCATTTTGGTGAAGAAACGCAAACGCATTTTGATACGCTATGTGCTCGTTTAGATGCAGCTGGTATTAACTATGTATTAAATGAGCGTTTAGTACGCGGTTTGGATTATTACAACCGGACTGTATTTGAATGGGTTACGACAACACTTGGCGCACAAGGCACTATTTGTGCAGGTGGTCGTTACGACGGTTTAGTTGAGCAACTTGGTGGTAAAGCAACACCAGCCTTTGGTTTTGCCTTAGGTATCGAACGTTTAGTGTTAATGCTTACCGAGTTAGAAAAAGTAGCAAATATTCGTCCACAGGTAGATGCTTATGTCGTTATCTTAGGTGATGATGCACAAGTCGCGGCAAATAAATTAGCTGAGCAATGGCGTGATCAAGTACCTGAGTTAAGATTGCAGTGCCATTGTGGTGGCGGCAATATGAAGAAACAATTAAAACGTGCTGATAAATCTGGTGCACAAATCGCGTTAATCTTAGGTGATGATGAAATTACCCAAGAGAAAGTTATGGTGAAATACTTACGCGGACAAAAAGAACAAGAAAGCGTGGAATTTACCCAAATTTCGAGCTTGTTATCTGAATTAATTTAAAGGCATTAGGCCAAGGTGAAGAAGTGGAAATTTATCAAACAGAAGAACAACAAGTAGAAGCAATTAAAAGTTACTGGCAACAAAATGGTAATACTATTATCGCGGGTGTTGCCCTAGGTTTTGCTGGATTTATCGGCTTTAATCTTTATCAAGATAATAAGTTTGAAGAAGAGTTGATCGTGTCAGATAACTATCAAACACTTATCGAACAAAGCGGTAAAGATGCTAAAGCCTTCACCGCGAATGGCGAAAAATTTATCAGTGAAAATGGTAACAATAGCTATGTTTCTTTAACGGCGTTGGCTCTTGCTAAAGAATCAGCGAGCCATAAAGACTGGCAACAAGTTCAAAAGCAGTTAACAACAGCAATTGAATCTGCACCAACGGATGGTATTAAAGCCATTGCAAGCTTGCGTTTAGCCCGTGTACAAGTACAGCTTGAACAATATTCAGATGCGCTTGCTACGTTAAATAGTAAGTTACCTGAGTCATTTACTGCTGCCATTGAAGAAATTAAAGGTGATGCTTACCTTCAACAAGGTAAAAATGATCTAGCTCGTAGCGCTTATCAAGCAGCTATTGCCGCTGATGGTATTGCGACAAGCCCAAGTTTACAAATTAAATTAGATGATTTAGCACAAGTAACAACATTACCTGTTACTGAAGTAGTTGCCGCTGAACCTGCGGCTAAGTAACCTTATTAGGTTATTTGGCAAGATTATTTACTGTTGTTAAAAAGGCAAACTATGCGTTGTTTTGATAAAAAAATTTTTAAAGGTCTAAGTACTAAAAAGGTGCTCGCCATCATCTTGTTGTCTTCAAGCTTATTTGCTTGTTCGTCAAGTGATGAAGAAGACCCTAGCACTAAAATTGCTGAACTCTCTGATTTAGATAATGCTTTTGATGTAGAAATATTATGGGACCGTAGTGTAGGTGATGGTGTTAATGACTATTTCTCACGTATAAAACCTATTGTTGCCTACAACAAAGTTTATAGTGCTAGTCGTGAAGGTGATGTTGTTGCTTATGATAAAGAAAGCGGCGATAAAATTTGGCAAGCTGATTTAAGTGATGTTAATGATGAGCGTAGCTTTTGGGATAGTCGTGTTTCTGCCTTAGTTGCAGGCGGACCTATTGCAGGCATGAGTAAAGTCTTCCTCGGCACTGAAAATGGCGATGTTTTTGCCTTAGATGCTGAAACAGGCGAATTAATATGGCAAGCGAAAATTAAGGGTGAAGTTATTACTGCACCTGCTATTGATTCGGGAATTTTAGTTGTAAACTCTGCTTCGGGTGTACTTAAAGGCTTTGATGCGAATACTGGCGATGAAATATGGAAAGTTGAACAAGACGTTCCAGCATTAACATTACGCGGTATCAGTACCCCAGTTATAGCCTCTGGTGGTGTATTAGTTGGTTCTGGTAAAGGGGAACTTGGCGTATATATACTTGAAAAAGGCCAAGCAGGTTGGACAACTGAAGTTGGTGAAGCGACAGGTTCAACAGAATTACAACGCGTTATCGATGTCGATTCAGCGCCAGTAGTCTTTGGTGACAAAGTTTATGCCATTTCTGCTCGTGGTAACTTAGTTGCTATTGAATTAAAGTCAGGGCGAATTCTATGGAAACGCCAGTATTCTTCATATAGACAAATTGCTGTTCATCGTAATGATATTTTTATTACTAATACTCGCGGTCATATTTATGCTCTAAATCGGGTTAATGGTATTGAGCGCTGGAGTAATGTTGAACTAACAAATCGCAGTGTAACGGGACCTGCAGTGGTTGATGACTATGTTGTGGTTGGTGATTTTGAAGGTTATTTACATTGGCTTGATCAAGAAACGGGTGAAATAGTATCTCGTCATCATGTCGACAGTAGTGGAATATACTCAACACCGACAGTCGTTGATGATATAATGTACAGTCAATCTCGTGATGGTGACTTACAAGTTATCATTACACCAAAAATTGTCAGTGCAGCTCAATAAGTTGCACTGTTTATATATCCAAGCTACCTGAAACACGTACCTTTAAGCGGCTTGGGTATAAGTTGTTTTTTTTAAAATAAAACAACGAAAGTTAATAGCGGTTCCTTTGCAAAGTGCATTAGGAGCCGTTGCTTGTTTTTAGCAATATCATTTTTAACTAAGCTAACTAAGTGGTTTTGCTTTTAAGTTTTGGTATTTAGTTTTTATATTTGTTTGAAGAACCATGCATTACTCGCTTGCATGGTGATTCCTTTGAGGTGCTCATGCTTCCTGTAGTTGCTCTAGTTGGCCGTCCTAATGTCGGAAAATCAACGTTATTTAACCGTTTAACCCGTAGTCGTGATGCTCTTGTAGCCGATTACCCAGGTCTAACTCGCGATCGTCAATATGGTCAAGCTGAAGTAGAAGAACATCCTTTTATTGTTATTGATACCGGTGGTATTAATGGTGATGAACAAGGTATCGATGTGCTGATGGCTGAACAGTCATTAATGGCAATAGAGGAGGCTGATGCCGTCCTCTTTTTAGTCGATGCTCGTGATGGTTTGACCGCAGCAGATCATGGTATTGCCGATCATTTGCGTAAACAAAATAAAAAAATATTTGTCGTTGCCAATAAAATTGATGGCATTCATGGTGATTCTGCTGTTGCGGAATTCTACTCGTTAGGATTAGGCGAGCATGTTCACCAAATTGCTGCTGCCCACGGTCGTGGTGTTACACAACTTTTAACGCTTGCACTAACGCCTCATATTGAAGAACTTGGCCAACCTAAAGTAGAAGAAGGTGAAGCGAGTGAAGGTGAGTTTGATGATGCCTTCTTCGGTGATAAGGACGTAGAACTAACTGAGGAAGAGCTTGCTAAAAAGCTTGAAGATGAACCTCAAGAAAATGACAAAATAAAGTTGGCGATCATCGGACGCCCTAATGTTGGGAAGTCAACGCTAACCAACCGAATTTTAGGTGAAGAGCGTGTTGTTGTTTACGATATGCCTGGAACAACGCGCGATAGTGTTTATATTCCAATGGAACGTAATGGTCGCGAGTACACTTTAATTGATACTGCTGGTATTCGCCGCCGAAAAAATGTTACTGATGTGGTAGAAAAATACTCAGTGATTAAAACGTTGCGTGCTATTGAAGATGCCAATGTTTGTCTTCTTATCATTGATGCTCAAGAAGGTATTAGTGATCAAGATTTAAGTTTATTGGGCTTTATTCTTGAAGCAGGTCGTTCACTCGTTTTAGCTGTCAATAAATGGGATGGATTAGAAGATCATGAGAAAGATCGTATAAAGACCGAACTTGATCGACGCTTAGGTTTTATCGATTTCGCTCGTGTACATTTTATTTCAGCTTTACATGGTACAGGTGTTGGTCATTTATATGAATCAGTTGAAGAAGCGTTTGTTTCTGCAACTAAACGTATTTCAACAGCAATGGTAACCAAAATACTTGATATGGCGGTGTTTGATCATCAGCCACCTTTACACCAAGGTCGACGTATTAAGCTTAAATATGCCCATGCTGGTGGTTATAACCCACCTATTATTATCATTCATGGTAACTCAGCGAAGAAGTTACCTATGTCTTATAAGCGCTATTTAATGAACTATTATCGTAAGTCATTAAAAATGATGGGAACGCCTATCCGTATCCAATTTAAAGATACCTTAAACCCATTTGCTGGTAAGAAGAAACTAAACTATACCGAGCAAAAGAAAATAGCTCGTGCAACGCAAGGTTATAAAAAAGACTAGCATTCACCGCAACGTCATATAGCCGTTACCAATCAATTGATATGTTTCAGAGTATTTGAACATGTTGAAAGGTAACGGCTATGTAAATAGCAAGTTGCAATCAAACCTTGGTTTTACTAAGGTACAAATATGCTCCACGTATTATCTCATCGAAGAATATGGCCGAACCAGAAATCTTAATTGATCCAACTAAACCTTCTGCACGTAACTTATCTTACTTGAAAGCGGGTGCGCCAATCATTATTGATATTTCTACGCCTGCAGGTCAAAAAAGAAAATTTAATACCTATTTTATTGGCTATTTACCAAAGAAATATGTACTCATAGAATACCCTGATTCTTCAAAGCTAGGGGCATTTTCTCAATATATTGGCCAAGGCACCGTTATTACGGTTCGTGGTCTTATTGAAGGCAGAGATGGTGCAGCTGTTGCTTTTATTAGTACTGTTAGGCAAACCTTACAAATCCCTTCCCGCATTATGGTGTTAGACATTCCAACTACCGTGACATTGCAACAATTGCGTTCCTCTGTTCGCATTGAAACTCAGATAGTTGCGAAAGTTAAAATTGATGATGTTTACTGGCAAACAACCATGACAAATTTATCTGTTAATGGTGGTCAGTTAGATATTATTAACGGTGAAAAGTTGGCACTGGCGGAAGATAAGATCATTGAGATTTTAGTAGAGACAAGTAAAGGTGAGGACAATATTAAACTTAACGCGACCGTTTGTAATTTTAAACAACAAATTGATGGCGTATCGTTTGGTGTTAAATTTAATGAAGTGAATAAGCAACAAGTAATAGAATTACTCTATCAAGCTTTAGCTTGAGACAATACAGTTTTTCCCCGCTGATTTTGCTTTGTATAAAGCTAAATCAGCGCGTTTTAGAATAGTATCGACATTATCCTTCTCAGTGGCAGAGGTCACGCCTAAACTAATCGTCACTTGCTGCTGGGCATATTGGGCTAATTGATTACTTTGAGCAACCTGTGAGCGTAATTGTTCAGCAATGATCTGAGCTTGATTAATATCAGAGTCGATTAACAGAATAATGAATTCTTCGCCGCCCCATCGTGCAACAAAATCACTTTTTCTAACATTACTGTTTAATATTTTCGCTAAAGATATTAGTACTTTATCGCCAACGTCATGTCCCTTAGTATCATTAACGTATTTGAAGTTATCAATATCAATAAATACGAGCGAAAGCTTGCTATTATTACGCTCTTTGAGCAATAACAACTTTGCTAATTCTTCATGAAAACAACGTCTGTTTGGCAAATCAGTTAGATCGTCATGACTAGCCAGCTTATCAAGTTTCAAGTGAATTCTTCTTACGTATAGCACAATGATAAAGCTGATAAGTAAGGTTATGATTGCTGATAACAATATATTGATGAATTAGATTTATACCTTATTGTCGAAGCCAAAGTTAATAACTT
>OJHR01000038.1_pt1 | contig 11812 bp, 7 predicted proteins | sample 1595331 | NCBI WGS metagenome assembly OJHR01 (sample SAMN05420119, study PRJEB24817) | seawater metagenome | isolation source: Sea water | place: Canada:Atlantic | collected 2013-11
GGCGACCACCGAGATCTACACTCTTTCCCTACACGACGCTCTTCCGATCTTGATATTGCCCGCATTAGTGCCGATAGCACAGAAGCTTTCACCCAACTTGATAACTTTAGAGAGCAACTCGTTAACCCAACGAGAAAAGAACTCGACGGTGTCACGGAATGTAATGGCTTTTGGCACAAAATTGCAGGCATGTCCGTAGCTTAAAATTAGCGAGAGTTAAATTAGCTGCAATAATTAAATGAGAATAATGAGAACACTATGTATACCTTAAACTTGAACCAAATGACTCAGCAAGAATTCTTAGACGAATACTGGCAAAAGAAACCTGTAGTAATACGTGGAGGGTTCAAAGATTTTGTTGACCCTATTGCTGCTGATGAGGTCGCTGGTCTTGCGATGGAAGAGCAAATAGAATCTCGTTTGGTTCATAAAAAAGATGGGCAATGGCAAGCTGCTTTCGGTCCATTTGAAAGTTATGAACATTTAGGTAATGAGAACTGGTCTTTAGTGGTACAAGCGCTAGATAATTTCTCTGAAGAAGCGGCAGAAATGATTGAAGCATTTCGTTTTATTCCGCACTGGCGTTTAGATGATTTAATGGCAAGTTTTGCCACACCAGGTGGCAGCGTAGGGCCACATATTGATAACTATGATGTATTTATTTGCCAAGGCTCAGGCAAACGTCGCTGGCGTGTAGGATCGCGTGGCGAACATGTACAATTCGCTGCTCATGAGGCTTTGTTACACGTAGAACCTTTTGATGCCATTATCGATCAAGAGCTCGAAGCTGGCGATATTGTTTATATTCCGCCAGGCTTTCCACATGAAGGTATTACCCTTGAAACCTCGATGAGTTTCTCTATTGGTTTTAGAGCTAATTCAGCGGTAAGTTTATTAAGCGCTTTTGCCGATCATTTAATTGATGGTGAACAAGGTGGTCAATTACTTGAAGATCCTAACAGACAAGTCGTTACCCACAGCGGTGAAGTAAGTAACAACGATTATGCTAGTATCAAATCGCAAGTTCAAAATTTACTTGATGATGAAACGAGCTTTAAAAAATTCACTGGCCAGTTTTTAACTGCAGCGAAACATGAACTTGATATTTTAATACCTGATGAGCCATTTGAACTTTCAGAAGTGAGCAATTTACTCAATAGCCATGCTATTAAACGTTTAGGCGGCTTACGTGCTTTTTACTTCGAAGACACTATTGAACAGGGTTTGTGTTATATCAATGGCAGTGAATTGGCTTTTTCAGCCGAAATTGCTAATGGTGTGAAACTGCTTTGTGACAAAGTGATGTTGTTACCTGACGATCTTAGTGACTGGAGTCATAATGCAGCTTTTGTTGAGTTAGCGACTGAGTTACTAAACCAAGGTTATTGGTATTTAGCTGAAGCTGAATAACGAGCAAATAACAATTAACAGCGGTCATAGCCAAGAATAATTGTCGCTTAATTTTATCGTAACTATTCTTTAAAAAATCCTGCAAGATTACCTTTAAGAGGTTTTTGAGCAGGATTTTTTTATATATAGAGAAATTGAAATAGAATCTGAATGTTGTTTGATTCGCTTCGAATGATTTATAGGAATGAATCATATTCTAAGATATTTCGTGATATCAACTTTATCAAGTTGTGCGCTTTTCATATACTTTTCAGCATACGTTAGATAAGTGCCAGATGTTAAAAATAGCTCAAATAAATCCATGTCTATATGTTGATCAAGTGCGAATTTATGCAAAATATCAATGGATGCACTTAAGGTTTTGGCTTTCTTGTAGGGTCTATCAGCAGCCGTTAATGCTTCAAAAATATCAGCAATCACTAATACTCTTTCAGGAATAGTTAACTCGTTTGCGGTTAGTTTTCTTGGATAACCGGTTCCAATGAGAGTTTCATGGTGTGTTGAAGCAAATCGTGGGACATTGGCAAGTTCAGGCGGGAATGGCAGTTGTTCTAACATTTTGATCGTTCCAATGATGTGCTCATTGATAATATATCTATCCTCTGCAGTTAACGTGCCCCGAGAAACCGACAAGTTATATAACTCACCTAAGTTAGCTTGGTGTTCAGGAACTGACATTTTAATCGCTAGTTTTTCATCGAATTCGACTGATGTTGTTCGTCTGACAATATGTTCTGCTTTGTCTGATAATAACTGTTCTGTCACAGGAAAACTTTGTGTCTCATTAGCTGTTCTCTGTTTTTGTTCATGGTGTTTATTGTGTTTAGCTAAATGTAATTCCTCGACTGGTGATAAGCCTAAGCGATTGTCAAAATGACGTTGCCAAGTTTGTTGAGCAATGCGCTGTAGTTTCTCAATTTTGTCATCAGCCATAAATTCACTGCCGACATTGGCATGGGCAACAAAGGCAAAGTCTTGCGTTAATTGCGTTTGTTGCTCTATCAGTAATTGATGTAATTGTTTTTGTTGTTCAGGTTGCGTTATTAAGGTTTTATAGTAATTTACTTCAGCATCACGCCAAAGCACTTCAAAACGCATTCTAATTTCGTGAATACGGTTATAAATGCTTTCAAGCTTACTACCTTTATCAACAATATGTTCAGGGGTAATAATTTTTCCGCAGTCGTGTAACCAAGCAGAAATTTTAAATTCACGGTATTCATCATCAGACTTGAATGAAAAGTCTTTAAAGGTATTGTTATCTTTAATCACTTCATTGACTAACATTAAGCCCAATTCAGGAACTCGATGACAATGACCGCCTGTATAAGCGGATTTGTCATCTATAGTCTGTGCGATAAGCTGTATGAATGAGTCCATCAATTCTTGCTGTTTTAATTCATGAGACTTAATCGCAACTGACATTTCAACTAAGGAAGAGGCAAGCTCATCAATTTCTTTAATATTACTTTTAACTAAATTGACTTCCTCATATTTTCTGTTTTTAATTTTCTCATTTTCTAAGGCGAGTAATTTAATAGGTTTGACTATGGGGCTGGAAAAAATCCAACTGACTGGCAGCACAAGCAACAAACATACTGTTGTGATCATTATTGATAGTTTTACCTTTGCTGTACTGGTGGCAAAAATAGTTTCACGCGGAACTATAATAGCTAAAAACTCTGTTTTGCTAAGGTTAACAGGAGTTAAATAAATAAAACTCTCAGTATCATTTATGAATAAGGGGAGCAGCTGACCGTGCAGGGAAGTGTTTTTAGCTAAATCGATTAACTCAGCGTGAGGAACTACTGCTTGTTTGGTTTGTGTTCCGTTTTGTGAGAACCATTTCGCTTTCAGTGATTCTTTTTTCTTTGCCGAAATATTATCAATGGCCAAATTCATAATTGTCATTAACTCGGTTTGTGTTTTGTGCAACACAAAGTGCAATGAGCTGTTTAAGTCTACTGGAGAAAAACGAATATCAGTGTGGTATTTGATATCTTTAATAAAAAACTGCTGCTGGGTATAACGAAAAATAACGTCACTATCGAAGCCAGCAAAAACCTCTCCGTTTGATACAGCGTTTAAGACTGCTTTACTGGAAGGGTATTCAATAATATCAATGTCGGGGAAGTGTTGTATAAGTGTCTTTGTGTGTGACCAACCTTGAGGAATGGCTAACACTTTACCGCGTAATTCATTTATATGACTGATTTTATCAATGTTTTTTTGGGTAATTATAGAAAAAGGTAACTCTAAAAAGGGTTTAGAAAATATTCCTCTTTGCAGGTTGTCATCTGTTTTGAATACAGGTTGAAGTATGTCGATATTTTTATTTTCAAACTCTGTAACTAACTCGGACCAAGTAAAGCCATTGGTATATTCAAATGTTAAGCCAGTCATTTGAGAAACTAAAGCAAGCACATCAATGCTATAACCTTTTGGTTGTCCAGATACTGAAAAATCAATAGGCGCCCAATCTGTTTCATTCGAAATTTTTAACGCTGTTGTGTTCGAAATTAGCTGCTGTTGTTCTACTGTCAGTGCGAGTTTATCAGACCTTATATTGGTAGTCTTAGCCATATTGTTTTGATTGCTTGATATAATCTCCCCTGACTTTTGAAATAGGTATACTTCTCTATCCGTATAACCGTTGCTGGCTGCACCTTGCCTGATTAAGTATTGATCAACAGAAGATAATGCTATGTCTACTGCAAGAACGGCCTCAGAGCCAGGGATTTTAGCTGAATAGGTTTGTCCTGGTGCTTGCAGGTGCTGGAACATATATGGATCAGTTTTATAAACGGCATTTAAGTTTGCATTTAAATACCATAAACGAGCGCTGGCGTCATAGTCACTGCTTTCTTCACGGGTAGTTCGTACAGTAAAGTCGTTATCGAGGTAGCTAAAAACGCGTTTTCTATTATTTAATTCACCGCTGACCTCAATAGTAACCCAGCGGTCGTCATCAGAGGCACCAACTTGTGTACGAATTTGAGCACTAGCGTCTAAATTGATTAATTCATAGAGATCACCGCTGCCCAGTCCTATGTATACCGCATAAAAATCATTGCTAGACTTTAACATCTCAGCAAAAACAGGCCCAACAGAAGCATTGATTTCATTGCCCTTAACAAGATCACCAAATTTAGCGAACATGCCGGTAATATTTTCCGCTCTTTTATTAATAGACTGTAGATGTTCTTGTGTTTTTTGGCTTGATAAAGAAAATAGTTGGCTAGCAGATTCTGTCGCCATATTTTTGCTGAAATGATATTGCAGACTAATGGCAATGGCGGCAGTAACAACCGTAGCTAAAATGAAAATACTAACCACTGTAAATCGAATCGTGTGCTGTGATAGCTTGGGTATAAATTTCAACATGCTAAGTCCCTTCAACAAAATTATATTTGATATTAACAGCTTAACGTATTATCAATATATTTTTTATATTTAAAAATAGCTATATATTATTTCATTTTTACAACTTAACAATATTAGGTATTGCTTGTTGATAAGCAATACGGATAATAGCGGCTTATTTTCTTTAGCAGTAAGGCTTTTTACCACCATGCGTTTAGATAAATTTATTTGTAAGAGCACCGAGCTCACTCGAACCGAAGCTAAAAAGGTGCTTAAAAGTGGTGAGGTTCGTGTTAATGGTGAGGTTGCTAAAAACGCGGCAATGCAAGTACATGAAAACAACACTATTACTATTGAAGGTCAACAACTGAGCGCACGCGGTTCTCGTTATTATATTTTGCATAAACTAGGCGATACTATTTGTTCAAATGTTGATGAGGTTTATCCGTCGGTATTACATGCTATTGAAGTTGATAAAGCTTTTGATTTACACATCGCAGGGCGTCTAGATGCTGATACCACAGGTTTGGTATTAGTGACAGATGATGGTCGCTGGTCGCACAACGTTATTTCACCTAAAAAAGAGTGCCAGAAAACTTATCGTGTATGGCTACGCAGTGAAATTGATGACGATAAATTGCCTGCTTTAGTGGCAAAATTTGATACAGGACTTCAGCTTCAAGGTGAAAGCTCACTAACGCGACCCGCACTTTTAATGCGCGTTGAAAAAGATGATTTAGTTGATGAAGCGTCTTATCGTAGTGAAGTATTGCTTACTATTACCGAAGGTAAATATCATCAAGTTAAGCGTATGTTCGCGGCGATTGGTAATAGGGTAGTGGGTTTACACAGAGAGCAGATAGGAAAAATAACTTTGGGTGATTTAGCTCCAGGTGAATGGCGTGAATTAACTGAAGATGAAATAGCGCAATTTTCATAACCATACTAGTTTCGAACTAGAGTAGATCACACAGTTATATTGTCAGTATTTCATTAAATACTGACAATATAATTTCACTGGTATCGACTGGGCTACTTTTTATTTAGTTCATTAAACTTAGCCATTTGCTCTTCCGTTGCAGGCAATTGATGATTTGCTTTCCATTCACTGTAAGGCATGCCGTAAACCTGCTCACGTGCAGTATCTATATCAAGGTCAACACCTAATTTTTCGGCTTCACTGACTGTCCATTTACTGAAGCAGTTACGACAAAAACCAGCTAAATTCATTAACTCAATATTCTGCACATCTTTACGTGAGTCTAAATGTGCAATTAAACGACGAAATACTGCTGCTTGAATTTCTATTTCTTTATCCATTTTGCTAACCTTTGCGATGATTGTTTGTTGATAATATTATGGTGTTTATATCTTTATTTTTTTGATTGACTAACTGCTTCATCCGCTGGCTTTGATGGATCAAAACGTCGAATTTGTACGACCATTCCTATATGCGGGTGGTCAAAGTAATGGATCTCCCCAGTGATTACTCGGCGATCTTGCTTAAAGGAAATAACCTTATTTAGACCTGATGCTTCTTGGTCTTTGTTAGCTAACCTTTGTTTAGCACTCAACCTTGATGACGCATTTGAAGCTTCTATCATATTGAACTCAGTATCAATGTAGAGATAATGATCCAAATGTACCTTAAAAAGCCCGTCTATTGACCAAGGTTGTAACGGTGGTGCGATTTGTTCTTGAACTTCTGTTACGTTATCTAGACTTAACTGAGTGTCTTTAGCCCTAATATCTGAAGACAATTGGGCAACAATACGTTTAGTCGCTTCTTCATTTAGAATTATCGCTTCATTAGTTATTAATTCGTTGGCTTTATCTACGTCACTAAGCTTGTTTTTTTGATTACCTATCAACGAAAGTTGTTGAAATATAGTGTCAAGCTGCTGCTGCTTTGCTTGTTGGCGTAATTCTTCTGTTATCGATAACTGATTGAGTGCGTCAGCATTGTTTAGAGCATTATTTGTAGCATCACCGATTGTACTGCTTGATGCAGCGTTCTTTACTTGCGCAGTTTCACTGCCATCGAAAGGCATTTGACTGCGAATTAACGCTACAGCACTTTCTCTTTGTTCTAGAATAGCTTGTATCTCAATAGCTTGCTGTTGATGCGTTTGTTTAGCCACCGCTTGTTGATAGCGTAAGTCTAAATGCTCTCCAGCATATAACTTCATGGCTTTTGCTTTTCTTTTATTTTCACCAACTTGTCGCCAGCCAATATGTAATAACGGCGCATAATTACGTGAACGCTTGATACGACTAGCAATAGATTTTAATCGGAATGAATCTTTGCTAATTAAATAAGGGCTATCACTGGCCCAAGTAATCATACCTGTTTCATCATCACGCCATTGTTCTAGTCCATTGATTGTACTTGTTAGTTTATCTACCGGGAAACCGTCAACATTAAAGCTTTCAAGTTGCTCAGCACTTAAGTGCTGTTGGAAAAAGTCATCAGGAATAGCACATAATGGCATTTTGCTATTAATTGGATATTGATTGTAAAGAGGTAACTCAAGTTCGATATACTGCGCTTGATAGCCCTGTTCACTTAAATTACTGTCTACTATTTCTTGAGTGGTGTCATCATTGTCTTCAGGAATAACAGCGACTGACATAGTCCCGGAAGGAGTACCTGAAGGTTTACTTACTTCACCACCTTTAAGTTGAGCTTCAGTGCTCTCTTGATCACCTTCGTTTGCTGTTTTCGGTGAGGATTTTTCAGCAGTATCACTTTTTGTTAAAAGACTATAAGGGGCGATAGTTAGATCATAAGGTAGTTGTGTTTCTTGCTGTCCACAATGAGGTAGTAACTGTTTTAAGGAAGTTATATTAGGTTGTAAGTAAGGCGCTAATAAGTCAAGAGCTTTACTTTTCTTCGCACTTAAATCGTTAGAGGAAAACTGCTCTCTATTTTTTGAGTTGTCTGTAAGTTGTTTAAAAATAATGACTTCAATCTCAAACCATCGTTCTTCCTTAACGTTATCGTTAGCCAACGTGTTATGACTCGTTAATAAGCATAAAGAGGTTAGTGCGGGGGTAAGAATTGAATGGTATTTCATTAAAAATCCGTATTTTAGGGCAAAAGTAAATCAGTAGAACTAGGTATTATCTTTAACTGTGTCACTATTTATCATGGACTTAAGACAAGTAAATCCAGCATAACCGTTACCTAATCAAGTTTATCATTATACCCGTTACCATTCAAAGCACTCTGTATGAAGCACCTTGAATGGGCCCGAGTAGTTATTTAGCTAAGTCGTTTAATATGTTGGTTATTAAAGTAAAGCGTTTTTGAGTATCGTCATTGGCTTTTACAAACTTCAATTTACTCGCCCCAGCCATACTGTAGACCGATGGAGACTTTTGAATTAAACCAATAATCAGCATAGGATCAACACTGGTGTTAGCACTAAATTCAATTGACCCGCCAGTGGCGCTAGCTTCTATCCGCGATATGCCAATGGTTTGGGCTTTAAGGCGTAATTTGGCTATTTGAACTAAATTCTTACTTGGTTGAGGGAGTAAACCAAAACGGTCAATAAGTTCTACTTGAATATCATCTAACTCATTTTTGTTTTTACAACTGGCAATACGTTTATATAAGCTCAAGCGTAAGCTAACATCAAAAATATAATCATCAGGCAGAAGTGCTGGAACGCGTAATTCTATTTCAGTTTGTGCAGACATTACTTGGTCTAAAGATAATTGTTTGCCTTCTTTAAGTGCAGCAACGGCTTGATCTAGCATTTCCATATACAAACTAAAACCAACTTGGCACATTGAGCCACTTTGATCTTCACCTAATAACTCACCCGCACCACGAATTTCTAAATCATGAGTCGCTAAAGTAAAACCTGCACCTAAATCTTCTAGTGAGGCGATAGCTTCTAAGCGTTTTTTAGCATCTTTGGTGATACGTTTTTCATGCGGCGTCAACAAATAGGCATAAGCTTGATGATGTGAGCGACCGACACGACCACGAAGTTGATGTAATTGTGCTAGACCAAGATGATCGGCCCTGTCCATAATGATGGTATTAGCACTGGGAACATCGATACCTGTTTCAATGATAGTAGTACAAACAATAACGTTGAACCTTTGGTGGTAAAAGTCACTCATGATGCGCTCAAGCTCGCGCTCGCCCATTTGTCCATGAGCCGTAACTACTCTAGCTTCAGGTACTAATTTTTGAATGTCTGCAGCAGTCTTATCAATAGTATCAACATGATTATGTAGGTAATATACCTGACCACCACGTGTGGTTTCACGTAAAATGGCTTCTCTGATCAATGCTTCATCGTGTTCACGAACGAAGGTTTTAACCGCTAAACGCTTGGCTGGAGGCGTGGCAATAATGGATAAATCACGCATGCCGCCCATCGCCATATTTAAAGTACGGGGGATAGGTGTTGCAGTTAATGTTAAAATATCAACATTACTACGTAATTGTTTGATTTTTTCTTTTTGCTTTACGCCAAACCTGTGCTCTTCATCAACAACAAGTAAGCCTAGGTCTTTATATTTTATGCTATTTTGTAGTAATTTGTGGGTACCGATAAGAATGTCAACGTTACCCGATTCGACTCTTGCAATGACTTCTTTTTGTTCTTTAGGTGTTTTAAATCGCGATAGTACTTCCGTGACTACCGGCCAATTGGCAAACCTATCTTTAAAGTTTTCATAATGTTGTTGTGCTAGCAATGTTGTAGGGACAAGTATTGCAACCTGTTTACCATCGTTTACCGCAACAAATGCAGCACGCATAGCGACTTCGGTTTTACCAAAACCAACGTCACCACAGACAAGTCTGTCCATCGTTTTAGGTGATAACATATCGCTTACGACAGCATTAATCGCTTGTTTTTGGTCGAAGGTTTCTTCAAACCCAAAACTGTCACTAAAGGCTTGATAATCTTGCTTGTCACGTTTAAAACTATAACCATGATTACTGGCACGTTTTGCGTAAATATCGAGTAATTCGGCGGCAACATCACGGACTTTCTCTGCTGCTTTTTGCTTAGCTTTACTCCAGGTATCATTACCTAGCTTATGTAGAGGGGCATGATCACTATCTGCACCTGAATATCTGCCTATTAAGTGTAATGAGCTAACGGGTACATAAAGTTTGGCTTCATTAGCATAACTAAGCATTAGGAATTCAGTGACTATGCCACCGTTTTCAATTGTTTGCAGACCTAAATAGCGTCCAATACCATGCTCTATATGGACAACAGGTTGGCCAATAGTTAACTCCGCGAGGTTTTTAAATAAGGCATCAGCCTGTAAATCTTGTGCTTTGGTGCGTCTTCTTGCTTGTGATACATGATCACCGAGCAACTCTGCTTCTGTGACTAATGCAATCGCATTTTTCTGGCTGTGTCCTTTCGCTTGGAATGAAAAACCCTGACTTAAACTATTAACAGTAATGCCGATAGTCTCTGTAGCATTGATAAATTCATCAATACTGTCAAATTGTGCTGGCTTGATGTCGTCTCGCTCAAGTAACTCAAGCACGCTTTCTCGACGCCCTTGGCTCTGTGCAACAAACAGTACTTTAGAAGGTGACTCTTTACTGGCGATGAATTGATTAATTAATTCAAATGGCTGCTTCAATTTATGGTTAATGGTTAAATCAGGTAAAGGATTAACGTCAAAACATATTTCGCTACTTTTGCTTTTTACTTCAATAGTCGCGTCATCAACTTCTTCGCGAGTGATAAGGTTTTCACTCGTTTGCTTATCATTATTTTGCGGTTGAACCGCCTCTGCAGGCGCTTGCTCTGCAATGGTGATACGGTCAAAAGTTTTTAAGGCGCTATAAAGCGAATCTGTGGTTAAAAATAACTGTTCTGGCGGTAATAAAGGCCGAGTAGGATCGTAACGCCTGTTTTCATAGCGGTACTCTATATCGAGCCAGTACTGCGTCAAAGAGTGTTCAATATCGCCACTAATAACGACCAAGGTATTCTCGGTTAAATAATCACAAAGCGTATTACTTACCGTCAGAGTCTCTTTTTCAATGTCTGTTTTATTATCAAAGAAAAGCGGTAGGTAATACTCGATTCCGGGTGGCAGTATGCCATTACTGACTTTATGATAAACCGACTCTTTATGGATGTTTCCACTAAATTGTTCACGAAATTGACTGCGAAATAAATTGATACCCGCTTCATCGATAGGGAATTCGTGGGCAGGTAGTAAGTTAATTTCATCAATCTTTTCTTTTGAACGCTGGCTTTCAGGATCAAAGAGTCGTATTTCATCAATTTCATCATCAAAGAAGTCTAACCGAAAAGGTTTAGTACTACCCATGGGGAAAAGATCTAAAATGGCGCCTCGAGCAGAAAACTCGCCGTGTTCTAGCACTTGGTCAACATTGCGATAGCCACTTGCTTCGAGAGATCGTCGCATTTGATGTAAATCTTTTTTATCGCCTTGCTTAATTATTAAGCTGTTTGTCTCTATGTACTGTTTAGGCGCTAACTTTTGTACCAGCGTAGTTACTGGGACAATAATAATGCCAGACTCCATACGAGATAAATGATACAAGGTGGCCAGACGTTGAGAAATAATGTCTTGGTGAGGTGAAAAGTTATCATACGGGAGTGTTTCCCAATCGGGAAATAAGCAGATTTTCGCGTTATTTTGGCTATCACTTTTCGCTAAACTAAGTAATTCTTGCTCTATTTTAAGAGCTTCAGGCGTATTACTGGTTATCAATAGTATAGGTGTTTGCGCCGTTTTCGCTGCTTGGTATAGGGCAAAACTACTGCTGCTACCAGGTAAATTATGCCAACTTTTCTTATCGGGATTTTTTCCGCGGCGCTTGGCCAAAACAGGGGTCAACAGGCTACTTGCTTTGCTCATGATTTCCTTACTCTAATAACTAGGCGATATAATAATGACAGCTATTCTAATTAAGCTATGCCAAAAGCGCTAGTAGATACGTATTTTTGTTTTGATTGTTGGAAAAATAGTTAGATTAAGGTTAAATACTCGATAGTAAATCAGAACTCTGTTT
>OJHR01000043.1_pt1 | contig 11462 bp, 8 predicted proteins | sample 1595331 | NCBI WGS metagenome assembly OJHR01 (sample SAMN05420119, study PRJEB24817) | seawater metagenome | isolation source: Sea water | place: Canada:Atlantic | collected 2013-11
GCGAGTTAACTGAAATACGGCCCGTTTTAAAATCAGCTTCATCATCACCTACTATTTGATACGTTACTTCAACTTCGGTATCTAAATTCAATAAGGTAACAGTGGTACCAAAAATAACTTTACCATGGTTAGGTATTGTCGTTACGTCAATTACTTGCGCGTTACATAAGCGACCTTCGATATCTTGTATACGTCCTTCACAAAAGCCCTGCTCTTCTTTTGCCGCATGGTATTCGGCATTTTCTTTTAAATCGCCGTGTTCACGGGCATCAGCAATATCTTTTACGATACGAGGACGTTTTTCTGTTTTTAAGACTTTAAGTTCTGCTTGTAACAGTTCAGCACCACGAAGGGTCATTGGATATTTAGTCATTATTATCATCTCATTCTAACAATAAAGGCGGTTAACTCCTTATAAATAGGAGATAACCACCTTTAAATACTTTAAATAAGCTTAAAATCTCTCAAGAATTTAAGCTTTATGTATTCCATTTACAACGTATTATGTAACTCTTGTACAGAACGCACAATACTCATTTCATCAGCAGCATGAGCCATACAACTAGCAAATGCAGCATTTAATGTTGTTGTATAAGCCACTTTATAACGTAATGCTCCACCACGTAATACTTTAGAATCTTCAATGGCTTTACGGCCTTCTGTTGTATTAATAATGTAGCTGTATTCGCTATTTTTAATTCTATCAAGAATATGTGGACGACCTTCGTGTACTTTATTAACACGTCTAACAGGAACGCCCGCTTCACGTAAAATCACTTCAGTACCGTGAGTCGCGTCGATATCATAACCTAAATCAACCATGATTTTAGCTAATTCTAGTACTCGAACTTTATCGCTGTTACGAACTGAAATTAGCGCACGACCCGTTTTAGGAACAGAAACACCAGCACCAAGGTTTGCTTTAGCATACGCTTCTTCAAACGTATCGCCTACGCCCATTACTTCACCTGTTGAGCGCATTTCTGGGCCAACTAGAGGATCACTGCCGTGGAACTTATTAAACGGGATAACGACTTCTTTAACAGAGAAGTATGCTGGAATAACTTCCTTAGTAATACCCTGCTCTTTCAGTGATTTACCAGCCATTACACGTGCACCAACTTTCGCTAATGGTACTGACGTTGCTTTCGATACAAATGGAATTGTACGAGCAGCACGTGGGTTTACTTCAATTAAGTAAACTTCGTTGTCTTTAACAGCCATTTGCGTGTTCATCAAGCCAATTACACCTAACTCAAACGCTAAGTCTGTAACTTGCTTACGCATAACATCTTGGATTTCTTGACTTAAGCTATACGCTGGTAGTGAACAAGCACTATCACCTGAGTGAACACCCGCTTGTTCAATGTGTTGCATAATGCCGCCAATAACAACATCGGTGCCATCACAAACAACATCAATATCAACTTCAATTGCATCATCAAGGAAGTGATCAAGCAATACTGGTGAATCGTTAGAAACACTCACAGCTTCAGTCATATAACGACGTAAATCATCTAAGTCATATACGATTTCCATCGCGCGGCCACCAAGTACATAAGATGGACGAACAACTAATGGGAAACCGATACTTTCAGCTTTTGCCATCGCTTCATCTATTGATGTTACTGTGGCATTTTCTGGTTGTAATAAACCTAAACGGTCAACAGCTTGTTGGAAACGTTCTCTATCTTCAGCGCGGTCAATCGCATCTGGAGAAGTACCGATAATTGGCACACCAGCCGCTTCTAAAGCACGTGCTAATTTAAGTGGTGTTTGACCACCGTACTGCACAATAACGCCTTTAGGTTTTTCAATACGTACAATTTCAAGTACATCTTCAAAAGTAATTGATTCAAAGTATAAACGGTCTGACGTATCGTAATCGGTAGAAACAGTTTCAGGGTTACAGTTAACCATGATTGTTTCATAACCATCTTCACGAAGTGCTAATGCTGCGTGAACACAACAGTAATCAAATTCAATACCTTGACCAATACGGTTAGGGCCACCACCTAAAATCATAATTGATTCTTTGTCAGTAGGATTTGATTCACATTCTTCATCGTAAGTGGAATACATGTAAGCAGTATCAGAACTAAACTCTGCAGCACAGGTATCAACACGTTTGTAGACTGGGAAAATATCTGCGTTATGACGCTTTTTACGTACTTCAGCTTCAGAAACACCAATAAGGTCAGCTAAACGAGAATCGGCAAAACCTTTACGTTTAAGTTTACGTAAATATTCAGGGTTTAATATTTTTAAACCGCCTTCGCTAACTTTAGCTTCTTCTAAAACGATATCTTCAATTTGTACTAAGAACCAACGGTCAATCATGGTTGTTCTGTAAACATCTTCAACCGTTAAACCTAAACGGAATGCATCAGCTACATACCAAATACGATCAGCGCCAGCTTCTTGAAGCTCATGCATTATTTTAGTTTTTGCACCTGGCTGAGTTACGTCAACAATTGAATCAAAACCATTTACGCCAACTTCTAAACCGCGTAATGCTTTTTGCATAGATTCTTGTTGGTTACGGCCAATAGCCATAACTTCACCAACAGACTTCATTTGCGTAGTTAATCTATCTTCTGCGCCAGCAAATTTTTCGAAGTTAAAACGTGGGATCTTAGTTACAACGTAATCAATGGTTGGTTCAAATGATGCTGGAGTTTTACCGCCAGTAATATCATTGGTCAATTCATCTAAGGTGTAACCTACTGCTAACTTAGCTGCAATCTTAGCAATAGGGAAACCTGTTGCTTTTGAAGCAAGTGCAGATGAACGTGATACACGTGGGTTCATCTCGATAATAACCATACGGCCAGTCTTAGGACAAATACCAAACTGTACGTTTGAACCACCTGTTTCAACACCAATTTCACGTAATACCGCTAAAGAAGCGTTACGCATGATTTGGTATTCTTTATCTGTTAACGTTTGCGCTGGTGCAACTGTGATTGAATCACCGGTATGAATTCCCATAGGGTCGAAGTTTTCAATCGCACAAATAATGATACAGTTATCATTTTTGTCGCGAACCACTTCCATTTCATACTCTTTCCAACCAATTAATGATTCATCGATCAATAACTCTGACGTTGGAGAAAGGTCTAGACCACGCGTACATATCTCATCAAATTCTTCGATGTTGTATGCGATACCGCCACCCGTGCCACCCATAGTAAATGATGGGCGAATAATACAAGGAAAACCTAACACCTTACTTGCTGCGTGCGCTTCTTCAATCGTATGTACAATTTCAGCATTTGGCGTATCTAGGCCAATCGCTTTCATTGCTTTATCGAAACGACTACGGTCTTCTGCTTTATCAATTGCATCAGCAGTAGCGCCAATCATTTCAACATTAAATTCTTTCAATACGCCTTTAGCTTCAAGTTCTAAAGCACAGTTTAATGCTGTTTGACCACCCATAGTAGGTAGAACCGCACAAGGACGTTCTTTTTCAATTATATTACGTACAACTTCCCAGTGAATTGGTTCGATGTATGTTGCATCGGCCATATCTGGGTCAGTCATAATTGTTGCAGGGTTAGAGTTAACTAAGATAACTCGGTAACCTTCTTCGCGAAGTGCTTTACACGCTTGCGCGCCTGAGTAATCGAACTCACAGGCTTGACCAATAACAATTGGGCCTGCACCTAAGATCAAGATACTTTTTAAATCAGTACGTTTTGCCATGTTCTTTTCTCTCTTCTCTTGTCTGTCGGTTTAAGCGTTGTTTGATTTGTAGGTTTTGATCAAATCAATGAAGTGATCAAATAACGGCGCTGCATCGTGTGGACCAGGGCTTGCTTCAGGATGACCTTGGAAGCTAAATGCTGGCTTATCAGTACGGTGTATACCTTGTAATGAATCATCAAACAAAGATTTGTGCGTAACTGTTAAGTTATCTGGCAGGTTAGCTTCATCAACAGCAAAACCATGGTTTTGTGAAGTAATCATAACAACATCACGAGCAAAGTCTTTCACCGGGTGGTTAGCACCGTGATGACCAAACTTCATTTTCACAGTACTTGCACCACTTGCTAGACCAAGTAATTGATGGCCTAAACAAATACCAAATACAGGAATATCTGTTTCTAAGAATTCTTTGATTGCAGTAATTGCGTAATCACATGGCTCTGGGTCACCAGGTCCATTTGATAAGAAAATTCCATCAGGGTTCATTGCAAGCACTTCACTTGCTGGTGTTTGAGCAGGTACAACAGTCAATTTACAACCACGGTCAACTAACATACGTAAGATGTTATGTTTAGCACCAAAATCGTAAGCAACAACATGGAAATCAAAGCTATCAGGTTTAGTAAAACCTGTGCCGCTGTTATCACCATTACTTAAATCAAGTGACCAGCTGCCGTCAGTCCATTCGTATTGTTCTTTAGTTGAAACAACTTTAGCTAAATCCATGCCTTTAAGACCAGGAAATGCTTTTGCTTGAGATAGTGCTTCAGTTTGTAAGCTTTCATCGCTACTATCATCAAGTGTTAAGATACAGCCATTTTGTGCACCTTTCTCACGTAAAACTCGCGTTAATTTACGTGTGTCAATGTCAGCAATACCTAAAATATTATGAGCAATTAAATAATCACTTAAACTTTGTTCATTTCGAAAGTTACTAGCAAGTAACGGCAAATCACGAATAACCAAGCCTTTAGCAACAATGCTATTTGACTCTTTATCTTCGCTATTAGTACCAGTGTTACCGATGTGCGGGTAAGTCAGGGTAATAATTTGCTCTGCATATGATGGATCGGTAAGTATTTCCTGATAACCTGTCATCGAAGTGTTAAATACCACCTCCCCAACAGCCGACCCTTGTGCACCAATTGCGGTGCCTTTAAAAACAGTGCCGTCTTCAAGCACTAAAATAGCAGATGTAGCCAATGTAACCTCCAAAGAAGAAATAAACGTAAACGCGCATGTAACAGCAAGTGCTCCATGCATTTGCTTATTATACCAAGTTGATTAAGTTCTTTCACACTCAGCGAAAATTAAAAGGCTTATAGGCAAGGTATTGATTGAAGAGAATAGTAATTCTATTGTCAAAATCAATACCGCCGTATATGGGCCTTTTAAATTCGCCCTTCGGGAGCTTGTTCGAAATCCACTAACTACGTTAAGTTTATTGGATTTAGAATGACTAAATCTAAATAAACTTGCCTTGTTAGTAAATATCGAGCAAAGCTCTGAGTTGAGAAGAAATTTAATCAACTTGGTATACAGTACTTCCCGTACAAAAATAGATGTGAAAAACCGCTTTTCAGCTAAATTTTTGACAAAATCCACTTATTTTACGCTTGTACTTTACTTTCGTCTAGTAATAAAATGTAAAAACTCAGTCTTTTCTGGCTTTTCCTAGCTTTTACTAGTCAAAGGGCTGAAAAGACCACTTATCTATAGTGAAATTTCATTAATACCTAGATGTTAACTAGGTATTAACATTAATCTTTTAATCCGAGTACGTCTTGCATATCATAAAAGCCTGCATCGGCATCGTTTAGCCAAAATGCTGCACGCATCGCGCCCAAAGCAAATGTCATTCGAGAGCTAGCTTTATGAGTAATTTCAAGTCTTTCGCCTAAATCTGCGAAAAAGGCAGTATGTTCGCCAACAATATCGCCCGCTCTAACCGTTGCAAAACCAATAGTTTCTCTATCACGCTCGCCTGTTATGCCTTCACGTCCATAAACAGCAACTTTATTTAAGTCACGCCCTAACGTATCTGCTATAACTTGTCCCATTTTGACTGCAGTGCCAGATGGAGCATCTTTTTTAAATCGGTGATGTGCTTCAAATATTTCTATATCTGTATAATCGCCAATTGCTTTCGCTGTCACTTGTAGTAGCTTAAACATTAAGTTAACGCCAACACTGGTATTAGGCGCTAAAATAACAGGCATTGTTTTACCCGCTTGTTCGATAACTTGTACTTGCTCATCAGAGAAGCCTGTCGTGCCAATAACTAACGCTTTGTTGTTGTCATTACACCAAGTAAGGTTTTCTAGCGTCGTTTCTATCGAGGTGAAATCAATAAAAACATCAGCAGCAGTCATTTGAGCTAGCGAAGTTGACGTTTTAATGCCAATTGCACCAATGCCTGCTAACTCGCCTAGATCAAAATCGACAAAAGATGAACTGGTACGTACGCTACCACCAACTAATTCGATACTTGCATGTTCATGAGCTGCCTGAATTAAATTGCGCCCCATTCGACCACTGCAACCTAAAATAGCTACTTTTACTTTCATATTGTTCTCTACTGTTCTTTTGATAAGAGCGGAAATCGCCGATAATTTTAATTAATATATTGTTACTAGCATATTTTTAATTGGTAGATGTTACCAATCAAGTGGCTCTGTTAATGTTAACGAGCTATCTAGCTCATGAGAAATCACATTAATAATTTTCAATGCTCCTTCATCATCTAACACATGGTAAATTGCAGTAAAGTCTGCAAAGACCTGCCCTTGCCCATCGATAAAATACCAATCTATGCACACTAAATATATCTGTTTACTTACCTGCTCAAAAGATGACTTATTTGCAATAATGCCACTCGTCTTAGCTTCTTTAAGTTGGGTAAAAATAGTACCGAACTCTTGAAGACAATCAGATGGACTTGAAAGTAAAATAACTTTATCAGGTGTATTTAGTGTGCATGGTAAGTGATAGCAACTGCTTACTTCATCAATATTGTAATGAATAAATGCATCTTGATAGCGTTTAAAAAGTTCTTGTAACTTGATACCAATCCGCATAAAACTTACTCACCCTTACTGGTTAAAATTAACAATAGCTTCGTTGCTTTCAATCGCAATAGCCAGCTATTACTCAATCAAGCGCCTTGCTTTTGTCAGTTTTATCGGCGTAATCATTGAGCATTTACTCATGCGGAATGGTATTACTTCATTCATCATGTTTTAGCTTAAAAAAAAGCCCTCAATTGAGGGCTTTCATTATAATACGATAATTATTTGATGCTTAATAATTCAACATCAAAAACTAACGTAGCATAAGGAGGTATAGCACCTTGAGAACCGCGCTCACCGTATGCTAAATCATAAGGGATAGTTAATTTCCACTTACTACCTTCAGTCATCAACTGTAGTGCTTCAGTCCAGCCAGCAATAACGCCATTTACTGGGAATTCAGCCGGTTGACCACGTTCAACAGAACTATCGAAAACATCACCGTTAGCAAATGTGCCGTGGTAATGAACACTTACAGTGCTTTCAGCTGAAGGTTTTTCGCCTTCACCTGTAGTAATTACTTCATACTGTAAACCTGACTCAGTTACAGTAACTTCATCACGGTTAGCATTATCAGCTAAGAATTTTTCGCCTTCAGCTGAAGCTTCTTTAGCAGCAGCTTGCTCTAATTCTTGCATTTTTTTAGAAACGATAGAAAAAGCTTCGTTTAAATCTTCATCTGAAACTTGGCTAGCCACATCAGCAAGAGCATCTGCAATACCAGCTTGTACAGCTGTGATATCAAACTCTTTAAAAGGATTATTGCGAAGTTGGTCACCTAATTGACGACCTACGCCATAACTAACACGTTGTTCAATAGTATCAAAACTCATTGGTATATAAACTCCAGACTATACTGTCATTTTTAATGATTAATTTTATGTAACTTTACTTTTAAAGGAAACTAAATTAATCGAAGGTTTAAAATTATCGCGATTCTAGCATAAAAGCTTTAAGGCGAACAACTTGAAATTGTTGCGTAACGTAAGTAAATATCGGCGAGAAAAAACTGTAAAAATAAAAAACTCGTTACTGATGGTAACGAGTTTTTTTGAAGGGGTATTTAAAGAGCTTTGAAGACCTTATTTATGATGCTCTAACATCTCATCAAAGGTAGTAGAGATACTCTCTTCAACTTTAGGTGATAATTTGCTTACGATGAAAATAGCTATTGAACAAACGATAAAGCCTGGCACTATTTCATACATCAATGCACTTAATGATTGTCCATCAATGGTGATAGGAGCGTATATCCAAATAAGTACAGTCACTGCACCACTAATAATACCCGCCAAAGCGCCGTTACGCGTCATGCCCTTCCAGTATAAGCTACCAATAATGACAGGTCCGAAAGCAGCGCCAAATCCAGCCCAAGCATTACTAACTAGACTTAATATACTGCTATCACGATCGTACGCTAAATAAATAGCAACCAAAGCAACAACCAATACTGAAAGTCGACCGATTAGAACTAATTGTTTTTCACTGGCATCTTTATGTAAAAAGGCTTGATAGAAATCACCTGTAAGTGAACTTGACGTGACTAATAATTGTGAAGAGATAGTACTCATGATAGCTGCTAGAATTGCTGCCAGTAAGAAGCCCGCTACTAATGGACTAAATAACAATTGTGATAGTACGATAAAAATAGTTTCTGCATCATCAAGTTTTATGCCTGTTTTAGCCACGTACGCAATACCTGCAAAACCCGTTGCCATAGCGCCAATAATAGCGACGATCATCCAGCTCATACCAATTCGGCAAGCTGTGGGCATATCTTTGACATTTCTGATAGCCATAAATCGGACGATGATGTGCGGTTGACCAAAATAACCCAGGCCCCAGGCCATGGCTGAAATAATGCCGATAGCACTAACACCACTAAAAAGATTTAATAGATCGGGGTTTATCGTATTGATGGTGCTTTGCATTTCGGCGACACCACCTACTTCGTTTATCGCGACAACAGGAACCAATACCAAGGCGATGAACATAATACAGCCTTGAACAAAATCAGTTAAACTCACTGCTAAAAAGCCACCAAACATGGTGTAAGCTACTACGACACCAGCAGTAACATATAAACCTATCTCATAATTCAAGCCAAAAGAGCTTTCAAATAACTTGCCACCAGCAACAATACCGCTAGAAGTATAGAGAGTGAAAAACACAACAATAACGACTGAAGAAACAATTCTCAGTACGCGTGATTTATCATTAAATCTATTTTCAAAAAAGTCAGGTAGGGTTATCGAATCATTTGCTAATTCGGTATAGGTTCTCAAACGTGGTGCTACGACCAAGTAATTAAGAAAGGCGCCAATAACAAGTCCAATAGCAATCCAAATGCTACTCATGCCAGTTATATACATGGCTCCTGGTAATCCCATCAACATCCAGCCGCTCATATCAGAAGCGCCGGCAGAAAGTGCAGCAACGCTTGGTGATAAACTACGACCACCTAACATATAACCTGCAACATCGCTGGTTGATTTCCGATAAGAATATAAACCAATTAATAGCATAGCTATAAAATAGAGAGTTAAAGAAATTAGGGTACCGATAGCCAAAGTAATTACCTGCTTATAATGTGGTAGTGAATGGGTAAGGTCGCTAAACTAGCAAAATTGGTCAAAAAAAGAAACCTTAGATGAGATAGTTATAGCATAATTAATAACGGTAATGATAACAATACGCAACAACACCATAGATATTGAATAAACAGTATAGTTATTCAAAAAACTAATGCAATGAAAGCCGCTATACCATATATTCAATAGTAATTAATATTTCTAAGTTAAGCTAGATAACTACCTCTATGAATTTTTACGCCGCAAGACAACCTATTTTAGATAAAAATAAAAAACTTTTTGCTTATGAGTTACTTTTCCGAGACAGCATAGATAATGTTTTCCCTGATATTGATGGTGATGAAGCAACTAGCAAAATGATTGAAGCTAGTCAGTTTAATATGGGCATCAGCGAATTTACAGGTAATAAACCCGCCTTTATCAATTTTACCCTTGAAACCTTAAAGCAAGGCTATCCTGAGATGCTTGAGCCTGAAGAGGTGGTGGTTGAAATTCTTGAAACAATAAAGCCAGGCAAACAGTTATTAGCATATTGTAAAGATTTACATAAAAAAGGTTATACCTTAGCTTTAGACGATTATGAACACCAAAGTGTTTGGGCGCATTTTTACCCTTATATCAAGATCATTAAGATTGATATTCAACTCAGCGGACTTGATGAAATTCGAGAAGTACTTAAAGCAACTAAAGATTACCCCCATATCAAAATGTTAGCTGAAAAAGTTGAAACATATGAAGAATATGATCAAATGTTTCAACTCGGTTTTGATTACTTTCAGGGCTACTTTTTTGCTAAGCCTGAAATGATCAAAACAAAAAATTTATCTCCTTCTCAAATGGCAATGGCAGAGCTCCTTTATGAAACGTCTAAAACAGATCTTGATTTAAATAGCATCACGAGTGTCTTTGAGCGTGATGTATCGTTGTCTTATAAACTACTTAGATATGCTAACTCCGCTATTTTCAAACGTCGTAATGAAATCTCTACAATCAAACAAGCCCTCGTTATTTTAGGGTCAGGTGAGTTAAAACGATTTATCGGGTTGATGTTTGCCATTACAGCAAACCCTAATAAACCATCTGAGTTAATTAACTTAGCAATGACCAGAGCAAAGTTCTGTGAGTTGGTCGCTGAAGATATCCGTTCACAACTAGATATTTCCATTGCTTTTTTAACTGGACTATTATCAATGATAGATGCCATTTTGGATGAGGACATGGCTTCGATTCTAGAGAAACTACCATTATCAGAAGATATCAAACAGCCGCTATTGACTAAAAAAGGCGTGATGGCTGCATTAATTAAGTTAGTCGGATTTATCGAACAGGCACAATGGGATAAAACCACATTAGTGATGGAAAAATTATCGTTAGATAAAGATAAAGTGGTAGAGCATTACAATCAAGCTGTTGCTTGGGCTGATGAACAAACACAAGCCGCCGTATAGCACTAATTTTAAACGTGCCGAATAAGTATAGTTTTAGTTTCACGTTAATTTATGCTTAGCTTTACATGAAAGGTCAGCTACTTAGGTGGTTGACCTTTTTTTTTCGCCCCATTTATATCACCAAACCTTTTGGCCATCTAAACATCTACATTGACAGTTGTGAATTTACTTTTATAATGCAGCAACGATATTGTTTTATATAACTGTAATATGACTAATAAAAATGCCCCCCAAGAAAACTTATTTGCCCTGCTTCCATTTGCCGTTTTTTTAGGGCTATTTCTCGGTACTGGTATAATTTTAACATTACAAGGTGTTGATTTTGCTTTTTATAAGCTTCCTGCAAGTATCGCTATTATCCCTGCTATCATCGTTTCAATTGCCCTCGGAAAGTATATATCTAAAAGCACAATAGAGAGTCAAATTGAGCAATTCATCAAAGGGGCGGGTAATAGCAACATAACAACTATGTGTATTATATATTTACTCGCGGGTGCGTTTTCAGTTGTTGCCAAAGCAACCGGCAGCGTTGATGCAAGCGTACAACTAGGCTTAGCTGTTTTCCCTGATTACCTGTTACTACCTGGCTTGTTTTTAGATCGGAAGAGCGTCGTGTAGGGAAAGAGTGTAGATCTCGGTGGTCG
>OJHR01000047.1_pt1 | contig 10951 bp, 8 predicted proteins | sample 1595331 | NCBI WGS metagenome assembly OJHR01 (sample SAMN05420119, study PRJEB24817) | seawater metagenome | isolation source: Sea water | place: Canada:Atlantic | collected 2013-11
GACTGGAGTTCAGACGTGTGCTCTTCCGATCTAGTTACTTGCCCTTATTTGTGGTTTATTAGTTTTGCTGCGTTAACGGGGGCGGTACTTAATACCTTAGGCCGATTTGCTGTTGCTGCTTTTACACCGGTTCTGTTAAATATCGCTATTATCGGAATGGCCATTTTTGGCTCGCCCTATACAGAAAGTCCCGCCCATGCTTTAGCTTGGGGCGTGTTTTTAGGGGGGCTTATACAATTTCTTTTTCAAATTCCATTTATGTACAAAGCGGGGATGTTGGTAAAACCTAAATGGGCTTGGCACAGTGAAGGAGTCACTAAGATTCGAAAACTGATTGTGCCTGCATTGTTCGGTGTATCAGTAACGCAAATTAATTTACTACTTGATACCGTTATTGCCAGCTTTTTAATTACAGGATCTATCAGTTGGCTCTATTATGCCGATAGATTACTTGAATTTCCGCTTGGCCTTTTTGGTATTGGTATTGCAACAGTAATATTGCCTAGCTTGTCAAAGTTACACAGTAAAAATAATCCAGCAGAATTTAGTGCCACCCTAGATTGGGGAATTAGAGTGATTAGTCTTTTTGGTTGGCCGGCGTTGGCAGGACTCATGGTGTTAGCTCAGCCTATTATTATGGTGCTATTTATGCGGGGCGAGTTCGACCAACAAACCGTATTACAGGTTTCCATGGCATTATTTGCCTACCTATCAGGCTTGTTAAGTTTTATGTTTATCAAAATACTTGCTCCTGGTTATTACGCACGACAAGACACAAAAACACCCGTAAAAATAGGCATTATTGCTATGGTTGCCAATATGATATTTAACTTGATGTTGGCACCTTTTATCGGCTATGTCGGGCTTGCGTTAGCAACTTCATTGTCTGCAACATTAAATGCTTGGCTGCTATATCGTGGATTAAAGTCACAAGGTGTTTATCAGTTATCTGCTAACACACTTATTTTTATTGGTAAATTAGTGATAAGTGCTGGGGTTATGGCTTTGGTTGTTTATCAATTATCCAGCAACTTTGAGGTTTGGTTAGCGATGAACTTCCTTAAACAAGTAGAACAACTGACGCTATGTATTGTTGCTGGTATTGCTAGTTATCTGATAATGATTATTTTATTAGGTGTACGTTTGAGTGACTTTAAGGTCATAAAAAGATAAAAATAAGCGTAAATAAAGTGCTGAGGCTACTGATTATTCTCGCGCTCTGTTATATAATTCGTCGATTTGTACCAATCCATATGAGAAAGTGGCCTCTTAGTGAGATTTTAAAGGCTTATCTGAGTCATTTAGTGTGATAGTAAAAAGGCAAAATAATAGCTGATGCAGTTAGTTCGCGGAATACATAATATTCAATTAAATGATCATGGTTGTGTGCTAACTATTGGTAATTTTGATGGTGTTCATTTAGGACATCAGCAAGTAATTAAAGCATTAGTAAGTAAAGCTAAAGCTTTAAATTGTGTGGCTGCAGTATTGGTTTTTGAACCTCAGCCACAAGAGCTTTTTTCACCAGAAACAGCACCTGCTCGATTATGCCGTTTACGCGATAAATATAATTTATTAGCTAAACTGGGCGTGCAGCGACTTATTTGTGTCAATTTTTCCGCTAAATTTGCTAACCAGAGCGCACAACATTTTATAGAACATCTGTTGGTGAATAAGTTAGGAATAAAGCACCTTATTGTCGGCGATGATTTTCACTTTGGGAAGAATCGAACTGGGAATTTCTCTATGCTATGTCAAGCAGGAGAAAAGTATGGTTTCGATGTTTCAGATACTGCAAGTTATAAAATGGCAGATTGCCGCATTAGTTCAACCGCTATTCGTCAAGCATTAGAGCAAGATGATTTAGTGTCTGTGAAACAGATGCTAGGCAGAGAATATTCAATTATTGGCCGCGTATTCCATGGTGATAAACGTGGCCGACAGTTGGGTTTTCCAACGGCTAACGTTTTACTTAAAAGGCGTGTTTCTCCTCTTAGTGGTGTTTTTGCCGTCATGGTAAAAACAAACAATGGTGAATTTAAAGGTGTTGCAAATATTGGTGCTAGGCCAACTATTAATGGCATCAGGCAACAGCTAGAAGTGCATATTTTTGATTTTGATGAAAACGTGTATGGACAGTGCATTGAAGTGGTCGTTAAGAAAAAACTTCGTCCAGTGATTAAGTTTGACAGCCTCGAAGCACTTACTGCACAAATTCGTCAAGACAGTGAACAAGCAAAACAAGTATTAGCTTAAAGCTTTACTTGTCATGATTAAAAATAATATATTCAATTAACAGTTATAAACTTGGTTGATATTTATAGCGTTTTGTTAAGTTTATCAGCCAACATAAACGGATAATGATTTACATGAGTGATTACAAAAAGACCCTGAATTTACCCGCCACATCTTTTGCTATGAAAGGTAATATGGCAAATCGTGAACCTAACATGCTCAAAGATTGGGCGGCTAAAGATCTTTATGGCAAAATTCGTGAAGCCAAAAAAGGTAAAAAGTCATTTATTCTTCATGATGGTCCTCCTTACGCCAATGGTAATATTCATTTAGGCCATGCTGTTAATAAAATATTAAAAGATATCATTGTTAAATCTAAAAACTTATCTGATTTTAACTCACCTTTCGTACCTGGTTGGGATTGTCACGGTTTACCGATTGAATTGATGGTTGAGAAAAAAGTAGGTAAACCTGGTCATAAGATCAGCGCTAGCGATTTTCGTCAAAAGTGTCGTGAATATGCGGCTAAGCAAGTCAATGGCCAACGTGAAGACTTTAAACGTTTAGGTATTTTTGCTGATTGGGAAAATCCTTACTTAACGATGGATTTTGGTACTGAAGCCAATATTATCCGTTCGTTAGGTAAAATTGCTGAGAACGGTCATTTGCATCAAGGTTTTAAACCTGTGCATTGGTGTACTGATTGTGGTTCATCTTTGGCTGAAGCTGAAGTTGAGTATAAAGACAAAGAATCACCAGCTATTGACGTGAAATTTGTTATTTCTGATGAAACAGTAGCTGATAAATTCTCTCACCCTGAAGGCCATAAAGGCGAAGGTGAGATTGGCATGGTAATTTGGACAACAACACCTTGGACTCTGCCGGCTAACCGTGCGATATCAGTTCATGCTGATGTTGAATATACCTTAGTACAGTGCGATGTTGAAGGAAAGCAGCAACGATTGATCATTGCTTCTGATTTAGTTACTTCATGTATGGACCGTTTTGGTTTAGATAAATACCATGCACTTGGTTTCTGTAAAGGCAGCGAACTAGAGTTAGTACAATGTCAGCATCCATTCTATGACTTTACTGTGCCGGTCATTTTAGGTGAACATGTAACGACTGATTCAGGTACCGGTTGTGTACATACTGCACCAGGTCATGGTGTAGAAGATTTTGTTGTTGGTAAATTATATGACCTAGAAGTGGCTAACCCTGTTGGCGCTAACGGCGTATATCTTGAAGATACTCCACTACTTGCTGGGCAACATGTTTTTAAAGCTAATGCTAGTGTTGTTGAATTGTTAAAAGAAAAGGGTGCCTTAGTTCACCATCATGCTTTAAAGCATTCTTACCCGCATTGTTGGAGACATAAAACTCCATTGATTTTCCGTGCTACGCCGCAGTGGTTTATCAGCATGGACAAAAAGGGTTTACGTCAAGATTCATTAAACGAAATTGAAAAAACACAGTGGATCCCTGATTGGGGTCAACGTCGTATCGAATCTATGGTTGAAGGTCGTCCTGATTGGTGTATTTCACGTCAACGTACGTGGGGTGTACCGATGGCATTGTTTATTCATCAAGACACAGGTGCTCTTCATCCACGTAGCATTGAGTTGATTGAAGAAGTTGCTCAACGCGTTGAAAAATCAGGTATTCAAGCTTGGTTTGATTTAGAAGCAAGTGAACTTATTGGCGATGATGCTAAAGAGTACATTAAAGTGCCTGATACTTTAGATGTATGGTTTGATTCGGGTACAACACATGAATCTGTAATCAATGCTCGTGAAGAATTTGACGGTATTGCTGACTTATACCTTGAAGGCTCAGATCAACATCGTGGTTGGTTTATGTCATCAATGATTTCATCTGTAGCAATGAATGGCAAAGCGCCATATAAGCAAGTACTTACTCACGGTTTTACTGTTGATGTTAAAGGTCACAAAATGTCTAAGTCATTAGGCAATGTGGTTACACCATCAAGCATTACCAATAACTTAGGTGCTGATATTTTACGCCTTTGGACTGCTTCAGTGAACTATACACAAGAAATCACTGTGTCAGACGAAATATTTAAGCGCCAAGCTGATGCTTATCGTCGTATTCGTAATACATCACGCTTCTTATTGTCTAACTTAACTGGCTTTGAGCCGGCTAAGCATATGGTAGCTGTGGAAGATATGGTTGCGCTTGATCGTTGGGTAGTTGATAAAGCAGCACGTTTACAAGAAGAAATCATTACTGCATATGACGAGTATGAATTTCATGTAGTAGTACACAAGTTAATGAACTTCTGTACTAACGAGCTTGGTGGTTTCTATCTTGATATCATTAAAGACAGACAATATACCGCTAAAAGTGATTCTAATGCGCGTCGTTCATGCCAAACAGCCATGTACTTAATTGCGGAAGCAATGACAGCATGGATGGCACCAATCTTGTCATTCACAGCACAAGAAATTTGGGAAGCTATGCCGGCTCCTGCTAATGGTGAGCGTGATGAATTTGTCTTTACTGGCGTTTGGTTTGACGGTCTTACTAAACAAGACAAAAATACTGATTCAGTCGATGAGCTTGGTAATGAATACTGGACGGAATTGCTGACTGTTCGTAGTGAAGTTAACCGTGCGCTAGAGCAAGCAAGAAAAGACAAATCGGTTGGTAAAGCGCTAGAAGCGCAAGTTACCTTATTCGCTACTGCAGATTTAGCGGCTAAATTGGCTAAACTTGGTGAAGAGCTTCGTTTTGTTTTAATTACCTCAAAAGCAACAATTGAAACTGTAACAGCGGCACCAGAAAATGCCCTTGAGACAGAAGTTGAAGGTTTATGGCTAACGGTAGCATCAGCCGAAGGTGAAAAGTGTGAGCGCTGTTGGCATGTCACTACAGACATTGGCGAAAGTGAAGCACATCCAACATTATGTGGTCGTTGTATCACAAATATTGATGGTGCAGGTGAAACAAGACAGTTTGCTTAATAGGCTTAGCAAAGCCGCATTAACAATAAGTTAAGTTAACGGGCTATTACCTTACCCCTTGTCAGTTTAGACATGAGGAAATGGTAATAGCCTATTTAATTTTACAAGATGAGATAACCACCATTGAAAAAATTATTTAGTGACACGGGCTTACGTTGGTTATGGCTAACCTTACTATGCTTGATTATTGATCAGGTTAGTAAACATTGGGTCGCGGGTACATTTGATTACCTTGAAACTTTATCGGTTTTACCATTTTTCAACCTCACTTATGTTCATAATCCTGGTGCAGCCTTTAGCTTTTTAGCCGACCAAGGCGGCTGGCAACGTTGGTTTTTTACGGCAATTGCCAGTATAGCTAGCATTGTTTTCCTTGTTTGGATGGCAAAAACACCCAAAACACAGCGCTTATTAAGCATTGCTTTTGCTTTGATTTTAAGTGGCGCCGTGGGTAATTTAATCGACAGAGCCTTATTTGGCTATGTAATCGATTTCCTCGATTTTCACTGGGCAGACTTTCATTTTGCAGCCTTTAATATTGCAGACTCAGCTATTTTCATTGGTGCAGCGTTAATGATTTTTGAATCATTAACGAATAAAGAAACCGATGATAACAGTAGTGATGACAGTAAAAGTGATGACAAAAAGTAAAGCATAAAATAAATAAGGTAAGAACTAATAATGACTGTTTCAACGCAAGTACAGATTCAAAGTGACTCAAGTATTCTTGTTCATATAACTATGAAATTAAGTGATGGCTCAGCTGCAGACAGCACTAAGGTCAATAATAAACCAGCAAAAATCATCATGGGCGATAACAGTATTTCACCAGCCTTTGAAGCTCAGCTAATTGGTATGAACAAAGGTGAATCAAAAGAATTCACTCTTGAAGCAAAAGATTCCTTTGGCGAAACAAATCCCGATAATATCCACTATATGGGAATTGATAAGTTTACCGCTGAGGTGCCAGCAAAAGTAGGCAATATTATTACCTTTTCTCAACCTGGTGGTGATTTACCTGGCATGATTAAAGAAATTAACGGTGACTCAGTCACTATTGATTTTAATCACCCGCTTGCTGGTCAAACAGTGACTTTTGTAATTGATTTAGTCGACATCCTTTAAGTGATACCCATGTTACCTCAAAGTGTCGGATTCAGCTGGAATTAGAAACGCCTTTAGGCAAGGCTTTGATTGAAGATAATGGTTGTTCCATTGTCGAAATTAATAACGCAGCATAAAGTGTTTCTAAAGCAGGCCTGAGGGGATGCCTGAGCAAAAATGCTCATCGTTGCCTCTGTTTTTAAGGGAGTAACCCTTAATAAAAGAGGCGCCTTGTTCATGAGTCACTCAGGTATCCTGAAACACGCATTTTGAAGTATCATGGGTATATGAATAGAATGTTCAACAGACCTTAATTAGAAAGTTGTTAAAGGTAATTAAAAGGTAACTATAGTGAATTATTTAGCTCTTGATGCTTCTACGGAAGCATGTTCCGTTGCGCTGCAAGTAAATGGTAAAATCTTTTCTCGTTATGAGCTTTGCCCTCAGTCGCATAGTTTACGTTTATTACCTATGATAGACGATGTGCTTAAAGAAGCCGATATTAAACTAACAGCGCTTGATGGCTTAGTTTTTGGTCAAGGACCTGGTAGTTTTACCGGCGTTCGCATTGGTGTTGGTGTTGCTCAAGGCTTAGCATTTTCTGCAAATTTACCTGTTGTTGGGGTATCAAGCTTACAAGCGATGGCTCAATTAGCTTATATAAAGCATGGTCAAAAACAAGTCGTAGCTGCAATAGATGCCCGGATGTCGGAAGTTTATAATGGTTATTTTGTGCTTGATGAACATAACCTTATGCAACCACAGCAAGGCGAAGCGGTAACCCCGCCTGAGCAGTTAGCACAACAATTATCAGATCTCGTTGTTGCTCCTTTCTACGCTGTTGGTACTGGCTGGGACGCTTATACTGAAAAGTTAAGTGGGCAGTTGTCGACATTAAGAATGAATGAAGCTAGCCCTGATATATTATTTCCTAGCGCTGAAGCAATGTTGGGGATAGGTAAAGTGAAGTTAGAGAACGGGCAGGGCGTATCTGCAGAACATGCTCAACCAGTATATGTTCGTGATACTGTTTCTTGGAAAAAACTTCCGGGTAAGTAGAACAAGGTTTTAATGATAGGAAATTCTGGAAGTAAATTATGGCAAACACCTCGAAGATTACCTCAGCCAGCTTTTGGCAAAAATATCAGCTATATTTTCTCCTAATAGCGGCCATTATCATCAGGCAAATTCCTATCGTTTCTATTCCGCTTAATTGGTTGGAAAGTTATTTTCATGAAATTAGTCATGGTATTGCTGCACTAGTTACAGGCGGTGAAATTATGCGTATTCAGTTGTTCGCCAATGGTGCCGGTTTATGTACAACCCGGGGGGGCTTAAGTTTTGTTATTAGCTTCTTTGGTTATGCTGGTGCTACTTTTTGGGGCTGGTTACTTTTTAAATTAGCAAATAGCCATCAACGAACTGCCCAAGTTGTTTCTGGTTTAATGATTGTCCTATTGCTTGCTTCGCTCATCTTTGTAAGAGATCTTCTGACTATCATTATCATCTCAAGTTTAGCGGTCATGTTTGTGTTCACGATAAAAATGCGTCGATTATACACTCTACAACTATTGTTGAAGTTCTTTGGTTTGAGCATTTTATTGAATAGTTTATTTAGCCCAACATATTTATTTGATGGTCGTGACTTAGGTGATGGTGCCGCTTTAGCTTCAATGACAATGGTGCCTGAATTAGTTTGGGTATTGTTATGGTGCGTTTTGGCAGTCGCAGCACTTTATTCGTTAATAAAAATGAATAAAAATGAATAAAAAGTCTTATTCTTAACTAAATAACTAAATAACTAAATAACTAAAGAGCTTAACGTAAAACTGCACTCTTAAAGGTATGATCCTATGGCAGATGACAACGAAATTGATGAGCTTAGCTACCAAGTTGAAGATTTAAAACTCAGCGCGCTAGCTTGTGGTAATGAAGCTGATGAACCCGTGCTATGTTTACATGGCTATTTGGACAATGCAGCGAGCTTTTTACCTTTGATGCAAGAAAGTGATTTCCTCCCTGGACGACGAATCATTGCGCTAGACTGGCCAGGACACGGTCACTCCGATCATCGTAGCATTGGTGCGCACTACCATTTTCTTGATTATGTAAGTGATTTACTCGCACTATTTACACTTAATAACTGGCAAGCAATCGATATTGTTGCTCATTCTATGGGAGCAATGATTGCAAGTGCCTTTGCTGCTGCTTTTCCTGAAAAAGTAAAATCACTGACGCTGATTGATTCATTCGGATTTATTTGTGCGCCAGAAGCGTTAGCAACTGATCAGTTACGTCGCGGTGTGCTAAGTCGAGTAAAATCATCAAACATTACTCGCTCTTTTACTGAAGAAATGGCGGTAAAAGCGCGCCTACATGTTTCTGATTTAAAGATTGAACATGCGAAATTAATTGTACAGAGATCCTTGGTGGAATCTGAAATTAGATCGTTGAATACTGACGGTATTGATAGCGCTAGTTTGTTATATAGTTGGCGTTCAGACCCACGTTTACGCACGATTTCACCTTATCGGCTAAGTCTAAAGCAAGGGCAGCAATTGTTTAGTGACATTAAATGTCCTTTGCAACTTATCTATGGCGATAAAGGTATGAAGATGGTTACTACAGGTCTAGAACATTTCTCTGCAGGTGTTAAAAATCTAAAAACCATCAAGCTGTCGGGCGGTCATCACGTACATATGGAAAAAGCGAAAGAGTTATCGCCTATACTGAGTCATTTTTTCAGTGAAATTAAAACAAGCGTTTAAATTTGTGGCGCATTGCTAAAAAATTTGATAAAACAGTGGTATTAAAATAAGAGTTGCTGCAAATAGAATAATTATTAAATAAGTAGTGACACAATTACCTGTTGAGGAAGCCATTGTGGAAAAAATTTGGTTAGAAAAAAGTTACCCGAGTGATGTGCCGTTTGAAATAGATGCGGATAAGTACCCATCCATTGTGGCCATGTTCACAAAATACTCCACTCAGTTTAGCGATAAAACTGCTTTCATCAATATGGGCGTGTCAATTTCTTATGCTGAACTTTCAGTTCAAGCAACTGCTTTTGCAGCATACTTACAGCAAGACTTAGGCTTACAACGAGGTGATAAATTCGCCATCATGGTGCCTAACTGCTTACAATACCCAATAGCTTTGTTTGGCGCTTTATTAGCCGGTCTTACTGTTGTAAACGTAAATCCTTTATATACAGCCCGTGAACTTGAGCATCAGTTAAAAGACTCTGACGCTAAAGCAATGTTAATTATAGAAAACTTTGCTCAAACTCTTGAAAAAGTGGTTGATAGAACAGCGGTTAAACATGTCATCATGACATCTTTAGGTGATCGATTAGGTTTAGTTAAGGGCACTGTCGTAAATTGCATGGTCAAATATGTTAAAAAAATGGTCCCTGCGTTTAAACTGCCACACGCAGTACGTTTTAATGCTGCTTTGTCACGAGGCTTAGCACTTAAACTTTCGCCAGTAGAATTGTGTGGCGATGATCTCGCCTTTTTGCAATATACCGGTGGCACTACGGGGTTATCTAAAGGTGCAATGTTAACTCATCGAAATATGGTGGCAAACTTACAACAAGCTAAAGCGGCTATTTTTCCTTTGTTAGAAGAAGGCAATGAATTAGTGGTAACGGCGTTACCGCTTTATCATATCTTTGCTTTAACGGCGAATTGTTTAACATTCTTTACCATGGGGGGCACTAATTTATTAATTACCAACCCAAGAGATATGCCTAATTTTGTTAAAGAGTTATCAAAATATCCATTCACTGCTATTACTGGTGTAAACACCTTATTTAATGGCTTATTGAATACCCCTGGCTTTAGTGAGCTTAACTTTAGTACGCTGAAAATGTCGCTTGGCGGTGGCATGGCGGTACAACGACCTGTTGCAGAACGTTGGCAAAAAGTGACCGGTACTAGGTTGTTAGAGGGGTATGGTTTAACTGAATGTGCACCTTTAGTTACGATAAGTCCTTATAACCTTGCCGCTTATGATGGCAGCATAGGACTACCTGCTGCTTCAACTGATGTTAAAATCATGCGTGAAGATGGTAGCGAAGCTGATATTGGTGAGTCAGGTGAAATGTGGGTTAAAGGTCCGCAAGTCATGACAGGTTATTACAAGTGCCCAGAAGCAACTAATGAAGTCTTAAAAGATGGCTGGTTTGCGACAGGTGATGTTGCTATGATGAATGATAAAGGTTTCTTTACCATTGTTGACCGTAAAAAAGATATGATTATTGTTTCTGGCTTTAATGTCTACCCCAATGAAATTGAAGAAGTATTAGCGATGCATGATGGTGTATTAGAATCTGCTGCTATTGGAGTACCTCATGAAGTGTCAGGCGAGATTGTCAAAATTTTTGTAGTAAGTAAATCGGATGATTTAGATGAAGAAACGCTAATCAAACATTGTCGTCAAAACCTTACTAATTATAAAGTACCTAAACTGGTTGAATTTAGAAAAGAATTACCTAAAACCAATGTGGGTAAAATTTTAAGAAGAGAGCTACGCTAATCAAGTTATATTATTAACGGCGAGTTTTAACAATTGTCCCGTCCTAAGATACGTTGACGGTTTTAATGGAAGGCCAGTAGCTTTAGCTT
>OJHR01000051.1_pt1 | contig 10498 bp, 9 predicted proteins | sample 1595331 | NCBI WGS metagenome assembly OJHR01 (sample SAMN05420119, study PRJEB24817) | seawater metagenome | isolation source: Sea water | place: Canada:Atlantic | collected 2013-11
TACGAGATCATCGAGGTGACTGGAGTTCAGACGTGTGCTCTTCCGATCTTTGCAATCGTGAAGCATTAGATGCTGTCCTCGAAGAGCATCAGCCAGACGTAATAATGCATTTAGCTGCAGAAAGCCATGTAGACCGCTCAATAGATGGCCCTGCTGCATTTATTGAAACCAATATTATTGGTACTTACACACTTCTAGAAGCAAGCCGTGCTTATTGGATATCATTGACAGAAGTTAGAAAGTCTAGCTTTAGATTTCATCATATATCAACGGATGAAGTGTATGGTGATTTAGATGGTCCAGAAGATTTATTTACTGAAACAACGGCTTATGCACCGAGCTCACCTTATTCTGCGTCAAAAGCATCAAGTGATCATTTAGTGAGGGCTTGGTTACGTACTTATGGCTTCCCAACTATTATTACTAATTGTTCAAATAATTATGGTCCGTACCATTTTCCTGAGAAATTGATTCCGTTGACTATATTAAATGCATTAGACGGTAAAGCATTGCCTGTTTATGGCAACGGTCAACAAATACGAGACTGGCTTTTTGTAGAAGACCATGCTCGTGCGCTTTATTTAGTTGCATGCAAAGGTGAAATAGGTGAAACCTACAATATAGGTGGGCACAACGAAAAAACGAATATTGATGTGGTTAATCAGACTTGTCAACTACTTGAAGAATTAGTACCAGAAAGTCCATATTCAGATGTTAATTCATCAGGGTTTTCATCATTAATAACCTATGTATCCGATCGCCCAGGTCATGATGTGCGATATGCGATAGACGCATCAAAAATTGAACGTGAACTTGGTTGGAAACCACTTGAAAATTTTGAAACAGGCTTACGTAAAACAGTTCAGTGGTACTTAAATAATGAAGTGTGGTGGAGCAATGTGCTCAATGGCTCTTATGTATTAGAGCGACTTGGTGAAGGCAATGGCACTAGTTTAAAGGGAATAACTAAATGAAAGGTATAGTATTAGCAGGTGGTTCAGGTACTAGGCTTTATCCTATTACCAAAGGTGTATCTAAGCAATTATTGCCTGTTTATGATAAACCGATGATTTATTATCCGTTATCGGTATTAATGCTTGCTGGAATTAGAGATATTTTAATTATATCAACACCAGAAGATATTGATGGATATAAACGTTTATTAGCTGATGGTAGTCAAATCGGAATCAATATATCGTACGCGGTTCAAGAAAGCCCGGATGGTCTTGCTCAAGCATTCATCATAGGTGAAGAGTTTATTGGAGATGACTCTGTTTGCTTAGTGTTAGGGGACAATATTTTTTACGGACAAGGGTTTGTAGAGAAATTGAAAAATGCCGCAAGTCAGCTTTCAGGTGCGTCGGTATTTGGTTATCAAGTAAAAGATCCTGAACGCTTCGGTGTTGTTGAGTTTGATGATAAATTTAGCGCACTTTCCATTGAAGAAAAACCAGAAGTACCTAAATCTAATTGGGCGGTTACAGGATTATATTTTTATGATAATTCAGTCATAGAGCTCGCTAAGAAAGTTAAGCCTTCATCGCGAGGAGAACTAGAAATAACCACAATTAATCAAATGTATTTAGAACAAGGTGCACTGAACGTTGAACTACTTGGTCGTGGTTTTGCTTGGTTAGATACAGGAACTCATGACTCCTTAATTGAGGCAGGGCAATTTGTACAAACGATAGAACATAGGCAAGGAATGAAAATTGCCTGTCTAGAAGAGATAGCTTGGCGTAATGACTGGTTAACGATTAAAGAAATCATACAAATAGCTAAACCACTAATAAAAAGTGGTTATGGTCAGTATTTATTGAGGTTAGTGCAGTAAATGTCCACCAATATTAAAGCAATAAATTGGGACAGTAACTTTTTCTCAAAGAATATAGGAGCTGTTTGTAATTCAAAAAAAGTAACTACTTTTGAATTACAACAATATGAATTGTTAATGAATAAAGTTGGTGTAGAAAGCACAGAAGAGTTAGATCGTTTTTTAAAATTAGGTTTTACTTTTGTTGAAGGCGAATTGATATTTTTACAACAGATTCCCCATGATTTTCTACAAAAAGGATTTGCGCTAGAAGGGTCTGCTTTAAATTATAAAGCTACAGATAAGGATATCCCTCAAGTTGTAGCATTGGCTGAAATTAGTTATTTAAATAGCCGCTTTAGAAGCCCTTGGTTTTCAATTAAAGAACAACAAAAGTTTTATGGCACATGGGTTCGAAAAGCGGTGCTAGGTGAATTTGATGATATTTGTCTTGTTTTAAAATCAGGAATGGAGGTTCAAGGATACATTTCATTAAAAATACAGGATGAGAAATTAAGTGTAGGACTTATAGCTGTATCCCCCAAGTATAGGGGACAAGGTATTGCACAAAATTTAATACAGCTTTCTTTTAAGTATGCTCTGGAGAACAAGTGTGAAAGTATTAGTGTGGCTACTCAAATGAGCAATGTATCAGCTACAAACCTTTATATTAAATCTGGATTTACTTTAATAAATATGAATTACTGGTTATACAAAACTCGTACAGGAAAAATATGATCCCTTTTAATACCCCTCCCTTCGTTGGAACAGAGGAGAAAAATTTAGCTGAAGCAATAACAAGTAATAAACTGTGTGGTGATGGTCCTTTCACTAAAAAATGCCATAATTGGTTTGAAAAAAAATTTAATTCACCTCTAGCTTTATTAACTCCTTCTTGTACTGCTGCATTAGAAATGGCTGCAATTTTAATTGATATAAAAGCAGGTGATGAAGTTATTATGCCTTCTTACACCTTTGTATCAACAGCTAATGCTTTTGTGCTGCGCGGGGCAAAGATTGTATTTGTTGATATTCGCCCAGATACGATGAATATTGATGAAAAAAAAATAGAAGCAGCTATAACCAATAAAACTAAAGCAATTGTCCCAGTTCATTATGCAGGTGTTTCTTGTGAAATGGACACCATAATGGCTCTTGCTGAAAAATATAAACTTTGGGTTGTTGAAGATGCCGCTCAAGGCGTTATGTCAACGTACAAAGATAAGGCACTTGGTACTATTGGTCATATCGGTTGTTTTTCCTTCCATGAAACCAAAAACTACACGGCTGGCGGTGAAGGTGGTGCTATTCTTGTACAAGATAAAAGTTTAATAGAAAGGGCTGAAATTATCCGTGAAAAGGGAACTGACCGAAGTAAATTTATAAAAGGCCAAGTAGATAAATACAGCTGGGTAGATATAGGTTCAAGTTTTCTTCCTTCGGAGTTACAAGCCGCTTATCTTTTTGCCCAATTAGAATCAGCAGATAAAATCAATGAAAACAGATTAGAAACTTGGGGGGTATATAACCTAGGTTTATCTGAACTAAAAGAAAAAGGGCAACTAGAGTTACCTACTATTACAGCTAACTGTGAACATAATGCACATATGTATTATGTGAAATGTAGGGATATTTCAGAAAGAAGTAAATTGATCGACTTTCTTAAAGAAAAGAGTGTTTTATCCGTTTTTCATTATATACCTTTGCATACGAGTAAAGCTGGGGCTATGTATTCTACCTTTTTTGGTCTGGATGAGTACACAACTTCAGAATCTGAGCGGCTATTACGCTTACCTCTGTATTATGGCTTATCGAAACAAGATACATGTAAGGTCATTGAGTGTATTCAATCTTACTTTACGTCTAAAACACTTGTATAAGTAGTAACTTAATGTATACCAGTAAAAAAAATATTCATATTACGACTTGCGAAAAATTTATTAGTGCTTATATTGAGTTTGTTAATACTGAGTTTGATGCTAAAGATCACCTTTTTTTCATATTAAACAAAAATGATAAATACCCAATTATTGGGACTAACGTAATATTTCTTTCCGGTTTATTTTCATATATTCGACTCGTGTTTTTTTTGTGTTGTTCTAAAAAGATATTTTTTCATAGTTTTTCTGGTTATAAAGCACTCCTTTTTCCATTTATATTTCGCTTTATTCTAAAAAAATCTTATTGGTTGGTTTGGGGCGCTGATTTATATGCCTATAAAAATAAACGTGTGAATTTATATCAAAAGTTCAAAGAAGCAATAAGGTGCTCTGTATTTAAAAATATAGGCCATATTGTAAGTTATATACCTGGTGATTTAGATTTAGCAGGCAAATGGTATCAAAATAAATCTCAACGCCATAACTGTATCTTTTATCAAAGTAATGTTTTTCATGATTTAACTCTAAGGAGAAGTAAACACCAGGAGGTTACTCTTTTAGTTGGTAATTCAGCGGACCAAACAAATAATCATAGCGAAGTATTTGATAAGTTAAAGACGTTCTCTAACATTAAAGTAATTGTTCCATTGTCATATGGTGATAATAGCTATGCTGAAAAAACAGCTTTAAAAGGTCAAGAGTATTTTGGTGAAAATTTTGTTGCGTTAACTAACTTTATGCCATTAAATGACTACTTAACTTTATTGTCTACTGTAGATATCGCGATATTTCATCATAATAGGCAACAAGCTATGGGAAATATTATTACCTTATTAGGGCTAGGTAAGAAAGTCTATGTTAACAAAAAATCGACCAGTTATTCAGCTTTAACGGCTTTGAATTTACATATTTTTCAATTAGAAACATTCAATACTGATGCATTAACTGCAGCTGATGTTAATCACAATGTTTCAATCATTAAACAAGAGTTCTCGTATGAACGGCTTGTTTTGCAATGGAGCGAAATATTAAAATCATAATTAACCTCAATAATTTTGGAACACTTGGCATAAGCCGAAATCTTTATATAGTAAAAAAATCGTTCACTAATATAGTTAAAATTGGCTTTCAATTTAAACAATTTTAATTCTTCTAATACAAACATATTTATCTTAAAGAGATTAATGAATGCCAGGTCTATACGGTTTTACTAAAACAAGTGACAATAATTCAAATAATTCAAATAATTCAAATAATTCAGAAGTCATGACTTCAGCGATGTTCTTATACGATCATTTTAAACAAGATACTTTGTTTGAAAGTGAAGATATATTTAGTTCACGCGTACACTTAAATGTGATTGGAGACAAAAATTCACCTATAGAGATAAGCAACCTTTATATTTGGGTTGAAGGAGAAGCATATAATACTGCTGATGTATGTAACCTTTTAGATATCGAAGTTGAAACTTTCAGTATATCTTTATTAAAGGCCTATCGAATTAATAAATTGGACCAATTTTTAAATAAAATCGATGGCTACTTCACAGCTGTAATTTATGATAGAAATCAGAAAAAAGTATTGTTAATTTCAGACCGGTATGGTTTGAAACCGCTCTATTTATATGAAAAGAATGGTTACTTAGCATGGGCTAGCCATGTAAAAGGCATTGTTTCATTAAATAATATTGATAAAACCTTTAATAATCATGGGCTTAGTTGCTTTCTCGATGTGGGCTATTTTCTTGGCGAAGCTACGTGGTTTGAGCATATTCAATTAATTAAGCCAGCAAGTGTAGTAGAATTCGATCTAACTAAACAAGAAATAACACAACGATACTATTGGCAATGGAGTGAAATTAAACCAATGAATGTTGAATTTGAACAAGCTGTTGATAAATTAGGTGATCTATTACTCAAGGCTGTTGACAAACGATTTTCACCTGCAGAAAATATTGGTATACCAATCAGTGGCGGTTTAGATTCCAGGTGCTTATTTGCTGCAGTTAGAGAGTTATATCCGGAGTACGAAGGTTTTGCTTTTACTTTCGGTAAAATGGACTGTGACGATGTTGTGATAGCTAAAAAAGTAATTAGTGGCTCTAGTTGGGCTTACCAAACATTCCTTTTAACGAAAGACAACTGGTTTAAACCAAGGTTTAAAAAAGTTGAAGATACAGATGGTTTAAAAGACATTCTGCATATGCATGGTTCAGAATTTCTTCCTCAAATAAAAGACAAAATGTCAATATCTTTAAATGGGTACCTTGGTGATGCTGTACTTGGCGGTAGTTATTTAAATATTTTAGAACTGATGGATACAAAGATTGATAGGGAAATAGTTAAAAAATTATACGGGAATCATATTGATGAAATTGATTTTTATTTTTATGACATTGATCATATTGACCCATTTTTATATATGAATAGAGCTAGGAGATTGATTAATGCTGGCTCTATTAACTCTTTAAGTTTTGTTGAACAAAGAAAACCATTTTTTGACAATGACATTATGGAGTTTGTATTCTCCTTGCCTGATTCTTATAGGAAAGATAACCTGCTCTATTCACAGGCTTTGTTGAAGGCTTTTCCTAGATATTTTAAAACTATTCCGTGGCAGAATACGGGGAAAACAATTGATAAACTATTCAGTAAACCCTCTTTTATTAAGCGCTCTTTTAATAAAATTAAAAGAGAGTTACTGGCTACTATGGGCATTAATGATGTAAAGAACTTTACTGATTACCCAAATTGGATTAGGGAAGATGATGTCTCTTGCAAGTTGGCTCAATTGTTAAAGTATGAGGGAAGTATATATTCTAAATACACAAAAATTGATTTTTATAAACAATATTTGGAACCACATTTAAAATTTAGATATATTGATAATTCAAAAATGATACTTAGATCATGCACTTTTGTGATCTACTTAAATTCACTAAAAAATGATGGCGTAGAACCATTAATTATAAAAAAAGATACTTAAAGTGGCAAGTTTATTAGCAAACAAAGCTATCAGTGGGGTTAAATGGTCGTCAACATCAAAAGTATTAATAACTGTATTACAAGTAACACAGTTATTAATACTTACTAGATTATTAGCGCCCGAAGATTTTGGTATCATGGCTATTGTAATGGTTGCTATAGGTATATGTGGTATATTATCCGACGGTGGTATAAGCAAGGTATTGATAATACATGATGATCTATCAATGGAACAATTAGCTACGCTGTATTGGCTAAATATCATCATCGGCTCATTATTAACGTTAGTTCTATATTCTTCTGCTCCTCTAATAGCTATTTTTTATGATAACCATCAGATAATAGACCTACTTCGGTGGGTTTCAATATCTTTTATTATTATTGCCTTATCGAATCAATACAAGATGCTAATGGAAAAAGAGTTTCATTTTGAGTCGCTAGCTAAGATAGAAGTGGTGAGTAATGTTTTATCTTTTATTCTTACTCTATATTTTGCTTATGTAGGATATGGTGTTTATGCGCTGGTTTATGGATACTTAGTTACCATAACTTGTTCATCTTTGCTAATTCTAATTGTTAATTACCATAAACTACATTTAGCGTTAGTTTTTGATTTTTTTAGTATTAGAAAATACTTAAGCTTTGGTTTATATCAAGTTGGTGAAAGAGCAATCAATTATATTTCATCTCAATCTGATACTATCATTATTGGTAAATTATTAGGTGTTGAGCTTTTAGGTATTTATAGTATTGCAAAAAACCTAGTAGCGCGGCCACTTCAAATACTATTACCAATGATTAATAAAGTGTTACTTCCTTATTTTTCAAAACTTAACAATACTCCCGAAAAGTTAGAAAAAGAGTTTTTGCAATCTATTAATTTGGTATCAACATTAACTTTTATTCTATTTTCTTTTTTAGCACTATTTTCTGCACAAATTTTTTCAATAATCTTTAATGAAGAATGGCAAAACGCGGCTCCCATTTTCAGTATTTTATGTATTCATGCTATGTTTATATCGCATGCATCATCAATAAATTTACTCTTTCTAGTTAAGGGGCGTGCGGATATCGGCTTTAAATGGAATCTATTAATGTTATTCGTAATTCCTGCATATATTTACGTGGCGGCGCACTTTACTCTTAAGATCGTTGCTTTGAGTTGGATATTTCTCCGTATTATACAATTTTATCCTAGTTGGTGGTTTCTAGTTAAACCGGTATCTGCCATTAGCTTCTGTAAATACAGTTATTCACTATTGAGACCTCTTATTTCAGTTACTTTAGCTATGGTGCTTACCCTAACCTTTATTAGTTGGGTAGAGGATGCTTGGTTGTTTCTAATTTTTGGAGGAATTACTTTACTCGTTAATTATTGTATCACTACAATCTATGTTAATAACCAGTCATATAATACTCTTAAAGGTTTTGTATCTGAGTCGTTGAAAGGCCGAAAATAGATGGTACCTTTTGTTATATTTTCAACTGTTTTTTTATTGCTAGGCTTTTATAGCCTAATAAATAAAGTAAAGGCAGTTAAGGTTTTCTGTTATTTAATCGTATTGTTGCCAATTGGAGGCGTGTTTTCTGGCCTATTTATCAAGTCAGCGCTTGCGGTATATGAGTTTTTTTATGTAGGTTTATGTTTATCATTTATCTTGTTCTCATTCCAAAGAAAAACCTACTCTTTAGCTTTCCTCATCGTTTTATTATTGATTCCGTTGTTAGGAGTTGTTGGTCTGTCTTATGGCAACGAGATTGAGTTTATTTTAAAAGATACAAAGCCTTTTATTGTTTTAACTGTCGTATTTGTACTTATTCGTTTAACGAAAAGAGCCCCTGTAATTTTAACATCTTTCGATATAAAAATATTGCTAGCACTTAATCTAACTAAATCAATCTTTATCTACATATTAGGAAACTATTATGGGTTGAATACAGCCATCAGCGACGATCCATTCTTTGTTGAAAATGAGGGCTTTCGCTACTCAGATATAGGAACTCTTTTTGTAGTATTTTACTTTATTTATAAACTAACTCATAAAATTAAGTTCAGCTTATTTGACATAGCCTGTATATTAATACCTGTATTGGTGACTCAGCAAAGAACTTTAATATTAACCTTAATTATTATTTTATATGTTTTTTACCTGTTTAATGGAAAGTTTGTATCTAAGATCACTATGCTAAGTATAATCCCTCTATCTTTCTACGCATTGTTTGTTTTAGTTGGTGGACGTATATTTGATATTTTTGATAGTGACTTGCTACTAAAATTACTTAGTATTAGATTTTCACCATTTATAAATGAATTAGTGAATTTTGAGTCAACTACAGATTATTTTTTTGGCTTAGGATTTGGACGGCCATTTTATATTCCATGGTTTGAATACAGAGAAAATATCAATAATTTTAATCCAAATGTTGATAACTTATATTTAACTTACTTTCTGAAGTTTGGCGCATCGTTTATTTTAGTTTTAACACTCTTTTATTACGTATTGCAAAAAAATATTCAACACAAAAGGTATGTACGTTATTTAGGTCTTTATTTATTAATATTAGGGGCGACAACTGCATTCAGTTACCAATCAGCCTTTTTGTTTTTGTTTCTTTTTCCTGTACTCTTTTCTGAACAAGATAAAAACGATAAGATAAATATCACTCTTCCTCCCAAAGTAAATCAAGGCACTGATGATTAAAATTATAAGAAGGTTAGTTTGGAACAGTCGTATATACATTCGTTATTATATCTTAACAAAGGTTTACGGAATGAATATCCATAAAGAAGCAAAGATTGCCGCCGATGCTAAGCTTGATAAAACTAATTCTAAGGGGATTTATATTGGCAAAGAAACCTTTTGTGCTGGAGGTAGCACTATTTTTACTCATGATTTTTGTCGTTCTTTGAAGGCTAATACCTATATTGGTAAACGTTGCTTTATTGGTGCCAACTCTATAGTTATGGCGGGCGTTACTATTGGAGACTCTGTTATTGTAGGCTCTGGAGCGGTAGTAACAAAAGATGTTCCATCAAATTGTATTGTTGCAGGTAACCCAGCAAAAATCATTAAAGAAGACATTCAAACTGCGCGTTACGGGTGTTTGATAAAATAATAGGTAAAGAAAATTTCATGAAAGTATTACATGTGCTCTATCAAGCACTTCCTAACTCTGCAGGTTCGAGTACGCGTAGCCATTCATTAATTAAATCTCAACGGAATATAGGGATAGATGCTGAAGTAATAAGCTCTCCTATTCAGTGTTCAAATAACAGTTTATCACGATGTACATCAGATATAATTGATGATGTTCAATATCATCGAAGTTATTTATTTAATGGCCTTGCTGTTGGTACTGGTGGGATATTAAACCAATTACTAAAATTAATTGCTTGGCCGTTTTTTTTATGTCGATTAATTGTTATTTGTATTAAAAACAAACCTAAAATTTTACATGCGCACTCTATGTATTACTGTTGTTTTGCTGCAATTGTAGCTGGATTTATTTTTCGTATCCCTGTCGTTTACGAAATAAGAAGTCGTTGGGAATTAAACCCACAGGCCAACGCGAGTAAAATAAAAAAAATTGTCGCTGGTTTATTAGAAAAAATTTCTTGCGCTTTAGTAAATAAAATAGTTGTTATTAGTAGTGGCTTAGCAAATTATGTTGAAAAAACAACCAATAAAAAACCTGTTATCGTACGAAATGCAATATTGACTAATAAAATTTGTGATGAAAATAAAATAATCAACAAATTTAATGATCCCCAACGAAAATTAAAGTATGGCTATGTAGGTTCAGTAATTAAAGACTGAAGG
>OJHR01000052.1_pt1 | contig 10365 bp, 9 predicted proteins | sample 1595331 | NCBI WGS metagenome assembly OJHR01 (sample SAMN05420119, study PRJEB24817) | seawater metagenome | isolation source: Sea water | place: Canada:Atlantic | collected 2013-11
GTGACTGGAGTTCAGACGTGTGCTCTTCCGATCTTGATGTTACGCCAGAAAAAAATGTCGTCAATGAACAAGAGATTGAATTGATCATTGGTAATTCAAACTCTAACTTTTCTGGCGTAACATCAACTATGTTGCAAGTTTTGTCTCATGAGCAAAGTTTGATCAATTTACGAGTGATGGGTAAACACCATTTACCTGATGAATCATTATCGATTAGTTTTTGGCAGGTTGCGAGTTTATGTGCAAAGCCACTATCTACAGGTAAATTTAGAATTTTTCATGCCCGTCGCGTTGATGAGATGATCCAAGCACTACTATTAAAATATGTATTTCGCGTTAAATTAAAAATTGTTTTTAGCAGTGCCGCTCAACGTTATCGCTCAGGTTTTACATTATGGCTAACGGATAGAATGGATGCGGTGCTTGCTATGTGCAAAGCTTCAGCAAGTTATTTACACCGAAAACCTGATGCTATTATTTACCATGGAGTAAAAACGGATATTTATCTGCCAGCAACAGATAAAAGTCAAGCGTGGCAATCTCTCGATTTACTTCCTGATGATGCTGTTAAAGGTAAGAAAGGCATTGCTATATTAGGGCGAGTTCGTAAGCAAAAAGGGGTTCACCTATTCGTTGAATCGTGCATCGACATCTTAAAAGATAAACCTGATTATACCGCGGTTATTGTTGGCTCAATATCATCGAGTAATGAAGCTTTTGTTAATGAATTACAAAGTAAAATTGACCAAGCCGGTTTGAGTGATCGTATTTTTTTTGCAGGAGAGCAAAATTTTGCAGATATTCCTAAAATATTCAGTAGCTTATCATTAGTGGTTGCTTTGAGCGAAAATGAAGGTTTTGGTTTAACTATTTTAGAAGCTATGAGCAGTGGCGCAGCAGTATTGGCTAGTGAAGCAGGTGCTTGGCCTGAAGTTGTGCGTCAAGGTATTGATGGTTATGTGGTACCTATTAATGATTTAGCTGCTGTTACCGAAAAAATGTCACTCTTACTAGCTGATGAAGATAAGCTTATGCAAATGGGGCGTGATGGTCGAGAGCGTGTTTTAGAACATTATTCGGTCGAGAGAGAAGCAAAAGAGCTAGTCACGTTTTTTAGAGGTTTGATGTAAGTAATTTATAAGTAAGTTAAGGTTTCAAAGTAAGTACTATAAAAAATGACAAGTAGCGTTAAACACTACTTGTCATTTTTATTGTAAATAATGAATTATGGACGATTAATTAACAGCAATTAAACCAGAGTTAATCGCACTTATATCTTCATCGTTAATAGTACCTGCAGCACGCTTTAATAATAAAACGTTTTGAATATAAGCGTAACGTGTCGTAGATAAATTACGTTTAGCATTATATAAATTTTTAGTGCTATCTAATACATCAACAATAGTACGAGTGCCCACTTCAAAACCAGCTTCAGTTGCTTCAAGTGCTTTTTGAGCACTTAATACTGATTGTTCAAACGCTTTGATCGCTGAAATAGCAGCAATTACCGTGTTGTAAGCATTACGTGTTGTGCGAACAACACTACGATGTGTTAAAGATAAGTCTTGGCTTGCAAATACAAAGCTATTTTGTGCTTTGCGCACTGAACTTTGAATAGCACCACCTGAGTAAATTGGAACATTTAACTGTATGCCAACCGAGTAGCCGTCAACACCAGGTAAATCTGCAGAGGGTGCACTTCCAATTGTTTGTTCTTCATCTTTTCCATTATAATTGGCACCAAAATCTAGCGTAGGATAATGACCCGCACGGGCAATATCGATATTATCTTGCGCGATATCGATACCGACTTTAGCTGTAATTAAATCTAAATTTTTTGCTTCAGCAGTCACTTGCCATTCATCAGCACTATTTGGCACTGGCGTACTCGTGCTAAAACGTTGAGTATTCAAAACACTAACGTTTTTAGGGTAAGTATTCGTTATTACTCGTAGTTCTTCTTCGGCTTGGTAAATTGCATTTTCAGCACGAATCTCTTCGGTTACTGCGCTATCAAACTGTGCTTGTGCTTCATAAACATCAGTAATTGCGGTTAAACCTACTGAAAACCGTTGTTTAGTTTGTTCAAGTTGACGAGCAATAGCATCTTTTTCAGCTGTAGCAAATACAAGATCATCTTTAGTGCTGAGTAAATCAAAGTATGCTTTGGCAACGCGAGTTATTAAATCTTGTTTCGCCACTTGATAAGTTAAATCACTTTGATGGGCTGCTTTTTCTGCGTTATTTAAACGTAACCAGCTATCGTGATGATAAAGCTGCATGTTTAAACTCGCACCATACGTTAAGCTGTCTGACTCTTGATTGATAACAGTAGTATTGTCGTTACCAACAAACTCTTGTTCGCCTATTGAGTAACCACCTGTAGCAGAAATTTGCGGTAGTAAAGCTGAACGTGCTTGTACAATATCTTCTTTTACTATCATAAACTGAGCTTGTGATTTAAGTACCACAGGATCGTTTAATAAAGCCTGTTGATAAACGGTAAGTAAATCATCAGCCTGGGCTTGTGTGCTACTAATAGCTGTAGTTATCGCTATAATTAGTGTGCTTAGTGTTTTATTCATGAGTAAGGAATTCCTTGGGTGTATTACTCTTGTTCTAAATTTATTGATATTCGCCGATAGAGTATCCTACATGGATTTTTAAATTAACCAAATAAAATAACTGTTTACTAGTGTAACAAATTATTATTAAAAAGAGATGCTTGATGAAAAGTAATAACAATAAGTCGGCTGCTATGCTGAAATTCGATAATGAACAGGTGTCTGTGCATTCAGTGGTAACGAAATATCAGGGCTTTTTCAAAATGAATGAGTATTTGTTGCAACATCAACTTTTTTCGGGAGAGCAAAGTCAGGTATTTACTCGAGAAATTTTTGAACGTGGTGATGCTGTGGTTGTGATGCCTTACGATGCACAACAAGATAAAATATTATTGATAGAACAATTTAGGCCTGGCGCCATTAGAGGGGATGATAGCCCTTGGTTATTAGAGTTTATTGCGGGTATGTTTGATGAGAATGAAACACCAATTGAAGTTGCTATAAGAGAAGCGAAAGAGGAAACAGATTTAACCCTTAGCAGTGAAAATTTAATACCTATTATGGAATATCTTTCAAGTCCAGGAGGCATGAGCGAACGAATTCACTTGTATTTAGCGCATATTGATAGTGAGCAAATATCTGATGGCGCAATTTATGGTTTGCCTGAAGAGAATGAAGATATTTTGTTACACCTTGTCAGTCGTAATCGCGCTATGGAACTATTGTCGCAAGGTAAAATCACTAACGCAGCCACTATTATCGGGTTACAATGGCTGGCACTAAACTATCAATCGTTATCCGGCCAAGATTCCAGTATTAAATGATTTACTTCTAATAAGTAAATACAAAAATAGTTACTTTTAGGTATTAGTTATGTAGAGCTTGGTTCTAATCATATTAGTCTAAAAGTATTATTCCTTAAGGTATGGTGTTTGAAATGGCAGTTAAGAGGCATAAATGAGTTTTTTTCCTAACAAAGCGTTTAATAACGCCGATAGAAAAAGTTACCAACCTAACCTCGTTAGTTTGATGACCTTATGTGCCAATAACTATATGTTACTGCAAAAAGTATTAGCGAGTAAAAGCGATCTAGGAGAAATACGAAAATTTTTTATTAGTGATTTTCTCTCTTATAGCGTCACGATAAAAGAGGTAACCCGATACACTTCTGTGATCTGTTTTGAACAAGACAGCTTAAGTTCATCTTTTAAAAATATTCCAGGTACTGTTGCTTCTGCTCTACATCCACGCATGACTATTCGTTTATATCATGATGCACGTATGGCGGAAGTGCTTTCAACACAAGACATCAGGCAAGTAAAACCACGTTATGATTACCCGAATAGTCAAATGCACCAGCAAGATGAAAAGCAACAAATTAACCAGTTTTTAAATGAGTGGTTACACTTATGCTTGCGCTTGGGGCAAGTCAATGTTGAGCTGCACTCTTAATTTATAAAGAGTTAATTTATAAAGTGTTAACTGATGAAGTATTAATTTATGACCATAACAGAACCTTATTCTCCAAATAACCAACCTATTACTTTTGCACAAATAACGGATAGTCATTTATTTTCATCAGTAGACGGTCTGCATCATGGTCATAATGTATTGAAAAACCTTAAAAAAGTTTTACTCAGTATTTACGACGATCCTACTATAAAATTTATCATCTTTACTGGGGATTTGACTCAAGACCATACCGAACAGTCTTATCAAAACTTTGTTGATTGCGTGCAGGAATGTCATATAAGCGTGCCTATTTATTATTTGGCCGGTAATCATGATGAACCAGAGTTGTTAACGAAATACTTTTCAGTATCGCCGTTTCAAGCAGACAAAGAGATCAACTTATCGCACTGGCAAATTCAACTTATTGATAGCAAAAGCGAAACTCCAGCTGGATATGTTAATGAGCATGCGTTGATGACATTGCAATCTGCTATCAAAAAAAATAAAAAACAGCTAATAATGATGCATCACCATCCTATTGATGTTGGTTATTTTATTGATAATCATGGCTTACAAAATAAAGATGCTTTTTGGCAAGTTATTAACGCAAATAGCAATATAGAAGCGATTGCGTGTGGGCATGTTCATGGCGATATGATGTTGACTAATCCTACAACCAACTCATTAAATGAGCCTGTCACTTTATATACCTGCCCTGCAACGTCAATTCAATTTGATCCCAATGTGGATGGTGTTGCTGCTTTAGCGAAAGGGCCTGGATACAGAATTTTTCAGTTAGATGCGGATGGTGAACTAAACACAAATGTTGTTATTTTGTAAGCATTTACGTATAACGATACTGTACTATGTAACACCATCATGGTTATTTTCTTTGAAATAGAGTTGCTACTTTAGAATGAAAAAAAACATCCTTCATATTCATGGTTTTAACTCGTCTCCATTATCGTTAAAAGCAGAACAAACCCGTAAATACATGGCTAAGAACTTCCCTAGTGTTGGATTTTATTGTCCTCAACTAGCCACAACACCAGCAAAAGCAATTAGCCAATTAGAGAAACTTATCAAAACACATGGTGCAAATACACAATGGTGTTTAATTGGTTCTTCGTTAGGTGGTTACTTTGCTAGTTATCTTGCGAGCAAGTATCACTGTTCAGCGGTATTGGTGAATCCTGCAATCGCTCCTTATGAATTATTACAAGATTATATTGGTGAGCAAGTTAATCCCCATACAGGGGAAGTGTACCAAATAACCGAAGATCATATGCAGCAGTTGAAAAGGCTTGAACAAACTGCACCAGCAATTGATTGTAATGAAAAAAATAATTACCTAGTTATGGTACAAACAGGTGATGAAGTGTTAAATTACCAACAAGCTGTGGAAAAATATCAATATTGTCGATTAATAGTACAAGAAGGTGGTGACCATAGCTTTATCAACTTTGATAATTGCTTACCCACCATCAGTGACTTTTTTCAACTAGATAATATCAAATGAATTAAACCTCACTGAGTGAGCAACACATTAATCAGCTTGGTATGCTACAAATGAAATTAGCCATATACAATATATAAGCGCTAATGCCTAAACCTTTTAACTGCAATTAAATTGAGTTTCAAATGACCGATCAATACAATTCCGATTCCATTGAAGTACTAAGTGGTTTAGAGCCCGTTCGACGTCGCCCAGGTATGTATACCGATACCACTCGACCTAACCATTTAGGCCAAGAAGTTATTGATAACTCGGTGGATGAAGCGCTTGCTGGTCATGCACAAAATATTAGTGTTATTTTAGAAAAAGATCAGTCGCTTGAAATAATAGATGATGGCCGTGGTATGCCTACCGATATTCATCCAGAAGAGGGTGTGTCAGGGGTTGAACTTATCTTTTGTAAGTTGCATGCGGGCGGTAAATTTTCTAATAAAAGCTATCAGTTTTCAGGTGGTTTGCATGGTGTTGGTATTTCAGTGGTTAATGCCTTATCTACACGTGTAGATGTCAGTGTTAGACGAGACAGTAAAGTCTTTGAGATGGCATTTGAAAATGGTGATAAAGTTGAAGAACTAAGAGAAACTGGCACAGTAGGAAAACGAAACACAGGTACAAGTGTTAAATTTTGGCCAGATGCTAGCTATTTTGATACAGCGAAGTTTTCGGTACGTCATTTAACTCATCTACTGAAAGCCAAAGCAGTATTATGTCCTGGTTTAACCATTAAATTTCATGATAAAAATGAAGATAAAAAATACCAGTGGTGTTACGAAGATGGACTTACTGATTACCTTAAAGATTCAGTAAAAGATTATGTTTCACTACCAGAAGAACCTTTTGTTGGCAGTTTTACCTCACAACTTGAAGCGGCCGATTGGGCTGTTACTTGGTTACCGGAAGGTGGTGAAAGTATCGGTGAAAGTTATGTTAACTTAATTCCAACCATTGCTGGTGGAACACATGTTAACGGCATGCGCCAAGGGCTGCTTGAATCGATGCGAGAGTTTTGTGAATTTCGCAATCTATTACCACGAGGTGTCAAACTTACGCCTGACGATATCTGGGATAAATGCAGTTATATCCTATCTGTCAAGATGCAAGACCCGCAATTTGCTGGGCAAACCAAAGAGCGATTATCGTCACGTCAATGTGCAGCATTTGTTAGTGGCGTAGTCAAAGATGCTTTTAGTTTATGGCTAAATGAGCACACAGATAAAGCTGAGCTATTAGCTGATTTTTGTATTAATAACGCGCAAAAGCGTATGCGGGCTAGTAAAAAAGTCGTGCGTAAAAAAATCACTCAAGGGCCTGCTTTACCTGGTAAGTTAACCGATTGTGGCAGCCAAGATTTAGCGCGCACCGAATTGTTTTTAGTCGAAGGTGACTCCGCTGGCGGTAGTGCTAAACAAGCAAGAGACCGAGAATTTCAGGCGATAATGCCACTTAGGGGTAAAATTCTAAATACCTGGGAAGTTGACTCAGGGCAAATACTTGCTTCCCAAGAAGTACATGACATTTCAGTCGCTCTGGGTATTGATCCTGATAGCGATGATTTATCTGAATTACGTTACGGTAAGATTTGTATCTTAGCAGATGCCGATTCTGATGGGCTACATATTGCCACCTTGTTGTGTGCCTTATTTACCCAGCATTTTTTACCTTTAGTACAAGCTGGCCATGTATATGTTGCTATGCCACCTCTATATCGTATTGATATTGGTAAAGAAGTTTATTACGCTTTAGATGAAGCGGAAAAAGACGGTATTTTGGATAGAATTGAGGCTGAGAAAAAGCGTGGTAAGGTAAATGTACAGCGCTTCAAAGGTTTGGGTGAAATGAATCCACCACAGTTACGTGAAACGACGATGGATCCTAATACCCGCCGATTAGTGCAGTTAACCGTTGATGAACATAGTGAAACGATGGAATTAATGGATATGCTGCTTTCTAAAAAACGTAGTGGTGATCGTAAAACCTGGTTACAAAGCAAAGGCGACATGGCTATTGTCTAAAGTAATTTAGTGATAAATTTGCTATACGTAATAAATACATAATAGGGAGTAGAAATGAAAACAGAGCATATACCAGGATATTTGGCTGGCGCTGATAGCGATCCTTTGATGATGGTCATGGCGGTTATTCTTGTCGTTATCATTTTAATTGCGGGCGTTTTCTACTTTAAATTACACGCTGTGCCTGAGCATATTGCCCACGGGAAAAATCATACTCAAATTCAGCTGATCACCATATTAACTATTCTAGCTTTATTTACACATAACAATATTTTTTGGGTTGCGGCTTTAGTGTTAGCGGTTGTTGAACTACCTGATTTCTTAACCCCTTTAAAATCAATTGCTAAGTCGTTAGCGACTATTGCTAAAAATAAAGAACAAAAAACACAGGAAAAGCCTGAAGAAACAGTAGTCGTCAAGGAGAATAACTAAATGTTGGAAGTTCTACTCTGTTCGCTTATTACTATTTTACCGGATTATTTATTCCGAAAATATCGCCAAGGCAAGACTTGGGGAAAAGAAATTACCTTTTTTACCATGTGGTATGAGTTACGGTGGGGCATATCAGCTTGTGCGATGTTATCTATCTCATTAGTTACGCTAATTTTTTATTATCACCCGTCAACTACTAATGCCGCTCCATTGTTTAGAACCGTTTCTATAATGCCGGAAAAGAGCGGTAGGGTTCAGCATGTATTTGTTGAAAACCATCAAAAAATTAAAGCAGGTACAGCAATTTTTAGCATGTATGATGAATCTCAACTGGCGGCTATTGAACAAGCTCAAGCTAATGTTAAGCAAGTTGATGCAGAGTTCTCTACCGCGTACGCACAACTGTCTGTAGCAAAGAGTAACGTAGATAAAGCTAAGAGTGCTTATATGCGTTCTAAGAATGAATATGATCGTAAAAAGGAATTATCACTAAAAGGTAATAATATTATTAGTGAAAGTGAAGTCCAAAAAATGGCTGATACTGTGGCAATAAATGAAGCGAGCCTATCAGCATCTTCAGCTAATCAAGTTTCAGCCCAAGCCGTCATTGATAATATTTTACCTGCAAAAAGAGCCAGTGCAATTGAAGTATTAGATAGTGCGATTGTTGATGAAGCTAAACGTACTGTGTATGCCCATATTGATGGGGAGTTACAACAGTTCGCATTGCAACCTGGTGACTTTGTAAATCCAATGATTCGATCCGCCGGTATGATAGTACCTTCTTCAGGTGAAGCATCAGGTAGAGAAGCGGTTCAAGCAGGTTTTAACCAACTAGCAGCCAATGTTATTAAAGTTGGGACTTTTGCCGAAATAACGTGTTTATCCAAACCTTTTACTATTATCCCTATGAAAGTAGAAAGTGTTCAAAGTGTTATTGCAACAGGACAAGTTAGAACTAATGAAACCTTGTTAGATGTGCAAGAGCGTGCCCGACCAGGCACGTTAACAGTAAGGTTAGTACCTCTTTACGAAGGTGGTCTTGATGGCGTTATTCCAGGAACAAAATGTGTAGCTAATGCCTATAGCTATCATCATGAATTAATTGCTAGTGGAACACTGAGTACCTCTAAGACAATCTATTTGCATATGGTTGATGCTGTGGGGGTTGTGCATGCCATTATCCTTCGTATGCAAGCCTTGTTACTACCTGTTAAAGTATTAGTCTTTTCGGGGCATTAAGCCGCTAAGAATTAGTGAATAACTCGTGCCATAACACTATTCTGATTATGTAATAGAGTTAAGTGGAAAACCCTCTTTTATGGAGGGTTTTTTATTGCTTAAATAATACGATTTAACTCTCAGGCTAAATCGTTCTATACTGCCAATCTCGGTGAATGCCGACCTGCTTATTTAGGAGTTAGTATTTGTTGTGTTTTACTAAGAAAATGCCCCATGCGAGTCAAATCGTTATCAGTATTTCCCTTTTCTTTATGTCAATGGTTGCTGTGGCTCAAAAGACGAGTGATATTAAGCAATTCAACCTCGTTGTAGCGCAAGTAGAAGAGTTGAAAAAGACTGACTTAGTCTTATCCCTTAAACAATTAACAGCTTTTGAAAATGTACTCGGTGCGCTTACTGTTGAACAAAATTTACTTTATTTCAAACTACTTGCCGAAATACAAATTGAACAAAATAGATATAGCGCAGCCAAAAAAACCACAAGTAAAGGACTCACTATAGGGAAGAGGCTTGCTAGCCCGAGTATATTAATGAGTGAGTTATCCTATTTAAGAGGTTTTGCTTTTGAAAGTTTAGGCGATATTCCACAGGCAACTAAAGAATATAAAAAGGGTTTAGAAGCTGCCGAATCACTCCATGATAAAATACAAGTTGCCGTAGGTCTCATCAACTTGGGCGCTATTGCCTATTTAACAGATAACTATAAACGATCATTAATATTGTTAAATGATGCATATAACATCGCAGGGCAAACGGATGATGAAGAGCTCAAAGGTACCGCTAATACGGAGTTAGGCATAGTGTATGCTCATCTAGGACAAGATGAGCAAGCGATGGAATATTATCAACAATCTTATATACACTTCAAAAAGGCGGGTCTGTTACTAGCAGCGCACAATAGTTTACATAATATTGCTATCTCTCATATTCGCAAAAAAATTATGATCAAGCGATAACTGTTTTTAAAACAATAATCAATGAATCGAATAAAGATACCCCAAGTGACAATATGTTTAATATCTATTCAGGTATGGCCTGGGCGCATCTAAAAAAAGAAGATAGTAATCCTGATGCTGCTTATGAATATCTATTGAACATATTGTCACTTGGGGTATCTAGATCGGAAGAGCGTCGTGTAGGGAAAGAG